>Ga0209023_10001459_pt1 | contig 31712 bp, 26 predicted proteins | sample LakOneMetagenome_FD_187468 | JGI IMG/M metagenome (GOLD analysis project Ga0209023, IMG submission 187468) | Freshwater and sediment microbial communities from Lake Erie, Canada (SPAdes) (version 2) | ecosystem: Environmental > Aquatic > Freshwater > Lentic | place: Lake Erie, Canada...
GGAACTCTGCAGGCCACATGCCACGTGCAGGGGCAGATACGGGGCGGTCAAGCCGTGGCAAGCCGCTACTCATTCGTGGCACCCGCGCACCACACTTCGTGAAGCGAAATCCGGTGTGAGCGTCAATTCAGCCGAATGCTTCGCCATCAGTCCTCCCTGAACCGGGTCCTCGGGTTGGCGAAACCACTCTTCATTTGGATATATCCCAAGCTCGAGCGCGTGCTGGACACGGGGTTTCACGCTTTCGAGCAAAGTCCGCCCACCTTTCGCCTGCGGCTGGCCATCCTGGGCACGTCATTTGCCTCCGATGGGTGTCACCCATCGGTGCGAACGGTAGCGTCCGTCGCCAGATGATGCCTTGCGGTTATGGATCAGAGACAACCAGAGCACATTGCCGTGAGCTTGCCGGGCTCCGAACATTCGCGGAGTACGTCGGTGCCAGCGATGCGGCGATGCGTTCAGGTGGCGTCGACCAGGACTCCCGCTTTACAGCGTCGCCGCGATGAGCCGGGTGCGCGTTGCTGAGTCGCCATCGTTCCGCATCATTTGCAATCACCTCCCGCACTGCCGGCGCACTGACGCCGAGTGAGGTAGCGGAGGTGGTCGTTGACGTCCTCCGGCAGGTGTATCGCTGCGAACCGTCAGTCTTCGCCGTGGACGGTGCCGGGTGGTTGCCACTCTCTCCCGGCGTGATCCCTGATCAGGTGCTCAGGTGGCACGCATCGACGACAGACGACCTCGACTCGCCCGCGACCAAGGTTCGTCGAACGCGCCAGCCGCTCGTCGTCGACGACTGGAGCGTGTGGAACACAAGGTCCGCAGTGAGACCGTCAGAGGAGTCACCTGCCATCACCTCCGCGGCGCTCTTCCCGCTCCTGATTGACGACGTCGTGATCGGCACACTGGTGATCGTCGTTCGACCACCGCACACGCTCGACCGAGCAGCGCACAGCTTCTTGAAAGTGGCCGCCGAGTCATGCGCAATCGCGCTGCACAGGACGCGCGCCAGACACAGTGACCTGCTCGACTCGCAGGGGGTGGGACGAAGACCAATGGCCGGAGGGCTCGTGGCGCAGCAGGAGATCTCGTTCGACCTCGTCGAACATGCGCCGTTCGGCATCTACGTCGTCGGGTCGGACTTCCGCATCGTGAGCATGAACAGGCGCGCGCAGGCCGGAGCCTTCCGGCAAGTCAGGCCGATCATCGGCCGCGATTTCGCCGAGACCATGCGCATTCTGTGGCCGGAGTCCGTGGCGGCTGACATCATCAGTCGCTTTCGAGCAACGCTCATCTCGGGTGAACCATATTCCTCGAAGGACTTCACCAGCCCGCGTGCCGACGTCGGCACGACGGAGGCCTATGAGTGGGAGCTGCACCGGGTCGCTCTCCCCGATGGTCAGCAGGGTGTCGTCTGCTACTACTTCGACTCCACACCGCTGCGAGCCATCGAGCACGATTTGCGCACCAGCCAGGAGCAACTAACCCTGCTGCGTGATGCGGTGCCCGCGCTCATCTTCTCCCTCGATGCAGACCAGCGGTATGAGTCGGTGAACGAAACCTTCGTGCGCTGGTTCGGCCTCCCGCGCGAGGACATCATCGGGAGGTTGGCACGCGAACTCGAGGGCGACGCCGCGTGGCCAATTGTCGGCCCACAGTTGGCGCGCGCCTATGCCGGAGAGACGGTCGCCTTCGAAGCCGATGTGGCGTACAGGCTCGGAGGTGCTCGCTCGGTCCATGCCGTGTACACACCGCACCGCGCCGCGGATGGCCGCGTGCTTGGCGTGGTGGGACACATCACCGACATCAGCAGCCGGAAGCGGATCGAGGACGCGCTCGTGCGAAGCGAGAGCAACGAACGTGAGCGCGCCACGTTGCTGCAGACCGTGCTCGACACGTCCCCCATTCCAATCTGGATGACGCTCGACACGGCCTGCGACCGCATCGTCGGGAATGCGGCAGGCGATCTGCTGCTTCAGCCGAGACCGGACGCAGGACTCTCACACGATCATCCCTGGCAGGCGGTCGGACAGTGGCTGCGCGACGGCCAGCTCGTGGCGGAGAACATGCTGCCGATGCAGCGCGCCGCACGAGAAGGAATCACGATGCCCCAGTCGGACTTCGAGCTGCTGCGCGCCGACGGGACTCGCCAACGCCTGCTGATTCAGGCGTCGCCGCTGATGATCGGTGGCGAGTCGGGCGGGGCCGTCGCCGTCGCGGTGGATATCACCGAACGCACGCGCGTCGAGCAGCAGATAAAGAGCGACCTGCGCGCGATGAGCCTGATGCAGGAGCTTGGCAACGTGTGCACCAGACCCGGCGCCGATCGCGGCGCGTGCCTCAAGCACGCTATCGATGCCGCCATCGCCATCACGCACGCCGCGAAGGGCTACATCCAGCTTCTGGATCCCGCGAGCGGCTGGCTCAAGCTCGTCGCCCAGCATGGGTTCGACGAGGCGTTTCTCGCCGAGTTCGACAGTATCAGCAGCGACGATGACGTCGCCGCGTGTGGCGCAGCCCTCCGCGTGCGCAGCCGCGTCGTGATGAGCGACATCGCCGCGAGTCCGCAGCTGCGCGTCTCGCCGGTCTACCGCGCCCTGCTGGCATCGGGTGTTCGCGCCGTGCAGTGCACGCCGCTCATCGCCAGCCATGGACGCATCCTGGGCGTCATCTCCACGCACTTCACAGAGCCGGAACGCGGGGATGAACGGACGCTGCAGATTCTCGACCTGCTGGCACGCCAGGTGGCCGACTATCTCGAGCGCATCGAAGCTGACATGGCGCTTCAGGAAGCGGATCGGCGCAAGGACGAATTTCTTGCCACGCTGGCTCATGAACTCCGCAACCCGCTCGTGCCGTTGCGGAGCGGAGTGCAGCTGCTGCGGACGGTCGGCGCCAACAGCGACCAACTCGGACGCCTCACCGAGATGATGGACCGGCAGGTTGATCACATGGTCCGCCTGGTGGACGACCTGCTGGAGGTTTCCCGCATCACGCGCGGCTCGATCGAGCTTCGTCTCGATCCGCTGGATTTGCGGACGCTCGTGAGTGAAACCGTTGATGCGCTGCGCCCAGGGGTGTCGGCCGCGGGTCATCGACTCGCGGTGTCACTGCCCTCTCAGCCGGTGCGCGTCTGCGTCGACCGCGTCCGTATGACGCAGGTGCTGGTCAACATCCTGAACAACGCCGTCAAGTACACGGCGCGCGGCGGCGACGTGTCGATTTCGCTGGTCCAGGAAGACGCCCAGGCCATGGTTCGCGTCCGCGATACCGGCGTGGGTATTCCTGGCGAGTTGCTGCCACGCATCTTCGATCTGTTCTCGCAGGTCGATCGGTCGATTGGCAGGAATCAGGGTGGGCTCGGTATCGGACTCTCGCTCGCCCGGCATCTGGTGGCCATGCATCACGGCCGCATCGAAGCGCGCAGCGCGGGCGAAGGCCAGGGCAGCGAGTTCATCATCTCGCTGCCAGTCGTCGAGGAGTCGGCACCGTCCGTTCTCGACGCGGGGTCCAAATCGGTACCGAGCGTGTCAGGCAGCCAGGGCGTACTGGTGGTCGACGACAACCACGACGCCGCTGACGCCCTGGCGATGCTGCTGCAAGTCATGGGCGCCGAGGTGCGAACGGCGTACGACGGTCTCGACGCGCTCACTGAGATGCGGACCTGGCAGCCGTCGATCGTCTTCCTCGACCTCGGCATGCCAGGCATGGACGGATTCGCGGTGGCCGCGCAGGTGCGGCAGGACCCGCAGTTACGCGACGTCGCGCTGGTGGCCCTCACAGGCTGGGGTCAGCAGAGCGTGCGGCAACGCACGGACGAAGCCGGCTTCGATGCGCATCTGGTGAAGCCCGTCGAGGCGGAGACCCTCGGCCGGCTCTTCACCTCCCTCGGCGACCCTGCCTGGATGCGCTCACGCGCCGACCGCCGACCGCCAGACACCCAGGCTGCGCTGTCCTGAACCACCTGACAGCGCGGCATCCATTCGCTCGCGATTCTAGAATGCGACCTTGAGCCTCGCGGTCCAGGTGCGCGGCGCACCGTAGTGGGTGCCGTTGAAGATCGACAGGAAGTTCAACAGGTACGTCGTGTCGAAGACGTTCAACACGCCCGCCTGCAGTTCGACTTTCGTGGTGCCCATCCGGAACAACTCGCCACCTGCCATCGCGTCCGCCAGCACCCGCGACTTTGCACGGCCAGTCGACAGATTCACCAGCGTCAGGGCTTTCTGATCCGTGAACGTTGCCGCGTTGAAGTCCTCAGGCAAGTCGAAGGGAATGCCGCTGTCGAATCGGCCGGTGAACGACGCGAAGAACCGCTGGCTCGGATGCTCGTAGGTCGCACCGAACTGCGACTGCCAGCGCTGGTCGTGGTCGGCGTAGAACGATGTGCCTGGGTCAGGCGTCTCCTCGAGGAACAACCCACCCGTGAGCGGCGCCGTCAGGAGGATGCTGGCACGTGCGACGCTCACGTAGCCATTGATGCCCTTGAAGACCGGCACATCGAGGCGTGCCTCGACACCTTGCGCGCGCCCTTTGGCCACCGACAACGGGAACGTGACGGTGGTATCGAGGAACTGGTCGACGTCGGCGACGTTGCGGATGTTCTTCCGGTAGTACGCCACGTCAATCTTGGCGTGCGTCGACAGCGCCTGCTGCACGCCAATCTCGAAGGCGTGCTGCAACTCGGGCTGCACGTCCTCTCCGCCGACGCTGTTGGGCGACAGCGCGCGAGCCTCCGGCGAACTCGAGAGCAGCAGGTTCTCCGAGAACGGCGGCATGAACAGACGGCTGTATGAAGCACGCACCACTGTTGCCGCGTTGTGGAGGTGATACGCCACACCGATGCGCGGGCTGACCGCCGACTGCTCGATGAGCAGGTGATAGCGATCGACGCGCACGCCGAGGCTGATGTTCAGATCCTCGATCGGAGAGAACGTATCCTGCACATAGGCGCCAAGGTTCTGCCCCGTTCGTGAGCCGTCGAACACGAACGGCGACCCGCCGTACGCCGGATCGAAGCCGGCCTCGAGCGAACCGACCACCGTGTCGCGCCCCACCATCCGGAACGCTTCGCGAACCGGGTTCCTGTCGTACTGCACGCCCGCCTTTACCCGGTGCTTGTCTTTCGAATAGCTGAATGAGACGTTCACACCCTGGTGATCCAGCTCACGGTTCTGCGTCGCAGCCAGCGGCACCGCGGTGGTGGCATCGAGCGCTGCCGACGCCGCCCGCCGATAGGCGACGACGTCGAAGGTGAACGCGGTTCCAATCTGCCGGAGCCAGGTGACGGTCTGTGAGTTGTCGGACAGGTCCTGCGTCGCATCCTCACCACGAGCCTGCGCGTCTGGTCGATTGGGTGTTTCGAAGTGGCTGCCGTTGGCCGAAAAGACGAGTCGAATGAAGTCGTTGTTCGACGGCTTCACTTCGAACTTCGCTGTCAGGCGATGGGCGTCGCCGTCGTTGTGCAGGTTCGCGATGGTTGGCGAGTCGAGATAGCGCTCAGTACGGTTCGCGCCGGCACTGAGGAAGTACCCGAGGCTTGACGTCATACGGCCGCCGACCGTCGCTCCGCCGTCGAGCGCATTGAACCGTCCGAGGTTGACGCTGGCCTCACCCGTCACCTTACGAGGGTCGTCAAGTCCCGACTTCGATGTGATGTCGACCACCGCCGCAAGCTTGCCGCCGTATTCGGCTGGAATGCCGCCTGTCATCACTGCGGCAGATTTCACGTAGCGCGGATCGAGCGGGTTGGCAAACGCCTCGGAGTACTCGTCGGTCATCGGCACGCCGTCGACGACGTACTGAATCTGCCCGTGAGAGCCGCGGACGTGAATGCGTCCGTTCTGGCTTGGAATGAAGCCGGGAGCCGACAGCAGCATGGAGGAGAGCGCCTTGCTCGGCGTCGAACTCGGCAGCTGATCGATCAGGTTCGCACCAAGGTCGACGTGCGAGCCCGTGCTCGACGTCTCGAGCAGCGCGTCAGCCGACACCTGCACCACCTCGTTGACCCCGCCAATCTTCAGCTGCAGGTCGGCGGCGATCGCCACCGTCGAGTGGATATCCACGACCTGTTGTGCGGGCGTAAATCCAGAGAGGCTTGCCGACAACACGTAGATGCCAAACGGGATGTTGGCCAGCGTGTACCTGCCCCGCTCATCGCTGACCGTATCCTGGCTGGTCTGCGAGACACGGTTCATCAGGTTCACGGTGGCGCCGGGAACCGCAAGTCCCTGCGCATCGCTCACCGTGCCGGATACCGTCCCGATATTCTGCGCGGCAGCCATTGCGACGCAAGAGACGCACAGAACGAGAGTCAGGAACGACGAACGCCACATCAGGCGTCGATTTGCACCGCGCATGAATACACCTCTTCTCCAATCGAACACGAACGTGACACGTCAGCACGAGGCCGACACGTCGGGAAGCAGTCGTGAAGGATCAGACGAGCGGCGGTGCGCGGGCTGGGCGTCTGGCGACCGAAGACTCGGACGTCGACCCGTCGAGGGCCTGGGCGAGGGACTGGGAGGTGGCGGCTGGCGCCGCAAGGCTGGCCGTCGTAACCAGCGAACGCAGCGACAGATTGTGGCAGATGAAACAGTGTTCGGGCTGCGGCGCGGTGCTCGTCGACTCAGCACCGATGTGATGCGCGGCGTGGTCGTGCAGTACGACCACCGGATTGCACAGCGTATCGTCGTCTTCGCTGTGCAGCAGCGCCGACAACGACATCCACGCCATGCACACCTGCATGGTGAGGGCGAGAACCTGAAGGATGCGCCGGCTGAAGCGCGTGCGGAACACTGTTGGTCAGAGTAGACAGTCTGGAGCGACGGTGTCAAATGCCGACATCGTTGTCGCAGACCAGGGTGATACGATGCAGCCCGTTCCTCGAGGATACGCGATGACACAGTTGACCGTTCGGGCGGCTGCCGCCAAACTCGGCGTTGGCTACTCCACTCTGAAACGCTGGGTGCTCAGCGGGCACGTCCGCACAACGCGCACCGAGGGTGGACACCACCGCATCTCGGACGCCGAAATCGATCGCCTGCTCTCGAAGCAGCAGCCGGTCGGACCATCGCACCCACGACCTGTCACATACCCGGAGACCATCGCCGACCTGAGCGCGAGGAACCGACTGCACGGCTACATCGACGAGGTGCGCGTCGACGGTCTGCTCGCGCAGGTGCGACTGCGCGTCGGCGATCAGACACTGACCGCCGTGATCACCGCGGACGCCGTGCGCGCCCTGAAGTTCAAACGCGGCGACGATGCCATGGCGATCGTCAAAAGTACGGAAGTCATGATTGCGCGCGCGGTGCCCGCGGCACCGGCACCGAGCGGGCGCGCAGCGGCGGGAACCGGAAGACCTTCGCGCAAGCGGGGTCGCGCGAAGGCTCGCTAGCCTCTCGACACACACGCCACACGCACATCATGGAGGCACCGCGCCCGGCCCACGTCGAACCCGACCGGTCACCCGCGCGTGCCTGGTTTCCGCTGGCGCTCGTCGCGCTGTTCCTCTTCCGTCTTGGCTACGGCCTGACGCGTGAGTTCTTCTTCGAAGACGAAACGCAGATCTTCCTGATGGGTCTGCGCCACTTCGCCACAGGCATCTGGCCGTACTTCGGACCCGACGTGGTCTGGACCAAGAGCGAAATCCCCGGTGCGTTGCAGTCGCTGCTGGTGAGCGTGCCGCTGAAGGTCTGGCCTGTTCCCGAGGCGCCCTTCGTCCTGCTGAACCTCCTGTCGTTCGGCGCACTGGCCGCGTTCATCCTCTATCTCACCGCACGCATCCCGTCGCTTCCACGCTGGCTGGCGTGGGGATGGCTGATGACCGTGCCGTGGACCCTCGAGTTCTCGACGCACATCATCAACCCGTCGTACGTGCTGGCGCCCGCACTCATCTTCTTCATCGGCTTCTTCGAGGCTGTGCCCGTATTCAGGCTGGGTAAACTGCCGACGCCCGTGGCGTTCGCGATGATGGGGCTCGGGCTGGTCGCGATTCTGCAGATTCACATGTCGTGGCCGTTGCTGCTGCCCTACGCCGGAGTGGCGTGGCTCTCGCGCTGGCGGTCAGGGGGCCGCTCGATGGCCATCGACGCGTTCGGCTTCGTGTGCGGCGCGTGTCTCTCGGGTACCGTGCTCGCGCCGACGCTGCTCACCTATGGACTGCATGGCGGTTCTGGCGGCACGCTCAACAACCTGCACCCGCACGCCGTCAACCCACGGATTGCACTCGACGTCACCGCCCGGCTCTTCTCGTTTCCAAGCCTCGAGATCTGGCGGTTCATGGCGACCGACGATGGCAAACGGCAGATGTTCCTGCTGCGACATCTCTGGCTCGCACCGTTTGCGGTCGTCGTCTGGCTGGCGGGGATCTGGCAGCCGTTCTGGATGGTGCGTGAGTGGTTCAGGCGCGAGTCGAGATATGCCGCGTGGCAGCCACTCAAGTGGTTGCTGGCCGCAACCATCGTGCTCGTCTACGCGAGTTACTGGTTCGTGATGGAGCCATCGCAGGCGCACGCGTTCTACGCCGTGGCGCCTGTCGCGTTCATGTTCGCCGGCTACGCGTGGACCTTCATCGATTCACCTCGCTGGCGCCGTATCGCTGCGGGACTGCTGGTCGCGAACATCGCGTTTCACATCGGACAGGCGTCCATTCAAGCGCGCGAGATCTCGCTCTACCGCGATCGTTATGTCGTGGCCACGGCGATTCGCCTCAAAGAGCCCGAGATGTTCGCACATCGTCGCGCGTTTGCTGTGGATGGTGGGCCGGCGGCGCTGCAGGATCCAACCAGACCGTACAATCCGCCGCTCGAGGTGCAATTGTCCGATGTGGCGCTGACGCTCGGACCCCGCCGCGTCGCGCTGTGGACACTCACCTTGCACAACACGAATCCGCGCGTCGCGTTCCGTGACGTGCTCTACCAGGCGCTCTACCGCGCCGCGGACGGCACGGTCCTCGAAGAGCGCCACGATTTCATCAAGCGCATCTTCCAGCCTGGCGAGACGGTCACGCTCGAAGTGAACGACGGCTTCGTCACCCGCCCATTCGCGTCGGCGACGCTTCAGGTCCTGGCGGCCGAAGCGCTGGTGCCGCTTCCCTGAGACAAGCGAGCCTGTCGCGTTCGGCGCTTTGGCTTCGCCCGCCACGCCAGCTCTGACCCGCACGCAGTCACCGGCACAGCGCCGTGTCAGTTCTCCAGCCCGAGCGCCCAGCGAATGCCGCCATTCACGTGCGCCCGGAAGATCGCGTCGTTCGACCAGATGTCGTCGCGATGACCGAGGGCCGTGTAGAACACGCGGCCAGTCCCGAAGTTTCGCGTCCACGCCTGCGGGTAGTCGCCGCCCTTGACGATCTCCGGACCGAGGCCGGTGAGATCCATCTTCGTCGTGTCGAGACTGAGGAGCACGTGCACCCGGTCGCGGGTAAAGGCGAGCGGGATGTGCAGGCGGCCAACCTGGCTGATGTTCTCCGTTGGCCTGGCGGGGTCCCAGACGGCCGTGCCGAACTGATAGAACTCTTCGGCCAGCGGCCAGTTGCTACCGAGCATTCTGGTCGCGGGATGAGTCGTATCTTCGACCTTCAGCACACCAAGATTGCTCTCGCCGATCTTGTTCGTCGCCACGATTGAACGACGGTAGTAGCCGCCAAGCATCTCTCCGAATTCCGGGTAGTCGTAGAGCGTCAGCGTGGCGCAGTGTGTGCCGATGAGCGCGTGGCCATTTCGTACGTAATCGATGATGGCCTTCTTCTGATCAGGCGTCAGCGGCAGATTGCCGTTGGTCATCAGCATCAGACCGTCGAACTGCGCCAGGTACTGCGGCGTCAGCATCGTCAGGTCGATCTTGTCTGCCGCCTGCTTGAATCCTTCGAGCGTCGTCACGTCGTAGCCGCTCTTGGCACCGAGCTCCTTCACGGCTTTCTCGGCGGGCTCGAGACTGGTGTGCTTGTACAAGGCTGGGTGCGTCAGAAACAGGAGCTTCTTCCGCGCTGGTGCCTGGGCCGAGGAACCACTGGTCATTGTCAGGAGCGCTGCCAGCAGCAGCGCACTGCACATCCACACCCTCGTCATTTTTGCCATCATCATGTCCTCGACTGCATGGGGTCGGACACACGCTTCAGCGCCGCGTGTTCAGCCTGCACGGTTCACTGGCGGAGTTCGGCGTCAGACGACGCGGTCGATGACGAGCGAGGCACTCATCGCCCTCATGGCTTGCAGCGCGCACGCTACGCCATCTCCGGATTGAGGTTGAAGTGGTCGACGTTGTACTGCACGTAGCGACCGTCGTTCAGATAGTCCTGAAGGATGTCGTTCACCAGGTGCACGGCCTTGCGGACGGCGTAGGCCACGTCCTTCGTCTTGAACGTGAAGACCAGCGAGATCGCTCCGCCTCTATTGACCGCGGACACGCCGACGCGCCTCACCTCGACACGCCGGTGCAGCGGCACCTCAGTGCTCGTGTACATCGTCACGAACGCCCGAAGCGCGCGGTCCATCTCGGAACGCGCGGGAATGCCGGGAAGAAGATCCACGAAGGTCAACGTGCGACGTCGCGCATCGAAGACGACGCGAAACGCCACGTCGCGGAACCAGGTGAAGTGGAATTCGGCTTTGGCTGACACCTCGCCGACCTCGCTGAACGCACGAAAGCTGCCGCGCAGCGCGTAGTGCTGCAAGGCTGCGCGAACCTGGGTGCGTTCGTCCTGTTTCGTCACGGTATCGCGGTTGAGTGGGCAGTTGAATCGGTGCCGACGCCTGGTACGGCGGCATCGTGACGCGGGCGCTGGCCGCGTCACGATACCGGCCGTGCGTCAGTGCATGTAGGCGGTTGCGCCGGGTTCCAGGTTTCGCGGCGTGCCCGGGGGGAACGCCTGCGTTGACAGGAAGTCCCTGCTCGACTGCACGTTGATGAGCGTCGACAGCTTGTCCTTCACCGCCGCCTGATAGGCGCGTCCCAGCGCCGCCTTGTACTGCTCGGGCGTCGTCACATATTCGCCGCGAGCCCCGAGTGCTTCCGCAATCCGGTCGTAGCGCAGGTTTTCCTGGAACAGGTACATGTGATGTGACCGCGGCCCGGCAGCGGCGGTAATCATGCCCCACGCGTTGTTGTTGTAGACGGTCATGATTGCCGGAATCTTGTACTTGGTGAGCGTGTCGAACTCCATCACCGAATACGCGATGCCGGCATCACCGGTGAAGCCGAAGACCGGCGCGCCTTGATACGGCTTCTGCGGCCCCGTGCCCAGCTGCATCGCGGCACCGGCACCGAGCAGATGCCCGACGTCTGGACCGATCGGATAGTACTGATACGGACAGTTGTTCACTTGCCCCGGGCGATACGCGCGGATCCATCGCCGCGTCCACGAGGCCCCCGTCCATCCGCCCTGCGCGAAGGTGGTCTGCTCTTTCGGGATGTCGCCGTGGTACAGGAAGTCGGCGAGCACCTTTCCGATGACGCCGGGATGCACGACGCCAGTCTGCTGGCTGTACTTCACCGCGAGCCCGTAGTATTCGTCGTTCAGCGCCTCGAACTTCTTGCGCGCTGCGGCGAGTTCGGTTGTCCAGGCCGGACGCTGCCGCTTGGGCAGGGCGTCGGCCAACGCCTCGAGCGCCGCCTTCTCGTCCGACACCAGCCCGAGGTCGAGCGGCCAGTTACGACCGAGGTCCTCGGCAACCGGGTGGACGCGAATCGACTGCACATCCGGGTTGAAGCGATACTCGCCAACGTTCGGCATCAGGTACTGGCCGACGAAGATCACGAGGTCGACACTGCCAAGCGCATCGGACGCGAGATTGGCTGACAGGCGATGGTCATCGCCGAAGTGCCCGCGAACCGGACCGGACTCCACGACCGCGATCTCGTTCTTCTCGGCGACGCGCTTCAGCGCTTCCCACCCCTTGTGGAAGAAGACACCCTGGCCGGCCACGATCATCGGCCGCTCGGCCTTCTGGATCATGTCGACGGCCTTGGCAATGTCCTTCGGCGCAGGATGGGCGACGCACTCGGCGCGGTACTTCGTGACGTCCCAGAAGTCCTTCAGTTCGGATGCGTCCTTGAAGCGCGCGCCATGCACTTCCGATGGGAAGTCGAGGTGCACCACACCGGGCACGCCGCTCTTGAGCTCGCGGAACGCGTGCTGCGCGTACTCGTGAATGCGGTTGGGAATGGTGATGCGCTTGCCGTATTTCTTGATGCCTTCCGTGATCGGCTGCTGATACATCTGCTGGATGCCGCCGATCCGGTCTTCGTTCGACATCGCCATGTTGCTCGCCAGCACCAGCACCGGGCTGTGGGCGCGCTGCGCGCTGGCGATGGACATGATCATGTTGGTGAAGCCAGGACCTTCGGTGCCCGACGTCGCCGTCACTTCTCCGGTGACGCGCGAGAAGCCGTCGGCCGCCGCACACATGATGTCCTCGATGCGTCCGCCGTAGGCCGGGATGCCCGTGGCGGAAATCGCATTGATCATCGGGTAGTTGCCCGGACAACAGAAGAGCGCTGCCAGACCTTCCATCTTGCAGACGCGCGCGAACACTTCGGCGCCGCTCAGTCCCTTGTCGCCGAAGTCGAACGCAATCGGCGTCTCGTTCAGAGACGTGGTGAACTGATCGGCAACGCGGATCGGCGCCATGTTGGCAGCCGCATCAGAGGCGGCTGCGGGCTCGGCGTTCGCGGCGGTCAGGGCGGCGGTGGCGCCGGCGCCGATGGCTGATTTCGCGAGGAACTCACGCCGTGAGACACCCGACGTCTTCTTCTGTTCGCTCATGCTCGACTCCTCAGAGCTGACACGTTACTTCTTCGGGCGCAGCGCCTCAGGTCCGATGCTGCGAATGAAATTGATGATGTCCCAGATCTGCTCGTCCTTCAGATCGCTGCTGAACGGCGGCATGGCATCTGCGGCGCCATTATGGATGCTCGCAAAGACCTGCGCATCCTTTTCACCGAATTTCCACTTCCCGGGGTCGGTGAGGTCCGCCGCGATCGCGACCGCCGCTGACCGCGCGCGTCCGTCCTCGTCGTGACACGACTGGCAGTTCTGCAGGAAGTAGTTCTTGCCGCGTGCGATGGACTGCGGTGTATACGGCACGGGGTTGGACGTCGGGACCGCAGTCTGCGCCGCCAGCGTGGCCGCGCCCAGAGCGAGAAGCGCGCACAGCGTTCTCGCGAACGCCGTCGAGCGTGCGGCGCGCGGACGTCGACGCGATGACGCATCCACAGGCACCGCGTCCTGCGGACACGACGATGACGGCAGCAGCACGCTAGGACGTCTTCGCAAGCGACTTCCAGTTCTTGATGATGTGGTCCGCGGTTCGCCAGGCCAGCGCCTGCACGGTATGCGTCGGGTTGTGCGCGCCGCTCGTGCCCATCACCGAGCCGCCCAGCACGCCAAGATTGGGCACCTCGTGTGACAGGCCCCACTGGTCGACGACGTTGGTGTCCGGGTTGTTGCCCATGCGCGTGCCGCCGTAGGCGTGCGTCGAGGCGGTCATCACGTCGCCAACGGGTCCGCGCACCACGGCGGTGGCACCCGCCGCTTTGTACCACTCTTCCATCTTCTGCTGCGAGAACTCGGCGAGCTTGCGCTCGTTGTCTTTGTACTCGCCCGTGATGCGGATGACGGGACGTCCCATCGGATCCTTCACGTCCGGATCCAGATCGAGGTAGTTCTCCTCGTACGGCAGCGTGGTTTTCTGGATGTAGGAGCTATGCCACTTGTCGGCGTTCTCCTTGACGAAGCCTTTCCACTGCGAGCCCCACGACGGCGACAGACCGAAGGTGTTCATGCTCGCAGCACCAATCGGTCGCCGATCGGACATTGCCCAGAGGTTCGCACCGCCGATGAAGTCGTGACCGGTGTGATCGAAGTTGTCATCCGCCCAGTTGTCGACGGCGACGCCCTGTGCCGGCAGGCCGTACCACGCGCCGACGTTGAACGGGAAGAGTGCGGTGACGGCTGCGCCCTGGTGGTGACTGAAGTAGTGACGGCCAACCTGACCGTGGTTGTTCGAGAGGCCCTTGGGATAGGCCGCAGACTTCGAGAGCAACAGCAGGCGCGAGTTCTCGTACGCGAAGCTGGCCAACAGCACCAGGCGCGCCGGCTGGAAGTACTCGACGCCGTGCGACACATACGTCACGCCACTCGCGCGTCCCTCGCGGTCAACGTTGATGGTGGTCACCGTGGCGCCGGTGACGACCGAAAAGTGACCGGTCGCCTGCGCACGTGGAATGGTGGTGACGGCCGTGGACGCTTTCGCATCGACGTGACAGCCACCAGTCGAGCAGTAGCCGTGATACATGCAGCCGGAGCGGTTCTGGAACGAACGCGAATTGATGGCGGCAGGTCCCGGGAATGGATTCCAGCCAAGGCCCTTCGCAGCCGCGGCCATGCGATCGTGAAACGCGGTCCAGCGCAGCGGCGGCATCGGATAGGCGCGCGTGCGCGGTCCCTCGAACGGGTTCCCTCGCGGATCGATGGCACCCTTGACGTTACCGGCCTGCCCCGACACGCCGAGTTCGTATTCGATCTTGTCGTAGTACGGCTCGAGTTCCTCGTAGCCGAAGGGCCAGTCTTCGACGGTCGACCCTTTCGGGATTCGCGAGGCGCCGTAGCGCCGCGTCGTCTCGCTGACCACCTTGAAGTCCCACGGATTGAGCCGCCAGTGCTGCGCCCAGTAGTGCATGCTCGTGCCACCCACCGCGTTCATCATGGGGTGGATGCCCTGCACGGCCTTCGCTGACGCTGTCGCGCGAAAGGTCGGTGCCTCCTGGTTGGTCTTGTGCGAACTGAGCATCGGCCAGTTGCGGTAGTTGTTGCGCAGTTCGTCTGGCGGGAAATCGCGGCGGCTCACCGCGCCACCCGCCTCGAGTCCGATCACCTCGAGTCCGGCCTGCGCCAGCGGGAGGGCCGCAACGCCGCCTGCCGCGCCGAGTCCGATGATGACGACGTCGGTGTCCTTCAGGCTAGTCGCCATGTGCCTTGTCCTCGTGCGTGTGGTCGGCGTTCTGCCGCGTCGCGCCATTGAACGCGTCGTAGTCGTAGGCAGACTTGTGATTCGGTTTGAGCTGTCCGGCCTCGTACGCCTTCTGGTCGGCGGCCGTCACCATCGTGCGAATGCCGGGATAGCCAATCAGGTCCCAGCCAATGAAGTTGGCGTTCCCGCCGTAGTAGGGATCGCCGAACATGCCTTGTCGTGTGTGATTCAGCACCATCGCAAAGAACAGGGCTGAACTCCCGGCGAATCCGGTGGCTGCGCCGGTTTCGACATCGATCAGCACGGAGTCGCGGTCGGTGTTCGACAGTTCGAGAAACGGCTTGCCTCGCGACGACCGCGCGTAGTGATCGAGCGACGCGAGTCCCGCGGTGTACGCAGTCTTCGACCCGGCGAGTGCGCCGCCCAATGCACGGTCGATGTAGTGGACGACTCGCGCGTCCCGCGCGCCGGGACCGTGCTGGTCTGCAGGAATCAGACGATCGACCACGGCATCGAGCAGGTCGGCGTCGGCCGCCGTGAGATTCTCGACCGCTTCGCGTCGCTGCGCAGGTGCCGGCGCCGCAGTCTGCGCCTTCTGTGCGGCTGCCGGCGCAGCGGCTTCAACGGTGGCAACGAAGGCAGCCGGCGCAGTGACGGCGGCAGCGCCCGCCAGACCGGCACGCCGGAGGATGTCGCGACGCGAGATGACTCGCGACTGTTCGTCAGACATGAATACGTCCTCCCCTATTGCCGCTGATAGGTGGCCACCAGCTCGCCGCGGCCGATGATGTGCCCCTTGGCCGCCTCGAGCAGTTGGGCGCGAGTGAGCGGTGGCGTGCCCGGCTTTTCCGCAATCGGCGCGTCCAGCGCGTAGACGACGAAGTGATACGAGTGCGGCTTGCCCGGCGGTGGCGCGGGCCCGCGATAGATGGCGCGGCGAAAGCCGCTCATGCCCTGCTTCGCGCCTGATAGCGCGGCCGGCATTGGCGCGGCCGGATCGATGGGCAGCGCTTCCGGCAGACCTGACGCCGTTGCCGGGATCTTGTAGACCACCCAGTGCACGAACGGCGGCGGCGTTCCCACATCCGGGTCTTCGCAGAAGACCATCAGTTCACGCGTGCCCGTCGGCACCGCGGACCACGTGAGCGCCGGCGAGTCGTTGCGTCCGTCCGGCGTGTGCTGGCGCGGCACGGGCTGCCCGTCTTTCAGCGTCGGGCTCGAGACGGTGATGGGCTGCGGTGTCGCCTGCGCGTGTGCTGCACGCGCCTGCAGCGCCGCGAATGCGAGCAGCAGACAGAGAAGGAACTGGCGCGGTGCGCGTATCAGCATCGTCGCCCTCGTCACGACCACACTACTCGACACGCTTCGCGAATGTTGCACGGCCACATGCGGTGAGCGACGCGCCATCAATCGACACGTGATCGTCGATCGCTGTTGCGCCAGCGACGCCGAGAACCCAGGGGATGCTGAGGGCCGCACGGAGGTTTCGCATCTGCTCCTTCTCGTTCAGCGGACGTTCACGCCAAAAGTGGCGGGGAGTTTACCACGCCTCTCCTGAGTGAGGTTTCTGCCGACGCCCCTTCCCCATGGCCTTTCGCGCGATGCGTTGCCGTATCAGCGTCGTGTGCGGGTCTCGTCCGGTAAGGGACTCAGACTGGGTGCAAGGCGGTCGACTGTCCGATGGACGCCGCCGCTCCGGCGTCATCGCTGCGTGCGCTCGATGGGAATTCTCGGACGCGCCTGCGCGGCTACCGCCGTCGTCAGTTCGGTGGAACCGTCGGGATAGCCGTTCTTCTGCAGGACGTAGGCGAGGATGTCGAGATACTCCTGCGGTGCCAGCCAACCAGGCCGGCCAAGCGGCATGCTGCGGATGCGTCCGTAGAGTTCCGACACGCTGGCATCCTGCCATTTCAACTGGAAGCCGTACCCGGCAAGCGCCCCGGCGTACTCGTGCCCGGCAAGATCGGGCATGTGGCACTCGGCACAGGCACGTTCATAGACGGCACGCCCTCGCGTCGCCTGCACGCTCGAATACAAGCCGTCCATGACGGAAACGGGTCGGCGCGGTTCGGGTGACTGGGCCTGAAGGGTGAGGCTCGCGAGAAGAACGACAACCAGGCCGCTGGCGATGCGCGCACACATAGCGGCGCCACTATAGCGGATTGGGAAGGGAGCGTTTGTGACGTGCGTGTGAGGTGCCGCGGACGCGGCGGAGGCTGGAAGGACGGTCGGAACGAGACCGTGCCGTCCCCCCGAGGGAGGACGGCACCGTGACGTGTTACTGGAGGACCGAACCGCTGGCCAGGCCGGCGGCCATGGTCGCACCGGTGTTGTCGAAGTAGATCGTGCCGCGCGTGTCGGTACCGAACGAGCGCTGGCCGGTGGAGCCAACGGTGACCGGGTGCGATTCCGCGTAGTAGGCCGACACCGCAGCGGCCGTCGAGCCGTTGCAGGTCTTCGACGCCGTGGTGATGTCGCTCGCGCCGGTATCCTTGGCGAGGTTCACAACGTAGCCGCTCTTGTTGACGCCGTTGGTCGACAGGTCGGGCGAGATGAAGCCAGCGGTCGAACCCGTCGGCGGCTTGGCCAGGTCGTTCAGCGACTGCGCGTAGCCGTTGCCACCGCAGCTCGACGAGAAGGTCGATTCCGCCGAGTTGATGGCGCGCAGCGAACCAATGGCCGAGGCCTCGTTGCCTGACATGCGGGCGCGCAGCAGACCGGGAACGGCAATCGCCGCGATGATGCCGATGATCGCCACGACGATCAGCAGTTCGATGAGGGTGAAGCCCTTGGCGTTCTGAATCTTTTTCATCTATCTCTCTCCTAAATTTGACTGTCCGGTCACAGATTGGACCTGGCTGTTACAGCTGAGTTGCAATGGCGATGCCCACTCGAGCTTGTCGTCCGCTACACAAGAGCTTGGGGCCGTTCGAGTCGACGCCCGCTACCGCTGGACGCCGTGCGTGAAAACGCAAATGGGCTGACAAAATTTGGTCGGTCCGCTGTCAATAAGTGACGGTTCGCTGACGGGGTTGGCCGGGAAGCGGGGGCGGGAGGGGCGGGTCGTCCGGGTCAGGCGCGCGCGACGGAAGAAGGGTGGGAGGGGCCAGCGGGATGGGCAGGCTCGGGAGGTCGGGTGGGTCGGGAGGGCCGGTGGGCCAGGTGGGCCGGGCGGACAAGCACCATCGGCGGGCCGGTGCGGGTGGGGCGGGTCGCCGAGGGCAAACTCGCTCGCTGATGCCGAACAGTTCCGGGTTCTTCACTCCGCTCGTTCGTGCCCCACACTTCCACGCTCGAGTAACCCGCGTGTCCGACTCTTCAATCGCCGACCGCCAACGCCGGGGCGTACTCTTCAAGTCCCGACTCACCAAATCTCCAACTCACCAACTCCCCCAATCTCCATATGCCGCATCGCGCGGCCAAAACTGCTGTCTCCGCGTCTGAATGCGCGTAGGGGTTTGCTCGAAACTGGTACGATTTGGTCTTTCGCCGACCGGGTGCTCTCACTGAGGGACTGATGTTCACACGCTCACATCGCCTGCTTTCGACCGTCCTCGTGGTTCTCGCTGCCGCGCACCTCGCGAGCGCGCAGGACCCATCGACGGCTCGTGCCGCTCAGGACTCGTTCTCGCAAGTCATCGCCATGGATCCGCAGGTGCGGACCGGCCGACTGTCGAACGGCCTGCAGTACTTTGTGCGCGCAAACGGACAGCCCGCCGGCCGGGCGGAACTTCGGCTGGTGGTCAACGCCGGCTCCGTGCTCGAAGACGATGACCAGCGCGGACTCGCGCACTTCGTCGAGCATATGAGCTTCAACGGCACCGAGCACTTCCCCGGCAACGATGTGGCGGGGTTCATCCAGGCGCTCGGCATGCGGTTCGGCGCGCACGTGAATGCCCACACCAGCTACGACGAAACGGTGTACCAGCTCCAGATCCCGACAGACAACCGCGGCATCGTCGATCGCTCGCTGCTGATCATGGAGGATTGGGCACACGCCGTGTCGTTCAATCCCGCGGAGGTCGAGAAAGAGCGCGGGGTCGTCCTCGAAGAATGGCGCCTCGGACTCGGCGCCGAATCGCGACTGCGCGATGTCGAGATGCCCATTCTGCTGAAGGGCGCGCGCTACGCCGAGCGCTCCCCCATCGGTCGTCCCGAGATCATCCGCAACGTCAGCCTGGCGCGCCTGAAGCAGTTCTACGCCGACTGGTATCGACCCGATCTCATGGCGGTCGTCGCCGTCGGCGACTTCAATCCCGCCGTCGTCGAACAGATGATCGTGCAGCACTTCGACCGCATCCCCGCCGCGACGACCAGGCGGCCGCGCCCCAACTTCACCGTTCCGGCGCACAACGAGACGTTGTTCTCGCTCGCCGCCGACCGCGAAGCCACGGCCACGGTGGTGACGGTATCGAGCGTCACGCCGGCTGACGACCAGCGCACGGTTGGCACCTATCGCCAGCAGATGGTCGAGCGACTCTTCGCGCGCCTGCTGAACGCGCGACTGGATGAAGTGGCCCACCAGCCGAACGCGCCGTTCACCGCGGCCGAGACCAACCGCGGACTCTTCCTCCGCACCACCGTGATGACCACGCTGGCCGCACTGGTGCCCGATGGCGGCGCCGAACGAGGGCTGACCGCGATTCTCACAGAAGCCGAGCGCGTGGTGCGTTTCGGCTTCACGCAGACGGAACTCGACCGCGAGAAGCTCGATAGCCAGCGCTATCTCGACGAAGCGCTGCTCGAAAAGGACAAGAGCCCGTCCGCACCGCTCGCCGACGAACTGGTGCGCCACGTGGTGCAGGATGAACCAGTGCCCGGCATCGTGTACGAACAGGGCATGTCGCAGCGGTTCCTGCCAGGCATCTCGCTCGAGGAAGTCAACGCGCTCGCGAAATCGTGGGTGCCCGCCAGCAACCGCGTCATCTCGGTCAACGCGCCGGAACGCACGGGACTCGTGCTGCCAACGGCGGCACGCCTCGGCACCGCAATCGCCTCGGTGAACGCCGCAACCTTGACGCGCTATGTCGACAGCGTCGCTACGCAGCCGCTGCTGGCCTCGGTGCCTTCTCCCGGCAGCATCGCGAAGACGTCGACGCGCGACGGGATTGGCGTGACCGAGTGGCAGCTCTCGAACGGTGTCCGCGTGATTCTCAAGCCGACGCCGTTCAAGGAAGACGAGATCCTGTTTCGCGCCGTGAGCCCCGGCGGCACGTCCATCGCGCCCGATCAGGACCTTGTTGCGGCGGAAACCGCTGAACAGGTGCTCTCCGAAAGCGGACTCGGGGCGTTCTCGAGCATCGAATTGAACAAGGTGCTGGCAGGTGTCTCGACCGGGGTGCAGGCGTACATCGGCGAGAACGAAGAAGGTGTGCGCGGCGGATCCACCCGCAAAGACATCGAGAAGATGTTTCAGCTCATCTATCTCAACTTCACCTCGCCTCGCGCTGACCCGACGCAGTTCGAAGCCTTGAAGGCGCGGTTGCGGCCCATGTTGGCCAACCAGCAGGCACGGCCGGAAACCGCCTTCCGTCTGGCCGTGTTGTCGGCGCTGACGCAGGACAACCCGCGCGCCCGTCCGCTGACGCCGGCATCGGTCGATCAGATGAACCTCGAGCGGTCGCTGGCGTTCCACAAGAACCGCTTCGCTGACGCGAGCGACTTCACGTTCGTGTTCGTGGGCGCCGTCGACGTCGCGACGTTCAAGCCGCTCGTCGAGCGCTATCTCGCGAGTCTGCCGGCCATCCACCGAACGGAAGCCGCCGTCGATCGCGGCGTACATCCGCCCGATAGTGTCGTCGAGCGCGAAGTCATCAAGGGCGTCGAGCCGCGGAGCCAGGTGAACATCGTGTTCACCGGACCGTTCCAGAACACGCCACTCAACCGGCTGCAACTGCAGACCATGAGCGAGATGCTCGGCGGCAACCTGCACCAGACGCTGCGCGAGGATATGGGCGGCACCTACGGCGTGAACGTCGACCCCAAGTTCTCGAAGTTCCCGACCGCCGAGTACCAGATCACGGTGGACTTCAGCTGCGACCCGGCTCGTGTCGACGCGCTCACGCTGGCCGCCTGGCAGGTCATTCGCGATTTCATCAAGGATGGTCCGTCGGACGGACAGCTCGCTGGTGCACGCAGCGCCTTCAATCGCGATCTGCAGACCGGCTTCCAGGAGAACGCCGATCTGCTGAACGAGCTGACCACACGCGTCAGCTACGGCGAAGACTACTCGGACGTCTTCAATCCGAAGGCGCTCTACGACCAGCTCACCACCAGCTCGTTGCGCGATGCGGCGCAGCAGTACCTGAATCTCAAGCGGTACGTGCAGGTGACGCTGAAGCCAGAAAAGCGTTAGTCGGGCGCGTGACGAGATTCGGGCGCCAGGCTGCGACGGCGTCGTGCGCAGCCTTCCTGCTTGTCGGAGCGATGGTTCCCCGTGCGCTCGCCGCACCTGCCTGCGTCGATCCAGGTGCGACAGGCCGCATGCTGGTCAGCGATCTGCGCGGGCTGGCGACCACTCAACTCGTGCCGCTCGGGCTCGGCCTGGGCGCGGCTGCACTGGTTCATCCACTCGATGACAACGCTGACCGGTGGGTCGATCAGCATGGTCCATCGAGGCTGACGACCGCTGGTCGCATCGGCGGGTCATGGAAGGCGCAGGTGCCGCTTGCCGGAGCGCTCGTCACCGAAGCCGTCATCGCGGGCTGTTTTCGACCACTCAACAGCGACCTGCTGCGCACACTCGGCGTGAACCTCGCTGTCACCAACGCCCTGAAGTTTGCGACCCAGCGCGAACGCCCAAACCACGAGTCCGCGAAGCTGTCGTTTCCCTCGGGACACGTCTCTTCTACATTCGCCCTGGCGACCGTGCTGCAGCAGCGCGTCGGCTGGAAGGCCGGTGTGGCCGCCTACGGCTTTGCCACCTACACGGCATGGACGCGGGTGCGCGATGACAGGCACTGGGTCAGCGACACCGTGTTCGGTGGCGCCCTGGGAGTTGCCGTTGGCCGGGCAGTGGTTCGTACCGGCCGCATGGACAGGTGGACACTGACGCCGTCGGCTGGCCGCGGAGGCGTGAGCCTGCTCATCACCCGCACGCGGTGAGTACGGTCGGCGCGCCCAGGCGACACGCAGGGTGACGTCAATCCAGGGTGAGGCCTACTTGTTGGCGTCGCGAATCATCGACGCGATCTGCGTCAGCCCGTCGGTCATACCCCGCACGACGTCAGCACCGTGCGTCGGCGGCATGCTGCCGCTCAACCCGCCCTTCCTGGCCAGCAGCACTTGTGCGAGCAACGAGCGCTTCTGATAGCTCAGCGTCGCCTCGGTCGTCGAGTTGATCGACCAGTCCCACCTCGAGATGCACATGCCATTCGACATCGTCGAGGTCATCACGTTCACGTAGAGATACGTGTCTTCGTCACCGTTGCGGACGGTCTTCAGGCCCGCGTCCGTGAACGGTTTCGCGACAGCCGTCTCGAGGTCGTCGCGCTTCAACCCGCACCCTGCAGACTGCGACGACAGCTCCTCGACGACGATACCGATGCGACTGAGCCCGGTGAACTCGGAACCCGCGCGCGGCACGGCAGGTGACGTTGACGCCGGACTACCCGCCCGATCGCCACCGGCTCCGTTCGACGATGCGACGGCGGTAGCCGCGGCTGGCGGCGGACCGGGTGGTGTGTACACGCGGTGCACGGTGTCGCCAGTGCCGCGTTCGAGGAACTCGACACCAATCTCCAGGTGACGTGACTCGGGATTCCGAGCGTAGGTGTAGCGCAGCTGACGCAAGTCGGCCACGGCATAGAGCACGATCAGCTTGCCGTTCTCACGTCGTGCGGTGGCGAGCACGGGCACGCTGTCGATCTGAAGCGTTTCCGCGCGGCCATTCGGGTGGAACGAGCGTGACTGTCCCTTCTCGTCGGTGAACGTGACAGCGTCCGCCGTATCAACGACGGTCAGCCGCGACGGCGGCGTGATGACCTCGTCGGTCAGCAACTCCCGACGACGGCCCTCGTCGTAACTTTCGCCCTTGGGACGCAGCGCCGGCGAGAGTCCGGTGTCCTGTCCTCCCCCGCCACGGCGTCCGCCGCGTCGGCCGCCAGACGAACCGTCGTCCTGAACCGGCACGAACGGCGCGCCGAATCCGAGTTGGCGTGGAAACTCACTGGCCTCGCGATTGAGAATCCAGGTACCTCCGAGATCGGTCGTCTCCTGTGCTCGCAACCCGGCAGAGAGACTCAGCACACCTGCGAGGACGACCACCGATGCGGCACACCATCGACGCATCGAGGCAACACGTGGCGTGCGGAGATGCACCATGGCGCACGGCGCAGTGTCGTTGTGCGAAGCGGCGAGCGCGCGAACGGCCCTGTTCATGTTCATTCGACGTTCCGTGGCAGCAACTGGCCTGCTCGCGTGCCAGCGTGCGCAAGACCCAAGGGTGGACCCGGATCCTGCGCAGCGGCCCATTCAGCCTTTGGGATTGAAGCGATAGCCGACCCACGGCTCGGTGACCAGATACCGGGGATTGGACGGATCGGGCTCGAGCTTCTTGCGAAGCTGCCCCATGAAGACACGCAGATACTCGGGCTGTTCCTGCGACGCCTGCCCCCACACAGCCTCGAGCAACGCCGCATGTGTGAGCACACGGTTCGGATGACGAGCCATGTAGACGAAGAGGTCGAACTCCTTCGGTGTCAGCCGCACCTCGCGCCCCTGCGTGTGGACACGACGAGCGTCCATGTCGACGCGGAAGTCACCCGCTTCGAACGACGAGAGTTCCGGCGTCGTTGGTCCGCCGCTTCGCCGCAGCGCCGCACGGACGCGCGCCATCAGTTCGTCGATACCGAACGGCTTGGTGACGTAGTCGTCTGCCCCGGAGTCGAGCGCGTCCACCTTGGTGCGCTCTTCGCCTCGCACCGACAGCACGATGATCGGGACGTTCGACGTTTCGCGAATCCGTCGGCACAACTCGACGCCGTCCATGTGCGGCATGCACAGGTCGGTGATCACGAGTTCCGGCGACCACTCCTTGAAGTTGGCCAGGGCAGACTCACCCTCGGTCGCCGCGCGAACACTGAAGCCCTGGCTCGTCAGCACGGTCTTGAGCACTCTCGTGATTTGCGGTTCATCGTCGACAACCAGCACACGCGACGCTTCTGCGACGTCCATGACGTTCTCCTATGCGTGCAGTGCCGCCGGCGGCGCCTGCAGGGTGTTATCCGAATTTGATTCCTGTGCCACACACGGCAGCAGGAGCACGATTGTCGTGCCCCGTCCCGACACCGGCGTTTCGATCGTAATCCGTCCCGCCTGCGACTCGACCAGCCGCTTCGCAATGGGCAGTCCCAGGCCGATGCCGCGGCGCCTGGGATCGACCGACTCCCGACCGGGAATCCTGAAGAATTTCTCGAAGACCTGCTCTCGCAGTTCGACGGGAATGCCTGGTCCTTCGTCTTCGATTGACAGACGGACGTGCCGCTGCTCGCTCAACGACGCTTTCACGGTGATCGTCGTGTTGAACGGTGCGTACTTGCTCGCGTTGTCGAGCAGCGTATAGAGGGCTTCGCCAATCGCCGATCGCTCCACGGCCAGCGGCGGCAGGTGCGGCTCGATGATGACGCGCACATGGTGGTGGCGCGCCACCGTCTCGGCACGTGCGACCGACTCCCTGACGAGATGATCGACGTCCACTTCGCGGAAGGTGCCCGGTTGCGCCGGATCTGGCAGATCCGCTCCGGACAATGCTTCGATGAAGCGATTCAGTCGGTCGGCTTCTTCGTCGATGATCAGCAGCAGTTCCCGGCGGTTTGCGGTCGTCAGAGAGGTCACGTCGACGTTGCCCGAGCTGAGCATCGCCGTCACTGACGCCTTGATGGCGGTGAGCGGCGTCCGCAGGTTGTGCGTCAACGCGTCCAGCAGCGCGGACTTCAGCTGCTCGTTGCGCCGCGCCGCTTCCGCTTCGCTAGCGCGTTCGAACGCCGCCCCAAGCTGCGCGTACAGCTGCTCGATTTCGCGTTTGCCGTCTTCGAGGGCGACCCGTCGACGTTCCGCACCGGCCGCCAGTTCGCCGACGACGAGCGCGGTGAGGCTGAACGTCACCAGGGCAATCCAATCCTCCGGGTTTTCGATGAACAACCCGACTGGAGGAATGAAGAAGTACGAGAACGCCACCGCTGCGCACACTGCACCCACCAGCGCCGGTCTGGTGCCAAGCGAACGCGCCAGCAGCAGCACCGCCAGCAACAGCACCGGAGCTGCTGCACCCGCCGAAATGCCAGGAATGGCAGACAGAATCACCGTGCACACTGCGATGGTGACGACGGAAAACAGCGGCGCGCCGATGCGGGCGCGAAGCGAAGAACGTGGAAACACTATCAGTAGTTTATCGAAGCCGGTCCGGCCGGGCCGGCTCCGCATGGTTTCTTGATGTGGAATGGCGTCGGGAGTCGACGCAGAGCGGGACGAGGGACGGATTAGTAGCCGGCTGGAGCGGAAGCGGCAGGCTTCTCACCGCGTGCCTGCTGCACGATCTTCACACCGGCACTGGCGCCGACGCGGGTCGCTCCGGCAGCGACCATGGCCTTCAAGCCTTCGAGATCGCGGACGCCGCCCGCTGCCTTGACACCCATCTCGGCGCCCACGACGCGACGCATCAACGCCACGTCGGCCGCAGTCGCGCCGCCCGGGCCGAAACCGGTGGACGTCTTTACGTAGTCGGCACCAGCCGCCTTGGCCAGGGTGCAGGCGGTGATTTTCTCGTCGTCTGTGAGCAGCGCCGCTTCGATGATGACCTTGCTCAGGGCGCCGCATTCGCGGCAGGAGGACGCCACCGCCTCGATGTCGCGTTCCACGCAGCGCAGGTCGCCAGACTTCAGCGCGCCGACGTTGATGACCATGTCGATTTCGCGAGCGCCGTCGTAGATGGCGCGGCGCGTTTCGTAGCCTTTCACGTCCGCGGTGGTCGCACCGAGCGGAAAGCCGACAACCGAACAGACGCCAACGCCGCTTCCGGCGAGCAGCCGGGCAGCCGTTGCGACCCAGGCGGGATTCACGCAGACGGTGGCGAACTTGAACTGTGCCGCCTCGCGACACAGCGTTTCAACCTCCTGGCGTGTTGCATCAGCCTTGAGCAACGTGTGATCGATCATCGAGGCGACGCCAGCCGGTGCTCCGCCCGCCGCGAGGACACCGACGCGCGACGCGCCTGCGTCGATGACGCCCTGAAGGCGGCTCGGACAGCAGTCGGCATTCATCGAGTGACACGAGCACTGCGACGGACGCACGGACTGCGCCGCCGAGAGCTCCTGCACGATGAGAGAGATGAGTCGCTGCAGTTCGTCGCGGGTCACGTCAGCTCCGTCGTTCGAGGTCGCCGATCTTCGACAGACGACGAATGTAGCGCGGTTCGCGCATGGCGGTCGAGATCCAGGTGGTCACGATGGCTTTCGCCTCGTCGAGCGTCAGCAACGACGAGCCGAGCGCGAGGACGTTGGCGCCGTTGTGCTCGCGCGAATAGCGCGCGATGGTTTCAGTGGTCGCCATCGCCGCCCGGATGCCCTTGATTTTGTTGGCGGCAATGGCGGAGCCGATGCCGGCGCCGTCGATCACGATGCCGGCGTCCGCTTCGCCGCGTGCAACCGGGCGTGCGACAGCCTCCGCGATGTCGGGATAGTCCACCGAATCGGTCGACTCAGTGCCGACGTCGACAACGGCGATGCCCTTCGCGCGAAGGAACGCCACCAGTGCCTTGCGGAACGCGATGCCGGTGTGGTCGCTGCCGATCGTCAACGTCCTGATGTCTGCCTTCGGCACGAGGGCCGCGGCATCCACCGGCACTCCCCCGTCGACGATTACCGTGATGCGACGTTCGCGAAGCGTGTCCTGCGCCAGCGGCGTGACGTGACCGCCGCGCGCCAGTTGCACGGTCTCGCCAGGCTGAAGGACGCGCGCATCAGCCTCGGTGATGATCTCGAATCGTTTCACGAGAGAACCCGCGTTATCATGCAACCCTTATGGCCGACCGCACTCCATCCAAAGTTCTCATCAGCTCTGAACAGATTCAGACACGCATCGCCGAACTCGCCGCCGACATTCGCCGTGACTACCCCGAGAACGTCCACATCATTGCGGTGCTCAAGGGCGCGTTTGTCTTCCTCGCCGACCTGATTCGTCACATCGATGGCGACGTCTCGATCGACTTCATGGCCGTCTCGAGCTACGCCAAAGGCACGACAACGTCCGGAGAAGTGCGACTGCTCAAGGACCTCGACACGGCGCTGGACGGCAAGGACGTGCTCATCGTCGAAGACATCGTCGACACGGGTTTGACGTTGACCTACCTGCAGGACATGCTGCGGACCAGGAATCCGCGCGTGCTTCGAACGGCGTGCCTGCTGAGCAAACCGTCGCGTCGGCTGGTGGACGTTAAGGTGGAGTACGTCGGCTTCAACATCGAAGACCACTTCGTGGTGGGCTACGGTCTCGACTACGCCGAGCACTTCCGCAACCTTCCCTACATCGGGCAGATCGAAGGCTGACAGACCGGCGAACGCCGGCTGGCTCACACGGTCGGACGCGCGCGCGACCGAGCGCGTGTCTGCGTGCGGCATCGATGCCGGGCGGGCGCTCACTGGACGGCGTCCCGCACCTTTTGCGCCAGCGCGCGGGCCTGCGTGAGCACGTCTGACTCGTTCAGCGTGCTCACCTTTCGGTCGCGCATCAGCACCTTGCCGTTGACCACCGTGTTCCGCACGTCGTCGCCACGCGTGACGTAGACCAGGTGCGACACCGCGTCGTACATCGGCGTTTGCCTGGCGGCAGACATCGAGACGGTGATGAGGTCGGCGCGCTTGCCCGCTTCGAGCGAGCCGATCATCGACTCCATGCCGAGCGCTCTGGCACCGCCGATGGTGGCCATGTCCAGGGCGACCTGCGCAGGCACTGCGGTCGGATTCCCGGATGACAGCTTCGCGAGAAACGACGCCTGGCGCATGGCTTCGAACATGTCGAGGTCGTTGTTGCTGGCTGCGCCGTCGGTCCCGAGCGACAGGTTGACGCCCGCCGCCAGGTACTTGAGCACTGGCGCCGTGCCGCTGGCCAGCTTCATGTTGCTTTCAGGGTTGTGGGACACGCCGACGTTGTGACGTTTCAGGATGGCGATGTCGTCGTCGGTCACCCACACGCCGTGGGCCGCGACCGTCTTCGGTCCCCAGAACCCCAGCGACTCCAGATACCCGGTCGGTGTGTTCTGGTGGTCGTCGCGCGCCGTCTTCACTTCATCCTGCGTCTCGGCCAGGTGAATGAGCACGGGCACGTCGTACTTGCGTCCGAGTTCGGCGGCGGCCTTCAAGGTGGCGGCGTCGTTGGTGTACATCGCGTGCGGCGCCACAGCCGGCACAATCAACGGATCGTTCTTGAACGCCTTGATGAACGCCTCGGCCCGCGCCAACCCCTCGGCGGGCGTCTTCGCGTCGGCCACCGGGAACTGGATGACCGTCTCTCCGAGGACACCGCGAAGGCCCGCTTCTTTCGTCGCCTTCGCGATCTCTTCCTCGAAGTAATACATGTCGGTGTAGGTCGTCGTGCCCGACTGGATCATCTCGAGCGTCGCCAGCCTGGTGCCGGTGCGAACGAACTCGGGTGACACCGTCTTCGCTTCGGCCGGGAAGATGTACTTCTGCAGCCAGTCCATCAGCGCGAGGTCGTCGGCCAGACCGCGGAACATCACCATCGGTGCGTGCGTGTGCGTGTTGATGAGGCCGGGCAACACGATCTGGTCACGCGCGTCGATGGTCTGCGCGGCGCTGTACCTTGCCGCGATCTCAGCTGGTGTTCCCACGTCGACGATGTCGGAACCGTTGATGGCGACAGCGCCGGGCGAGAAGATTCGCCGGGTGTCGTTCTCGGTGAGGACGGTGCCGCCCGTGACGATGAGCGAGATGTTGCGGCGCGCGCTCTGCGCCGACATCGCGACTGTCGCCGCGACCAGCGCCAGGACGAGGGCAACCGATGCACGCATGAGGAGAGAAATTGTATAGTGTGGAGCCGTGCCGGTCCACATCGTCGATCACCCGCTGGTGCATGATGCACTCCTCGAACTGCGCGACAAACGCACGGCGCCCGAGCAGTTTCGTCGCGCCGCGACGCGCATCAGCGTGTTGCTGGCCGCCGAAGCCCTGCGTGACGCACCGTCCGACCCGGTCACGGTGGAGACCCCCATCGGCCCCGCGAAAGGTCGTCGCCTGCGGCATGACGTCGTCGTCGTGCCGGTGCTGCGTGCTGGACTCGGCATGCTGGACGCGGTGCTCGAACTCGTCCCAGATGCACGCGTCGGCCACATCGGATTGCAGCGCAACGAAATGACGGCCATTGCCTCGCGCTACTACTCGAAGCTGCCGGCCGATCTCGGTGACAGTTACACGCTGCTCATCGATCCCATGCTCGCCACGGGCGGCAGCGCCGTCGAAGCGCTCACGCTGCTGCAGGGCGCCGGCGCGCGTCACATGCGCATCGTCTGTATCGTCGCAGCGCCGGAAGGCATTGCCACCGTCGAGCAGCATCATCCGAACGTGTCGATCTACACGCCCGTTGTCGACGAGCGACTGAACGAGCACAAATACATCGTGCCCGGACTGGGAGATTTCGGCGACCGTCTGTACGGCACGTTGTAAGCGCGGCGCACGCCGCACCGCGCGACTCAGTCCCGGTTGTGGGACGACACTTGCCCGATCGTCCGACACTTTGTCGCACCTGCACACGCGGCGTTTGCACCCGACTTGCTGGAGGCCGCACCATGGACTCACAACGACTGTCTGACGCCGCACCATCCCCGTCGACCAACCATGACGAGAGCTGGAGCACCGCGCTCACCGCGATCGCGCCGAACTCCGTCATGGTGCGCGGCTTCCATCTCGATGAGTTGATGGGACGCCTGTCGTTTCCCGATGCGGTCTACCTCCTGCTGATGGGCGAACTGCCGACGCGTGCCATCGGTCGCATGCTCGATGCGATTCTGGTATCGGTGATCGACCACGGCGTGACGCCGCCGTCCACGCTTGCGGCGCGCAACGTCGCGGCGAGCGGTGCGCCGCTGAAGGACGCGGTGGCGGCCGGCATCCTCGGCTTCGGCCCGTATCACGGCGGCGATATCGAGTCGTGCATGCGTTTTCTCGATCAGGGATTGTCACTGGTTCGCAGCGGATCGACATGGCCCGACGCTGCCCGGAAGCTCGTGGACGACTGGGCGCAGTCCCACACGACACCGCCTCCGGGCTTCGGTCATCGTCTGCACTCGCAGGACCCGCGTGCCCCGCGGCTCTTTCAGCTGGCAATGGAACTCGAGCTCGAAGGCGAACATGTCCGCCTGCTGCGCGCGCTCGAACGCGCGTTGAGCGAACGGCAGGAGCACTTTGGGCGCCTGTTGCCCGCCAATGTTGACGGCGCCATTGCGGCGATTTCGGCCGACCTCGGCTTCAGCTACGAACTCGGCAACGCCATCTTCCTCATCTCGCGGCTGCCGGGGCTCATTGCGCACGCGCACGAAGAGCGCATGCGGGAAGAGCCGATGCGTCGCATCGATCCGAAGGATCACGTGTACGACGGTTCACGCGAACGCCGATTGCCCGAAGGGCGGAAGTAAAGGTAGAATCGGAGTTCCGGTTCATCGGTACCACGTCCGGATATCCCCTCCCCGGGGCGCTTAGCTCAGCTGGTTAGAGCGCGTGCTTCACACGCACGAGGTCACAGGTTCGAGTCCTGTAGCGCCCACCACGTAAGCACCACTACTGCAAGGACTTACCGACAACCGTACGATCTGGGCTGGGGAGCGGATTCGTCGCGTGTGTCACGTTTGTGTCACGGCGACGGACTTCTTCGTAGTGTTTGAGGGCCACGTGCAGGCCGTGCTGGGTCACCTTCAGGTAGCGGCTTGACGTGCTGATGTTCGCGTGGTCCAGGAACGCTTGGATGACGCCGAGTGGCACGCCCGCGTCCAGCAGGCGCGACCCGGCTTCGCGACGCAGGTCGTGAAAATGGAGATTGATGTCCGCAAGCTGACGCCGACACTCAGCGCTCAATCGTGCGTTCGTTTCGCGTTTCACCTCGTACCCGTGCGCCTTGAGCCTCGCATTCTCCCAGGCTGTCTTGACGCTCTTGATTCGCGCCCCGGTCTCGTCCCCGAACACGAACGCGGTCCCTGGGTACTCGCGTCCGTTCTGATCATGCCGACGCATTTCGATGACGGCCCGTAGCCGCTGCGACATCGGAAGGTGCCGCGCGCGGCGAGCCTTCGTGTTCACGGCCCTCAAGTGGGTTTCGTTCAGATCGAACCGAACCTGACGCCACTGTAGGGACAGCAACTCACCGATGCGACAGCCCGTTTCAAGCGCCGCCGTCAGCACCGCTTGCAGATGTGGATTGGACGCCTTGAACAGTCGCTCTTCCTCGCCTGGCTCCAACCGCCGCGCACGTTCCCCTTCATGCGCGAACAACCCCTTGATGGCGGTCCCGCCTTTCTTGAACGGCGTGGCGGCAATGTGGTCTTTGTCGACGGCCCAGCCGAAGAACGCTCGTAGGCGCCCAAGGCAGCGATGTACGCCGACCGCACCACCGCGACCCTGGCATGGTCGGCGCGGCGACGCCAGGAGGGCAGGTTCGATGACCTATCGCTCCTGTTTGCATCAGCAGCCATAGCCTGCCAGGTGGCACTCTCTAGGAACACGGTGGTGCCCGCCATTCTCC
>Ga0209023_10001460_pt1 | contig 31706 bp, 27 predicted proteins | sample LakOneMetagenome_FD_187468 | JGI IMG/M metagenome (GOLD analysis project Ga0209023, IMG submission 187468) | Freshwater and sediment microbial communities from Lake Erie, Canada (SPAdes) (version 2) | ecosystem: Environmental > Aquatic > Freshwater > Lentic | place: Lake Erie, Canada...
TAGGCTGTGACAACCCGGTTTCGCCCCATGTCCTTGGCCTGGTAAAGAAGCTGATCGGCGCGTGCGAGAATGCTGTCTGCGGTCTCGTCAGGGCGAAGCATCGCCAGGCCCGCGGACATCGTGACGCTCATGTCCTGTGAGATCGCGCTCCAGTCGAGCCCGGCCACAATGAGGCGCAGCCGTTCGATGGCGCGCAGTGCCGCATTGTCCGACGTCTCGGGCATGATCAGCAGGAATTCCTCTCCGCCATAACGGCCGAACTTGTCGATGCCGCGGATGTTGGCGAACACCGTGATCGCAAACGCCCGCAACGCTTCGTCACCGGCAGGGTGACCGAAACGGTCGTTGATCCGCTTGAACCAGTCGAGGTCGATCAGGGCGATGGCGCAGGGAACATTGCTGCGCCGTGACCGCGCGATTTCCTCATCCAGTGCTTGCATGATGCTGCGGCGATTCAGCGAGCCGGTGAGTTCGTCGAGTTCCGCGAGCTCCTCGATGCGCTGATAGGCCTTTTTCAGCTCGATGCCGCGCTTGTAGAGCGACTCATGAAGCGAGCTGCTGAACAGCCCGACAATCATGCCGCGCCCGAGCACCAGAATGAAAACCAGCAAGGTGGCGAAGCGCTCAAGCGGCGTGCCGGTCGGCATGCTGATGGGCTTGTCGGTCATGAGGAACAGGATCGTCAGGCCGGTGGCGGCCATGGTCCATCCGACGATGGTCTGGCGGGGCGAGGAGCGCAGCGCGCCGAATGTGTAGACGAGGAAGATCGAGCAGAGGAACAGTCCGCCGACTTCCGGTGCGAAGTAGATAAACGACAGCATGATCGCCAGGCTGATGCTGGTTTGCTGCAGAATGAAGTAGTGATCCCGAAACCGGTCATTCACCTTGGCTTCGGATATGGCGATGTAGATCGCCACAGACAGCAGCCCGCAGGCGGCGTAGGCGGGCGCGGTGACGAAACTGGTCGCCCCGGCATAGGCGTAAATCAGCAGGATCGCGGCGTCGATCATGTAGCTGACGCCGGTCATGTCGAGCAGTTGGCGCCGCTGCCGTGCGCGCCGGGCAAGGATTTCCGGCGGCAATTCGCCCTCGACGGCCGAATGCTTCCAGTTAAAGCGGCCTAGCAGGGAGACAGGGGCCGATGAGGTTGCGCCGCGCATGAGTTCGCCGGTGAGGGAATGCAATGCGGGACTGTAGGCGGGAAAGCCTTTAGGTTTGGTATCATTGGGCCGGCGCGGGAACCTGAACGGTCCGGCTCCGTCATGGGCCGCTGGTTATTAGCCGCTATGGTTTGATTTGGGTAAATAGATACCACTTTGTGAAGCGATGGCCGGATGACTTGCCCTTGTTCATGATTCAAGGGCATTTTGCGCTCCGCCAACCCGGACAATTCGGCAAATCGCGAAGATTTTCACGAATTTGATCGAACCCATCCCCAGTCGCATGCGACCAACTTTGCGAGACGGCCATTGAGTGCAACCCACGCGACATCGGACGAAGTTCTGATCGGTCGCATCGCCCAAGGTGACCGGCTCGCCATGCAGGTGCTTTACGGAAGGCACCATGTACGGGTGTTTCGCTTCTCGCTGCGCCTCGTGAAGAACGAGGCCATCGCGGAAGACCTCATCAGCGAGGTTTTCCTCGATGTGTGGCGGCAGGCCGGCAAGTTTGAAGGCCGGTCCACTGTCTCTACGTGGCTTTTGGCGATCACTCGGTTCAAGGCCCTGTCCGCCCTCCGCAAGAGGAAGGACGCGGAGCTGGACGACGAAGCGGCTGCGGCGATCGAGGACACGTCCGACAATCCTGAAGTCGCCGTCGCCAAAAAGGATACGAGTAACGCTTTGCGGAATTGCCTGACCGCACTTTCGCCAGAGCATCGGGAGATTGTCGATCTCGTCTACTACCACGAGAAGTCCGTGGAAGAGGTGGCCGAGATCGTGGGTATCCCGGAGAACACGGTGAAGACGCGTCTGTTTTATGCGCGAAAGAAATTGGCCGAGTTGCTCAAGGCAGCCGGCATAGAGCGAGGTTGGCCATGACGTCAGCGAGCAAGACTGCCATGAGTGAGCGTACCGACCGCGAGCCGACCGAGATCGAGGCTCTGCTGCCGTTCCATGCCGCGGGCACGCTGAACCTGCGCGATGCCCGGCGTGTCGACGAAGCGCTGGCAAACAATCCCGATCTGGCGCGGCAATATGCGGCGATCCAGGACGAATACGCTGAAACCATCCTGCTGAACGAAAGCCTCGGCGCGCCCTCGGCGCGGGCCATGCAGAAGCTGTTCGCCGCCATCGATGCGGAGCCTGCACGCGCGGGTACGTCGTTCAACCCATTGCTGCGGATCGCCGGGTTCTTCTCCAGCCTGTCGCCGCGGACGCTGGCCTATGCCGGTGTTGCCGGCGCGGTGCTGGTTCTTCTGCAGGCAGGCGTGATCGGCACCGTGCTGGTCAAGGATCGCGCCGGTGGTAATTTCCAGACGGCGGCATTCCCGGCCCAGTCGGCAGCGGGGACATTTGGCCTGATCCGCTTTGCGCCCGACGCGAAGGCTGATGACATTGCCCAGTTGCTGAACAACTACAACGCCTCCATCGTTTCGGGACCGAAGTCCGGCATGTTCCGTGTGCGGTTCGGCGACAAGGCGCTTTCGAAGGACGACGCAGCGAAGCTGATGACCCGGCTTCAGGGTGAGAAGATCATCAGCCTCGTGGTGAGCGCTGACTGATCGCTGATTCTTCGGCACTGAGTTGCGAGCATGGATTTGCGAGGACGCCAGATGACCAAGACAGGCCCAGGCAAGCGATCCTTCACCCGACTGATGTCCGGCATGCGAACGGTCGCCGCCGCCGGCATACTCCTGACGCTGGCTGCCCCTGAGGCATTCGCGCAGTACAGCAGCATGACCATGCGCACCGGCCCCAGCATCAATGTCGGCCCGCGCATCAACGTCAATCCGACGATACGTTATTCCCCGAACATTCAATATGATGGATACGGCGATCCGGGGCCGCGTCCGCGCATCATGCGCAATCTCGACGCGGAGCCTGTGGATATGCCGCCGCGCCGCCGTGCCGCTAAGCCGAAATCCACGCCCGCAGCGGTCACCGATGGCACATATGTCGCCAAGGAAGTCCTGATCGAGATTTCCGGTAATCCAACGGACGCGCAGGCCGATGAGCTTGCGCGGCGTCATCGCCTGACGCGGGTGCAATCCCAGAATGTCCCGCTGACCAATAGTACCTTCTTCCGCTGGAGGATTCCGGATGGCCGTTCGGTCGATGCGGTGGTGCGTGAACTGGTTGCGGGTGGCAGCGTCAAGGCGGCGCAGCGCAACAACATCTTCAAGCTCCAGCAGGGCGCGACACCGGCGGCAGCAAAATCCGAGGGCGATCCGCTGCAATATGCGCTCGCCAAGATGCGGCTGCCCGAGGCGCATGCGCTCTCGGTCGGTGCGGACGTGACGGTGGCTGTGATCGATTCGGGAATCGATGTGACCCACCCCGAACTCGCAGGCGTCATTACCGGCACGTTCGATGCGCTGAACAATGGCGAGGGGCCGCATCCTCACGGCACCAGCATTGCCGGTGTGATCGCCGCTCATGCGCGGCTGATGGGGACGGCTCCGTCGTCGCATCTGCTCGCAATCCGTGCCTTCGGCGCGCAGAAGAGCGGGGCGGAAAGCACGTCGTTCCTGATCCTGAAAAGCCTCGACTATGCGGTGGCCAAGAACGCCCAAATCATCAACATGAGCTTTGCCGGGCCGCACGATCCGGCGATCGAGCGCGGGCTTGCGGTGGCTGCCGCCAAGGGCATCGTTCTGATTGCCGCGGCAGGCAATGCCGGTGCGAAGTCACCGCCGCTTTACCCTGCCGCCGACCGCAACGTCATTGCCGTATCGGCCACCGATCAGTCGGATCAATTGTTCACGCAGTCGAACCGTGGCCGCTATGTCGCGATCTCCGCGCCGGGCGTGGATATCCTGTCACCTGCGCCTGATGGCAAGTATCAGATGTCGTCAGGGACATCCCTGTCCGCTGCCTATGTCAGCGGCGTGACCGCGCTGATGATCGCGCGCAACCCCCAGATGTCCTCAGCGGATATCCGCGCCACATTAATGTCAACGGCGCGCGATCTCGGGCCGAAAGGGCGCGATGATCAGTTCGGAGCGGGGCAGGTGGACGCATTCAACGCCGTCTCGACCGTGGTGCCTGCGCCGGTCGCAGCCGCCTCGGACGATTCTATCAAGCGATAACAGCCGCAGCTCCGAACCCCGGTATCGATATCCGCGACCAATCCTTGTTGGCGACGCTGTCGTTCGGCTATCCTGCGAAGATATTTAACCTCGTCATGGCGAATCGATTGCCGAACAGGAATTCTTGATGAGACGCATACTGGCCGTGGCGGCAATTTTAGCCCTTTGTTCCGGCTCGCTTCATGCGCAGTCGCTCGAAGACAAGATCGGATCGGCCCTTCAGGCGAAACAGCCGCTGACGCGCAGCCTGAGCGCGACGCCGGATCCGAAGGCCGCAGCGGAAAAGCAGGTTGTCGACCGCCTGCGGGTCCGATCCATCAGTGTCGAACCTGCCCAGGCGCCGACCGCCGAGGAGCGGGCGCAGATCGCCGACATCGCGCGCGACAAGCCGGCCATCGATCTCGAAATCCTGTTCGAATACAATTCGGCGGAGATCAGCCCGAAGGCTGTTCCGGCCCTGGTCGCGCTCGGCAACGCGCTGTCACGGCAGGACCTGAAAGGCTCGGTGTTCTTCATCAACGGGCATACCGATGCCGCGGGCAGTGCGGACTACAATCAGGCGTTATCGCAGCGCCGTGCCGCTTCCGTGCGCCGCATGTTGATCGAGCAATACAAGCTCACGCCGGATACCCTGATCGCAGTTGGTTTTGGCAAGGAGCAGTTGAAGAACCCTGCGAATCCGCTCGCCGGAGAAAACCGCCGCGTGCAGATCGTGAACACCACAGTCCGCGCTACAGCGGGACGATAGACATTATCCGCTATTCTTTTTGTTCATATGGGCGCATTGGCATGTCCACGAAGCGAATGATTTTCCTTACGCTGTCGTTCCTGGGTGTCACGGCCGCGACGGCGCTCGCTGACGACAAATCCGATTGTTCGGCCAGGCGCGATGGCAGCAGTTTTGCCGCCTGCGATCGTTTGATCGCATCTGGTAAATTTAAAGGCCCACGTCTTGCGAAAGTATATCATCACCGGGCGGTGCTTTGGCGTGCCAATGGCGGAGATATCGACAAGGCGATCGCGGATGATACGGAGGCCATTCGTCTCGATCCCAAGTTTGCAGTGGCTATCAGCAGCCGCAGTCTTTCGCTGTGGCAAAAGGGAGATTTTGATCGATCTCTTGCAGATGCCAATGCGGCGATCACGCTCGATCCCAATGATGCCAAATCTTACAACAGGCGTGGACTGGCCTTGCGCAGCAAGGGCGATAGTCATGGCGCAATAAAGGATTTCGATGAAGCGATCCGCCGGCTGCCGGGGATTGCGGCGTTTCACAACAGCCGGGGCAATGCCTTGCGCGATGTTGGCTTGACCCTCAAGGCCGAGGCGGACTTTACCAAGGCCATCGCCCTCGATCCAAAATATCCATTTCCATATGTCAATCGCGGCGGTATTTTTCGCAACAGCGGCGAGTACGATCGCGCGTTGGCAGATCTCAACAAGGCGCTGGCACTGGATCCAGGGAACGGACCTGCTTTAGCCGGCCGGGGCCTGACCTATCTGGTCATCGGTCAAAGTGAGAAAGCGCAAGCGGATTTCAGAGCTGCTCTTAACACCCGGTCACCCTATTCCAGTGACGACAAATGGGTACGCCAAACAGCGACGCAGAAACTTGCGGCCCTTGAAAGCATGCAGTCGGCGCCGGCATCTGCCGCGGCAGAGCCGCCAGCCTCCAGCGCGGTCAATGCCGTTAACCGGCGTATTGCGCTGGTGATCGGTAATTCGGCGTATAAAAATGCTCCTGTTCTTTCGAACCCCCAACGTGATGCCGCCTTGGTCGCAGACACGTTGAGGCGAACGGGTTTTGCGGTCACGCTATTGACCGACCTTGATCGAGATACACTCGTCCGAAGCCTTCGCAATTTTGCCCAATCGGCCGAATCCTCAGACTGGGCACTTGTTTATTATGCAGGGCACGGCATGGAGGTGGCGGGCGCCAACTATCTGCTGCCGGTGGACGCCAAGATTACTGCTGATCGCGATATTGGATTTGAAGCCGTGCCCCTCGATCAGGTCTTGAACGCCGCCGAGCGGGCAAAGATGTTGCGTCTCGTCATTCTCGATGCGTGTCGCGATAATCCATTTTCCAATCAGATGAAACGCACAATGACCGTTGCTACGCGTTCAGTCTCGCGCGGTCTGGCGGCTGTCGAGCCGGAGCCGGGAACGCTGGTTGTTTACGCGGCCAAGGATGGCGAGACTGCGCTTGATGGGGATGGCAAAAACAGCCCGTTCACAACGGCATTTGTAAAGAATGTGGAGACGCCGGGCCTGGAAGTGCGTCGTCTGTTTGACTTTGTTCGTGATGACGTCATGGACAGCACCAAACGCAAGCAGAAGCCGTTCAGCTATGGTTCGATCTCAGGCCGTCAGGATTTCTATTTCGTTGCTAAATGATAGGGATTGAGGCGCCGGTTCGGCGGTTTTGAACCGGTCTGGCTCTCTGGGCGACTAAGTACAGAGTGGAATTCCGCCAAAACGAATACTTGAGGGATGATATCTATGAGCAAGGTTTCGGCTTCTGGTTTGCGTTCGCTTGGTATTGTGATCGCTGCCGGTCTGGCTTTCGGCATGACAGGAGTGTCGCACGCTCAGGATGCAAAGGTGTCGGCCTCCGCTCCGGCAGAGGCAATCGTCCCGCCCACAGATCCCGTCGCCAAGGCCGCCTTCGATGTGCTCGATGCGCATTGCGCGCGTTGTCACCAGACCGGCAAGCTGGTGGATCGTGAGCGCCCGGCAAAGAATTTCGGCAATGTCCTCAAGCTGGATGAGATTGCCGCCAATCCGCATTACGTCTTGCCGGGTAATCCGCTTGGCTCGAAACTGTTCCGGCAGATCGTCGACAAGGAAATGCCTTATGACATCTACTACGAAGGATCGTCGCACAAGCCGCCGTCCGAATCCGATCTCAAGGCGCTCGAAACCTGGGTGAACGCACTCGGCACGAAGGCCGTTGCCAGTTGCGAGACACACAAGTTCATCACACCGGATGACATGGTGACCTTCATGGTTGCCGATCTTGAAAAGCAACGCCCGCAACGCCGGGCGACGACGCGTTATCTGACCCTGACCCATCTGACCAATATCTGCGCCGATCCGGCTGCGATGAAGGTCTACCAGCAGGGCGCGGTGAAGTTCCTCAACTCGCTCAGCCGGTCCTCCGATGTGGTCAAGCTCGAAACCGTTGATCCGGAAGGAAGCATCCTGCGCTTCAATCTTCTCGATCTCGGCTGGAAGTCTGCGGATTGGGACAACGTGATCGCGGCCTATCCCTACAACGCCGTACCGGACACCGAATTCAGCCGCACGCTGGCGTCAAGCGCTGCGACACCGTTGCCTTATGTGCGCGCCGACTGGTTTGTGTTCACCGCCTCACAGCCGCCGCTCTATGACGTGTTGCTGCAATTGCCGAACACGTTCCAGCAGCTTGCGCGGGAGCAGGGCGTCGATATTGAAGCGAACATTCGCAATTTCGTCGCACAGCGCGCCGCCTTCCAGCGCTCCGGCGTCAGCCAGAACAACCGGTTGATCGAGCGCCATCCATCGCGGAATGGATTCTTCTGGACGTCATATGACTTCGCGGGCAACCGCGATCGCCAGAGCCTTTTCAGCTTCCCGCTCGGCCCGACCGGTGACAATGCGTTCCATCATGATGGCGGTGAAACCATTTACAGCCTGCCGAATGGTTTTCAGGCCTATTACCTGAACACCGCGAAAGGTGACCGGCTCGACAAGGGACCGACCGCCATCGTGCGCGATCCTTCGCGCAAGGACTTTGCGGTGACCAACGGCATCTCCTGCATGGGCTGCCACGATCAGGGCATGCGCAAGGCGAAGGACGATGTGCGCGAACTGGTGCTGCAAGGACGGACCTTCCCGAAGGATGTCCGGGATGCCGTGGAGGGATTGTATCCGCCGCATGACAAGATGGACGCGCTGATCGAGGACGATGCGAAGCGGTTTGCGGATGCGATGAAGCGCGCCGGCCTGGATCCGACGCTGAAGCTCAACGGTATCGAGATGATCAACGCGCTGGCCAAGCGTTACGAAGACGATCTCGATCTGACGCTGGCCGCCGCTGAACTCGGATTGAAGAAGTCTGAATTCAACGAAGGCGTCGCGGACGTCGATCAGAAGTACAAGCCGCTGGTTCGCCGTCTGGCGCAGGGCGCAGTGCCGCGCGATCAGTTCGAAGTGTCGTTCCGCGGTGTCGCGCCGGATCTGACGGACCTGAAGCTGGTCAGCATTCGCAATGCGCGCCCTGTGCAGCCGATGCCGCAGCCGGTCCGCAACAGCGACGATCTCTCTCTGACTTCGGATCGGGACAGCTATCGGCTTGGCGATACGCCGGTCTTCACCATCGTCTCTCCGCGCGATTGCTTCCTGACCTTGGCCGACATTGACGAGCGCGGTGAAGGGACGGTGCTGCTGCCTAACAGCTTCCAGCGTGACAATTTCATCAAGGCAGGGGTGCCGGTTCAGTTCCCCGGTGCAGGCGCGCCATTCCAGTTCCGGATGAAGGACAAGGGGATCGAGACCGTCACGGCTGTTTGCGCCACGCAGGCCAGCGGCGGCGATCGCATCCAGCACGACTTCAACAAGAACCAGTTCACGCCGGTCCCGAATTACACGCAGGCCCTGGCGCGCTCGATTGCGGTGGAGCCGGTCAGACCGGGCACACCTGCGGTTGCGGGCACAACCAACACGGGCGCGGTCGCCGTCTCGAACCGCGAGCCGCCGCCGGCAGGATCGCGAACCTCGCTTCGCGCTGCGATCAGGCTGCAGGTGCGATAGCCGATGCGTCACCGTGGCTGGCGGCTTTTCGCCAGTCACGAAAGTTGCATGTATCTGTGGCAGGGGTTGAGATATCTCTCAAAGCGTCAGAGAGAGTTGAGCGATTCGTTGCGTCTGCGTGATTTTCAAACGTGCTTTTCAGCGTTCTTTCTGGAATCCAGATGGCCAATTCCGGCAATGCCGAACAGGGGCGAAGTGTCGTGGTGCGCTGGCGTCTGCTGGCGGAGCGGCGGCTCAACTATTTGATCAGCCTTTATGAGACAGGCCGCTGGAAGGTTTATTATCAAGAGCCGGATTTTCTGAAGGCCGTTCAGGAGGCGCGGGCCGCCTTGAAAACGTGGGAGCAACTGGCTCCGCCGGACCCGGTTCAGGACAAGCCGGCTGAAGTTGCAGTGGCGCAGGCTGAGAACATGCCCGTTCTGCCATCTCCGTTCACGCAAATGTCCTCAGCGGACGGCGTTGAGACCGAGGACGATCTGCGGAAAGCGTGAGCTTCCTTCCTTGCCGAGGTCGCCTGTGGTCGGCTTGGCATGATCCAGTCCGACGATGGCGGAGCCGCGCGATCCCGAAATCAGGTTATTGCTCACCAGTGCCGTGCCTGCGCCCGGCACAACCGACACGCCGATCCCGACGAACGCATTACGCACGACGTTGCCGGTGATGGTTACATCGCGCAGATATTTACCCCAGCCGGCCATGATGCCAAATGACGGTGCGTTTTCGATGACGTTGCCAGTGACGGCAGCGTCCGCTTCCACGACGATGCCGATTCCGGCGTCATCGTCGGGCGCGGTGCCGATCGGGCGTTTCGGAAGGATGTTGCGAATGACGTTGCCGTGGACCGTCACCATGCGGCCGCCTTCGTTGAAATTGGCGACCGAAACACCGACGGCGCAGATGTCGACAGTGTTGTTGGCGATCACCGCGCCCTCGAATGCGAACTCCGAATAGAGCGCGACTTCGCGGACGTTACTGACGCTGTTGCCGGTGATCTGGATGTTGGATGCGGAGTTGCCGCGCACTGCCGAGTAGTCGCAGTTGCGGATGCGGTTGCCGCTGACAATGACATTGGCGGCGCGGAATGCGTTGATGGCGTTGCCGTGCTGGCCGGAGCCGCCGGGACCAGCCTTGATGTCCTCGATGCGATTGTTCACGACAATGGTGCCGTCGTCGCCCATAACGTGGCGCAGGATTTCGATGCCGTTGTCGGATGCGTCCTGGATGGTGTTCTGCGCGATCAGCAGTCCGAGTGCGTCAAAGGATGTGAATGCGGTGTTCGCGGTCTTGCGGATGGTGTTGCCGCTGACTTCACCCGCAATGCTGTCGAACCAGATGCCATATCCGCCGCTGCCGACGATATCGCAATCCTGAATGCGGACATCGAGGCCATTCTGGAAATGCACGAGTCCGCGCCGTTCCGCGAGTTTGATGCCTGCGCCATCGAGCGTCAGGCCGGTGAGGGCGATGCCGCTCGCGCCTTCGCTTCCGATCAGCGACGAGCCGCCGGTGAACTGAAAAACAGTCGCGCCGCGCACGCCAACAAGTTGCGCACCGTTCGGCAGTTTCAACGCGCCGGTGCGATAAATGCCCGGCGGCAGCGCCAGCGGCATCTGCGCATTGGCGGATTCGTTGATGGCGCGCTGCAGGGCGCGCGTCTGATCGTCGGGACTGTTCGGGCGCACGCCATACTGGCTCGCATCACGCCCCAGCGTTGATATCAGCGGGGCGGCGCGTGCAGGGACGGGCGCAGCAGCCATGGCGCCTGCGGCGGCGCCGGCAGTGGCGTTGATGAGATTGCGGCGGCTGATATCCATGCGGCGGCCTGGCTGGTCGTGATGCCTTCGAACCGGAAGGCATTGTAAGACCTAATCCAGGAATGCTTGGAACAATGCTCGTGCGCAGTCATTTGCGCACGATTGTCGATGGTAGGGTTAATGGAATCGCGCCGAAACGGTGCTCAGACCGGGGTGTTGTGCGGTGTGAACAGGCGGCCTTTTTCCACGACGAACACGACAGCCAGCGCGACCAGAGAGCTGAGCAACGCGCCGGTCGCCAGCGGGATCAGTGTGCCGTTGTAAGACTGGCCGATCGCGGAGCCGACCGCGATTCCGATCAGCGTGGTGATCGATCCGAACAGCGACGACGCCGTTCCCGCGATGTGTCCCTGCGGCTCCATTGCCAGCGCCGAGAAATTCGAGAACATCAGCCCGAATGTGAACAGGCTGGCGGGTGCGAGGATCATCATCAGCCAGAGCGGGAGCGCTCCGGCAACCGCTGCGGTTAGCATGGCGATAGCAACGGCCAGTTGGCAGACGAGGGCGATATGCGAGATCATGCGCATGCCGTAGCGGCCGACGATGCGCGAGTTCACAAAGCCTGCGACAGCAATGCCGATGGCAATCGCAGCAAAGGCCAACGGGAAGTAATGACCGAGGCCGTAGATCTCTGTGAAGATCTGCTGCGACGACAGCACGTATCCGAACAGGATTCCCTGCACGCTGCCTGCAGCGAGCGCGTAGCCGAATGTCTGACGATTGCGGATCGTCTGCAGGAAGTTCTTCGCCACCTCGCCGACAGCAAGGGATTTGCGCTCGGTGAGCGGCAGCGTTTCCGGCAAGCGCAGGGAAATCCAGGTCAGCGTCAGAATGCCGTAGACCAACAGGACGATGAAGATGCCATGCCATTCCGCGGCCAGCATGATCGCCTGACCAAACGAGGGCGCGATCACCGGCACCGAGATGAAGATCATCATGGCCAGCGACATGACGCTCGCCATCCGGCGACCGCTGTAGCAATCGCGCACGATGGAAGTGGCGATGACGCGTGCTGCTGCGGTGCTAAGTCCCTGCAGGAAACGTGCGAGCAGCAGCGTCTCGAACGAGGGCGCGACAATCGCGAGCAGGCTGGCGATGCCGTAAATCACCAGACCGCCAATCAGAACGGGTCGACGTCCAAAGCGGTCCGCCAGTGGGCCGATCACGAATTGCCCGGCGCCGAAGCCGGTCAGGAACACGGACAGGACAGCTTGCGCGTGATTGATGTTGCTGAGGTTGTAAGCCTTGGCCACGTCCGGCAGGCCGGGCAGCATCAGGTCCATGGCCAGCGGGTTCAGCGCCATGATCGCCGCGACAATGGCGACGAATTCACGGAAGCCCATTGGGCGATGGGTCGAGGAAACCCAGGCGTTGGCGCTGGTATCGGTCATGAAGCGTGTCTCGTGGAACCAAGACAACTATTTACGAGGCGATATTGCGCCGCACAACTTAGCTTCCGGTATGGCTGCCAGACGGATTTGCGGCCAAAAGCTCGGCTGCTTGATGGCGCGCCAGACGTGCCATTTCCAGCAGCAGAGCTTCGCCAGCATCGACCAGATGCTCGAACGTCATGCGGTCCTGCCCGCCTGTCCGGCGCTCAATAGGCCCGCGCGGCACCAGTGGAACATGAATGAAGGCGGCGAGGCGGGGTCCGTCCTCGAGGCGCGTTGCTTCGATCGCGCGCCAGCTCAGATAGTTGCAGAGGTAGTAGCCAGCGCTGAGCGAAGCGCGGGCATCCACTCCGGTCATCTGCGCAGCACGGAGCAGCCTGAGCGTGTGCGGTCCGAAGCGCCGTGTGGAATCCGAGTTCGCAACGATGCTCCGGCTGCGGACCTGCGTGTGCTCGGCATCGGGCCAGATCTGGGTGATGGTGTTGCGTGCACGGGTTTCGATGCGGACAAACGGCGTGCGGGCCGCAAGTCCGAACATCAGCAGTGCATCGGGATGATAGACCTCGATCAGTGCAGGCAATTGCCGATCAACCGCGCCATAGGTCACCGGGAAAACGTGCCCGATCCGTTCGATGGAATCGAATGCCGGGCGGCGCAGATGCAGCAGCCGTTCAACAAGCTTTTCGGTTGGATTGTAGGGCGCGCCCGGAAAGGGCTGGAAGCCGGTGATGAGAATGCGCGGCTTGTTGCCCATCACTTCTCCAGAAGCGCCGCGACTGTTTCAGCGGCGACGGTGGGCGTCATCTCGCCATTGGCGACGGCTGCTTCGGTCTGTTTCACCCTGGCGCGGATGGCCGGATCGGATCGCAGTCGTGCATGCAGGCGATCCTCAAGAATGGTCCACATCCATTTGACTTGCTGCTGACGCCGTCGCTTCTCGAAGTCGCCCGACGCGATCATTGCGGTGCGATGTGCGATGATTTTCTCCCACACCGCGTCGATGCCGCCGCCGGTGAGGGCGGAATAGGTGAGGACCGGCGGAAACCAGTGCTCGGAGCGCGGCGCAAGAATATGGAGCGCGGCATTGTATTCGGCCGCGGCAGCCTTCGCGCGCTTGAGGTTGTCGCCGTCCGCTTTGTTAACGGCGATCATGTCGGCAAGTTCGACAAGGCCTTTCTTGATGCCCTGCAATTCGTCGCCCGCACCCGGCAGCATCAGCGCCAGAAAGAAATCGGTCATGTCGCAAACGGCGGTTTCCGATTGGCCGATGCCGACTGTCTCGACCAGCACCACATCGAAGCCCGCAGCCTCGCAGAGCAGCATGGCTTCGCGCGTTTTGGCAGCAACGCCGCCGAGTGTACCGGATGACGGAGAGGGACGGATGAAGGCATCGGCCTCTGCAGACAGCCGCGCCATACGCGTCTTGTCGCCCAGAATCGAGCCGCCGGTGCGCGCCGACGACGGATCGACCGCCAGCACCGCGACTTTGTGGCCCTTGCCGATCAGCGCCATGCCGAGCGCGTCGATGGTGGTGGATTTGCCGACGCCGGGCGAGCCCGTAATGCCGACGCGCATTGCGTTGCCGGTGAGCGGCAGCAGGTCCTGTACCAGATCGCGCGCCTGCGCCTGATGGTCGGCGCGGCGGCTTTCGATCAGCGTAATCGCGCGTGCCAGCGCGGCGCGGTCGCCTGAGCGCACGTCGTCGGATAATGAACTAATTTGCATTGAGGCCGTATTCATCACCCAGTCTCAGTGCCCGTGATCCGAGCTTTTCTTTCCAGAAGGTCTCGCGTGCGAGAATTTCTCGTCGGTCTGCTGCTGAGCCTGATATTTCGAGAATCGAAACTGTGTAATCCTTATGGTCGCGTGCTCTTAGCAGTACGTTTCCACCATGGCCATCGACCGAGTATGCGAACCACCTTCCAAAGAAGCCTTTCTCTCCGGTTGCTGATCCAACATATTGAGCACCAGTTTTGTTGCACACCAGCAGATAAATGCCTTTTGCTGCTGCTAGAGCGGAGCGCCAGGTTGGGTAAAGGGACGGGATATCTTCAATATTCCCTCTAAAAGCCAGATATTGTGGGAATTTCGGCTCCTCGAAATGTCTGCGAATTTCTACGATCTCTTTATTTTTTCTGACAGCTCGCTGAACCCAACTCCGGTAACCTTCTCCCCAATCGATGATTAGGCGTTGTGAGAAATCATTTAGTCTTTTGTCGATTGCTAGCTCGTAAATCCACATTTTCCCAGCTTCGAACTGAGTCATATTTACCGGACAAGTAACGCTGCTGATGTTTCGCGCTGCTCCGGAAATGCGATAAAGATTCACAAACAAAGTTTCGGCAGACGGCGTCACCACGAATGAAGCGATGATCGACCGATGAAAAACCTGACGGCCTTGCAAGCCTTGATAGGCCTCGAACTGAGCGGGATTGTCTCTAAGTAGAGAAAAAGGGGTTATGCCAGTCGGTCCGCTGTCTTTATGACGTACAAGCTGAACGTCTTTCGGATCGATTTCACACTCACCAAGCAGAGTGTTAAATTTCAGCCCCACCTAACTCTACTCCGCAGCCGCGCTCGCATGCCCCAACCGGACATTCAGCTTGTTGATCAATTCCTCGGCTGCATCCGCAATCACGGTGCCCGGCGGGAAGATCGCTTCGGCCCCGGACTTGTAGAGCGCCTCATAATCCTGCGGCGGGATCACGCCGCCCACGATAATCATGATATCTTCGCGTCCGCGCTTCTTGAGCGCTTCTTTCAATTCCGGAACAGCGGTGAGATGTGCCGCAGCGAGCGATGACAGGCCGAGCATGTGCACGTCGTTCTCGACCGCCTGCCGCGCGGCTTCGTCGGCGGTGGCGAACAGCGGGCCGATATCGACGTCGAAGCCGACGTCGGCGAAGGCCGAGGCGATGACTTTTTGCCCGCGATCATGGCCGTCTTGTCCGATCTTGGCGACCAGAATGCGCGGGCGGCGGCCTTCCGCATCCTCGAACGCGTCGATCAGCGCGGCAAGTTTTTCGACCCGGTCGGACATGGTGGCGGCCTCGCGCTTGTAAACGCCGGTGATGGATTTGATTTCGGCGCGGTGGCGGCCGAACACTTTTTCCATCGCATCGGAAATTTCGCCGACGGTGGCCTTGGCGCGCGCGGCGTCGATGGCCAGCGCCAGCAGATTGCCATTGCCTTCGCCCGCACTGCGGGTGATCGCAGCGAGCGCAGCATCGACATCCGCCTGTTTGCGTTCAGAGCGGAGGCGCGAGAGCTTGTCGATCTGCAGGCGGCGCACGGTGGAGTTTTCCACCTTGAGCACGTCAATGGCGGCTTCGTTCTCGGGCCGGTACTTGTTGACCCCGATGACGGACTGCTTGCCCGCGTCGATGCGCGCCTGCGTCTTGGCGGACGCTTCCTCGATGCGCAGCTTCGGAACTCCGGCCTCGATGGCCTTGGCCATGCCGCCGAGTTCCTCCACTTCCTGAATATGCGCCCAGGCCTTGGCGGCGAGGTCGTGCGTCAGCCGTTCGACATAGTAGGAGCCACCCCACGGATCGATGATGCGCGTGGTGCCGCTTTCCTGTTGCAGGAACAACTGCGTGTTACGGGCGATGCGCGCGGAGAAGTCGGTCGGCAGTGCCAGCGCTTCGTCGAGCGCGTTGGTGTGCAGCGATTGAGTGTGTCCCTGTGTCGCCGCCATGGCTTCGATGTTGGTGCGGACGACGTTGTTGAACACGTCCTGCGCGGTGAGCGACCAGCCCGAGGTCTGCGAATGGGTGCGCAGCGACAGTGAGCGCGGGTCCTTCGGATTGAACGGCTTCAGGAGCTTGGCCCAGAGCAGCCGGGCCGCGCGCATCTTCGCGACTTCCATGAAGAAGTTCATGCCGATCGCCCAGAAGAACGACAGCCGGGGAGCGAAGCGATCGACATCGAGCCCTGCGGCCAGTCCGGCGCGGAGATATTCGACGCCGTCGGCAAGCGTGTAGGCGAGTTCGAGGTCCTGCGTCGCGCCGGCTTCCTGCATGTGGTAGCCGGAAATCGAAATCGAGTTGTATTTCGGCATCTTCTGCGACGTGTAGGCGAAGATGTCGGAGATGATCCGCATCGATGGCGTCGGCGGATAAATGTAGGTGTTACGCACCATGAATTCTTTCAGAATGTCGTTCTGAATGGTGCCCGACAATTTTTCCGGCGGCACACCCTGTTCCTCGGCGGCCGCCACGAACAGTGCGAGGATCGGCAGCACCGCGCCGTTCATGGTCATCGACACGCTCATCTGGTCGAGCGGGATGCCTGCGAACAGCGTGCGCATATCGTAGATGGAATCGATCGCCACACCCGCCATGCCGACGTCGCCTGACACGCGCGGATGATCGGAATCATAACCGCGGTGGGTGGCGAGATCGAATGCGACCGAGAGGCCCTTCTGGCCTGCCGCAAGGTTGCGGCGATAGAAGGCGTTGGAATCTTCCGCCGTCGAAAAGCCTGCGTACTGGCGCACGGTCCACGGCTGATTGACATACATGGTCGGGTAGGGGCCGCGCAGGAATGGCGCGATGCCGGGCCACGTGTCGAGAAAATCGATGCCCGCAAGATCAGCTTCGCTATAGCTCGGCTTGACCAGAAGACCTTCGGGCGTGAGCCACGGCTGCGCGTTGCTCTCGCTGGCCTTCACGGCGGCGGGCTCGAACGCAACATCGGCGAAATTGGGTATGCGGGTCATTCTGCTGTCTCGGGTTTGCGCGCGATCAACTCGGTGATTGCGCGGCTCACGTATTATGGTCCGGATGCTGGTGGCTGACAATGCTGCCAGCCTCGGCAGAACCCCATGATTCGATGGTGGTTTTGCCCGGTAGGTTATGCAGGTTCATGGCCCAGGCGAGCTTGGATTCAATGCCGATCTGATAGGTCGGAATCACGCGATCCGGGCGGTCAAACGCGCCGGTCAGAAGCTCGATCACCGAGCCGTTCAGCTTGCGATAGCTGAGCGGCGTTCCGCATTCCTTGCAGAAATCGCGCTCCGCTATCGACGATGAGCGAAACGTCCCCGGCGTGCCGTGTGTCCACGCGAAGTCGCCATGGGGGATTTCCACGAATGCGGCGAATGGTCCAGCCACGGCTTTCTGGCACATTCGGCAATGGCAGACGCTGATCCGGCCTGGACTGCTGTATGACGCAAAGCGCACCGCGCCGCACTGGCAGCCACCGGTGAGAACAGGAGTGCGTTCCTTCATGACGTCCACCTAGAGCAGTTGATAGGCAGCTTTCAGTGTCGCGAGCGCGTCGCCGCCAGCGGCGATGAAGCCGGTTACGCCTGCGTCGCGCAGGGCGGCTTCCAGATCGCCGGGGCGGCCAGCCAGATAGATATGCCTTGCACCTGCGGCGTGAAGGGCCTGTGCGACCGCAACAGCCTGCGCCGCATAGACCTTGTCTGAGGAACACAGGCAAACGAGCGTTGCGCCGGAGGCCTTGAAGGCCGCAACAAGAGCCGCTTGATCGGAGAACCCGTCATTGCCGAGCGCCTCGATGCCGCCGGTTTCAAAGAAGCTCTTGGCGAAGGTGGCGCGGGCGGTGAAATCCGCAGGCGTGCCGAGATTGGCGAGGAACACAGCAGGGCGCTTGCCGGATTTTGCCAGCATGTCGTCGGAACGGTCGCGCAGTTCTTCGAACGGGGCGGCGAGACGGATCGGCGCGAGCGCGTCGAAGGTCAGGACCACTTCATCCGTCCACGGCAGAGCCGCAGGCTTCACTTCGAGGACGTCCGGCTTCTTCTCGTTGAGATTGGGGAATTCGCTGGCGCCGGTCAGAATGTCTTTGCGCTTGGCGATGTTGACGTCGCGCGCGGCACGCACGGCTGCGACCTTCGGCTGGATGATGTTCTTGGCGAGCGCAGCGAATGCACCGCCAGCTTTTTCGATCTCCTGAAACTGCGACCATGCGGCTTCGCAGAGCTGTTTCGTCAGCGTCTCGATGCCGCCCGAGCCTGCAGCCGGGTCCGACACCTTGTCGAGATTGGATTCCTCCAGAAGCACGAGCTGGGTGTTGCGCGCGATGCGGCGCGCGAATGCGTCCGGCAATCCGAGTGCCAGCGTATGCGGCAGCACGCTGACGCTGTTGGCGCCGCCGAGTCCCGCCGAGAACGCCGCGATGGTCGCACGCAGCATGTTCACGTCGGGATCGCGCTGGGTCAGCATCCGCCATGATGTTTCGCCGACGACAAACAACGGCTCGGGCGTCAGTCCGCAGCTCTGCTCGATGCGTGCCCAGAGCAGGCGGAGCGCGCGGAACTTCGCCATGGTCAGGAACTGGTCGGCGTCGGCGCTGAGCCGCGCATAGATCATCCGCCGCGCGTCTTCGAGCGGAATGCCAGCATCTTCCAGCGCACGCAGATAAGCGACGCCGACCGCGAGGACGTAAGCCAGTTCCTGCGCTTCCGAACCGCCCGCATCGTGGATGACACGGCCATCGGCTGGCGCGAACGGACCACGGAAACCGAACTTTGCAAGCTGCGCGATCTTGCCGCCGAATACCTTGGCGATGGACTCCCAGGGGCCGTGACTGCTGCCGCGCACAGCGCCGCCGCCAATCGGATCGAGACCGAAACGGACCTTCACGGCAGAAGGAGCGATCTTGCGTTCCGCGAGCAGTTCGGCGAGGTGCTGCCCCATATCGCGCGACTGCGGACCGATCTCGAGTTCGATATCGATCCCGGCGTCGAGATAGACGCCATCGAGCGCGCGTTTGAGAGCATCCTTTGTCGGCGGCAGGCCGTAGCCCCGCGCAGCATTGGCGCCTGCGAAGACGATGGTGAGGCCCGTCGCACCGTTCTCAAGATCATGCAGCGCCTGCGCATTGGCGATGGCCGCATCCGGATGATCGACACGCTGCATGATCGCCCACGGCGCGCCAGCCACACGTGCGGGGATCGCCGCCGCATTGCGCGCGCGCTCATAGATCGGGTCGATCCGCAGACCGTCATAGGTCTTGCCGACAAGCTTTTCGAACGGCGCACCCTTGAGGACGCCCTCGGCCAGCTTCCGCCACTCGTCGCGAGAGGCGGGAGGAAATTCGGATGCGAGCGGCAGGGTGTCGGTTTCAGTGGGCATTCAGGGGGTTAGCTCCCGTAGCGTTATTTGCTTGCCCGGAAAATGCCATGCGGCTGCGCACAAGCCAAATGGTTGTTTCAGGCGTTTACTGCAAATCAGGCAGGCGTTCGATGCCATCAGCCGACAGCCCGGCGAGGGCCTGACGCGGCGTCTGTCCCGCAATCGGACGATCAGGTGCGATCTCGGCCAGCGGCACCAGCACAAAGGCGCGTTCGAACAGGCGCGGGTGCGGCAAAGTCAGTTCCGGCTTGTCGAGGCGAACGTCGTTATAGGCGATGATGTCGAGGTCGAGCGTGCGCGGCCCCCAGCGCCGCTCATTGGCGCGGTCGCGGCCGAATTTCTTCTCGATCTTGTGCAGCGTGAACAGCAGCGCATGCGGATCGAGCGGCGTCTCGATCTCGATGCAGGCATTGATGAACGGCTCCTGCTGCTCGTCGCCCCATGGCGGCGTCGTATAATCCGACGAGCGGGCGACAAGGGCGGCCTGTGTCATGCCGCAGATATTGGCGATGGCCTTGGTGAAGGTCGTGCGGACATCGCCGAGATTGCCGCCGAGAGCGATCAGGACGCTCGCCATTTTCTTTTACGTCCGCGAGCGGGTGATGACGACGCCGACGTCGTCGAAGATCGCGGCGATAGGGGCATGCGGCTTGTGAACCGTGACCTTGACCGCGCTGACGCGCTTGAACGCGGCAAGCACCGCTTCCGCGACCGCACCCGCCGCACGCTCCAGCAGATAGTAGTTATGCCCCTTGAAGGCCGCACTCGCGGTCGTGACCACATCCGAATAGGACACGGTGTCGGCGAGTTTGTCGGTCCGGGAGGATTCCGCGAGATCGATCGACAGTTCGAGGTCGATGACGAACCGCTGGCCGACCTCCGCCTCGTGATCCATCACACCATGCCGGGCGTGGATCAGAAGCCCCTTGATGAAGATAGTGTCGCTCATCGTTTGTCCTCGATTGCCGATGCGACGCGCAGCGCCTGCACCGTTTCCGCAACATCATGCGCGCGGATAATCTTTGCGCCGCGCTGCGCCGCCAACAGGTGCGCGGCAATGGAGCCGCCAAGCCGCTGGTCCGGTTCGGATGGAATGACCGACGCGATAAAGCGCTTGCGCGATGCTCCGACCAGCAAAGGAAGGCCGAATTGATCCAAAGCATCGAGCCGCGCGAGCGCCGTCATGCTCTGTTCCGGCGTCTTGCCGAAGCCGATGCCGGGATCGAGAACAATATGTTCCTGCGGAATATTCGCTTTGGCGGCGATCTCAAGCGAACGCGCAAAGAACGCTTTCATGTCCGCAACGATATCGATCGCCGGATCGACGCTGTCGCGGTTGTGCATCACGACCACCGGCGCGCCATGATCCGCGATCACATGCGCCATGTCCGGGTCGCGCTGCAGGCCCCAGACATCATTGGCGATGACTGCGCCGTTCGTCAGCGCCCAGGCCGCGACGGCAGCTTTCATCGTGTCGATGGAAACCGGATGTCCCAGAGTGCTCACCGCCGGCAGAATGTCACGCAGTCGCTGCAGTTCCTCGTCAGCGGAAACTGGCTGTGAGCCATAGGGGCGGGTGGATTCCGCGCCGATATCGAGAATGCCCGCGCCCTCGGCGATCATACACCTGGCCTGCGTTAGCGCCGCCTCGCGGGAGGTAAAGCGCCCGCCGTCGGAGAAGGAATCCGGGGTGATATTGAGCACGCCCATCACAACGGGCAGGGGGCCTGCGAACAGGTCCCGCAGCACCGGATGAAGCGGCGCGGCAGCCGGATGTGACGTTCGGGACAGAGCGGCCATCATGCGGTGGCTTTGCGCGGTCCCCGCGGTCAAGTCAAGCGATGGCGAGGGGGGATGTCGCCCATGGGCGATTGCGCGGCCTAAGCAGCCCCGGCCGTGGGCCGCTCAGTAGGAAATTTTCAGCGGCAGCTTGCGGGCGCGCTGGATCAGTTCGGCGACCGACTTGTCCGATGGCAAGACCTGCACGAGTTTCCGCTTGTCGTTGGCTTCCTTCATGGCCTGCGCAAGACGCTGCGGATTGCGCTGGACGAATTCGCGGACGGTTACGACGCCTGCGGCGCGCAACAGCTCGGCCTTGGCCTTGCCCATGCCCTTGATGCGCATGCAGTCGGCGATATTGGCCCAGGCCAGCAATTGCTGCTCGCTGAGGCCGGTCCGGGCTGCCAACGCCTTCCGGCCCTTCGGCGTGCTGGCGCTCTCAAGCAGGGCGGCGGTGGTGCGAATGCCTTCGGCCTTGAGCCTGGCCTGGGCGTGTGCGCCCAGTCCGTCAATTTTCGAAAGGGGGTACGCTGGGAAAGAATTCGACATGGTACTCAATATGAAATTTGAATTTACGCGAACTGGGACAGGCCCGGTGTCTCGGCAATGATCGCGCGCATTCCGTCCGCACCGATTTTGTCGCGGCCGAGCCTGAAGAGTTCACGCGCGAGGTTTTGAATCTCGCTCATCCCCAAACCCATGCCCATCAGTCGTGCGCCAAGAGCCATGATGCCGCCGCCAAGCATGCTTGCCAGTCCGCCAGACCCCGCCGCGGCGATCGCGTCCTCCGCGCCCGGAATTTGCTCGATCAGCGAACGTACCTGCTCGGAGGGTCCCTCCTTGCGAAGGAACCCGAGGATAGCGCCAACGGCTTTTTCGGCGACAGCCTTGTCAATTCCGGCCTTTGCAGCCAGATCGCCAATGAACTCGTCCATGAAATTGCCCCGTGCCCACCGGTTTCGCACCGGATCTTTGCTTATGATTTTATCTTGAGCGGGTGCGCCGCGAATTACAAGCGAGAGGGCTTTTTGAAACCGCAGTTTAGGCACAATCCATCGCGAAGTGTTGCAATGATGCAAGAGTTGCTGCCGATTCCACGCTTATTGGCCGGGGACGCAGCAATAAATCTCGTTCATGCGGCATGAAGATGCGGGCCAGATGCGAGTTCGTTTCATCTGAGCATCGCTGCGGGATCGAAATTTGCTGCGCTTCGGTTGTGAGGCATCACATATATAACGTCTGGTATCGTGCAGAACGGTATCCGTTCATGTTCGCTGATGCTCAGCGCGGGTTGACCGGCGGGTTCCAGACTGCAAGATCACGCATCACGCGCCGTGATTTGGCGGCGGCACAATCCAGTCGGGATGAGGCGAGAGATGGCAAAGAAGGTGTCCAGAAAAACCTCCGACAAGGCTGCCGCGCCACCGTCAGCAGCGCCGTCCGGCGCCGGAAGCGTTGCCTCCGCTGATACCGACAAGACGATCTTTATCGGCAAGGGCGATCAGCCGGCATTTCTGACGCTTGGTCTTGCGAACCGGCACGGCCTTGTCACCGGCGCCACCGGAACGGGCAAGACCGTCACGCTGCAGGTCATGGCGGAAGGCTTTGCGCGCGCTGGCGTGCCGGTGTTTGCCGCCGACATCAAGGGCGATCTGTCCGGCATCGCCGAAGTGGGCGAGCCCAAGGACTTCATTCTCAGCCGCGCCAAGGACATGGGCCTGCAGTTTCAGCCGGACCAGTTCTCAACCATCTTCTGGGACGTGTTCGGCGAGCAGGGTCACCCGGTCCGCGCCACTGTCACCGAAATGGGACCGTTGTTGCTGTCGCAGATGCTGCAACTCAACGATGTCCAGGAGGGCGTTCTCAACGTCGCGTTCCGCGTCGCCGACGAGCACGGCCTCGCGCTGGTCGACATGAAGGACCTGCGTGCTCTGCTGGATGCCATTGTGCCCAGCTCGGGCAAGGATGACGACCTCGATCCGTTGCAGGATATCCGCAAGGCTGCGCAATCTTTCGGCAATGTCAGCAAGGCAACGGTCGGAACCATCCAGCGCCAGTTGCTGGTGCTGGAAAATCAGGGCGCGGACAAGTTCTTCGGCGAACCCGCGTTGCAGCTCAAGGATTTCATGCGGACCGACTCCAGCGGCCGCGGCATGGTCAATATCCTTGTAGCCGACAAGCTGATGTCGAGCCCGAAACTGTATTCGACCTTCCTGCTCTGGATGCTGTCCGAGCTGTTCGAGGAACTGCCCGAGGTGGGCGATCCGGCCAAGCCGAAACTGGTGTTTTTCTTCGACGAAGCGCATCTGTTGTTCGACGATGCGCCGAAACCCCTGATGGACAAGATCGAGCAGGTTGTCCGTCTGATCCGCTCCAAGGGCGTCGGTGTTTATTTCGTCACGCAAAATCCGATCGATGTTCCTGACAAGATTCTCGCCCAGCTCGGCAACCGTGTGCAGCACGCGCTGCGCGCGTTTACACCGCGCGATCAGAAGGCCGTGCAGGCGGCTGCGCAAACCTTCCGGCCCAACCCCAATCTCGATACCGCGCAGGTCATCACCGAACTCGGCAAGGGCGAGGCGCTTGTCTCGTTTCTTGAAGGCAACGGCACGCCGTCGATGGTCGAGCGTGTGATGATCCGTCCGCCCACGGCGCGGATCGGGCCGGTTACGCCGGACGAACGCAAGGCGATTATCGCCGCCAGCCCGGTGAAGGGCAAATACGACACCGGCATCGATGCCGAGACTGCATTCGAGATTTTGCAGAAGCGTCTGTCGAACACCGCCGCGCCGGTCGGCACGCCCGGTGCTGACGGTTCGTCAGGAGAGAGCGGCGGCGTGCTCGGCCAGATCGGCTCGATCGTCGGCACCGTCTTCGGCACCAACACGCCGCGCGGAAAGATGTCGACGGGCCAGGTGATCGCGCGCAGCGTGACGCGCTCGGTGACCAACAAGGTCGCTGGCGATGTTGCCGCCAGCATCGGCAAGTCGGTCGGTGGCTCGCTCGGCGGCTCGATTGGCCGCTCCATCGTGCGCAACGTGCTTGGCAGCCTGCTGCGGCGATAATCCACTTCGCCGCGTCATCCGAATTTGAGGATATACACTATGTCCGCCACGCCCCAACTCGCCGCCGTTCTCGATCATATCGACAAGGATTTCGACAAGAGCCTTGAGCGGCTGTTCACGCTGCTGCGGATCAAATCGATCTCGGCCGATCCGGCTTTCACGGACGATTGCAAGAAGGCTGCGAACCATCTCGCGGCGGACATTGCCTCCATCGGGTTTGCGACGGACGTTCGCCCGACAGCCGGTCATCCGGCGATTGTCGGCAAGAGCAACGGCAGCAGCGGCGCGCATGTGCTGTTCTACGGTCATTACGATGTGCAGCCGGTCGATCCGCTCGACCTGTGGCACCGGCCGCCATTTGAGCCCGTGGTCACCGATCATGCCGATGGCCGCAAGATCATCGTGGCGCGCGGTGCCGAGGACGACAAGGGCCAGCTGATGACCTTTGTCGAGGCCTGCCGCGCCTGGAAAAATGTTACCGGCTCGCTGCCGCTGAATGTTACGATCCTGATCGAGGGCGAGGAAGAGATCGGTTCGAAGAACTTTGGGCCATTCCTCGACAAGAACAAGAAAGACCTCGCCGCCGACTTCGTGCTGGTCTGCGACACCGGCATGTGGGACCAGAACACGCCTGCGATCACGACCTCACTGCGCGGCCTCGTCTATGACGAGGTGAGAATCAAGGCTGCGAACCGCGATCTGCATTCAGGCATTTTCGGCGGCGGTGCGCAAAATCCGATCCGTGTGCTGACCCGCATTCTTGGCAGCATCCACGATGATAACGGCCACATCACCATTCCGGGCTTCTATGACGGGGTAAAGGATCTGCCGCCGGATATTCTGGCGCAGTGGAAGAGCCTCAATCTCTCGCCGGAAACGTTCCTGAAGCCCATCGGCCTGTCAGTGCCTGCTGGCGAAAAGGACCGGCTCCTGATCGAGCAGGTGTCGTCGCGCCCGACCTGCGACATCAACGGCATCGTCGGCGGCTACACCGGCGAAGGCTCCAAGACCGTGATCCCGGCGGAAGCATCCGCAAAGGTGTCGTTCCGACTGGTGGAAGGACAGGACCCTGAAAAGATCCGCAAGGCCTTCCGCGATTTCGTCACCTCGCGTCTGCCGGCGGATTGCACGGCGGAGTTCATCGATCATGCCGGCGCGCCGGCCATCGCGCTCGACTGGGGCATGAAGCCGCTGGCTGCAGCGAAGCAGGCACTCACGGACGAGTGGGGCAAGGACGCGCTGCTGATCGGCTCGGGCGCATCGATTCCGATTGTTGCCGACTTCAAGAAGACGCTCGGTCTCGACACGGTATTGATCGGCTTCGGTCTGGAAGACGACAACATCCATTCGCCGAACGAGAAGTACGATCTCAAGAGCTTCCACAAGGGCATCCGCTCGTGGGCGCGTATTTTGGCGGCGTTTGCGGATACGCCGCGCTAGTCGCCACGAATGTCAAATCCGTTCCACTAGCTGCGCTGATTGCGCTTGAGCTGGTCGATATAAGCTGTTGTCTCGGGCGGCAGTGATTTCAGTCCGCGCTGTCCGGCCTGCGACAGAAGCGGACGCAGCTTCGATCCGATCAGATAGGCCGGATCACGGCCGGGCGGAATGATGCGGTCGAAAACGAGGACGATCGTGACGGCGATCAGGGCGGTGCGAATGACGCCTAGTATCGAACCAGTAATGCGATCCGGTAAACTTCGAACCGGGCCTACGATTTCATCGACCGAAAAGCGAAGCAGCGATCCCAAAACAAGTCCGGTGCCGACGAAGAGCGCAAAAAAGATCACGGAGTTTTGCGTGGCGGTCGGTGCCGTCTGACCTGCAATAATGGGGACAACGAGCGGCGTTCCGGCGACTGCCAGAGGTGCCGCGCTGATATAGCCCAGAATGGTTGCCATGCTCCGGATGAGACCCGTTCTGAATCCGGTGACCATCGCGATAATTGCGACCACGCACACAACGATGTCGAACGTGTTCATTGGCCGGATGTCCAGAATGGATTTGGCAACCCGGTGAGCGGTAAAGGGTGCGGCTTAGCAAATCATTGATGCAATCGATGAAATGCGGTGCATCGCGAAATAGCGATTTCGGCGCGCGCTCCTCAAGGCAACAAGGCTCTCAAAGCAAAAACGCCGCCCGGAATTGGGCGGCGTTTGAAGTCTTGTCAGTGTAGAGGCTGACGGGCCAAATCTATGTACGGGGCCAATCCTGTCAAGTCTTGTAGCTGGGATCGAGCCTGTCGAGCTTGCGCAGCAGCGGCGGCCAGACCAGCTTGGTCGAGCGCAGGTCCGCGCGATCCGGATCGCTGACCAGTTTTTCGTTCTTCTCGATCACCAGCTTTTCGACCGGGTAGGCGGTCGGCCCGAGCATGCGGGTACGGACCTGCATGGTGCAGGCGCGTTCGAGATGAAACATACGCTCGAACGCCGAGGCGACGGAACGGCCGACGGTCAGCGTGCCGTGATTGCGCAGCAGCAGATGGTTCTTGGTGCCGAGGTCGCGCTGGATGCGCGGGCGCTCGTCGTGATCGAGGGCGATGCCCTCGTAGTCGTGATAGGCGAGGTCGCCGGTGACGAGCTGTGCGGTCTGGTTCAGCGGCAGCAGGCCCTCCATGCAGCTTGCGACAGCGGTGCCGTCCGGCGTGTGAAGATGCAGCACGCAGCCAGCATCCTCGCGGACTTCATGGATCGCCGAGTGAATGGTGAAGCCTGCCGGATTGATGCTGTATTCGCTCTCGCTGAGCTGGTTACCGTCGAGGTCGATCTTCACAAGGCTCGACGCGGTGATCTCGTCGAACATCAGGCCGTAGGGATTGATGAGGAAATGATGCTCGCCGCCGGGAACGCGGGCCGAGATGTGAGTGTCGACGAGATCGTCCCAGCCGTAGTGGGCGACAAGGCGATAGCAGGCTGCGAGATTGACGCGCTGCTCCCATTCGCCGGGGACCATTTGAGACTGAACTTCCTTGAGGCGTGCTTCGGCCGGTGACATGGTATTTTCTCCCGCAGTTATTTTGTGGCGGGAGCCTAGCCCTGCGGCTGTGTTGCCGCAACATGCGGCCTCCGCAGAGGCGGCATGTTGTGCGGGGACGATCAGGAATGGATCAGGGAGCCGGGATCGCGAGCAGGCTGGCGATGCTCTTGCCACGGATGTCGTAAACCCGCGCGAACACCACGTCATCGCGCTTGATCTCAACGACCACCGGCGCGTTGAGGCCCTTGCAGTAGAACTCGCCGAGGGTCATCGCGAAGTCGGCGGCGTGGCTATCCCAACCGATAGCAAAGTCCGGACCGAGCGCGACCTGCGCGGGCCGCTGCGGACCGCACACCGCGACACGCCATTTGCGGTTCTTCGGGGCAGGTTCCTGCCGCTCCTCGAGTTCCTGCCGCAGTCCTTCGGACGCCTGCTTCAGCGCAAGACCCCAGTAGTCGAGCATGTAGCGGTCATCGGCGCCGCGAACGGTTCCGGCGATGTGGTTGAAGTGCGTGTACTGATAAGGATGCAGCCGGATCATCTCGTTGAGCGGCAGCATCAATCCGAGCACGAACACCACAGCGAACACCGCCTGCGCAGGACGGCTGTGCTGTTTCAGCCAGCCGATGATGGCCGCGAAGGCCACGCCGGCCAAAGCTGCCATCGGCGGAATGACAAAGATGAAATGGCGGATGCCGTTGTAAAGAGCAGGGCGCTTCACCATCGCGATGATGAGCGGAAGCGTCGCGGCCAGCACCAGCATCAGCAGAATGGTCTTGCGGCGCGGATCGACATTGGGCCGCGTCACGGCAACCAGCGCACCGGCGATGCCCGCACCCAAGAGGCCCAGCATGATTTCGGGGAGCTGCAGCGCGAACAGCGTGGGCAGATAGGACCAAGGCATGTCCGGCACCGACACGATCGCGCCGTTGAACAGTTCCTTCCACGGCTTCTCGAAGAAGTGCGAGAAGTAGGTCAGCGCATGGAACGGATTGGCGGGATCGATGATCGACCATGGCCAGACAAGGCCCATGATCAGATAACCGAGCAGCACGCCGGGCAGCAGGACATAGATCGCATGACCGAGCCGGCGCAAGGTTTCACGCACGCCATGGATGCGGATGTCTGAAATCCAGAGCGGCAGAAAACCGATCACGGCATATACCAGCGCCAGCCCGCCAAGAATACGCGAGCCGACCGAAAGCCCGGCACCGATGCCGATGATGAGAACCGTGTGCGGCTTCGGTGACGGATATTCCTGCGCGAGCCGCACCAGCCCGAGCATCAGGATCATCATCGCCACCGCGAAGGGCGCATCCTTCGGGTTCATGAACATGTGCCCGTAGAAGGTCGGGCATAGCGCCAGCAGCACAATCGCCGCAAGACCCGCGACAGGACCGCCGACGCGGCGCGCCAGCCGCCATGTCACACCGATACCGATCACGCCGACAATGGCGCCAAGCAGGCGCCGTGTTGCGAACAAATCGAGCGGGACGATCTTGTGCAGCAGTGCAGCCGCCATGTCGAAGCCGCCGCCATACATGTACAGATTGGCGAAGGAGAGGGCGCTGGTGTCGGTGAAGCCGCTGCCGAACATCTTCAAAAGCAGGTCGGCATATTCCGCGTGGGTGTAGTCATCCCAGCCGAGGCCGTAATCCTTGAACGTCAGGCCCGCCACCACCGAGACGACCGCCAGCACAGCGAGCGCAAGATCGTCGCACGTCTGCTCGATCGAGCGCCCGGCAGGCGTGTCGAGGGCCGATGTGGTGATCGATGACATGTCAGCCTATGGACCCAGCGTTCCCGCGCCTGCTGTGCCTTCCCGGCAGGCGTTTCGGGGAACTTGTATACCAGTTCGGTGTTCAGGTAATCGCCAATTGTGGCGCATTTTCCCAAATTGCAATGCAACATTGGGGCAAGGTAAAATTATCTCCGTGCTCCGGATTCCGTTTAGCCCGCTCAATGTGAACAGCGCCTGAGCGGTGCGGCACTTTCGAGAGGCTCCGGGCAATTACCGATTGGTAATGCCTAGACTTGAAACTATTATGGAACTCACCTCGTTGAGTCCGTTTCCACTGGCGCGGGTCTGGAGCTTGAAATGATTGCGCTGTTGATCGGCGGAACGGTCGTCCTCTGCATTGGCCTTCTGACGGTCGTTTTTGGCATTCCGATCAAGGAATTCAGTCTTGGCAGCACCATGATCCTGGCGGGAGCCGTGGTGTCCTGCACCGGGCTTCTGCTGGCCGGGATGTACGCGGTCAGCCGGGAGATTCGAAGCCTGGCGCGGCGGCTGGAGAGTGGTTTGCCCGCGCCTGCGCCGGCGGTGCTGCCACGGGAAGCTGTCGCTGAGACCGAGGCCGCTCCTGCTTCCGTGCGTCCGCCGCGCATGGAGCCAGAGCCGTCACCGGCTCCCCGTCCGCTACCACCGAGGCCGCCGCGGGAGGATACGCTGTTTACCCGCGACCAGCCCTCCGACGGGCCGCGTGACGAAGACGATTTTGGGACAAGGGATGCGCACGGCCGTTCGCAGGAGACGCCCGCGTGGGAAGACCATCCGGTCACCCGCAGCCGTCCTGTAGCGCCATCTGCCGAACCATTCGACGCGCCGCCGCCTGAACCCGCACCTCGCCAGCGCCGCAACATCATGTTTTCATCGTCCCGGCGTGACAAGGGCCGCGATCTGACGCGCGAGGATGCGCCTGCGGATGAAGCCGCGCATCGTCTCGCAGCCGATGAGCAGCCGCGCAGTGACACGGAGGCTGGCGCATCCGATCCGTTCGACCGCGCATGGCCACAGCCCAGCCGGACGCGGCAAGAGGCACGGCAGGAACCATCCGCGCTTCCGAATGGGCGGCCGTCTCAGCCTGCTGGAGACGAAGCGCCTGAACCCGCACGCGAACGGTTTCCGCCACGGCGCGCGGATACGTCGTCGGTGACCATCGTGAAATCGGGCGTGGTCGATTCGATGGCTTACTCGCTTTATTCCGATGGCTCCATCGAAGCGCAGATGCCCGAAGGCATGGTGCGTTTCGCATCGATCGATGAACTGCGCGCGCACCTGGACCAGCGCAACTAGCCCCGGCGGCGAGTGCGACCGGCGCGCCGTAGCAGGCGAAATAAAAGCGCCTGCTGTTCAGCTCTTCTTGTCAGGTGCGCGGTATATCTTCCATACTTGCAAGTATAGATAGCGGCGAACCCGCTATGCGGGCGTTCTTTGCTTGGAACGGCCGGATTTCAACTGAACATCCGCCCAGAAAGACATCACCATGAGCGAGACTGGCCCCAAGGGATTTGTCGATCTGACCGCGTCGATTGTCTCGGCCTATGTCAGCAACAATCCGACGACCGCATCGGAAATTCCGGCCCTGATCAGCCAGATCCATGCCGCGCTGGTGCGTGTGTCCAACAGCAGCGCTGAACCCGCGCCCGAACCGGCAAAGCCGGCGGTTTCCGTGAAGAAATCGATGACGTCGGATTATCTCGTGTGCCTTGAAGACGGAAAGCGCTTCAAGTCGCTCAAGCGGCATCTGCGGACCCAGTACAATATGAGCCCCGAGCAATACCGCGAGAAATGGAATCTTCCGGCGGACTATCCCATGGTGGCCCCGAACTATGCCGTGGCGCGCTCCCAGCTCGCCAAGAAGATGGGACTCGGTCAGCAGCGCCGCCGCCGCAAGTGACCGGCGCGGAAAATTACGGCTTGCCGTAGCTTAGGAATAATTCCACATTTGGGTGTCGGGCCGACCTGCAGGCTGGTCCGATTTTTCGGGATCGCGATCTCGGGAGTTGCATCGCCATTCATTTTTAGGTATATATTCCTATATTGGTGACGAGGTGACAATGCGCAATTCCATACCGGCTGCTTCCGCACTTTTCCTTCCACCGCAAACCGGCGGCGCGGCGACCGGTGGAGGCGCACGATGAAGCGCCAACACCGTCCGTCGGACTCCGGCAAAACTTCTCCGCAGAGCGCGCGTGCCGATGCGGTCGATCCATTTCGCGCGCAGCATCTCGACCTGTCGATGCAGAACCTCATGACCGAATCCGGCGTGATGCAGGTGATGGTCAACGACAGCGAGAGTCCGCTGGCATGGCTCGCGCGCCGGAAGGGGCGTGATGGTCGCGCCATGATCGCGCCGGAGCAGTTTATCGCGGGTGAGCGCCTGCGCGCGGACTTCACGCGCGCCCACATGATGCCGCGTGTGACATCGAGCTGGACGGGCGTCGCGGGAACGAAAGGCGCCGGCCGCGGCGCTGGCGAGATGACGGATCTTATTCTGGCCTCGCGCCAGCGCGTGCGTCTGGCGCTGGACGCCTGCGGTCCTGAATTTTCGGGGCTTCTTCTCGATGTCTGCTGTTTCCTGCACGGTCTGGAAGACGTGGAGCGCGAGCGTGGCTGGCCGTCCCGTTCAGCCAAGGTGGTGCTGCAACTCGCGCTCGACCGGCTGGCGCGTCATTACGGGTTGCGCGGCGATACAAAAGGCGTCGGCTCAGGCGTCAGAACATGGCTGGCGGATGATGCGAGTTTTTCGCCG
>Ga0209023_10001461_pt1 | contig 31702 bp, 31 predicted proteins | sample LakOneMetagenome_FD_187468 | JGI IMG/M metagenome (GOLD analysis project Ga0209023, IMG submission 187468) | Freshwater and sediment microbial communities from Lake Erie, Canada (SPAdes) (version 2) | ecosystem: Environmental > Aquatic > Freshwater > Lentic | place: Lake Erie, Canada...
GAGGCCCGCCGTTGCGGCGGGCCGTTTCGTTTCAGAACTCCGGATTTAACGCCCTGGCGGCGGCCTCGTCACAACCCCGCCGGGTCCGCCACCGACTCGATCGACAGCATCGGCTCGCCGTGCAGCGTGGCCTCGAAGCCGCGCAAGCGATTGTAGATCGAGAGCAGGTCGACGATGGTGCTCCAGGACGTGACCAGATACTGGAACGAGGATCGGACTTGCCCGAACGCCCGGATGATCTGGTTCATCGCGCCGAGCGTGATGGTGCCGGAGACGATGGTGGGTGCCAGCAGAATATAGGCGAAGACCGCGTCGGTCTGCAGGTAGATGAAGCGACCGATGTTGAAGTACAGGAAGTTCAGATAGAGCCGGAAATAGTTGCGGCGAATGTTGGTGAAAAGCCCGCTCAGCGTCGGCGGATCGGCGCGGGTGGCGTCGTCTTCGCCGAGCACGAGTTCCTTACGGTAGGCGGCTTCCACCCGCTGGTTAAAGAACTCGATGCCTGGCAGCTTGATGCCGATCAACGCCAGCAGGCCGGTCCCGAGCACCGACCACAGCACCGCGGCAATGACCAGCGGGTAGGGGATGGCGCCGACCAGCGGCAATTCCGTCACGCTGCTGGAGAGTCTTACCAGCACCGGCAGGAACGCCAGCAGCGTCATGACGGCGCTGATGAGTTCGACGGCGAGACTTTCCATGGTGGTGGCAAACCGCATGGTGTCTTCCTGCACCCGTTGCGAGGCGCCTTCGACGCCGCGCAGACGCGGCCAGTTGGCGACGTAGAAGTCGTTCATCGCGGTGCGCCAGCGGAAGATATAATGGCTGACGAAGAATCGTGTCAGTACGGCGACGACGATCGAAACCGTGGCAATGGAAGCGAAGGTCGATATGTGGCCGTAAAATTCGCCGAGCGTCACCGGCCGCGCTTTCGTAAGCGCGGTCTGGACCAGGTTATAGAATGGTCCGAACCAGTCGTTGATGACGACGTTGACCTGAACCTGAAAATAGGTGGCGAACAGGATCAGCGCCGAGCCGCCGATCGACCAGGGTGTCCAGGGATGCGGTGCCAACCACATCCAGAAGCCGGTGAAGACCGCGACGCACAACACAAAATACAGATCGAACCACAGCGAGCGCAGGGTCCAGAAGCGGCTGACGCCGATCGGCTCGTCACCCGACGAGCCGATTATCTCGCCGGCGAAGCTGTACCAGATTGCCACTGCCAATGCGGTCCACAACACCGCGGAGATGAAGAACAATTTCGGGCGCGGGAAGAATGAAACGAACATTCGATGGTCCAGTCCTGGCTAAAGGGATTGGCGGATTGGCTGGCTCACAACTCTCTCGCGTTCGAGAACGCGAATGACGACACCCGCCGGGTGGTCTCGTCGAGGATCAGGGTGCGCGTGATCGGCGGTTCGGCGCGCTGGCTGCAGTTCTCGCGCTCGCAGAGCCGGCAGTTGACGCCGATCGGCGTCCCCTCGGTCTTCTCCAGATCGATCCCGGCAGCATAGACCAGCTTGGTCGCATGGCGGATTTCGCAACCGAGCCCGATCGCAAAGCGCGGCTGGGCTTGCGGATGCGGCGCCACCGGGCGGCGCACCGTCTGCGCGATCGAAAAGTACCTGACGCCGTCAGGCAGCTCGATGATCTGCTTGAGCAGGCGGTCCGGCGTGTCGAAGGTCGAATGCACGTTCCACAACGGACAGGTGCCGCCGAACTTCGAGAACGGAAACGTGCCGGAGGAAAATCGCTTGGAGACGTTGCCGGCATTGTCGACCCGCAGCAGGAAGAACGGCACGCCGCGTGCGTTCGGTCGCTGCAAGGTGGTCAGCCGGTGGCAGACCTGTTCGAAGCCGGCATTGAAGCGTTGCGCCAGTACGTTGACATCGTAGCTCAGAGCTTCGGCGGCGGCGTGAAACGCCTGGTAGGGCATCATCGCTGCCGCGGCGAAATAATTCGCCAGCGTAATGCGATAGAGCCGGCGCGGTGTATCGTCGAGCGGGCCGGCGCGGTTGACGATGGCATCGATCGCTGCGCTGGATTCGACCAGCCCGACCTGCATCGCGAGCTGAAAACTCCGGCCGGGCCCGTCGACCAGCTCGGAGATCAGCAATTGACGGCGATGACGGTCGAAGCGCCGCAGCGTCTCGCGCATGACATCGACCGGCATCACCCGCGTCACGATCGAATGCTTTTCGCGCAGCCGCGTCGAAAGCGCGGCGAACAGGCCTTCCGCGGCTACGTTGAGTTCGTCGCGGAGATTTTCCGCCGCGGTCTCGAGCTCGGGGAAGTAATTGCGGTTGGCCTCGATCAGGTCGCGGACCCGCTCGATCGGGTTGGCTTCGAACCGCGAGCCCTCGTCGCGGTCGGCCATCTGGGCCGCGGCCATGGTCTCGCCGCGGCGTGCCTCGGTATAGGCGGCGTAAAGCCGTTGCAGCGAATGGGTCACGCCGGGACACAGTTCGGCGAGGTCTCGCAACTCCTGCTTCGGCAGGTCGATCTGGCGGAACAGCGGATCGGAAAAGATTTCGTTCAGCTCGGCAAAGAAGCGGTCCTCGTCAGCGGTGGCGAGATCGCGCAGGTCGAGATCATAGGTTTCGGCCAGCCGGAGCAGGATCTGCGCCGTCACCGGGCGCTGGTTGCGCTCGATCAGGTTGATGTAGCTCGGAGAAATGCCGAGCCCTTCGGCGATCTGGGTTTGCGACAGGCCGAGCTGCTGGCGGATTCGCCGAAAACGGGGGCCGACAAACAGCTTTTTTGCGGAATCGGTCGCCATGGCAGCCTTACTGACCCAATTTGTGACTAAATTGACAAATTGACATTTATTACAAGTATGGATGTTACACAACATCACCATTCAAAAGCAAGAGGACTATACGAAATTGGGTTTTTGGCGTTTAGTCCTCAGCACGTTTCGCAACGCATTGTCACGAATGTCGATTGCGGTTGGACAACAGGAGACGACCATGACGAAGAGCAATTTCTGGGTGATCGGCGGCGAGTTCGGATCGATGAACTTCCACAAGCTCGTCGAAGGCTCGGCCCAGGTGCAGGGTCCGTTCAAGACCCGCAAGGAAGCCGAGGAGGCCTGGCGCACGGTTTCGGAAGAGAACCGCCACAAGGCCGGCGTGCGCTTTTCGATCGTGGAAGAGCCTTCGCGCGTCTCGGCCTGATCGGCCGGCGGCTCAAAAGCTCCAGGGAACGTCGAGGCAGGGAAACTTCAAGAGCTGCGGCCCCATCCGGTTTTTCCGGGTGGGGCCGTTTTGCGTTTGCGGGATCGCGTGGCCGCGAGTCTCAAACTGGATCATGTCGTAAGCCATTGAAAATATAAGACCTTTGCGCAAGTTTTGGTTACTGCTAGGTTAACCGTGCCCACCCCTTCAGGACAAAGGCGGCTTGCAATGTCTGACGCGCACAACACCGGTAACGAGGCCCGCGAGACGCGACCGACCAGGCTGCGTGACGCGTTGCGCCAGGCCCGGATCGAGGCCGCCGATCGCACCGGTGTCGTCGTCGAATTGCGTGATGCTGAAGTGGCGCGGCTCGAAATCCTGAACGAGGCGCTCGATCCGCTGTTTGCCGAGGTGCCTGAAAAGGTCGACCTGTTCGATCGCGGTGTCAGCCAGGGCGAGACCCCGCGGCTATGGATCGACGTCGTCGCGCATGTCGTGATGGGCCGTGACAAGCGGATCTATCGCTTCGTGCAGGACACCCGCTTCGGCCGCATCGTGCTCGCCGAATCGCATGACGTGCCCGTCATCGTCGATGCCGTCACCAGCTATGTCGCGCGCCGCATGATCGAGCGCGAGCATGCCATGGTGGCAACGCCGCTGACCGAGCCGGTGGTCGAACAGAAGCCGCGCAAGCGCGGGTTCGGTACGTTCGTGCTCGGCTTCCTCGCTGGCGTGGTTGCGCTGTTCGCACTGGCGCTGTTCGCGAGCTTGAAGAATCTCTAGATCAACCGCGTCCGCCTGATTTCCTTCACCTGCATCCCGGCGTCAATGCCGCGCACGGTCTGCTCGCAGCGCCATTGATTGCCGTCGCGTTCGATTCTGAACAGGTTATAGGCCGCGCCCGGATAGTGCTTGTGCGCCAGCGCCGAGGCCGACGGCACGCCGATCGCGGGAATCTGCTTGTCCGCGCCTTCGAGCCACATCGTTGAATGGATGTGGTCGTGACCGTGCAGCACCAGATCGACGCCGCGCGCCTTCAGCACCGTGCGCAAGCCGCCGGAATCCGTCAGCCGCTTCATGCGCGAGGTCGAGTGCAGCGGATGATGCACCAGCAACACCCGGAACGCGTCGTCATCGGACAATTGCGAGAGTTGCCGGTCGAGCGCGTCGAGTTGCGCACGGCCGAGTTTGCCGGTCGCCATCAGCGGCAACGTCGGCACCGCCGAGGACATGCCGATCAGCGCCAGCGGGCCGCGCCGGCGCAGGAACGGAAACGAGGCGCTTTCGGTCCCACCGTCGCCGGCCAGATAATCGCCGAAGGCGCCGGCAAAACGGTGCTGCGTGGCGCGCACGTAAGCATCGTGATTGCCGGGAATGACGGTGACATGCTCGGGCGGACCGACGCCTGCGAGCCAGGCTTGCGCAGGGGCGAACTCGGCATCGAGCGCGAGGTTGACCAGGTCGCCGGTCACCGCGATATGGTCCGGCCGCTGCGCCCGCAGGTCGGCCACCAGGGCGTCCAGCACCTCGCGCCGGTGATATTTGTGGCGGTTGCGGGTCCAGTTCAGGTAGCCGAGCGCGCGCTTGCCGGCGAGATCGCGCCAGCGCGCTTCGGGCAGCGGCGGCAGATGCGGGTCCGACAGATGCGCCAGCGTGAAGGCCGTCATGTACGTTCCGCCGGCTGGCCCGTGAAATGAAGCTGTTGCGCGATCATGCCGCGATATAAGGATCAAACATGACAGCTGTCCATCCGGGGTATTCGTGACCGCTCTGCAATCCCTTCGAAAGCGCCTTGAGCCGCAATTGCGGCACGTGTTCCACCTCTACTGGCGGTTCGCCCGCGGCATGACGCTGGGCGTTCGCGGCGTCGTGCTGGATTCCGAGAACCGGGTATTCCTGGTCCGGCACAGCTACGTCTCCGGCTGGTATCTGCCGGGTGGCGGGGTCGAGGTCGGCGAGAGCTTTCCCGAAGCCCTGCGGCGCGAACTGATGGAGGAGGGGCGGATCGACCTCGCCGGCGAGCCGGTCCTGCATGGCGTGTTTTTCAACAGCCACGTCTCCCGCCGCGACCACGTCGCCGTCTATGTGGTCAGGCAATTCCGCCAGGACCGGTTGCCGAAGCCCAATCGCGAGATTGTCGAGTGCGGATTCTATGACGCGACCGCGCTGCCGGCAGATACGACGCCGGGGACGCGGCTGCGGATCGCAGAAGTGCTCGACGGCACGGCAAAGATGCCGACGTGGCGGTGAGCGGCCGCGGATAACGCCGACTTCACATTCTCGGCGCAACCGGGCAAAGCCTGATTGCGGTATAACCGCCCCATGGACAGTCTTGATTCGGCAAGGTCAGGGTTGCGGGTTGCGGTTCTGGTGCCCTGCTACAACGAGGAGGCCGCGGTCGCGACCGTGGTCGCCGACTTCCGCAAGGCGCTGCCGGCGGCCGAGATCTTCGTCTACGACAACAATTCAAAAGACCGCACCGTCGAGATCGCGCGCGCGGCCGGCGCGGCGGTGCGCAGCGAGCGGCGCCAGGGCAAGGGCCATGTGGTCCGCCGCATGTTCGCCGACATCGACGCCGACATCTACGTGCTGGTCGATGGCGATGCGACCTATGATGCCCCGAGTGCGCCGCGCATGATCGAACGGCTGGTCAACGACCATCTCGACATGGTGGTGGGCTTTCGCGTCGATCAGTCGGTCGCCGCCTACCGGCCCGGCCACCGCACCGGCAACTGGATGCTGACCACGTTTCTCTCGGCGGTGTTCGGCCAGGCCTTCAGGGACATCCTGTCCGGTTATCGCGTGTTCTCGCGCCGCTTCGTCAAATCCTTCCCGGTGCTGTCGGACGGATTCGAGATCGAGACCGAACTCAGCGTCCATGCGCTCGAACTGGCGTTGCCGGTCGCCGAAATCGAGACGCCGTATTATGCGCGGCCGGAAGGCTCCGAGAGCAAGCTCAACACCTGGCGCGACGGTTTCCGGATTCTCGGCACCATCCTGAAATTGTACCGGTCGGAAAAGCCGCTGCGGTTTTTCACCGTGATCGGCATCTTCCTGATGCTGGTCTCGGTCGGGCTCGCGATCCCCGTCATCATCACCTATCTCGAGGAAGGTCTGGTGCCGCGGCTGCCGACCGCAGTGCTGTCGATGGGCCTGATGATCGTGGCGGTGCTGTCGGTGTCATCGGGGCTGGTGCTGGACACGGTAACGCGCGGCCGCCGCGAGATGAAGCTGCTGGCCTATCTGTCCCAGCCCGTGATCCGCAAGGATTAATTCAACCATTCCGCCGATGGACCGCGCCGCCGCCAGATGCTATCCCGCGCCCCATCATGAGCGAACTCTCCGTCACCATCCTGGCCGAAACCCCCAAGGACGCGCAGGCGATCGAACGCCTGCACGAGCGCACGTTCGGGCCCGGCCGTTTCGTGCTCAGCGCCTACCGGTTGCGCGAACATGTCGACCACCTGCTCGACCTGTCGTTCACGGCGCGGATCGGCACGCTGATGGTCGGTTCGGTGCGCCAGTTGCCGGTCTGTATCGGCGAGACGCCGGCCCTGATGCTCGGACCCTTGACGGTCGAGCCGCCGTTCCGCAGCCGCGGCGTCGGCCGCCTGCTGCTCGATCGATCATTGCAGGATGCCAAGGCCAAGGGTCATCGCCTGGTGATCCTGGTCGGCGACGAGGCTTACTACAGTCGCGTCGGTTTCAAGCCCGTACCGAAGGGACGGGCGACGATGCCGGGCCCGGTCGACTACAGCCGCCTGCTGGTGGTCGAACTGGTCGAAGGCGCCTTTGAGGGCGTCTCCGGCGCGATCCAGCCGGACTGGAGCAAGGCGCGAAGCTAGTTGGCCGATGGGATCGGGGCCTCGTGGTTCGAGACGCGCGGCGTTGCCGCGCTCCTCACCATGAGGGGCTAGCAGACCTCATCCTGAGGAGCGGCGCGTGCGCCGCGTCTCGAAGGATGAAGCCCGTATCTTGAAGCCTCCTAGAACTTCACGTTCGCGAACGCTCGAACCCCGATGCCGGGCATCAAGACCTCGTCCTTGTTGTAGGACACCGAGTTGCGGATGTTCTCGTTCAAGAGATTGTTGCCGACAAGCCCGACCATCATCTCGCGCGCGCCGAACCAGGAATTGTTGAGCCTGGTCTTGTAGCTGACCTCCGCCTTCAGCAGATTGTAGCCCGCCGTCGGAGTCTCGCCGATGACAGCGATGTCGTTGTGCGCAAAGGCATGCAGCAGGTTGACCTTCATCAGCCAGTTGCTGTCGCGCCAATAAAGTCCGCCACCGACCCGCACCGGCGGAATCCGGGGCACGTTGCTGCCGTCGCTGAAAGTGGCGCGGACGATGTCGAACTGGTCCTCGACGCCCCAGATGCCGCCATTGAGCGGACCGATGTCGAGCTGGCTCTGGAATTCGCCGCCGCGGAAGGTGGCATTGCGCTGCGAGTAGACCGCTTGGCGGCCTTCGTTCGTGGGATCGCCGTTGCCGCAGGAGGCGAAATCGTCGCCGCACATCACGCCGGTCAGCCGCCGGTAGATGAAGTTGTCGAAATGAGTGTAGTAGGCGGTGGCCTCGAACCGGAACGGGCCGGTCGCCTTGCGCAGACCGATCTCGACCGATTTCGCGGTCTCGATGGTGAGATTGGGATCGCCGATGTCGAACGTGCCGGTCGCGTCGTGGGCGCCGCGCGAGAACAGCTCGGCGGGTTTCGGCGCGCGCTCGACATATTGCGCGGTGATGCTGCCGACGAGATCGTGCGGCAGGTTCTGGATCAGCCCGACGCTGCCGCTCTTCGGCGTGTAGGACGGGTTGCGCACCATGGCGGTCTGCGGATTGCCGTCGGGCAAAAAGTCCGCCGGGAAGTTCGGCGTCGTGCCGTGCAGGTCGACATGCTCGATCCGGCCCGCGATCTGCGCCTTGGTCTGATCGGAGAATTTGAACTCGTTGAAGATATAGCTGGCGACGCGGCTGTTGTTGTTGGGATCCCAGAGACCATTGAACAGCGTGCCTGCTTTGTCGGGGCTCGGCGCCGTCAGTTCCTGATGCCCCGCCTGCAGGCCGAGCGCCGTCGTGACCGCGGCAAAACGCGCGTTGAACGGCGCCATCTGCACCTCGACGCGCGCCTCCTGCTCCCTGTTGGTAAAAGTCTGCCGTACGCCGAGCGTTGACAGATCAGTCGGGTCGGCAAGCCCGATCTCGTTGTGCTTGTAATCGGTCGCGCCGGCCCAGAACCTGACGGCGTCGATTGCGGCCGAGTCCGGCCGGTACTCGCCCTTGCTGGAGAACTTGGTCTGGTGCGCGTCGATCCGCGTCTGGTGATCGGCGCCGTCGATGCCGGGGATGCGATAGAGCGAGTCGGTTTGCGTGATCGCAGCGCCGATGAAGCCGCCATGAAAGAAATAGGAGCCGCCGAGCGAGGCGCCGTCGGATTGCGCCGCCGAGTTCGGTTGCCTGCCGTTTACCGCGCGGGTCTGGTCGAACAGATAGGGATAGGACGGGATCGCGTAGTCGCCGGCCTTGCGGCCATAGGCGTCGGCATGGACCGCGACGTTGCCACCGCCGGCATCGAGCAGGATACCGCCTTCGACGCCGCGATCGACCGAACTGACGGCGGTGCGGGTCTCGACGTTCATGCACGCGGACGATTGCGCGTCCGCCAGCGGCGCGCTCGCTTGCATGCCGTAGCTCTTGAACGGGGCGGCAGGGCAGAGGGGCAGCGCATCCGGAATGCGGTTGTTGCTGGCGCTGACGACGCCGCCGATCGAGGTCGAGCCGTAGCGCAGGGCCGCCGGCCCGCGCACCACTTCGATCTGGTTGGTGGCAAAGGGATCGACCGGCACGAAGTGATCCTCGCCAAGATCGGACGCGCCGCCGGCGCCGGTGCCGTTCTCGACGATGCCTACTCTGTTCATATCGAGACCGCGGATGATCGGCCGGCTCGATGCGCCCGGCGCAAAGCTGGAGCCGGTAATGCCCGGCTTGGAAAACAAGAGGTCGCCGAGCGTCGCGCCGCTGGAACGGCGGATTTCCTCGTTGGGCACGACGGTGACGGTGGCGAACTGGTCGGTGACGACGGCCAGCACGCCCTGTTGCGGCGCTGCCGCGACAGGAGTGGTTTGCGCGGCCGCCGGCCGTTCGCGATTGCGTCCGGGCGCCACGCGGGCGACACGCACCGGCGCTCGCGTCGGCACGGTCCGGTGCCGCACGATCGGGCTCGGCGCTGTTACCGTGATTTCAGGCAGTTGGGTCGAGGCCGAAGGCTTGGCGGCATCCTCGGCCATCGCGTGGTTGCCGATCGCGCACAGCAATAGCCAGCTTGCTCCACCGGCGTGGAACGCTCGCTTCTTGTCGAATGTCATTGTCGGGATCCTGATGCCGTCGAGGTGCGACGGCCCGATTTCGATTTATCCCTAGGGAGTGCAGCCACGTATGGCGCGGCGATCCCTCAGGAACTGCATTAATCGATCGATGTCAGGAGGCGGGTGGTGCGCGGGAATGAAACGCAACGTGCACCGAGCCGAGATGAACGAATTCGGCATCGGTGGTGAGGTAGAGAAACTCGGCCGCTTGCGGCAGTTCGAGCAGCGGCGGCGTCGCGAACAGCACGTTGCCGGCCAGCGACATCACGGCGCAGATCGCGCAGGGGTCCGCCGGTTGCTGGTCGGTATCGGGTGTCGAAGGCTGCTGCTTTTGCGCGACTTCGTCGGCTGCGGCGACGGCATGGGCGACACCCGCGTCCGTCACGCTGGCCTGGAAGACGGGCGCCGCCTGAGCGGCCAGCCCGTGGAAATGGCCGAACGACAGCGCAACCTGGATCGCGAGCGCAAACAGCGCCAGCCGCGAGCCATGCTTGAGGTGTTTTCGGAACCAGTTCATTACAGTCTTCGTTCCAATGTTATAATATAACATCGGAAGGAACAGGGGATGTCAACCGTAGGTCCGTGGGCTTCGGTGAGATGATCGCTATCTGTGGGATTGCCGCAACGCGCCGCGCGTTACCGCCCCTCGCGCACCCAGGTCGCGGCGAACGCGCCGAGCAGCAGCAACAACCCGATCAGGCCTGCGAACATCGGCAGCACGCCGACGCCCTTGACGACGCTGGCGTCGCGCATCTTGACGCCGAGCCAGCCGTCGCCGCGATAGATGCCGGAGGCACGCACCGGCACGATGCGGGGCATGTCGAGGCTGGTGCCGTCGATCACGCGCCGCGCGTCGCCGCCGGTCGCCTGCGACAACGGCTTCAGCATCTCGATCGTGGAAGTGACCTCGGAGAATTCCTTTGGATTGGTCGGCCCGACATTGATCAGCGCCTTCAAGGTGCCGTCGGTCGCTTGCCAGAGGCCGAGTTCGTTCGCCGGCAGCGTCGCGCGCCATTCGCCGGGATCGCCGGCGCCCAGCGTCAATTCCTTGGTGGTGCCGCTCGGCGAGGTCACGGTGACGGGCGGCACGGTGTCCGCCATGGTCTGGCGCACCACCACGAGGTCCTTGCCCTGGATCTGCAGCCGCAGCGCCTCTTCGTCGAGATCGGGCTGTTTCATCAGCCAGTGCGACATCCGCCGCAGCAGATCGAGATGCGGGCCGCCGCCTTCATAGCCGCGCGCCCACAGCCAGATCTGGTCCGACAGCAGCAGGGCAACGCGGCCTTCGCCGAAGCGCGACAGCAGCAACAGCGGCTTGCCGTCGGCGCCGGTCATGACAGGCGGGTTGACGCTGTTGCGGGTTTCGACGGTGCGGAAGAACCGGCTCCAGCGCGGCGGCTCCGATGCCGAGCCTTCGAGGCCGCGCGTCACCGGGTGGCGCTTACCGGCGTCGCTCAGATGCGCGTAGAACGGCTTTTCGCTGACGCCGACCGGTTCGGCCGGCAACACCGAATCCAGCGGCGTGCGCCAGATGCTGGTGGTCGAGGCGTAGTCGGGTCCTGCCGATACCAGCACCGCGCCGCCGCCGCGAACATAGCGCGCGATGTTGTCGAAATAGGCGATCGGCAGCACGCCCTGGCGGGCGTAGCGATCGAAGATGATCAACTGGAAATCGTTGATCCGCTGCTGGAACAGTTCACGGGTCGGAAACGCGATCAGCGACAATTCGTTGATCGGCGTGCCGTCCTGCTTCTCCGGCGGGCGCAGAATCGTGAAGTGCACGAGATCGACGCTGGCGTCCGACTTCAACAGGTTGCGCCAGGTGCGTTCGCCGGAATGCGGTTCGCCCGACACCAGCAGCACGCGCAGTTTGTCGCGCACGCCGTCGATCGCGACCACGGCGCGGTTGTTGACCAGCGTCAGTTCGTTCTCCAGCGGCGCGGCCTCGATCTCGACGATGTTCGGCCCGGCATGCTTGATGTCGACCTCGACGCTGGAGGTCTGGCCGCTGCTCAGTGTGCGCTCGCCGATCACTTCACCGTCGCGGCGGATCACGACCTTGGCGCGCTGGCCGGTGACGCCCTGGTCGTCGAGCCGGTAGGTGATGGTCTGGGTCTGGCCGACGATGCCGAAGCGGGGCGCCGCCGAAATCGCGATCCGGCGATCGCGCTCGTCCTTCTTTCCGGTGATCAGCGCATGCACCGGCGCCTGGAAGCCGACCGCAGCGGCGTTGGCGGGAATGTCGTGCACGCGGCCGTCGGTGATCATGAACGCGCCGGCAACGCGATCGACCGGAACGTCCGACAGCGCCGATGACAGCGCTCCGAACAGCTTGGTGCCGTCGGTCTCGCCGTCGGCCTGTCCGGCGTCGACGACGCGCACTTCGAGGCCCTTGATCTTCTTCAGGGTGTCAACGAGCGCTTCCTGGGCCTTTGCCGTCTCGTCATTACGGGTGCCGAAATTCTGGCTCGGGCTCTTGTCGATCACGACGGCGGCGACCGACGACAACGGCTCGCGGTCTTCGCGGGTGAAGGAGGGGTTGGCGAGCGCCAACAATATCAGCGCCAGCGCGGCGACGCGCACCGCGGCGCCGCGGGCGCGGCCGAGCAGCAGCAGGGCTGCGATCACGACGATCGCGGCCAGTGCGATCCACAGCACGAGCGTGGGAACGAGCGGCGTAAAGGCGATACCGTACTGCATGCGCTATTGCCCCAACCGTTCGAGCAGCGCGGGCATATGCACCAGGTCGGCCTTGTAGTTGCCGGTCAGCGTGTACATCACGATGTTGACGCCGGCGCGGAAGGCGAATTCGCGCTGGCGCGGCTCACCGGGCGTCAGCGGCAGCATCGGCTGGCCGTCGGGGCGAAGCGCCCAGGCGCCGGCGAGATCGTTCGAGGTGATGATGAGCGGGGAGACGCCGTCACCGCCGCGCGCCGGCCGCGACGCTGCTTCGTCGTCGTCTTCGCGCGGCAGGGTTTCGACCCAGGTCTGGCCGGAAGTGAAGCGGCCGGGGAAGTCGCGCAGCAGGTAGAACGTCTTGGTCAGCACGTGCTCGCGCGGCACCGGCTCGAGTTCGGGCACGTCGAGGGAAGCCAGAATTTCGCGCAGCGTCTGCATTGCTGGCGTCTGCGCCGGGCCGTTGTCGCCGGGCGGCGCCTCGATGGCGTCGCGGGTATCGAACACGACGGTGCCGCCCTGCTTCATATAGGCGTCGACGCGGTTGATGGCGTCCTGCGACGGCTTCGCGGCGCCCGGCACCACTGGCCAGTAGATCAGCGGGAAGAATGCGAGTTCGTCCTTGGCGGGATCGATGCCGACGGGATCGCCGGTTTCCAGCGCCGTGCGCTGCGCCATGAACAGCGTCAGCCCGGCCATGCCGGCCTTGACGATGGAATCGACGTCGGCGTTCCCGGTGACGACATAGGCCAGCCGCGTTTGCGAGACCGCCTTGATGGCGAAGTCGTCGCTGGCGGCATCGGCGCGCGCCGGCTGCGGCGCGATCGATGTCGCTGCCAGCATCAGCGCCAGCACGATGGAAGCCGCCGCGGCGCGCCGCCGCCACAACGCGGCCAGGCCCGCGCCCAGCATCGCCACCACGACCGCATCGATCAGGAACAGCAGCAGCGACGACGACAGCAGGATGCCGCGCAGGTCGCGCGGCTCGGCGTTGGAGTAGGTGGCATGCTGGGCGCGCAGCGACGAAGTATCGAGCGCTGCGATGCGATCGGCCGCGGCAAGCGTGTTCACGGCGATCGGGCCTTCAGCGGAGCCGTAAAGGCCGGGCGGGTGATCCGCGGTGCCGCGGTCGCGATAGTCGGCGGGCATCGGCTTGGCGGTCGAGGGTGGCGGACCGAACGCGCCGAAACCGTCGAGTGTGCGCAGCGGCGCCACGGTCTCGACCGTGGCGGCTTCGCTGGCGACGCCCGGGCCTGGCTTGGAAGTGTAGCCGGACATGTCGACCAGCCGTCGCAGCATTTCGACGAAGGTGCCGGACATCGGCAGATCCGACCAGCGCGAGTCGGCGCCGACATGGAACAGGCTGACGACACCCTTGCCGCGATGCTCGCCGGTGACCAGCGGCGTGCCGTCTTCCAGCGACGCCCAGGTCCTGGTCGCAAGCACGGCGTCCGGCTCGGCCAGCACCTGCCGGCTGATGGTGATGTCTTTGGCGACGCTGAGCCCTGCGAACGGGCCGTCGGCCGCGAACGAGGCCAGGTGCTGCGGCTTTTCCCAGGTCAGGCTGCCGCCCAGCGTGCGACCGCCGCGGCGCAGTTTCACCGGCACCAGATCGTCGTCGGCTTGTGCGAGGCGGGGACCGGCGAAGCGCACCAACACGCCGCCCTGATCGATCCAGGCGTTGAGACGCTCGCGAATTTCCGGCGACAACGTGCCGACATCCGCCAGCACGATCATCGGCAGCCGTTGATCGAGAAACTGCGCGATCACCTGCTGCGGCGCGCCGCGATCGCCGAGCCGCACGTCGGCGAATGGCGACAGCGCGCGGGTGAGGTAGAAGGTCGAGGCCAATAGCGGCTGCGCGGTATCGTTGGTCGCGCCGGTGACGACGCCGACAGCGCGCCGGCGCCAGCGCTTGTCCAGCAGTTGCACCGCGCCGGCCGAGCGCTCGCCGGAGATTTCCAGCCGTGCGATATCGTTGCGCAGTTCGACCGGCAGATCGAACGCCGCTTCGGCGTCGCGCTCCTGCGCACCGAACGCGTAACGCGCTTCGCCGATCGGCGAACCCTTGGCGTCGAGCGCGCGCACGACGCCGGCAGCGTTGCCGCCGCTGGTGCGCAGCACCTTCACGGTCATCTTGGCGGCGGCATTTTCGGCGGCGACCAGCGCCAGTGCCGGTGAAGCGCCGCCTTCGAACACCGTCAGCTTGCGGTCGCCGATGGTCTTGCCGAGGCCTTCGAGGAATTCAGTGCCGCGCCCGGTGTCGACGCCGTCGGACAGCCAGGCGATTTCGGCGTCGCCGGTCGCCTTCAGGAAGCGCTCGATCGCGGGGAGCGTTTCGACGCGCTCGATCGAATAGGGTTTGGGCGCGAGCTGGCGCAGCGCGACGCGCGCGGTGCCGCCTGGCATCAGCGTGATGTCGCGCGCCGGCTCGGACAACGGGACCAAAGCAACCCCACGACGGTCGTTGTCGGCATTGGCGATCAATTCATCGGCGGCCTTGACGCGGATGTCCCAGCTCGAAGCCGCGCTCCAGCCATCGTCGAGCAGGATCGCCAGCGGGGCCTTGCTGCCGCCGACGCCGGTCTGCGGATTCCAGATCGGCCCTGCGGCGGCGAGAATGACCAGCGCCGCGGCGGTGAGGCGCAGCAGGGTCAGCCACCACGGCGTCCGCGACGGGGTTTCTTCCTTGGGCTTGATCTCGAACAACAGCCGCGTCGGCGGAAACTCGATCCGCTTCGGACGGGGCGGCATCACGCGCAGCAGCCACCACAGCACCGGCAGGCTCAGCAAGCCCAGCAGCAGCAGCGGTTCGCCAAAGGTGAGGGGGAGCCCTGCGATCATGCGCTGCGTCCCGCCTTCACGGTCGATCGTCCGCCACCCTTGCTCACCATCATGCCCGAATGCAGGAACAGCAACAGTTCGGCGGCCGAGCGGCTGGTGGTGTGGGTCGAGAACAGCCAGTCGAGCTTGTTGGTCTCGCTGCGGATCTCGTCGCGATGCAGCGCGACGCGCGCGACGTAATCCTGCGCCCAGCTTTCGGCGCGGCCTGCGGTGATGACACCGCCGCCTTCGGGCTCGACGAATTCGACGCGGCCGGAATAGGGAAAGGTTTCTTCTGCGGGATCGACGACCTGAACCAGCGTGCCATGCGCGCCGGAGGCCGACAGGCCAGCCAGCGTGGTCCTGATCTCGGACATGGGCGACCAGAAGTCGGATAGCACCACGATCTCGGCCAGCGCCGACGGCACGAACGACGGCGGCAGGCTCAAGCGCGTCGCGTCGTCATGCAGCATCGCCTGCGCCATCTTGTCGATCACGCTGCGGCTCGCGGTCGGGTTCATCAGGCCGGGAATGCCGACGCGCTCGCCGCCCGCCACCAGCAACTCGGCGAGCGCAAAGGTGACGATCAGGCCGCGCTCAAGCTTGCTGTCGCGCGCCGTCCTGGAGGCAAAGGCCATCGAGGGCGAGCGGTCCGGCCACAGCCACACGGTATGAGCGGCCTCCCATTCCTGTTCGCGGACATAGAGATGATCGTCGCGCGCCGAACGGCGCCAGTCGACATTCTGCGACGGCTCGCCCGAGACGAAGCGGCGATACTGCCAGAAACTTTCTCCTGAACCGGCGCGACGCCGGCCGTGCAGGCCGTGGATGACGTTGGCGGCGATGCGGCGGGCTTCAAGCACGAGACGGGGCAGCGAAGCGGCGAGCGTTCGGCTTTCGCCATCGGCACGTCGGATCGCAAGAATCTCCCCGTTTGGCCTGGTCTCTGCCGCCATCAACCGATCTTTGCTTTCAGCTGCCTGATCACGTCGGGAATGGTGCGTCCCTCGGCGCGGGCCGAGAAGGTCAGCGCCATGCGGTGCTTGAGCACGGGTTCGGCGAGATCGAGCACGTCGTCGATCGAGGGGGCGAGGCGGCCGTCGAGCAGCGCGCGGGCGCGAACCGCCAGCATCAGCGACTGGCTGGCGCGCGGGCCGGGTCCCCAGGCGATCAGCTTTTCGCTGTCGGCGTCGGGATTGGGACGCGCGGCACGCACCAGCGACAGAATGGCTTCGACCACGCTGTCGCCGACCGGCAGCCGTCGCACCAGCCGTTGCGCTGCGATCAAAGTCTCGGCGTTCATCGAAGCCTTGGCGGTGGTTTCCTCGGCGCCGGTGGTCTCGAACAGGATGCGGCGCTCGGCGTCGCGGTCGGGATAGTCGACGTCGATTTCCATCAGGAAGCGGTCGAGCTGCGCTTCCGGCAGCGGATAGGTGCCTTCCTGCTCCAGCGGATTTTGCGTCGCCAGCACGTGGAACGGTTTGGGCAGGTCATGGCGCGCGCCGGCAACGGTGATGTGCTGCTCCTGCATGGCTTGCAGCAGCGCCGACTGGGTGCGCGGGCTGGCGCGGTTGATTTCGTCGGCCATCAGGAGCTGCGCGAACACCGGTCCCGCGATGAAGCGGAACGAGCGCTTGCCGGAATTGCTCTCGTCCAGCACTTCGGCGCCGAGAATATCCGACGGCATCAGGTCCGGCGTGAACTGGATGCGCTTGGCGTCGAGGCCAAGCGTAATGCCCAGCGTTTCGACCAGCTTGGTCTTGGCGAGGCCGGGAACACCGATCAGCAGCGCATGGCCACCGGACAGGATCGTCACCAGGGTGTTTTCGATTACCCGGTCCTGGCCGTAAATGACGGTGGCGATGGCCTCCTTGGCGGCGCGAATCTGGCCGGCGACCTGTTCGGCGGAACGAACGATCGCGTCCTCGAGTTTCTCGACACCGCTTCCATTCGCCAGGTCTGGGTTCGCCATCTCTATCTCCATAACCGCTTCATGACGCCGAAGGGCTCGTCGTCATGCCACGAACCTCATGCTAAACGTATGCAAAGGCCAAGTATTCGTTGAATTAAACTATCCCCACATTATCGGCATTTCGGGGTATGAACGGCATCACGTTGTGGCGATGTGGCCCGGAATAATACGGGCGCAAATCGTCCGGAACGGATATCGGAAGACTTGCACCAATCGTGCCAGATCGAAGCAGTCAGACTCAGGTCAAACAATGGCGAAGCAAGGGCAAACCGGCGATCAAAAGCCCCAAGAAAATCCGCCCGGAGCGACGTCGGGAGCCAACAAGCTCGAAGGCCTGACCGTTGCCGCACGCGAAGCCGTCAACGCCACGACGGCCGGGCGGGGCCTGCCGCCGGTGCACCTGTGGAATCCGCCGTTCTGCGGCGACCTCGACATGCGAATCGCCGGCGACGGAACATGGTTCTACATGGGCACGCCGATCGGCCGGCCGGCGCTGGTGCGGCTGTTTTCCACCATCCTGAAGCGCGAGGGCGGCAAGCACTTTCTCGTGACCCCGGTCGAGAAGGTCGGTATCCGCGTCGATGACGCGCCGTTCATGGCGGTCGAGATGCAGAACGAGGCCGGCGATCGCGGCCGGCTCTTGCGCTTCCGCACCAATGTCGATGACTGGGTGCCCTGCGACGGTGGCCACCGGTTGCGATTCGAGATGGCTGCCGATGGCGGGCTGACGCCCTATCTCCATGTCCGCGCCGATTTGTGGGCCAAGGTCACCCGCGCGCTCTACTACGATCTGGTTGACATGGGGGAAGAGCGGGTGGTCGATGGCGAACCGATGTTCGGGGTCTATTCCGGCGGTGAGTTTTTCGCGATGGCGGATGCGAAGCAGGTGAGGGACGCGCTTTGAACGAGCCGATACGTGGCAAGCTGGAGGCGGCTCCGGTCAGCTCGACGGAGTTTTTCGCGCGCAGTGCCGCGCGCCTGAAGTTCGACGTGCCGCCCGGCCTGGTCGATCCCAACATCATTCCGCTGACCGGCGACAGCGGCAACGACCGCATGCTCGAGATCGTGGCCCAGGAGCAGCCGGTACGGCCGGCGGCGGTGCTGATTCCCGTGATCGACCATCCGGAGCCGACGGTGTTGCTGACGCAGCGCTCGCCGCATCTGTCGAGCCATGCCGGCCAGATTTCCTTTCCCGGCGGCAAGATCGATGCGACCGACGCCTCGCCAAAGGATGCCGCCTTGCGCGAAGCCTTCGAGGAGGTCGGCCTCGGCCGCGAGTTCATCCAGCCGATCGGTTATCTCGACCTCTACGGCACTGCGTTCGGCTTTCGTATCCTGCCGACATTGGCGCGGGTCAAGCCCGGCTTCACGCTCAACATCAACGAAGGCGAAGTGGTCGATGCCTTCGAAGTGCCGCTGGCGTTCCTGATGAATCCGGAGAACCACCAGATCCACAACAAGGAATTCCGCGGCATGGAGCGTTCCTATTACGCGATGCCGTATGCCGAGCGATATATCTGGGGCGCCACCGCGGGGATCCTGCGCGTGCTGTACGAGCGGATTTATCTCTCATGATCCGTCCGGTATTGACCGAAGTCGGAATTTTCCTGATCCCGTTCGCGGTCTATGCCCTGTTCCTGATTGCCACCCGTTCCGGAGTGATGTCACTGGCCTCCTGGCCGGCGCATCTGCTCGCCAAGCTGGTGCTGGGTTCGCTGCTGCTGGTCGTGGTCAGCTTCGTGCTGCTGGCGCATTTCTCCGGTGCGGCGCCGGACTCGACCTACATTCCGGCCCACATCGAAAACGGCAAGTTCGTGCCGGGTGTCGAGAAATGAGCGAGGTGTGCGTCCTCATCGATGCGCCCTGGCTCAAGTCCGGCGGGGCCGCCCGCGTGCTCGCATTGCTCAACAGCGATGGCGAGGAAGCGCGCGTGGCCGGCGGCGCCGTGCGCAATGCGCTTCTGAAAATCCCGACCGGCGATATCGACATCGCGACCACGGCATTGCCGGAGGAAGTCGTCCGCCGTGCCAAGGCCGCCGGCATCAAGAGCGTGCCCACCGGCATCGAGCACGGCACCGTGACCCTCGTCGTCGATGCGCAGCCGTTCGAGGTCACGACCTTGCGCGAGGATACCGAAACCTTCGGTCGCAAGGCCAAGGTCGCGTTCGGCCGCGACTGGGTTCGCGACGCCGAGCGGCGCGATTTCACGATCAACGGCCTTTCGGTCGATGCCACCGGCCTCGTCCACGACCATGTCGGCGGACTGGCCGATATCGAGGCGCGGCGGGTGCGATTCATCGGCGACGCCGGGCAACGGATCGCCGAGGACTATCTGCGCGTGCTCCGGTTTTTCCGCATGCATGCGGCTTACGGCGCCGGCGCGCCGGATCGCGAAAGCTATCTGGCCTGCATCGCCGGGCGCGCGGGCCTGTCGAACCTTTCCGCCGAACGCGTGCGGATGGAGATGCTCAAGCTGTTGGTCGCCGTCGGGGCCGAAGGCGCCGTCACCGCAATGGCTGATGCCGGCCTGCTGCAGACCATCATCGGCGGCGTCGCTTATCTCGGGCCGTTCGCCGGGATGATTTCGGCGGAGCGGACGCTCGGGCTGGCGCCAAATCCTGTTCGCCGGCTGGCGGCGCTTTCGGTCGCCGTGACCGAGGATGCCAAGCGGGTTTCCGTCCGGCTTCGCCTTTCCAATGCCGAGACCAAGATGCTGGATTCGATGGGCCATCGCTGGTGGCGGCTCACCGGCATGGACGAGGCGCGGGCGCGGCAGCGGCTCTACCGGCTCGGCGAGGAGCAATATCGCGACCGCCTGATGCTGGCATGGGCGCGTTGCGGCGGAAGCATCGGGGCCGCTTATTGGAATGAATTCGCAAACCTGCCGCAGCGCTGGACCGCGCCGAAATTTCCGTTGCGGGCGGCCGATTTCATCTCGCGCGGCATTGCCGAGGGGCCGGCGCTCGGCCACGTGCTGACGCTCGCCGAAGACGCCTGGCTCGCCGCGGATTTTCCGCTGGATCCGGCGGCGCTGGCCGCGATCGCCGACCAGACCCTCACACGCTTCAATCGCGATCATCGCTTGTGAATATCCTTTCCGGCTTTGCCGATATCTCCGTCGCTCAGTTGCTGCTGGTCGCCGGCGTGGCGCTGTTCGCCTCCATCATCGGCGGCCTCGCCGGCTATGGCACCGGCGCGCTGATGCCGCTGGTGCTGGTGCCGTTGATCGGCGCCGAACCTGTGGTGCCGATCATCGCGATCTCGGCTGTCGTCACCAACATCAGCCGCTTCGTCGCCTATTTCCGCTATGCCGACCGTCGCCGCGCGCTGATCGTGATCGCGACCGCGGCGCTGACGACCGCGCTCGGGGCCTATGGCTACACGCGGCTGTCGGGGGCCGGAGCTGCGCTGGTGATCGGCAGTATGCTGATTGCGAGCGTGCCGCTGCGGCGGCTCGCCAAGCGACGCGACTTACGGATCAGCGACAGCGGGCTGGCGGCCAGCGCCGTCGGCTATGGCGTGGTGGTCGGCGGCACGTCCGGCTCCGGCGTGATCCTGTTGTCGCTCTTGATGGCATGCGGCCTCGAAGGCGCGGCTGTGATCGCCACCGACGCCGTGATCTCGATCGCGACCAGCGTGATCAAGATTTCGGTGTTCGGCCTTGCCGGCGTCGTCACGGCGCAGGTGCTGGCCTTTGCACTGCTGATCGGCGGCATCGCATTCCCGGGCGCGTTCCTCGCCAAGGCCTTTGTCGAGCGCATGCCGGTGCATATTCACACCGCGATCCTCGACGTCGCCGTGATCACCGGCGGCGTGGTGATGATTTCCACCGCGCTACGCTGACCTATTTCGCCGGCACCAATTCCGTCAGCGAGCGGATGATGCGGTCGGGCCTGATGGCGGATGCGGGCGGCAGGCCGTCGCCATGCACGTCGATCCAGATCGCGTAGATGCCGAGCCGCTGCGGCGCCTCGACTTCCCATTCCAGATTGTCGCCGATCATCCAGGTTTCCTGCGCGGTGACGCCGAGCGCCTGCATGGCATGCAGATAGGCGCGCTCTTCCGGCTTGCCGAAGCCATGCTCGCCTTCGATCTGGATGTGGTCGAACCGGTGGGTCAGCTCGAAGCGTTCGACCTTGGCGCGCTGGGTCTCGGCGGCGCCGTTGGTCACCAGCGCCAGTTTGACCCCGTGCGCCTTCAGCGCGTCGATCGCGTCATGCGCGCCGGGAAACACGTACATCGCTTCTTCGCGATAGGTGGTGAAGCGGTTGGCGAGACGGGCTGCGAGGTCACCCGATAATTCGTGGCCACCGGCGGCGAGGGCGGCAAATCCCTCGCGGACGACGATGCGGCGCGCCTCGTCCAGTTTCAGCCGCCATTCCGGCCCGGCAGCACCCCAGAACTGGCGCGCGGCCGTGAGCACGGCCGAAGCCACCTGGTTCGGCGAGAACGGCCCGTACTCGTCGGCAAATTCCTCGGCGATCTGGTTCCAGGCGATTTCGGGGCGGCCATAGGCCGACAGGATGGTGTCATCCATGTCGATCAGCATCGCGCGGGGCAGTTTGGTCATGGTCTCCGGGCCATCTTGCGGCCGAAAGATACGGCCGGGTTCCCGCGCATTACCAAATCCGCAGCAGCAGGTCCAATCGATCCCGGACGACGTCGCCGGGGGACGATCAGGTTCCGGCGACGTCAGGTTTGCTTACCTTCCTTCTTCACTTTTTCTTTTTCTTGGGCTCGTCCTCTTCGTCTTCTTCACCGTCCTCGTCTTCATCTTCGTCGTCTTCCTCATCCTCGGACGGTTCGGCTTCCGCCAGTTCGAGCACGGCAAGGGGCAGGGTTTCGCGGAACAAATCGCCCTCGTTGCCCATCCATACGCACGCGGCGGTGCTCTCGCCGACTTCGACCACGCTCAGCGGATGGCCGCCCGATTTGAGGATAACCACATCGCCCGGTTTTACTTCCATGACCTGCTCCCTGGGATTTGCATGACGCAAATCCCATCCTAGCGAGCTGTCATGACAGGCCGATCAAGGCCATTTCACTTCGGGGGGCATCGACGACAAAATCGAATCGACATTGCCGCCGGTCTTCAGCCCGAACATGGTGCCGCGGTCGTAGAGCAGGTTGAATTCGACGTAGCGGCCGCGGCGGATCAATTGTTCCTCGCGGTCAGCGGCGGTCCATGGCGTTGCGAAATTGCGCCGCACCAGTTCCGGATAGATGTTCAGGAAGGCGCGGCCGACGTCCTGGGTAAAGGCGAAGTCGGCCTCCCAGTCGCTGGAATCGTGATGGTCGTAGAAGATGCCGCCGATGCCGCGGGCTTCCTTGCGATGCGGCAGATAGAAATATTCGTCGCACCATTTCTTGTACTTGTCGTAATCGGCGACGCCGTTCGGCCCGGAGCAGGCCGCCTTCATGGCGGCGTGGAAATCCTGGGTATCGGGATCTTGCTGGCTGCGCCGCCGGTCGAGCACCGGCGTCAGGTCGGCGCCGCCGCCGAACCAGGCGCGGGTGGTGACGACGAAGCGGGTGTTCATGTGTACCGCCGGCACATGCGGATTGCGCAGATGCGCGATCAGCGAAATGCCCGAGGCCCAGAACCTCGGATCGTCGGCGGCACCCGGAATCTGCGCGCGGAATTCCGGCGAGAATTCACCGTGAACGGTCGAGCAATGGACGCCGACCTTTTCGAACAGCCGGCCGTGCATCATCGACATCACCCCGCCACCGCCACCTGTCTTTCCAGCATGGTCGGTACGATCCCACGGCGTACGGACAAAGCGTCCGGCTTCGCCCGGGTAAAGCGCGGTGGGCGCCTCGTCCTCCAGCCGCTCAAAGGCGGCGCAGATATCGTTGCGCAGCGCCTCGAACCAGGTCCTCGCCCGCGCCTTGCGATCCTCGATGACGGACATGTCCATGTGATCTAGTCCTGCGGCCCGAAATACGTGCAGCTCTCGTTGCAACTGTCGCGGTGAACGCTGACGCGGGTGATCCTGCCGGCGTGCTGGACCCGCTCCCAGATGAAGCGCGAGATATTTTCCAGCGTCGGCACGGCCAGGCCTTCGACCTTGTTCAGCAGCTTGTGGTCCAGCGTATGGCGGACCTCCGCCATGCTGCGTTCGAGCAGGCCGAGGTCGAGCACCATCCCGGTAACAGGGTCGGGCGTGCCGCGCACGCTGACTTCGGCCCGAAACGAGTGGCCGTGGATTTCCTCGCTGGCCGGGCCAAAGGTGGTTCCCTTAAGCGAATGCGCGGCCTCAAAGCGAAACGATTTCGTCAATTCCCACATCGTGAAAGCCCAAAAATCCTATCTGATACCGAGTGTCTTGTGCGTCTGCAGGCTGAGCCGCCACTGCGGGTGCTGCAGGCAGTAGTCGATGGTGCGCGCGGTGTTCGCGAGCACGTCGGGCCCATCCATCGGCTGCAGCGAGAACCGTTCGAAGGCGAGGTCCGCGAATTTCTCGGGGAGGGCGCCGGCCTGCGGATAGACCAGTTTCAACTCATGTCCGCGACGCACCACGAGGTCGGAGCCGGCCTTGGGGCTGACGCAGACCCAGTCCATTCCGCGCGGCGGTTCGATGGTGCCGTTGGTCTCGATGCCGATCGAAAAGCCGCGCGCATGCAGCGCGTCGATCAAAGCCGTATCGACCTGGAGCAGCGGTTCGCCGCCGGTCAGCACGACGTAGCGGTTGGCGTTGTCGCCGGTCCATTGGCTGGCGATGGTGTCGGCGAGTTCGTCGGCCGAAGCGTAGCGGCCGCCCAGCGTGCCGTCGGTGCCGACAAAGTCGGTGTCGCAGAACTGGCAGACGGCCGAGCTGCGGTCCTGTTCGCGGCCGCTCCAGAGGTTGCAGCCGGAGAAACGGCAGAACACCGCGGCACGGCCGGCGTGTGCGCCTTCGCCCTGCAGGGTAAGGAAAATCTCTTTGACCGCGTAGCTCACCGTCTAACTCGTCTTTCCCTGTCTTTACCTTGGGCCGCGCCTAGCACGGTAACGTCGATCCGGTCTGCCGCACCGCCTCGCCCAATGCCATGGCAGCCGCCATGGCGACATTGAGCGAGCGCAAGCCGGGCCTAATCGGGATCACCAGCCGGGCATCGGCAGAGGCTGCGACTTCGTCGGGAACGCCGGCGGATTCCCGCCCGAACAGCAGGATATCGTCCCGGCCGTAGCGGTAATCCAGATAGGAACCGGCCGCCTTGGTCGTAAACAGCGCCAGCCGGAAGCCCGCCTCGTTACGCCATTGCTCGAATTTTTGCCATGAGTCATGGCGGGTAATCGATACCTGGTCGAGATAGTCCATTCCCGCCCGGCGGAAGTGCCGGTCCGACACCGGGAACCCGGCCGGCTCGATAATATGGGCCGCAACGTCCAGGCAGGCGCACAGACGCAGAATCGTCCCCGTGTTCTGGGGAATATCGGGCTGGTAGAGGGCGATTTGCATGGCGTCTTGGCTTCGGAAGTGGCGATGAAATGTCTCGAATAAATCACGGCCGGTGCGGATTTAGTGCATTGCACCGGTGTCAGCCGTTAGCGGGCTTGCGCTCGCCCGGCAAGGGTGCCAATAGAACGATTCTGGACTGCATGTTCCGCCTGTCTGGCAGGGATAAAGCAGTCGTTCTGCCGCCGCGGGGGCCGCGGGCGCCGGCAGCCACTTCCGGGCGCACTTTTGCGTCTGCGGGGCGGTTTCGCTGGCTGCAGATGAGAAAGGGCTTGGAATCGTGACGACAGCGTCTTCGGCGGACCATCCGACACGCCGTGATTTCCTTTTTGTTGCAACGGGAGCCGTCGCCGCGGTCGGCGCAGCCGCCACCGTTTGGCCGCTGGTTTCCCAGATGAACCCGGACGCCTCGACCATTGCGGCCGGCGCGCCGATCGAGGTCGATCTGGCCCCGATCGCCGAAGGACAGGACATCAAGGTGTTCTGGCGCGGCAAGCCGATCTACATCAGCCACCGCACCAAGAAGCAGATCGAAGAGGCGCGCAGCGTTCCGGTTGCGAGCCTGCCCGATCCGGCCACCGATCAATCGCGGGTCAAGGACGGCCACGACCAGTGGCTGGTCGTCGTCGGCATCTGCACCCATCTCGGTTGCATCCCGATCGCCCACGAGGGCAATTACGACGGCTTCTTCTGCCCGTGCCATGGTTCGCAGTACGATTCCTCGGGCCGCATTCGCCAGGGGCCGGCGCCGGCCAACCTGCCGGTACCGCCCTACAGCTTCGTTTCCGATAGCAAAATCCAGATCGGCTAAGGGCTCGGACACCCCGTCCGAACCCCCTTAACCCGTCGCGTCGTCTTACTTCCTCAGGATCGCATCAATGAGCGGACCATCCGATTTCCAGCCGACCAATCCCGCCTTGAAGTGGATCGAGCGGCGCCTCCCGATCATGGGACTCATGCATTCCTCGTTCGTGGCGTATCCGACGCCGCGCAACCTGAACTACTGGTGGACCTTCGGCGCCATTCTTTCGATGATGCTGGGCGTGCAGATCCTGACCGGCGTGATCCTGGCGATGCACTACACGCCGCATGCTGATTTGGCCTTCAAGTCGGTCGAGCTGCTGGTCCGCGACGTCAATTACGGCTGGCTGCTGCGCAACATCCACGCCTCCGGCGCCTCGATGTTCTTCCTCGCCGTCTACATCCACATGTTCCGCGGCCTGTATTACGGGTCGTACAAGGAGCCGCGTGAAGTGCTCTGGATCCTCGGCGTCATCATCTACCTGTTGATGATGGCCACCGGTTTCATGGGCTACGTGCTGCCGTGGGGCCAGATGAGCTTCTGGGGCGCCACCGTCATCACCAACCTGTTCTCGGCCGTGCCATACTTCGGCGAGAGCATCGTCACCCTGCTGTGGGGCGGCTATTCGGTCGGCAATCCGACGCTGAACCGCTTCTTCTCGCTGCACTACCTGCTGCCGTTCGTGATCGCCGGCGTGGTCGTGCTGCACGTCTGGGCTCTGCACGTTGTGGGCCAGAACAATCCGGCCGGCGTCGAGGCGAAGACCGAAAAGGACACCGTGCCTTTCACGCCCTACGCCACCATCAAGGATGCGTTCGGCGTCTCCTGCTTCATGCTGTTCTTTGCCTGGTTCATCTTCTACATGCCGAACTATCTCGGCGACGCCGACAACTACATCCCGGCAAATCCGGGCGTGACGCCCGCGCACATCGTGCCCGAATGGTACTACCTGCCGTTCTACGCGATCCTGCGTTCGATCCCGAACAAGCTCGCCGGCGTCGTCGCCATGTTCGGTGCGATCGTGGTGCTGGCGTTCCTGCCCTGGCTCGACAACGCCAGGACCCGCTCGTCGAAGTATCGTCCGCTGGCCAAGCAGTTCTTCTGGATCTTCGTCGTGGTCTGCGTGCTGCTCGGCTATCTCGGTGCGCAGCCGCCGGAAGGCATCTACGTGATCGCCGGCCGTATCCTGACCTTCTGCTACTTCGCCTACTTCCTGATCCTGCTGCCGTTGCTGAGCCGGATCGAGAAGCCGCGTCCGGTGCCGAATTCGATCGCCGAAGACGTGCTGGCGAAGTCGGGCGGCAAGGTCGCAGCCTCGATCGCGATCGCGCTCGTCGTCGCCGGCTCGGTGTTCGCCGGCAGCGTGCAGAACGCCCGCGCCGAGGAGCACTCGGATTCGCCGCCCGCCCAGAAGTGGTCGTTCGCCGGTCCGATGGGCAAGTTCGACCGCGGATCGCTGCAGCGTGGCCTCAAGGTCTACAAGGAAGTCTGCTCGGCCTGCCACGGCCTGTCCTACATCGCGTTCCGCAATCTCGCCGAAGCCGGTGGCCCCGGCTATTCGGTGGCGCAGGCCTCTGCGCTGGCGGCGGAATACAAGGTCAAGGACGGCCCGAATGACGCCGGCGACATGTTCGAGCGGCCGGGTCGGCCGGCCGACTACTTCCCGTCGCCGTTCCCGAACGAGCAGGCCGGACGCGCGGCCAATGGCGGCGCCTATCCGCCGGACCTGTCGCTGATCACGAAAGCGCGTTCCTACAAGCGCGGCTTCCCGATGTTCATCATCGACTTCTTCACCCAGTATCAGGAGCAGGGCCCGGACTACGTCGCTGCGGTGCTCAACGGCTTCGAGGACAAGGCGCCGGCCGGCTTCGCGCTGCCGGAGGGATCCTACTACAACAAGTACTTCCCCGGCCACGCCATCAAGATGCCGAAGCCGCTCAGCGACGGCCAGGTGACCTATGACGATGGTTCGCCGGCCACCGTTGCCCAATACTCCAAGGACGTCACCACGTTCCTGATGTGGGCCGCGGAGCCGCACATGGAAGCCCGCAAGCAGCTCGGCCTGCAGGTGTTCGTGTTCCTGATCCTGCTCAGCGTGCTCCTGTACTTCACCAAGAAGAAGGTCTGGGCCGACGCCCACTAGGATCGCCTTCGAGGACGAATTCGGAAAAGCCCCTGCGGGGGCTTTTTTGTTGGGCACGTCATTCCGGGGCGATGCGCAGCATCGAACCCGGAATCTCGAACTTCCCCGATGCGCAATTGCGCATCTGTGGTCTGGTCCTTCGGACCATCCCGGAATGACGGAGTCTGATTGCATCCAGTTCGCACAGCGGCCAAAATGGCTACCAATCAGCCCAACATCATCCCGGAGGAAATCATGGGTACCAACGTCACCTTCAAGCGTCCGGACGGCAAGGACGCCAACGGCTACCTCGCCAATGCTTCGCGCGGCGATGCGCCGGGCGTGGTCGTGATCCAGGAGTGGTGGGGACTGTCCGACCAGATCAAGGGCCTGTGCGACCGCTTCGCGGTGGCGGGCTTCGATGCACTGGCGCCCGATCTCTACAAGGGCAAGGTGGTGCCGTATCACGACACCGACGCCGCCGGCAAAGAGATGAACTCACTGGATTTCATGGACGCCACCACGCAGACCGTGCGCGGCGCGGCGCAGTATTTGTCCAAGAACGGCGCCAAGGTCGGCCTGACCGGTTTCTGCCTCGGTGGTGCCGTGACCCTCATCGGCGCGACCAAGGTGCCTGAACTCGCCGCTGGCGTCGTGTTCTACGGCATCCCGCCGGAAGCGGCTGCAAAACCCGCCGACGTCAAAATTCCGCTGCAGGCCCATTTCGCCAACAAGGACGACTGGTGCACGCCGGCCCTGGTCGACGGTTTCGAGAAAGCGATGAAGGCCGCCGGCAAGTCGCTCGAGCTGTTTCGCTATGACGCCGAGCACGCCTTCGTCAACGAGCAGCGCCAATCCGTGCACGACCGCCAGGCCGCCGAACTGGCCTGGGGCCGAGCGACGGCGTTTTTCAGGCGGCATCTGGAGCCGGCCGTCGGGTAAGACCTGTCAGTCCCGGATGCAGTAGAGGCAGGAGGCGGAATGAAGGTCTTCTGCACGGGTGCGTCCGGCTATATCGGCGGATCGGTGGCCGCGCATCTGGCTGCCGCCGGGCACCAGGTTAGCGGCCTCGTTCGTTCGGTCGACAAGGCCGCCGCAATTCGCAGCTTCGGCATCGAGCCGGTGATGGGCACGTTGGATGACGCGGCGGTGCTTTCGCAAGCCGCGAAAGCCGCCGATATCGTCGTCAATGCCGCGAGCGCCGATCACAAGGGTGCGGTCACGGCCCTGCTCGACGCGCTGGCGGGAAGCGGCAAGCCGTTCATCCACACATCGGGTTCGAGCATCGTCGGCACAAGATCCAAAGGCCAGCGCTCCGATGCCGTGTTCGATGAAGACACACCGTTCACGCCATCGCCCGCGCGGGCGGCACGGGTGGCGCTTAACGAACTCATCCTCTCGTACCGCGACAAGGAGTGCCGTCCGGTCATCATCTGCCCGAGCCTGATCTACGGTCTCGGCCTTGGCGTCGAGCCGCACTCGACACAGGTGCCGCTGTTGATTGATCTTGCCAAAAAGCGAGGTTGCGCCGCGCATGCCGGGCCAGGCGAGAACATCTGGTCGAACGTGCATATCGACGACCTGGTGACGCTCTATGCGCTCGCCATCGAGAACGCCCCGATCGGCGCGTTCTTGTTTGCCGAGCACGGCGAAAATTCGATGCGCGAGGTGTGCGAGGCCATCAACCGCATGCTGGGCCTTGCGGGACCACCGATGGCGATGTCGATGCAAGAGGCGGCGGCCGAATGGGGCGAGGGCACCGCCGAGGATACCATGGCTTCCAACAGCAGGGTGCGTGCGGTCCGCGCCCGGCAGTTCGGCTGGAAACCGCAAGCGCGCAGCCTGATCGAAGAGATCGAACAGGGCTGTTACCGGTAGCAGCAGCTACCCATTCGGGACGCGTGAGCCTACTGCTTCACCCCGTCCCACCACGCGCAGGTGCCCGACATCAGCTTGTAATTGCCTTCCATCACCTGCACCGGGGCACGAAGGCCGCGGGCTGCGGCATGCATCCGCATCTCGCGCGCGACCGCACGATCCTTCTCCGGCAGCCAGACCCGCTCGTGGCCCCACAGGCTCGGGCCGTCGAACATCTCGACCGGTTGCCAGGTCGCAGGATCGATCTCGCGGCCGCCCCAGCCGCATTCGATCATGAACGACGACGGCGTCTTGGCGTAGAACGAGGTCATGAAATCGTTGGTGTGGCGGCCGAGCGTGACGCCGATGCGGTCTTGCTGCGTCAGCGCGATGTCGTAGCACTGCCCGACATCGTCGAGCGAAAACAGTTCGACCATCAGATGATGCATGCCGTTCGTGCCGGTCTCGATCAGCGCCAGGCTGTGATGCCGCGCGTTGACGTGGAAGAAATAGGCGCGGAACGGTTTTTCGATGTAGTCGGAAAGCCCGAAGCCGAGCACGTCGACATAGAACTTCATCATCGGATCGATGTTCTCGACCGTCAGCACCGCGTGGCCGAGCCCGAGCGGGCCGGTGCGAAAGCCCGAGATCGATCTCCCCGGGCTGAACGGCGTCTCGTCGATTTCGGGGCCGTAAAACGCTTCGAGCCGGTTGCCGGCCGGATCCGCAAACGAGATCAGGCTGCGCACGCGCCGTGCATCGGCCAGCGTCTGCGGTTCGGCCACGACGCGGACGCCGGCTCGTTCGAGGCGGGCGGCGAGGGCGTCCAGTGCGGCAGCATCCGCGACCTCCCAGCCGAAGAAGCGCGCGCCTTCGCCCATGGCGCGATCGATGACGATGCGTTGCTTGCGGTCGTCCATCCGGAACGCCAGCAGCGAGTTGCCGCGCTCGACGGCCTGAAAGCCGACCATTCCGGTGCCGAACTGCCGCCAGTCTTCGAGGGCGTCCGATCCGAATCCCGCATATCCGAGACCTTGCAACATGCCGCATCTCCTCCCATCCGGTTCGAACCTGCCGTTTGCGTGCATGTTACCCCTATTTGTCTGCGATGCGAGCCCTCCCGGTGCGGAACGGCTGTGCTTCGGAGGGGAGGCCGGTGCGTTGACGCACCGAAGGCGCGTTGCTTAAGTGGTCTTTGCCTTCGGTCGCGGGATCAAAACCTTGCCTGTCAGATTTACCAGAGTTTCATCCGTCGTCCGCGTTGCCTACGGTCGTTTCTCTCTCCGCGCAGGCGCCTTGTGCTGCATCCTTGCGCTGGCGATGGCGCATTCGTCCTCGGCGCAGGCTCCCTTCGTGACCGCCGAGGGTGATCTCAAGACTACCGCCTGGTGGGTTGTTGCCGATTTCCATCCGTTTACGACGGAGGTGCGCGGAATTCCCGCCAACCGGATCCGGAAGAGCTGGTGCAAGGCGACCGAATTCCGCAAGGACCTCATTCCAAAGGAATGGCTGGTCGAGAACGGCACGGATCAGATGGACGCTAGCCAACTGGTCTTTGCCGTGGAAGGCAGTTTTGACGGCTCGGCGACAAGGCAGGTCGCGTTGACCGGGGTGTACCAGGAATGCGCGGGTCGGAAGGGAAGCTTCATCCTGATCCTCGACCAGCCGATCAATCCCGGCAAACCGCGAATCCGGTTCCTCAGCACGTCGGAAACAAATCATCAATTTCTCGCTTTGGCGAAGGGCAAAGACAATTCGATCATTGCCTGGAGCTGCATGGAATGCGACGGGCGCTCGATTCTGCAATGGGACCGGAAGAAGCGAAAATTTGGCTGGCTCAGGGAGCCCGATGACGAATAGCCGGTACGGTCTTCGGCGGTCAGGCCCAAGCCCTGAACCCGAGCCTGCTTTGTCCCTAAGGCCCCAAAATCGGCCCTGGCGGGCCTGCCGATGCCATGGGTCTATCCCTTGACATCGCCAGCGGCGGATGGTGTTTAAACCGCCATGAACACCGTTATCAGCCCATCCCGTCTCTGGTGGCGCACCTCTTAAAGAGGTGGCCGGTGCGATTTCATTTTCCAAAATCGTCGAAGGTCGCCATCGCAGTGCGAGCGACGGTTTTTTGATTTGCCTTCGGTTGTCCTGTGTGGCGCTCCCTCCCCAAGTTTCGTAAGAGGATCACATGAACAGGACAGCCTTCTCCCTGCCGGAGCATAGCGAATACCGGACCCGCGGCGGCCTCGTGGTGTCGCGGGCGGTCGAGCAGTTCACCGGCAATGCCAAACGGCTCGACGACCTGATCGACTTGCTCGACCGCCGGCCGGGCGTGGTGCTGTCCTCGGGCACCACCGTGCCGGGCCGCTATGAGAGCTTCGACTTCGGCTTTGCCGATCCGCCGCTGGTGCTGCAGACCACCGGCGCCGACTTCTCGCTGACCGCGCTCAACGCCCGCGGCGAAGTGCTGATAGATC
>Ga0209023_10001462_pt1 | contig 31693 bp, 26 predicted proteins | sample LakOneMetagenome_FD_187468 | JGI IMG/M metagenome (GOLD analysis project Ga0209023, IMG submission 187468) | Freshwater and sediment microbial communities from Lake Erie, Canada (SPAdes) (version 2) | ecosystem: Environmental > Aquatic > Freshwater > Lentic | place: Lake Erie, Canada...
CTTGGCATCGTAGAGGCTCGCAAGCACTTCCTGAGTGTTGTTTCCGATGGAAGAGACGATGCCCATCCCCGTGACCACAACCCGCCTCATGATTCCTCGCCCTTAGTTGCTGCGCTTTGAGATCCGCGCCTTCGATGACCCGTGCCGGTTCTATCTCCGGCAGCTTGAAAGCCCACTCCGTGTGAGCTTATCGATCCTGCATTACGTTCCCGGCTGCAATGCGGCATCGCGCGGCAGCAAACCAACTTTCAAATCCTTGGCGCGATAGATGATCTCGCCATCGGCCGACAGCGTTCCGTCCGCGATACCCAGCCAGAGCTTGGAGCGCATCACGCGCTTCACGTCGACAGTGTACACGACCTTGGTGACGCCCGGCAGAACCTGACCCGTGAACTTGAGCTCGCTCAGTCCGAGCGCGCGGCCCCGCCCCGGCCCGCCGGACCAGCCGAGAAAAAAGCCGACCATCTGCCACAGCGCATCGAGGCCCAGACATCCCGGCATCACAGGGTCGCCCTTGAAATGGCAGCCGAAAAACCAGAGATCCGATTTCACATCCAGTTCGGCGCGCACGAGACCCTTGCCGTACTCGCCACCGTTGTCGTTGATCTCGGTGATCCGGTCGAACATCAGCATGGGTGGCAGAGGCAACTGGGCATTGCCCGGTCCGAACAGCTCCCCCCGGCCACAGGCCAGGAGCTCTTCGTAGGTGTAGCTGTTCTGGCGGTCTTTCATTTCGGTCCCTTGTTTTGGCATGCCGGTCCTGCGGCCGCATTGCCGGACCTCTAACATAGGCTAACCTAGGGTCAAAGTGGCCCTAACCGCCCGATTCGAGGCCATTTTTACCCCGAATCAGGGCCTGCCAGTTGCGAAAAACTTGCATGTAACTGCATCCTTTCCTATACTGCGAGGCAACAACCCTTTCCGGCGGGCGGATGTTTGTCGCCCCTACGCGTATGAGTGACCTGATGGATGACGTTGTGATCACCGAGACCAAGCATGAGGATCTGCACGGCCACCATGGCCATGCACCCGCGCTGACCGGATGTCCGTGGCATGACGTCAACGAGATGTTGCAGTCGGTCGGCCTGCGTCCGACCCGTCAGCGCATGGCGCTGGGCTGGCTGCTGTTCGGCAAGGGCGGCCGCCACCTGACCGCTGAAATGCTCTACGAGGAAGCGACCCACGCCAAGGTGCCGGTGTCGCTCGCCACCGTTTACAACACGCTGAACCAGCTGACCGAAGCCGGCCTGCTGCGCCAGGTCAGCGTCGACGGCACCAAGACTTATTTCGACACCAACACCAGCGCACATCATCACTTCTACATGGAAGGCAGCCACGAGCTGGTCGACATTCCCGATCAGCACCTGATGCTGCAGAAGATGCCTCAGGTGCCGGAAGGCTACGAGATCGCCCGCGTGGACATGGTCGTGCGTCTACGCAAGAAGCGCTGAGCGGCTGTTTCGCTGATTCAGGATTTCAAATGAAAATGGCCGGGTCATTCCGGCCATTTTTATTTTATCTGCGAATTTGCGCCTGTGAATTGTCGTGGTGAAGGCGCCAAACCGTCAATTCACCTTTTCATCGGCATAGACACCCCACAGCCGCTGCTGCTCGATCCAGCCGTCAAAGCCGTTTCCAGCGATCCGGCACCAGCCATCATTGCAGCGCTTCACCGTGGCAACGACACCAGCCTGGAGTTTGGCCGCGACCCCGCTCGCTGCATCGGCGCGATCGTAAATCGGCGCAAGGTCGTCCTTCTTCTTCATGGTGATGACAGCGGTGCGACGGCCCGACAACAGCGAGTGGTAGACCCAGCCCTCCGCGCCTTCCGAATCGCGGATACGCCGCCAGTTCTCGAACTCCGCGGTGATTTCCACCGGCAGGCCGGAACGGGTGTAGATCCATGTCACATCCTGGTCCTTGGTGGGACCGGCGCGCACATTCACGTGGTCGGATTTCAGGCTGACATACCGCGGCACCGGCAGGCCGCTTGTGGTGACTGGCGCATCCTTGTCCTTGGCCGCAAGGCTGCTCGCGCATGTCGCCGCCCAGATCAGGCACCCCACAGCAAAATTCCGAACAAAACTCATCACAAAATTCCCTTAGGCGGCCCCCACCGCTTCCCCTGCCGCCGGAGCACCCGCATTCAGGAACCTCGAAGGGCTTGAAGCCTTCTTAGGGCTTGAAGCCTTGGGTTCTTGTCTTGGCCCGGCCTTCTGCTAGAGAGGGACCATGGGCCAAGCACCTGAAAAGCTGCGAAAAGCTCACCGGACCGGCAATGAATGCCTACCTTCGAACAGGCCGGTTAATGTGGACTGAACGAGCCGGCCGAAGTGTCCGGACACGCGTACGATCGAGGGCTTCTGAAGAATGGTCGCGGTTAAAAAAAAGCCTCTGGTGGTGGTCACGCGAAAGCTGCCTGACAGCACCGAAACGCGCATGCGCGAGCTTTTCGATACCCGGCTCAATCTCGACGACACCCCCATGACCCCGGCGCAGCTCGCCGAAGCCGTCCGCTCCGCCGATATTCTGGTCCCGACCGTTTCCGACGAGATCACCGCCGACATTCTCAACCAGCCCGACGTCCGCCTCAAACTGATCGCGAATTTCGGCAATGGCGTCGACAACATCGATGTGGCTGCAGCACTTGCGCGCGGCATCATGGTCACAAATACACCGAAGGTGCTGACCGAAGACACCGCCGACATGACCATGGCGCTGCTGCTTGCTGTGCCGCGCCGCCTGATCGAGGGCGCAGCGATCCTGACCGAGGGCAAGGACTGGCCGGGCTGGTCGCCAACCTGGATGCTCGGCCATCGTCTCGGCGGCAAGCGCCTCGGCATTATCGGCATGGGCCGCATCGGGCAGGCACTGGCGCGCCGCGCCCATGCCTTCGGGCTGCAGATTCACTATCACAACCGCCGCCCCGTCGCGCCGCAGATCGAAGAAGAATTGGGCGCAACCTACTGGGACAGCCTCGACCAGATGCTGGCGCGGATGGATTTCATCTCGGTGAACTGCCCGCACACACCGGCGACATTCCACCTGCTCTCGGCGCGGCGACTGAAACTCATCCGCAAGGACGCCTACATCATCAACACGGCGCGCGGCGAGATCATCGACGAAGCGACGCTGACCAAAATGCTGGAAGACGGCGAGATCGCGGGCGCGGCACTCGACGTTTACGAGAACGAGCCTGCAGTGAATCCGAAGCTGGTGCGCCTCGCCAAGGCTGGCAAAGTCGTGCTGCTGCCGCATATGGGATCGGCCACCATCGAAGGCCGCGTCGAGATGGGCGAGAAGGTGATGATCAACATCCGCACCTTCCTCGACGGGCACAAGCCGCCGGATCGCGTGCTGCCCGGCGTTTCCTGATCCGTCGCTATTTGTACGCCGAAAGATCTTTGATCGTCGGCGCATCGCCATTGAGCGGATTTGACGGATCGCGCGCGTAGCGCAGCGTTTCGAACCGCATCGCGCGCGCATCGATCATCACCAGACGCCCGACAAGGCTTTCGCCGAAGCCAACGATCTCGCGGATCGCCTCCAGCGCCATCATCGAGCCGAGCACACCCGCCAGCGCGCCGAGCACACCCGCCTCCTCGCAGGTCGGCGTGGTGCCGGGCGGCGGCGCTTCCGGGAACAGGCAGCGATAGGTCGGATTGAGATTACCGTTCGCATCCTTGTCGTGCGCGCGAATGGTGGTCAGCGAGGCATCGAACACACCGAGCGCCCCTGCTATGAGCGTTTTCTTCGCCAGATAGCAGGCGTCCGATACCAGATAGCGCGTCGCGAAATTATCGGAGCCATCGACCACCACGTCATAGCCGCCGAGAATATCCAGCGCATTGGCAGCATTGAGGCGCACTGCATGGGTGCGCAGCGACACATGCGGATTGAGTGCGCGAATCCTGTCCGCCGCGCTCTCCACCTTCGCTCGTCCCACATCCGGCGTTCCATGAATAATCTGGCGCTGCAGGTTGGACAGCGACACGGTGTCATCATCGACCACACCGAGCGTTCCGACACCGGCGGCCGCCAGATACATCAGCACCGGCGCACCGAGACCGCCAGCGCCGATCACCAGCACACGCGACGCCTTCAACGCGGCCTGACCGGGCCCACCAACCTCGCGCAGCACGATATGACGCGCATAGCGCTCCAGCTCTTCGGACGTCAGCATGCTTTTTATCGTTCCGTCTTGATGCCGGCCTAGAGCCGCCATCCTTCCTTTATTCTTAGCCCGGATTGAACCGCTGCTCCGCTGTCGCAGACAAAGTATATTAGCGCATGATCTGACCCGAAAACCGGTATCCACTTTTCGGGATCATGCAATATGCTTAAGTCTGCCTATTACCAGTTCCGAGACCAATCATGAAATTGCCGCTCGCCGTGATCGCCGTTGCCCTGGCCGCCCTACCCGGTGTCGCCCTCGCACAGGCCCCTGCTGCCAAGCAGCAGCCGAAACAGGCGCCGGCTGCGCTCAACCCTAAACCGGTGGCGACCGTACCGATCCGTCCCGGTGTACAGGCTCCGGTGGATACCGCGAAGGCCATGGAGCAGGCAGAGCGCCTTGCGATCCAGTCGGATCTCGCGTGGATCAGCCTCTACAACGGCGCGATCAATGGCGAGGCCAGTGACCGGATGGTCGCCGCCATCAAAGCATTTCAGAAGGATCACGGAGCGAAGGAAACCGGCGTCCTGAATGCGCAGGAGCGCGGCGCGCTGAGCGCCGCGGCCAGAAAACTGCAGGACAGCGTCGGCTGGAAGATCATGAGCGACGCCACCAGCGGCGCGCGCATCGGCCTTCCGACAAAACTGGTGCCTCAGGTGATCAGCGATGTGAACGGGACCAAGTGGTCGTCCGCCACCGGCACCATCCAGATCGAATTTCTGCGGCGCAAGGAAGCCGGAGCGACCACGGCGACCGTTGCTGCGAACGAGAAGAAGCTGAACGCGCGCAAGACCGATTACAGCGTGGTGAAGCCGGATTTCTTTGTGCTCTCGGGTACGCAGGGCCTGAAGAAATTCTACATCCGTGGACAGACCCGTAACGACGAAGTCCGCATCCTCACCATCCTCTACGATCAAGCCACCGAAGGCACCATGACTCCGGTCACGGTTGCGATGTCGAGTGCCTACAATCCGTTTCCCGGCGGTGTGGCGCAGGCCGGTCCGCCGCCGCGCAAGAAAGTCGAGTATGCCACCGGCATCGTCGTCAGCGCCGATGGCGCGATCGTTACGGACCGGCAGATCACCGAAGGCTGCATGACCATCGCCGTGCCGGGCCATGGCAACGCCACCCGTGTTGCAGACGACGGCACACACGAACTGGCGCTGCTGCGCATCTATGGCGTGAGCGGATTGAAACCGCTGGCCATCGCAGGCAGCGGCGCAACAAAGTCGAATGTCAATCTCACCGGCATTGCCGATCCGCAGAACCAGGGCGGGCGCAATGCCGTAACTGCTGTCACCGCGACCGCAACAACAGCAGGTGCAGAGACGTCGCTCTCGCCTGAACCTGCACTTGGTTTCTCGGGCGCAGCAGCGACTGACAGCGATGGAAAGTTCGCCGGCTTGGCTCGGCTCAAACCCGCAGTGGTGGCGGGACCGGCCGGAACACCGCTGCCATCTCAGGCATTGCTTGTGTCGGCGGATTCGGTGCGCGATTTCCTCAAAGCCAAAGGCGTGACGGTTGCGTCAGGCCCTTCCGATGCAAAGGCATCGGTGCTGCGGCTGGTGTGCGTACGGAAGTAACGGCCTCACTTCTGACAAATCTGGCACCAGAACGTGGACCGCCCGTTCTGCGTGAATCGCTTTACGGTGCCTTTGCACTTCGGCGTCTTGCAGGGTTCGCCCTCGCGGTCATAGACCAGAAACGAGTGCTGGAAATATCCAAGCTCGCCATCGGTCTGGCGATGATCGCGCAGCGACGAGCCACCCGCCTTGATCGCCGCGTTCAGCACCGTGTGAATTGAACTGACAAGCCGTTTGGCGTGATCCGTCGGCGCATCCTTGCGGTCGGCCAGTGTCGATGCCTGCCGCTTCGGCGACAGATGTGAGCGGAACAACGCTTCGCAGACATAGATGTTGCCAAGGCCCGCGACAACGCGCTGATCCAGCAACGCCGCTTTCAGCGACGTTTTCTTGCCCGCACAGGCGTGTGCCAGCATCGCGGCATCGAATGCATTGCCGAGCGGCTCGGGTCCGAGACCGCGCAGCAAGGGTTCGGCCTCGATCTCCACGCGCGGAATAATCTTCATATAACCGAAGCGCCGCGGATCGTTGAACGAGATCACAGCACCGGAGGCCATGTGAAATACCACATGATCGTGGGTGCGATTTTCGCTACGCGAATAGTGAAAATCGCCCGGCGTCCGTTCGCCCTCGGGCAGCAAGACCCGGAACGACCCCGACATGCCCAGATGCATCAGCAGCACGTCGCCGCTGTCCATATCGGCCATCAGATATTTGGCGCGGCGGCCCAGTCCCGCCACGACGTGGCCTTCAAGCCGGGACACAAAATCCTTCTGGAACGGAAATCGCAAACCGTCGCGGCGCGTCTCGACGCGCGCGATCCGCTGCCCCTCCATCACCGGCTGCAGGCCGCGGCGGACGGTTTCAACCTCGGGTAATTCAGGCATCAGATACCCATTATCAAGTGGCAGGTCCCAGCATATTAACCTTGCGGTCAAGCCTCAGGCTGCGCATTACGCCAACGTATGTAGCGCGCTGCGGCGCAACAGGCTATGGTCCCGCCGCAACAAGCCGCTTGGATAGACAGAGTATGGAACGGCCTGACGGAACGACGCATTTCGGCTTCCGCGACGTGGAGCTTGGCGAGAAGCAGACACTGGTGAACGAGGTGTTTCACAGCGTCGCAAAACGCTATGACCTGATGAACGACCTGATGTCCGGCGGCATGCACCGGCTCTGGAAAGAGGCGATGATCACCGCGCTCAATCCGCCGCGCGGCGATGCGCCGTTCGCGCTGCTCGACGTCGCGGGCGGCACCGGCGATATTTCCTTCCGCGCAGCGAAGGCCGCGGGCCACGGATTTCAGGCCACTGTCTGCGATATCAACACCGAGATGCTCGCCGTCGGCCGCGAGCGCGCCGAGGCACAGCATCTTGATCACCAGGTGTCCTTCGTTGAAGGCAATGCGGAAGCCCTCGCCTTCCCCGACAAAAGCTTTGACGCCTACACCATCGCATTCGGCATCCGCAACGTGCCACGCATTCCGCTCGCGCTGAGCGAAGCGTACCGCGTGCTCAAGCCCGGCTCGCGCTTTCTGTGCCTTGAATTCTCGTCAGTGGACGTGCCCGGCCTCGACAAAATCTACGACCTGTTCTCCTTCAACGTGATCCCGCAACTCGGGCGCGCTGTCACCGGCGATGCGGAGTCATACCGCTATCTCGTCGAATCGATCCGGCAGTTTCCGAAACCAAACGCCTTTGCGGACATGATCCGCTCTGCTGGCTTCTCTCGCGTCAAATACGACATCATGTCCGGCGGCATTGTCGCGCTTCATTCAGGCTGGCGTTTGTGATTTCTGCGCTCACTCATATTTCGAGACTGGCGCGCGCCGGCTATGTGTTCGCGCGCGAAGGCGTGTTCGGCTTTGCCGATCCTTCCGCCATGCCGCCGCAGGCGCAGTTCGCGGTTCGTACGGCGCGGCTGATCGAGCGGCGCGGCGCGGCTTCCAGCGGACGGCTGGCACGCGCGTTGACGCGGCTCGGACCCACTTACGTCAAGCTTGGACAGTTTCTCGCCACGCGGCCCGACGTGGTCGGCGTCGCCATGGCGCGCGACCTGGAGAATCTGCAGGATCGACTGCCACCGTTCCCGCAGGCGCAGGCCGAAGCCGTCATCGTCACGGCGTTCGATAAGCCTGTCTCTGAAGTGTTTACGAGCTTCGGGGAATCGGTCGCCGCCGCCTCCATCGCGCAGGTGCATCGCGCCGAGGTCGAGAAGAACGGCATTCGCAAGACCGTCGCCGTGAAGGTGCTAAGACCCAATGTCGGGGGACGATTCCGCCGCGACCTCGGCGACTTCATGTTCGCCGCGCGGCAAATGGAAGCAGTGTCGACTGAAGCGCGGCGGCTGCGCCCCATCGAGATTGTCGATACGCTGGCGCGCTCGGTTGCGATGGAAATGGATCTGCGGCTGGAGGCTGCTGCACTTTCCGAGATGGCGGAGAATACCAAGGACGATCCGGATTTCCGGGTGCCGACCGTGGATTGGGACCGCACCAGCCATCATGTGCTCACCATGGAGTGGATCGACGGCATCGCGCTGAACGACCGTGCCAAGCTCGATGCCGCGCAGATCGACCTGCCCGATCTCGGTCGCAAAGTGATCCAAAATTTCCTGCGGCATGCGCTGCGCGACGGCTTCTTTCATGCCGACATGCATCCGGGCAACCTGTTCGTCGATGATGCCGGACGCCTCGTTGCGGTTGACTTCGGCATCATGGGGCGGCTCGGCCTGAAGGAACGCCGCTTCCTTGCGGAAATCTTGCTCGGCTTCATCACCCGCGACTATCGCCGCGTCGCCGAAGTGCACTTCGAGGCGGGCTATGTGCCCGCGCATCATTCGGTCGAGAATTTCGCACAAGCCATCCGCGCCATCGGCGAGCCGATCCACAACCGCGCTGCCGATGAAATCTCGATGGCGAAACTGCTGTCGCTGCTGCTCGAGGTGACCGGCCTGTTCGACATGCGCACGCGGCCCGAACTGATCATGCTGCAGAAGACCATGGTGGTGGTCGAAGGCGTCGCGCGCGGCTTCGATCCCAAGCTCGACATCTGGACCACGGCAGACCCCGTGGTACGCGAGTGGATTGCGCGAAACCTTGGGCCGGTCGGCCAGATCGAAGGCGTGGTCAATGGCGCGGGCGATCTCGGCAAGGTGCTGGCAGGCCTCCCGAGCATTGCCGCCCGGTCCGTAGCGGTCCTCAACCAGTTCGACGCCATGACCCGCGACGGACTGGTGCTGGCGCCCGAAACAGTGGAAGCCATTGGCAAGGCTGAGGCCAGACGCAACCGCTGGCAGACCTTGGCCCTCTGGGTCATTGCCCTGACGTTCCTCGGAATTCTCTGGAGCATTCGCCAATGATAGCATTGCAGTCATGATTTGATTGCAATGATATCATTTGCTAGGATCCCCCATCCGTTCAGGGGATCCCGCCATGGCCAGTCTGACCGTCCGCAAGCTCGATGAAGACCTCAAGGCCAGCCTCCGGCTGCGCGCGGCTAGGGCGGGACGCTCGGTCGAGGACGAGGTCCGGATGATTCTGCGCGCGGCGGCTGAGGGACCTGTCGGCGGGACGATGCTGAAGGCCCCCGAGGTGAAGTCAGCCCCCCGGCCGCAGCGTGTGCATGTCGCGACAGACAAGCCGCGCGTCACCCTGATCATCGGCGGCGGTATCGCGGCCTATAAAGCGCTCGACCTGATCCGCCGCCTGAAAGAACGTGGCATTCACGTCCGCTGCGTCATGACCCGCGGCGCGCAACAGTTCGTCACACCGCTGACCGCGAGCGCGCTGGCGGACGAGCGCTGCTACACCGACCTGTTCGACGCCCAGAGCGAATTCGACGCCGGACATATCCGGCTTGCCCGCGACACCGACCTGATCGTTGTCGCACCCGCCACCGCCGACCTGATGGCGAAGATGGCGCAGGGCCATGCCGACGATCTTGCTACCGCGATCCTGCTCGCCACCAATCGCCCGGTGCTGATGGCGCCCGCGATGAACCCGCTGATGTGGGCCAATGCCGCAACCAGGCGCAATGTCGCGCAGCTGACGCGCGACGGCATCGCCTTCATCGGCCCGAATTCCGGGGAAATGGCGGAAGCCAACGAAGCCGGTGTCGGCCGCATGTCGGAGCCTTTGGAAATCGCTGCCGCGGCGGAAGCCATTCTGCGTCCACCAGCAACGGGACCGCTCGCGGGAAAGAAAATTCTAATTACCGCAGGCCCGACCCACGAGCCGATCGATCCGGTGCGCTATATCGCCAACCGCTCCTCGGGCAAGCAGGGCTTTGCCATCGCAGCGTCTGCAGCGGGAGCCGGTGCAGACGTGACGCTGGTGTCCGGCCCGGTCGATCTCGACGACCCCGCACGCGTGCACGTCATTCGCGTGGAGTCCGCACGCGACATGCTTGCGGAAGTTGAGCGCGCATTGCCCGCGGACATCGCAATTTTCGCGGCTGCCGTGGCGGACTGGCGCGTCGCCAATGCAGGCGATCAGAAGATCAAGAAAACCACGGGCGGCATGCCGCCCCTGCAACTGGTGGAGAATCCCGACATTCTCGCCACGGTGTCGAAGCTCAAACAAAACCGGCCCCAACTCGTGATCGGCTTCGCCGCCGAAACTCAGAACCTGATCGAGAACGCGACCTCGAAACTCAAGCGCAAGGGCTGCGACTGGATCGTCGCCAACGACGTCTCGCCCGCATCCGGCGTGATGGGCGGCGACCGAAACACCGTGCATGTTCTGACTCTGGATAAGGCCAACGTAGCTGTTGATTCCTGGCCGGTGATGACCAAAGAGGAGGTCGCCGACGCTCTTGTGGCGAAAATCGCCGACACGATTGGACAAGCATCCAAATGACCTCCGCCATTACCGTCGAGATCCAGCGCCTGCCCCATGCCGAAGGTCTGGCCCTTCCTGCCTATCAGACCGCGCATGCCGCAGGCCTCGATCTTCTGGCCGCAATTCCCGAAGAGTCGCCGGTGATCATGCAGCCGGAACAGCGCGTCCTGATCCCCACCGGGCTGATGATCGCAGTGCCACCGGGCTTCGAGGCGCAGGTGCGGCCACGCTCCGGGCTCGCGCTCAAGCACGGCATCACAGTGCTCAATTCTCCGGGAACGGTGGATGCCGATTATCGCGGCGAAGTTTCCGTGCTTTTGATCAATCATGGCGACGCACCGTTCACGATCCGGCGCGGGGAACGCATCGCCCAGCTTGTCATCGCCGCGGTGGCGCAGGCTAATCTCGTGACAGTCGCATCGCTGTCGTCCACCGATCGCGGCAGCGGCGGGTTTGGTTCCACCGGACGCTGATCGCGCCTCGAATCGCACTGCACAATCGCTCTTGCAGTCATTATTTTGCGGCGCGATTCACGTTCACGGTCTGGACTCTTACCCGGCGACTCCTGTTGAGGATATTGTCGTTCGATTCGTGTGCGGCAGTTGGGATAGATCATGTCAGGCGTGATCGAGGGGATGCGGCGGACCTTGCTGTCGTGCACTTCGATTGTGCGCGCAGGCGCGGTTGGCCTTGGTGCGTCGGCTTTGACCGGCATCGCGCCCGCTTTTGCACGCGACGATTTTGTCAGCACCGCGCTCACCGTCCTGTCCCACATCGACCGGCAGGAAGTCGCAGCGCTGAGCGTGGCGGCAGCGGTCCTCGGTTTTTCCGTGGTCTCTGCGATCCTCTTGATGCGGACGCGATTGCGCGCTGCGCGAACCGAAGAGCGCCTGCTGGCCGACAATCAGGCGCTACAGCTCGAAGCAGATCGCTTCCGCGCCCTGCTGTTCGCTGAGCCTCAGGTGCTGATTTCGTGGGCTGCGGGCGACGACCGGCCCGATGTCAGCGGCGACGTGGCGCTGCTGATGCCGCAGGGCGCCGACCCGTTCAATCCGCAGCGGATTCTCGCCTTCGGAAGCTGGCTATTGCCGGAACAGGCCCTGGCGATGGACCATGCCATCGACAGGCTGCGCGACGCCGGTGAGGGCTTCCAGCTCAACCTGTCCACCGCCGCCGGACGGACCATCGAAGCCATGGGACGCGCCATCGGCGGGCAAGCCATTGTCCGGATTCGCGAATTGTCCGGCGTGCGGATGGAGCTTGCCGCACTGAACATCCGGCACAACCATCTGATGGAAGAAACCGGCGCGCTGCGCGCGTTTGCCGAAGCCGTGCCGCTTCCGGTCTGGGCCCGCCGCAATGGCGTCCTCAGCTTCGCCAATGCCGCCTATGCGCAAGCCACCGATGCGCGCTCGGTCGCGGATGCCATCGAGCGCAATCTCGAACTGCTGGACCATGACGACCGCGCCAATATGGCGAAGGCCCTCACGGAGACGAATGCCTTTCAGGCGCGCGTTCCGGTCGTCACCGGCGGCCAGCGCCGCATCCTCGATATTTGCGCACTGAGCGTTGCGGGTGGCAGCGCCGGGATCGCCGTCGATGCCACCGAGCCTGCCAACCTGCGCGCGGCGCTGGAGCGCATGGCGGAAGCCCATCGCCGCATGCTGGATCAATTGTCATCCGGTGTCGCTGTGTTCGATGCGTCGCGGCGGCTGACCTTCTACAACGACTCCTATCGGCGGTTGTGGGATTTCGACCGCGCGTTCCTCGATGACAACCCGGACGATTCGAGCGTGCTCGACCGGCTGCGCGTCGCCCGCAAGATTCCCGAGCAGCCGGATTTCCGTGCGTGGAAAAACAAGCTGTTCGAAGCCTACCGCGCCATCGAGCCTGCCAAGGACACCTGGTATCTGCCGGACGGCCGCGCGCTCAGCGTTGTCACCACACCGAATCCCGAAGGCGGCGTCACCTATCTCTTCGACGATGTGACCGAAAGCCTGAAACTGGCCCGGCAGAACGACGGCCTGATCCGTGTCCAGCGCGAAACGCTGGACAACCTCGCGGAAGCCGTCGCCGTGTTCGGCAGCAACGGCCGCGCGCAGCTTTTCAATCCGCCCTTCGCCCGGATGTGGAAGTTGTCAACGGAGCAACTGGCGCAGCAGCCGCATATCGAAGCCATCGAACAATGGTGCCGTCCGCTGTTCGACGACGACACCACATGGCAAACCCTGCGCGGCGCCATCACCGGCATCGACAATCGCTCCCCGGTTCCGCTCAGGCTCGAGCGCAAGGACGGCAGCGTGCTGGACTGCACCACCATGCCGCTGCCGGACGGAGCGACCATGCTGACGTTCCAGGACGTCACCGACACCGTGAATTTCGAACGTGCATTGCGCGAACGCAACGAGGCACTCGAAGCCGCCGATCAGATGAAGATCGACTTCGTGCATCACATGTCCTACGAACTGCGCGCGCCGCTGACATCGATCATCGGTTTTGCGCATTTCCTTGGCGATCCGTCGACCGGACCGATGACGGCGAAGCAAAGCGAATATCTCAGCTACATCACTACATCGACCGACGCGCTGCTCGCCATCAGCAACAACATCCTTGATCTCGCCACCATCGATGCCGGTGCGATGAAGCTCAATCTCGGGCCGGTGGACCTGCGCAAGACCGTCGAAGAGGCGACTGCCGGCATTCAGGATCGTCTCGCCCGCGAAAACATCCGGCTCGATGTTCAGATCGATCCTGCCATCGGCGATTTCGTCGCCGATGAGCGGCGTATCGTGCAGGTGCTCTACAATCTCCTGGCCAATGCTGTCGGCTTCTCACCGTCCAACAGCGCCGTTGTCCTTCGCGCCCGCCGCAACAATTCGAGCGTGGTGTTCTCCGTATCCGATTCCGGCCCCGGCATCCCGGAAGAAGTGAAGGACAAGGTGTTCGACTGGTTCGAGAGCCATGCCAACGGATCGCGCCATCGTGGCGCGGGCCTTGGCCTGTCGCTGGTGCGCTCCTTTGTCGAACTGCACGGCGGCAAGGTCTATGTGGATTCCGTCGTCGGCAAGGGAACGACGGTGACATGCGAATTCCCCGCCGATCAGACTTTCCGCAACGCTGCTGAATGAGCGATCCCGCGACATTCCACACGGCGCTGGCCAACGAGGCCGCCACCGGTCATCTGATGGCCGATCTCGCGCTGCTGCTCAGCGCAGGCGATGTCATCACATTGTCCGGTGATCTCGGCGCGGGCAAGACCGCTGCCGCCCGCACGCTGATCCGCTATCTGGCGCAGGATGAAGAACTGGAAGTACCGAGCCCGACGTTCACGCTGGCGCAAACCTACGATCTGCCATCCTTCCCGTTGCTGCACGCCGACCTTTATCGCATCGCCGATCCGGACGAACTGGAAGAAATCGGACTGTCGCCGCTGCCTGAAGGCACCGTGGCGCTGATCGAATGGCCGGAACGCGCGCCGCAGATGCTGCCCGCGGACCGGATCGATATCGCGCTCAGCCATCGTCCATCGCTCGGCACCGGCGCGCGCGCCGCCGAGATCACAGGTTATGGCAAACTCGCCTCGAAGGTCGAACGGCTATCGGCCTTGCGCCGCTTTCTCGAACTTGCAGGCAGCCTTGATGCGAAACGTCAGCGCATGCCAGGCGATGCCTCGACGCGCTCCTATGCGCGGCTGACGAAGAACGACCAGACCACCATCCTGATGAATTCGCCGCGCCGTCCGGATGGACCGGCGCTCTACGATGGAAAATCCTACAGCGAAGCGGTTCATCTTGCCGAAGATGTCAGGCCGTTCGTCGCCATGGCCAACGGATTGCGCGAACGCGGTTATTCCGCACCGGCCATCCATCATGCCGACCTCGATGAAGGTTTCCTCGTCACCGAGGATTTCGGCCGGGAGACTTTCATCACAGGCGATCCGCCCAAGCCTATCGCCGACCGTTATCAGGCTGCCGTGGATATGCTCGCCGCGTTCCATCAGGAGCAGTTGCCCGATGTGTTGCCACTGGCGCCACATCTCGAATACACCATTCCGCCGTTCGACAACGAAGCGATGATGATCGAAGTCGGGCTGATGCCGGAATGGTATCTGCCCGACAAGGGCGTGACGCTGACCAGCAACATGCAGGCGGACTTCCTGCTGATCTGGAACGATCTACTCACCAAGCTTGAGGATGCGCCGAAGACCTGGATGCTGCGCGACTTTCATTCGCCCAACCTGATCTGGCTGGAGCATCGCCGGGACATTGGGCGCGTCGGCCTGCTCGATTTTCAGGACGCGGTGATGGGTCCTGCCGCCTATGACCTCGTCTCGCTGCTGCAGGACGCACGCATCGACGTGCCCGAAAGCATCGAACTGACGATGCTGACCCGCTATGTGAAATCGCGCAAAACGGCCGATCCCGCCTTCGATCCTGCCGCTTTCGCCCGGCAATATGCGATCATGTCGGCGCAGCGGAACACGCGCCTGCTCGGCACCTTTGCCCGCCTGAACCGGCGCGACGGCAAGCCGCAATACCTGCGGCATCAACCGCGGGTGTGGACCTACCTGAACCGTGCCCTCGCCCACCCATCGCTGGAAATCTTCCGCGAGTGGTGCACGGCCCATGTCCCTCCGCCGGAAACCTGACCGAAGCGGCCATTTGACGGCATTGCCTTTACCGGTTGTTAGCCAGCAATCCCGTATTTTCCGTTCCGACGACTGTGCCGCGCGCCCTGCTGCGCGGTGAATATGCGAGCGGAGTGGGATTCATGGCGGAACGGCGTGCAGGCGATCGCGTGGTTTTCGAGCGTGGCTTTGCGGCTCACCTGATGGGTATCGACGGAACGTGGCGGCGCAATTGCCTGGTCGAGGATATTTCCGAGACCGGCGCGAAGCTCACCGTGGAAGGCTCGGTCGAAGGCCTGAACCTCAAGGAATTTTTCCTGCTGCTCTCGTCGACCGGCCTCGCCTATCGCCGCTGCGAACTCTCGTGGGTCAACGGGGAACAGATCGGCGCGGGCTTCCTCAAGCCTGACAACAAGAAGAAATCCGCCCGCCGTCCCAGCGGCTCGCAGGTGGTCGAGGTCTGACGGCGCGCCATCGGGTCACAGCCGGCCCTGAAGTCGCACCGCCGTCACAAAGTGTCACTACAGCCTGAACCGCACGGCGCGCCGCGCCGATTCGGATGCTATACTCGGCATTCGTCCGTTGCCGCGAACACGCCGAGGGTGCTGCCGCCCGCCGTTGAGATAGATACGATGCCCACCAAACCCGTTTCAGCCATGGTCCTCGCCGCCGGCCTCGGCACGCGCATGCGACCGCTGACGGACAAGATGCCCAAGCCCATGGTGCCAGTCGCGGGCAAGCCGCTGCTCGACCACGTCCTCGACCGACTCGTCGAGGCCAACGTGGCCACCGCCGTGGTCAACGTGCACTACCTTCCCGACCAGATCATCCAGCACGTCAAGGACCGACCATCACCGCGCGTTATCATCTCCGACGAGCGCGACATGGTGCTTGGCACCGGAGGCGGCGTGGTGAAAGCGCTGCCGTTGCTCGGCGATGCACCGTTCTATCATCTGAATGCCGACACGATGTGGATCGACGGCGTGCATCCCAATCTGCTGCGGCTTGCCGATGCCTTCGATCCGGCGCGGATGGATATCCTGCTGCTGATGGCGGCGACGGCAAGCAGCATCGGCTATTCCGGTTCTGGCGACTATGCCATGCTCACCGACGGAAGCTTGCGCAAGCGCAAGGAGCATCAAGTGGTGCCGTTCGTCTATGCCGGCGCGGCCATCATCGCGCCCTCGGTTTTCAAGAATGCGCCCGCCGGCGAATTCTCCCTGACAAAAATGTTCGACGCCGCCAACGAACAGGAACGGCTGTTCGGACTGCGGCTCGACGGCACGTGGATGCATGTCGGCACGCCCGATGCGGTCACCGCTGCGGAAGAAGCCCTGCTCGCCAGCGCGGCCTAAAGACTCCCTCCCTCACCCTGCCCGTGTCATGATGCCGACCCACGAATCGGAATTTTCATGCGCGTCTTCAACGTCCCTTCATCGGTGCCGTTTCTTCACACGGTCATTTCGGCGCTTGTCGAGGGGCGGCTTGTCGCGGGATTCGATGCGCGTGCAAATCCAGAACGGCTGGCCGATGCCACGCTTTATCTGCCGACGCGGCGCGCCGGCCGCATGGCGCGCGAGGTATTCCTGGATGTTCTGCAGACCGATGCCGTCGTGCTGCCGCGCATTGTCGCGCTTGGCAGCGTCGACGAGGATGAGCTGGAATTTTCCGATGACGGCCAACTTGGCGGCCCGGAATCGTCCCTGCTGCCACCGAAGCTGGACGACCTCGCGCGGCGGCTGACGCTGGCGCGGCTGGTCGGTGCGTGGGCCAAACGGCAGCCATCCTCCCTTGTGGTTGGCAGCCCTGCATCGACACTGGCGCTCGCAGGCGATCTCGCACGGCTGATGGACGACATGGTCACGCGCGGCGTCGGCTGGGACGCGCTCGACGGCATTGTGCCGGACGAACTCGATACCTACTGGCAGCACACGCTGGCCTTCCTGAAGATCGCCAGAGACGCGTGGCCCGACCATCTGGCGCAAATCGACCGGATCGAGCCCGCAGCCCGGCGCGACTTGCTGATCGCCATGGAAGCGAGCCGGCTCAAGGCCAACCAGAAAGGGCCGGTGATCGCGGCAGGCTCGACCGGATCGATGCCCGCCACCGCAAGATTCCTGCATGCGATCGCGCAACTGCCGCAGGGCGCTGTCGTGTTGCCGGGCCTCGACACCGACCTCGATGAAGCCGCATGGAATTCCATCGGCGGCACGGTTGCCGCAGGCGCTATTCATTCAACCCCCGCCGCCTGGAGCCATCCGCAGTTCGCGCTTCACGGGTTGCTGGAGCGATTTGGCATCAAGCGCAAGGACGTCGAGCCGCTCGCACCGCCTGCGCCTCATGGCCGCGAGGTCTTGATGTCCGAGGCGATGAGGCCTGCGACATCGAGCGAGAAGTGGCATACGCAACTGGCCGACAAAGCGGTCGCTCAACGCATCGCCTCCGCCACCGGGAATCTCGCCTTGATCGAAGCGGCCAATCCCGAGATGGAAGCGCTCGCCATTGCGGTGGCAATGCGCGAGGCGCGCGAAAAGAATCTCACCGCCGCGCTTATCACCCCGGATCGCGCGCTGGCGCGCCGCGTCATGGCCTCGCTGGGCCGATGGAATCTTGCATACGATGATTCCGGCGGCGATTCCCTGATGGATACACCCGCCGGCATTTTCGCACGCCTGGCCGCGCAAACTGTTGCGGACGAACTGGCGCCACCCGCACTGCTGGCGCTGCTGAAACACCCGCTGTTTCGGCTCGGCCAGGCGCAAGGCACGCTTACCAAAACTGTTGGCGATCTCGAACTGGCCATGATGCGTGGCCCGCGGCCAGCGGCAGGAAGCGCGGGTCTGGCGCGAGACTTCGCGCGCTTCCGCGACGAACTCGGCAAGCTGCGCCGCAAGGAGCCTTCCGCGATTCATTATTCCGAGCCGCGCGCGCAGCTCGATGACGCAGCGCTCGATGGCGTGCACACGCTCATCGCCAATCTCGCCACAACGCTCAAACCGCTCGAGGATTTGCGGCCCGGCAAGCCGCACGACCTGATGGACTTCGCCACACGTCATTATGACGTGCTCAAAACCCTGACCACCGACGACAGGGGCGCGGCTCTTGCTTTCGAGGAAGCCGACGGCGGCACATTGTCGAAAGCCTTCGACGACCTGTTTCAGGCCGGCGGCGTCTCCTCCGAAAACGACAAGCCTTCGCCGAGCGGCCTGTCGCTGACAATTACCGATTATCCCGATGTGTTTCAGACCGCATTCGGCGACCGCATCGTGCGCCGTCCGCAATCGGCGGCATCGCTTCGCATTTACGGTCTGCTGGAAGCACGTCTCACCGAATGCGACCGCGTGATCCTCGGCGGCTTGGTGGAAGGCGTATGGCCGCCAGCGCCGCGCGTCGATCCATGGCTAAGCCGCCCGATGCGTCATCAGCTTGGCCTCGATTTGCCGGAACGGCGCATCGGCTTGACAGCGCATGACTTCGCGCAACTGCTGGGCACGAAAGAAGTGATCCTGTCACGCGCGGCGAAAGCTGGCGGCGCGCCTGCGGTGGCATCGCGGTTCCTGCATCGGATGGATGCCGTTGCAGGGAACGAACTCTGGGCAAAAATTAAAGAGCGCGGCGATACATATGTTCGCTATGCCGATGAACTCGACCGCCCAATCGAAGTCACGCCGGTCACGCAGCCCGAGCCGAAGCCGGACGTCGGGCTTCGTCCGCGCGCCATGTCGGTCACCGACATCGAGCACTGGCTGCGCGATCCTTATACAATCTATGCAAAACGCATTCTGAAACTGACCCCGCTCGATCCTGTTGATATGCCACTGACAGCGGCGGATCGCGGTTCGGCCATTCACGAGGCGCTCGGCGAGTTCACTGCGCGGTTTGCGGATGCTTTGCCCGGCGATGTTGCCCAGGCCTTGCGCGAGATCGGCAGGTCGCATTTCGCACCGCTGATGGATCGCCCCGAAGCGCGCGCGTTGTGGTGGCCGCGCTTTCTGCGCATCGCCGACTGGTTCGCTGGCTGGGAACATGGACGGCGGCTGAATTTGACGCATGTCGATGCCGAAACCAGCGGCAAGATCGAGATTCCGCTCGACGATGGCTCCGTGTTCGTCCTGTCCGCGCGCGCCGACCGCATCGAGCATCTCTCGCCGCATGAGTTTGCCCTGCTCGATTACAAGACCGGCAACCCGCCGAGCGGAAAGCAGGTTTATCTCGGACTGTCCCCGCAGCTCACGCTGGAAGCAGCCATCCTGCGCAGCGGCGGCTTTCGCGATATTCCCGCCGGAGGATCGGTTCGCGAACTCGTTTACGTGAAACTCAGCGGCAACAATCCGGCCGGTGACGAACGCGTGCTGGATCTGAAGGCCAATCGCGGCGATGAGGCGCAGCATCCGGACGATGCCGCAGACGATGCGCTGCGTGAACTGACCGCTCTCGCAAACCGCTACAGGAATGCAAACGAGCCTTACGCCTCGGTCGTGCTGACCATGTGGGCCAATCGTTACGGCACCTATGACGATCTGGCGCGAATCAAGGAATGGTCGGCGACGGGCACAGGCGGAGGCGACGAATGAGCACGCCGCGCCAGAACATTCCCGATGCGGTCACCGCGCTGCAAACCCGCGCCTCGAACCCCGATGTCTCCGCTTTTGTCGCGGCCAATGCTGGCTCAGGCAAGACCCATGTGTTGGTGAGCCGCGTGATCCGGCTGCTGCTCGATGGCGTGCCGCCGGAAAAAATTCTCTGCATCACATTCACCAAGGCTGCCGCCGCCAACATGGCGCAGCGTGTTTTCACCACGCTTGGCCGCTGGGTCCGGATGCCGGACGACGAACTCAATGCCGCGATCCGCAGCATCGGCGCATCCGCACCCAACGCTGCCACACGGATGCGGGCACGCAAGCTGTTTGCAAGCGCGCTCGAAACGCCGGGCGGGCTGAAAGTGCAGACCATTCACGCCCTCTGCACCCGATTGCTGCAGCAGTTCCCGTTCGAAGCCAACGTCCCGGCGCACTTCTCGGTGCTGGATGATCGCGACCAGAACGACATGATGGAGCGCGCCAATCTGGCCGTGTTGCTGGACGCCTCTACCAATCCAGAAAGCCCCGCCGGCCGCGCACTCAACATCGCCATGGCGAATGCCGCCGACGCGACCTTCAAGGACGTGGTGCGCGAAGCCTGCCTGAGCCGCGATCATTTCATGGCATGGACTGATGGCGCAGGCTCTGTGGACGTTGCGATGGCGCAGATCGCGGCGTCGCTCGGCATCACGATGAACGATCGGATCGAGGACATCGAACGCGAGATCGTGGACGGACCTCATTTTCCGCGCAGCGAATGGCGCGCGGTCGCGGCTCTCCTCGAGACAGGACTCGATACCGACAGGAAGCGCGCCGAGGCCTTGCGCAAGGCAGCAAATCTCACAGGCCGCGCCCAGATCGACGAATATCTCGGGCTTTTCATCGACTCGAAGAACAAGCTGCGCGCCAGCCTCATCACCAAGTCCCTCGCCAAGGCATCGCCACAACTCGCCTCATTGACGGCGGATGAAATCCTCCGCATGTCAAGCCTGATCGATAAACGCCGGGCTATCCTGCAGCGCGACCGCACTCAGGCGCTGCTGGTGATCGCAAGCGCCGTCGCGGCGAATTACCGGCGCGAGAAGCTGGAGCGCGGACTGCTCGACTATGACGACCTGATCGACAAGACTCACAACATGCTGACGCATGTGTCGTCGGGCTGGGTGCATTTCAAGCTTGACCGCGGCATCGATCATGTTCTGATCGATGAAGCGCAGGACACCAGCCCACGGCAATGGGACATTATCGACCGGCTGACGGCCGAATTCACGACGGGCGCAGGCGCACGCGATGGCGTCAAGCGGACCATCTTCGCGGTGGGGGACGAAAAGCAATCGATCTTCTCGTTCCAGGGCGCGGCTCCACGCGAGTTCGACAGCCGCCGCCGCGAGATCAAGGCCCGTTTCGAAGATGCCCGGCTCAAATTCGAGTCCGTCGAGTTCAAGCACTCATTCCGGTCCGGACGGGCGATCCTGCAGTCAGTCGACCATGTGTTCCGTGAGGCTGCGATCTTCAAGAGCATTCACGCGATTGCCAACGGCTATCCGGTTCACGATGCGCTGGGCGACGCCGCGCCTGCACTGGTCGATCTGTGGGAGCTTGAAAAGCCCCCGGAGCGGCAAACCGTCAAAGGCTGGACCGCCGCGCTCGATGCCGTATCGGAGACCGATCCCGAAGTGCGGCTGGCAGAGCGCGTGCGCAGTGAGATTGTAGCGCTGATCGCGGCGCGCACCATGACCGGCCCCGTGAACAATCGCCGGCCGGTCAGCTATGGCGACGTTCTCATTCTGGTGCGGCGGCGCGGCAAGGCCTTCGATGCGGTCATTCAGGCCCTGAAACATGCGGGCATTCCCGTCGCCGGTGCGGACCGGCTGAAGCTGACCGAGCACATCGCGATCATCGACCTGATGAATTTGGCCGATGCGCTGCTGTTTCCGCGCGACGATCTCGCACTCGCAGTGGTGCTGAAAAGCCCGCTGTTCGGCCTCGACGACGCCGACCTGCTGGTGCTCGCGCCTCAGCGCAGCGGCTCACTGCGCGACGCGCTCACCCTTCACGCAGACGGCAACAGCAAGATCGCCGCCGCGCTGGCCCAACTGCAGCGATACGAAGAGCGAGTGGCTCAAGAGACGCCCTTCTCCTTCTTCGCCTGGCTGCTCGGCGGTGATGGCGGGCGCGGGCGTATTCTCGCGCGCCTGGGCTTTGAAGCCAACGATGCGCTCGACGAATTCCTCGAACTGGCGCTGAACTACGAGCGGAAGGCGCCTGCATCACTGCAAGGTTTCATGGCGTGGCTGCGCGCCGCCGATACCGAAGTGAAACGCGACATGGAAATTGCGCGCGATGAAGTCCGCGTCATGACCGTGCATGGCGCCAAGGGCCTTGAAGCGTCGGTCGTGTTTCTTGTCGACACGACGACATCACCGGTGGATTCCCATCGCGTCAACCTGATCCGCCTGCCGCCGCAGGGCAATGCTGCACCGGGCGCACCTGGCGTCGTCCTGTGGGCAGGCAAAAAGGATGACGACCTAACGCCTGTCGCGACCGCCCGCAACACGATGAAGGAAGACACCGAGGACGAATATCGCCGGCTGCTTTATGTGGCGATGACGCGCGCCGCGGATCGGCTGATTGTCGGCGGGGTGCAGCCACGCAGGGCAAGCTCGGCAATCTCCTGGTACACCCTGATCGAAAAGGGACTCGGCGCATCAGGACTGCAACTCGACAGCATCGAGACGCCCTATGGCCCGGTCCGGCGCTTTTCACGCAGCGGCGACACCGAACCGCCCGCACCTGCCATTGTCGAGACATCCACAGCAGCCGCAGCGGAATTGCCGAACTGGCTCAAGGCGCCCGCACCCAAGGAAGAGCCCGCAGACGTTCTGCTGCGCCCGTCGGATTCATTGCAAGGCGAGAACGAAAATCACGCCGTCGTCACCGACGAAACTCGCGCAGCGCGTGAACGTGCGCGGAAGCGCGGAACACTGATCCACCGGCTGCTGCAGTCGCTTCCCGATGTCGCAGGCGAGCGCCGCGAAACGGCAGCGAGCGACTTCCTGCGGCGCAACGCGCAGCCGCTGTTTTCCGGGGACGAATGTGCCGCGCTGGCGAGGCAAGTGATCGCGCTGATCGAGACGCCGTCCTTCGCGCCGCTGTTTGCCGACGGAAGCCGGGCGGAAGTTTCCATTGCGGGCCGTGTGCCACGGCGCGGCCGCCCGCCTGCTCTGGTCTCCGGCCAGATCGACCGGCTGGTGGTGACCCCGGACGAGGTGCTGATCGTCGACTACAAGACCAATCATGCCCCGCCGCAAACAGCCGCCGATGCCCCGTCCGATTATGTGCGGCAGCTTGCACTCTACCGCGACGTGCTGCAGCGACTTTATCCGGGCCGTGTAGTGCGCTGTGCGCTGCTGTGGACGGAAACGGCCCAGATGATGGAAATCCCCGCCTCCGCGCTGGATGCAGAGCTGCAATCGCGGGTTTTGTGAGCGCCGCCGCGCATCCTCTCTTCGTCGGAAGCCTCTTAACCCATTGAATTGGCAAACCTTCCTGCGGAGGATTAGCCTGTTTGGACGGGAACACGTCCCGGTGACCAGCCTTGACCGGGCAGGGTCGCGTTCATAGGTTCATCTCACGTTTCCGGCGCGCGATTCTCTGAGAAGAGCCCCGCGCCCTCCATCCAACGAGGCAAAACAACATGAGTGTGGGCAAGGTTTCTGACGCCGATTTCGACAAGGAAGTGCTGAACGCAAGCGGTCCGGTCGTGGTGGATTTCTGGGCGGAATGGTGCGGCCCGTGCCGCATGATCGCGCCCGCACTCGACGAAATCGCCGGCGCCATGGGCGACAAGGTCAAGATCGTGAAACTCAATGTCGATGAAAGCCCGAAGACGGCGTCGAAGTACGGCGTGATGTCGATCCCGACCCTGATGATCTTCAAGGGTGGCGAGATGGCTTCGCGTCAGGTCGGCGCAGCGCCGAAGGCCAAGCTGCAGCAGTGGATCACCGCAGCGGTCTGATCGTTTTCAATTTGAGAATTGGAAAACGGCCAGCAAAAGCTGGCCGTTTTTGTTTTGCCTAGAATCCTAAGTGATCGCTCTGCGGCTGTCCCACACAAGCGGGCAATCGCGCCGATCAATATCCCTTCAGCCGCGCCAACTGGTCGGCATGATAGGCGGCATCGCCGAACAGTTCCTGACACACCCGCGCGCGCTTCATGAAGAAGCCGATATCGAACGCATCGGTCATGCCGACGCCGCCATGCATCTGCACAGCTTCCTGTACGGCGAGCGTCGCCGTCGAACCCGCCTTCGCCTTGGCCACAGCGACCGCCGCACCAGCCTTGTCGAAGTCCGAGTCGAGCGCCTGCAGCGCCTTCATCACGGCGGCCTTGGTGATCTCGATCTCCGTATAGAGATGCGCCGCCCGGTGCTGCAGTGCCTGAAATTCACCGATCAGCTTGCCGAACTGCTTGCGTTCCTTCAGATAGGTCACCGTGCGCGCGAAGGCTTCTTCGCTAAGACCCGTCATTTCGGCGGCCACTGCCGCGCGTCCGACATTGAGAATACCTTCGAGCAAAGCGCCGCCCTGATCGACCTCGCCGAGCACGCTGTCTGCAGTCACCTCGGCATCGTTGAACACGATCCGCGCGGCATTATGTGCGTCCACCATCGCAGTGCGCTCGATCTCGACGCCCTTGGTTTTCGGATCGACCAGAAACAGCGTCAGCCCATCGCGCTCGCCGGGCTTGCCCCCGCTGCGCGCCGCAACGATCAGAAGATCGGCGACGTGCCCGTCCACAACAAACGCCTTCGCGCCCCTCAGCTTGAAGCCATTGCCCGACCGCACCGCCTGCAGCGCCGTTTTCAGCGGACGATGCTTCGCCCCTTCATCCACCGCCAGCGCGGCAATCAGGTCGCCCTTTGCGATCTTGGTGAGGTATTCGGATTTCTGCGCGGCGTTGCCGCCGCGCGTCAGCGCCGTGACCGCCACCACGCCGGTCGACAGAAACGGCGACGGCATCAGCGTGCGGCCGATTTCCTCCATCACCACGCCGGCTTCGACAGCGCCCAGCCCGCTGCCGCCGAATTCCTCCGGGACCAACAGGCCTGCAAAACCCATGTCCGCAAAGGTCTTCCAGAGATCGCGCGAGAAGCCGGTCGTATCCTTGTCATCGCGCAGCTTGCGCAGATGCGCCACCGGCGCCTTGTCGCTGATGAGGCCGCGCGCGCTGTCGCGCAGCATTGACTGTTCTTCGTTGAGGACGAGAGCCATAGGTGTTCCAATCGATTAGACAGATTTCAGTTGAAGCGGGCCGTCATTGCGAGGAGCGAAGCGATGAAGCAATCCAGTTTTTCCCGCTAAGGATGGATTGCTTCGCTTTGCTCGCAATGACGAAGCGTTTTAAGCCCCCGGCAGATCGAGAATGCGCTTGGCGACAATGCCGAGCATGACCTCGCTGGTGCCGCCCTCGATCGAGTTGGCCTTGGTGCGCAGCCATGAGCGCGGCAAGGCGCCTTCCTGCGAACGCGGGCTTTCCCACTCCAGCGCATCGGCGCCGCCAGCCGACATTAAAAGCTCATAGCGGCGCTTGTTCAGCTCGGTGCCGTAATATTTCAGCGCCGACGAATACGCCGGATGACCCTGCCCAGCCTTCGCCAGATCGACCGCGCGCTCGGCCGCACAGGCCAGCGCCGCTTCATCGACATCGAACGATGCAATCTGCCCGCGCAGCACCGTATCATCTAACTGACCGCGATCGTCCGAACCGATCGAGTTCGCCGCGACCTGACCGAGCGGCCGTCCGCCGCCACGCTCGCCGAGGCCCGAAATCATCGACCGCTCGTGCTGCAGCAGATATTTTGCGACATCCCAGCCGCGATTGACGGTGCCAACCACGCGGGACCGTGGCACGCGTACGTTGTCAAAGAAGGTTTCGCAGAACGGCGACTTGCCGGAGATCAGCAGGATCGGCTTGGTCGACACGCCCTTCGAGGCCATGTCGAACAGGATGAAGCTGATGCCGTCATGCTTCTTGGCGCTGAAATCGGTCCGCACCAGACAGAAAATCCAGTCAGCATAATTCGCATAAGACGTCCAGATCTTCTGGCCGTTGATGATGTAATCGTCGCCATCCACATCGGCGCGCGTCTGCAGCGAAGCCAGATCCGAACCCGCATTCGGCTCCGAATAGCCCTGACACCAGCGGATCAGGCCCGCGGCGATTTTCGGCAGATGCTCGCGCTTCTGCTCTTCGGTGCCGTATTTCAGCAGGGCCGGTCCGAGCATCCAGATGCCGAAGCTCGATAGCGGCAGCCGCGCGCGGATTGCCGCCATTTCCTGCCGCAGAATCTTTGTCTCTTCGGGATTCAGACCGCCGCCGCCGTATTCCTTCGGCCAGTCCGGAACGGTCCAGCCTTTGTCACGCATGCGCTCGAACCAGAGGCGCTGCGGCTCCGAGGAGAATTTCGTGTTGCGGCCACCCCAGAACACATCGTTTTCATCCGCAACGGGCTTGCGCATCTCCGGCGGACAGTTGGCCTCGAGCCAGGCCCGCGTCTCGCTGCGGAATTTTTCAAGATCGCTCATTCGACAGTCCCTCGGCTGGCAAGCCGCAGCGCGATGCGCACGGCCCATGTGGATTTTCCGGGCCGGACTGTACTGCCCGCTTGGCGGATTTCAATATCTCGCTGGCGCGAAATGCCCCGCAGGCTGCGATATGGTAGCCATGCAGACATGATCGCGGCGGCTATGACCGCGTTTAAAACAGAGGAACCACCATGCGCCTGAGAGAGCTTTCGCCTGGCGAAATGAGCGACGATCAAAAGAGCATCTATGCTGAATCCGTCGCAGGCAAGCGCGGCACCGTCGTGCCGCCGCTCAAGGCATGGATTCATGCGCCCGATATGGCGCGACATGCCAGCCGCCTCGGTGCATTCCTGCGCTACGACACAACGCTCGGGCCATTGCTGTCCGAACTCGCCATTCTGGTGACCGCGCGGCACTGGAGCGCACGCTTCGAATGGTACGCCCACAAGAAGATGGCGCTGGCGGCGGGTCTCGATCCGGCGATCATCGACGCCATCAATCATCGCCACGTGCCGGACTTTGACGATCCGAAGGCGCAACTGGTCTACGAATTCAGCGAGGCGCTGCACGAGAACCATAACGTGCCGAAGCTGCTCTACGACAAGGCGATCCAGTTGCTCGGCGAAACCGGCACGGTCGAACTGGTGGGACTGCTCGGCTATTATTCGCTGGTGTCGATGACGCTCAACACATTCGATGTCGGAATTCCCGACGGAGAGACTTGCGACCTTGTGCCGTAGGGCGCGGCTCATATCTGCGATGCAGTTGAGGCACGGAGAAAGCCGGTATGCCCGGAGAAACCACCGCGAATTCTTTCAAGCCTGTGATCGCCGGAACGCGGATCGGCCACGTCCATCTCAAGGTCGCGGATCTCGACCGCGCCCTCGGCTTCTATCAGGGCGTGCTCGGATTTGAATTGATGCAGCGCTACGGCGATCAGGCTGCGTTCATTTCAGCGGGCGGCTATCACCACCATATCGGCCTCAACACCTGGCACAGCAAGGGCGGCAAGCCGCCGCCGGAGGGCACGACGGGACTGTTTCACACCGCGATCCTGTATCCGACACGTGCGGCGCTGGCCGACGCGCTGCATCGGGTGCTCGCCGCGGACATTCCACTCGATGGCGCAAGCGATCACGGTGTCAGCGAAGCGCTGTATCTGCGCGATCCGGACGAGAATGGCGTCGAACTCTATTGGGATCGTCCTGAGGCGGAATGGCCGCGCCATCCGGACGGAACGCTGGCGATGTTCACCCGCCGCCTCGACGTGGACGCATTGCTGCGCGAGCGCGAAGCCTGATCAGACCGGCTGCTCTACCTTGCCCTTCACCAGCACAACAGCAGCTGCAATCAGCTCGGCAACGGCGCAGGCATAGAATGGAACGCTGTAACTGCCGAACACATCGCGCAGCAGGCCGATGATGGCCGGCCCGAACGCATAGGTGAACTGGCAGATCGCGGTCACCAGGCTGACCAGCACACCGAACGCCGCCGCGCTGAACTCGCGTTGCACGATCAGCGTCGGCAAGGTGATGACATTACCCACCGAGAATCCGAACACCGCGCTGGCGGCAAAAAGCGCGGCTTCATTCTGCGTGTTGACCATGACAATCAACGCGGCCGCCTGGCTCACCGCCAAAGCTGCCGACGCCTTGCGCTGATCCATCCGATCAATGACAAGGCCGAACAGAACGCGCCCGATCACCGCCATCGCCGTCATCAGCGACACCGCGATGCTCGCCCGCTCCCGGCCCATGATCGGATCGAGGAAGGATATCTGGTGCACGATGAAGCCGACCTGCGCGATCAGCAGCAGCGCGAACGGAATCGCGATGGTCCAAAAGGACAGACTGGCGAACGCTGCCTTCCTGATCTGTGTCGCCGACTGCGTGGCAGCACTGGCGGCGCCGCCCTGATGCTGCGCCGTGCGCTTCGGCGGCTGCCCGACCCAGATCAGAATGGCAGGCACAGCCAGCGCAACAATCACCAGCGCAGCGCCGATCAAGGTGGCCGAAAACCCGAACTTGCCGATGGCGGCGACCAAGAGCGGAACACCGAACACACCGCCGCAGCTCGCGCCGTTCAGCGCAAGACTGATCGCCATGCCGCGCCGCTTGTCGAACCATAGTCCCAGTGTGTTGTTGATGGCAGCAATGCTGGTGCCCGCCCAGCCGAAGGCGATCAGGACATAGGCGAGATACAACTGCCAGGGCGACGTCACCTGTCCGACCAGCGCTGTGCCGGCGGCCACCGCAAGAATGCCGCTAATCAGCAGGCGGCGCGGCCCCAGCTTGCGGATCGCTTCGCTGACGAACACGACCAGAACTGCGCTGAAAAGATAGTAGGCCGTCGTCGCCGTGGAGATCAGCGAGGCCGGCCAGCCGTGGAGCCGCTGCAGTTCCGCGAGATAGACGCCCTGACCGTAAAAGCCCGCGCCCCAGGCAAAGGTCGCGACCAGAAAGCAGACCCCGACAATCGGCCAGCCTTCATAGCGGAACGAGGTTTCGTCGAGGACTTTCTCATTCGCGGCAGGGCCTGCGTGAGGCGCATTCATCGTCTGGCGTTTCCCGAAAGAGTCTAACGCTCTTCTTGTGTGCCGCTTTTGGCGGCAACCACACCATCTGTCAGGATGCCAGTCACGCCGTCAAGCGAGGGAATATCACATCCCACATGACAACCCGTCATATGAGAACGGCGATATCCTCATGCTTTGGCCGCGTTATAAAAGAATCGCTCGCGGAAAATCCGGTCTCCGCGCCATTGCTGCGTGGCAATTTCATCGACATGGATCGTCTTGCCGTCGAGGCCGACGAGATCGAAGTTCCAGTGGATCATGACATGGTCACCTTCCACCACCGACACCACCGCCTTTGAGCGGACCTCTTTCATCCGGGAAAGAATGCCGCGCTCATGCGCGACCAGAGCGTCACGTCCCTCGCGCGGCGGCGACGTATTCTCCTGCATGCTGGCATCATCGGTGTAATAGCGCTCGATAGCGCCAGCGTGGTCGCCGCTTTCGACCACTGCAATGAATTCGTCAACCCGTGCGCGTGTCGGCATGTCGTCTCCCCGGACTTCTCGATCGGAGAGCACATAAGCATACGATGGCGGAACCGCCACCGGCAGGCGGCGCGATCTGTTGCGGTTTTGTCGGCGTTCTGGCCTGCAAGCTACTTGTACAGATATCCGACCGGCTTGCCCTCGGTGCGCAGCGGGCGGACATCCTTGTGCGTGATGATCTGACCGGCAAGGCCGTCGATCTCGTCGCGTTGCGCCGGTGTCCAGCCTCGCAGATTCTCCATGCCCTTGAGCAGGCCGAGCCGGAGAACCTGTGTGTTTTCGCCAACGCCTTCGAGGCTGATTGAAGTCTTGCCGGCGGTGACTACATCCCCCGTCACGAGTTCGAAAGTTTTTCCCGCGCTGTCCCTGAACTCAGCGGTGCCGCGTATGACGCGATAGATCACGACCTCACCCTTTTCGAGACATGATGTATCCGCCGCACCCTGGGCTCTCTTCGGCAACAACGAATGGCCGGGCGGATCGGTTGCGATGATGTGGCCTGTCACGAGATGGCCGCTTGGCACCTCGATGCCGATATCCCGCACATACACAGGTGCGGACGATTTGATCGATGTATCCGCAAGCGGCTTGTAGAGCGCGTCCAGTTCGAGCGGGTCCTGCAGCCAGAAACCTGCATCGGCGGGGCGATCATGCAGGGAATGACTCCATGCCACGCGTGGCGTCTCCGCTTCGTTGATCTGGTCCGGCCCCACAATCGTCGGATTGGGAAATGTGGTCGGGTCGGTGATGAAGGCTTCGAGAAACTTGCCGGAGTAACCCATCGAGATGGCATCCGGCACCACCGTCTGCGGTGTTTTCAGGTTCTCTTCGGTCGAGAGGCCCGACCATGTGTAGAACAACTGGCGATGCACGATCGCGCTTTGCAGCATCACCGATCCGGGACCGACGTAATACAGCCGTCCATCGTAGTCGAAAGTGAACATGCCCGATGTCACCAGCACGAGCTGGAAGCCGCCCGGCGGCAGATGCAGATGGAAGTCGGTAGGGCCGGTGTCCTGACGATAGATCGGCAAATTTGTCGCCACCTCATGCAAGAGGAAGGTTTCGTTGTTGGCGTGAAAGCCTTCATCCGCCCGGCTGTAGAGCGCCTGCGGGCGATAGGTCGCCTCATAGGTCGTGTCCTTGTGGCGATCGATGGCGACAAAGTCCTTCGTGTTCAAACGGAGCGGATTGCCATCTGGACGCGTCAGGCCTGATGCTTTGGAATTGATCGTGGCATGGACATTCATTGCATCCTCCAAGCGGAGCGCGGCGCTCCGGCGCAGTTGCTTCTGCAATGCATCATGCGAATCTCACGCCAGCGGGCGCATCGAAAGCGAGCTTCGGTGAGGAAGTTTTGCGCAGGACAAAATGTACCTGTGTCCGTGGAAGATTCGATGCAATGGCGGCAGCGGCGTGATGACGGCCGCACGCGGAAGCATCATGTCATCGCGCGGCGTCCCGAAAATGAGGCAGCACCGACAACAGCAGGCGCGTGCAAGCGGCCCAGCGATCGGGCAATTGCGCGCAGGCGATGCCTAATATTCCACCTCAAGCTCCTCGATTTCCGCCGGTTCCTGCCGCGCGGCCTCGATCCACTCCTGCATTTCGGGAAGAGCTAGTACGCGTTTTGCGTAGGCCGCCAGCGCTGGCCCGATCTGCACATCGTAGGTCATAAAGCGCGTCACCACCGGCGCGTACATCGCGTCCGCCATCGAGCGATGCCCGAACAGGAACGGGCCGCCGGACTTTTCCAGACAATCGCTCCAGATCGCGCAGACCCGGTCGATATCCGCCTGTGCACGGGACCAGATCTTGAACCCCGGGAAATGGCCCTTGATGTTGACCGGCAGCGACGACCGCAGCGTTGCGAAGCCGGAATGGATTTCCCCGCAGATCGAGCGGCAATGCGCCCGCGGAATGCGCTCGGAGGGCAGCAAACCCGCATCCGGCACGAGATCGTTGAGATATTCGCCGATCGCCAGCGTATCCCACACCGTCGCCCCCTCATGGCGCAGACACGGCACCAGGATCGACGACGACAGCAGCAGGATTTCCGCGCGGGCCGAGGGATCGTCAGGCGCGGTGACAATCTCGTCGAATTCAAGTCCCGAAAACTTGGTCAGCAGCCAGCCGCGCAGCGACCATGACGAATAGTTCTTGCTGCTGATGGTCAAAGTGGCCTTGGCCATGGTCGCTCTCCTCAACGCCTGCACATCAAACAGGCGGGCCGATTCCCGCC
>Ga0209023_10001463_pt1 | contig 31687 bp, 41 predicted proteins | sample LakOneMetagenome_FD_187468 | JGI IMG/M metagenome (GOLD analysis project Ga0209023, IMG submission 187468) | Freshwater and sediment microbial communities from Lake Erie, Canada (SPAdes) (version 2) | ecosystem: Environmental > Aquatic > Freshwater > Lentic | place: Lake Erie, Canada...
AGGCACAAGCCTCAGGCGACAACTACATCGACAACAACCACTAAAAGCGCGGAAGTGACCACCGAAGCTAGTAAAGAAGGTGCTACCAAGTACCTTGTTATTAAAGAGTGGGGCGTTAAGTTTGCGTTGACGACTGATACTGCTGATGCCTATTACGACACCAAAACATCCTCTAGTTTAGATTCCATGAGCTTGCGCTCACACTCACTTGATTCGGAACCCGACTGTACTAATGGCAAGCAGTCGGTGGCCAGTATATTCAGGGTGCCAAAGGATGCTGCTGATGATATGTTGACTGATAAAAAATACAGCGAAACGCACGAAGGTAAAACAATCGGGGATTACTTCTACTTTATTTCTGGCTCTCAGTATTTCTGCACCGATAACACTGATAAGCAAGTAATTTTACAGGGTGTTCGCAACAGCTTTAATACCGCAAGCCCAACTATTCAGAAGAACTAGAAGAGTACGTTATACTAAATAGCGAACATGGTAAAAAAATCATCTATTAAAAGAGAGCTGACGCTCGAGCGCACCTGGCCATACATTCTGAGCATCGGTGGGCTAATCGGCTTTGTAGCAGCCTTTGTCTTAACAATCGAAAAATTTGCGCTCCTCAAAAACCCAAGTTATAACCCAAGCTGCAATCTTAGTCCGTTACTGAGCTGTGGTTCGGTTATGAAGACCGAGCAGGCCTCGGCGTTTGGTTTTGCAAACTCACTTGTTGGCCTAGCGGGCTTTGCGGTCGTGACGACAATTGGCATGATGCTACTGGCTGGCGTTGACGCGGGTAAGATAAAGCGTTGGTTCTGGCTTGGTCTGCAAGCGGGCACAATTTTTGGTGTCGGCTTTATTACTTGGCTTCAGTATCAAAGTATTTTTACGATTGGAGCTCTTTGCCCCTACTGCATGGTTGTCTGGGTAGTCACAATTCCAATTTTTGTGTACACAACCTTATATAACTTGCGAACTGGTGTGATTGCCACTCCCGCAACCTTAAAACGCCCGGTAGCATTCCTGCAGCGCCACCACGGTGATATTCTCATACTCTGGTTCGGTATTATCATCTTGGTTATCTTGAATCATTTCTGGTACTACTGGAAAACCTTAATCTAGGAGGCTCGTATGGCAGATAAGCCAGATTTTAGCGGTCTGAAAGCGATTTTCTTTAACGGCACGTTAAGTAAGACGCCGGCCAAAAGCCACACCGAAAGCTTGATTAAGGTTAGTCAGGCGATTATGGAAAAGCAAGGGGTGAAAACCGAAATAATTCGCACGATTGATACTGATATTGCCACCGGCGTCTGGCCCGATATGCGTGAACATGGTGCCAAAACAGACGAGTGGCCAGAGATATACAAACGAGTTGAGGCGGCTGACATTCTGGTAATTGCTGGACCAATCTGGTTGGGTGATAACAGTTCCGAAACTAAAAAAGTTATTGAGCGCCTGTACGCGTGTAGTAGCCAGCTCAATAAAGCCGGACAATATGCCTATTACGGCAAGGTCGGCGGCTGTTTGATTACTGGGAATGAAGACGGGGTTAAGCACTGCGCCATGAACGTCCTGTATAGCCTACAACACCTGGGTTGCGTAATCCCGCCCCAGGCAGATGCGGGCTGGATCGGTGAAGTTGGGCCCGGCGACAGCTACGGCGACAAGCAAAAAGACGGCAGCCTGATTGGTTTCGACAATGATTTCACCAATCGTAACACGACCTTTATGACCTGGAACTTGATACACCTGGCTAAAATGCTTAAAGACGCTGGTGGGGTGCCTGCCTATGGTAACCAACGCTCTAAGTGGGATGCCGGTGCCCGCTTCGATTTTGCCAACCCCGAATATCGGTAAGTATTACAAGTGCGAGTTTTCTAACGGACGCTTATGGTTATCTTCGGTATGATGAGGCTACTCTAAATGGAGGGTAACCAATATGACTACACGAAATGATTCACCAGACGTACAAGATTTACGCGTGCCAAAACGTGAGTTTTGGCAGCAATACATTGCATACTAGATAATTCGAATTATTAAATCGAGTTAAGGACTTTTTATAGGTGGGCTTGGTAAAGTTTATCCATGGCCTATAAGAATAAAGCAGACCAAATAAGAGCTAGTAAGCGCCATTATGAAGCGAATAAGCTTTATTACCTAGAGAGAAATCGACGCTATCGCAAAGCGATTAGCGGCTACATCAATAAAATTAAAGAAGAGACACCCTGCACCGATTGTAATAAAAGATATCCATACTATGTAATGGACTTTGATCATCTTGAAGGTGTAAGTAAGGTTGCTCTCGTTAGCTACCTATGTAAACAAAGAAGCAGGCTTGCTATGAAAAAAGAAATGCTAAAATGCGAAGTGGTATGTGCTAACTGCCATCGTGCCCGGACGCATAACAGATTGCAAAACCGAGAAAAAACTATAAGATAAGAAGCATGCGCCCGTAGCTCAGTTGGATAGAGCACTAGTCTTCGGAACTAGGTGTCAGCGGTTCGAGTCCGTTCGGGCGCACCAATCAGATTATGGTAAAGTCTCTCCCGAGACTTATTTTTTTGTCGTTACGAGTGTGTTATAAACATACTCAATGCATGTACCGTTAACCAACACAGGAACACTCAGTCTACCCAAACTCATTGCAGTCACTGGCCAAGAGGGAAGCGGCAAGGATTCCGTAGGAGATTATCTGGCACTACATGGATATATGCATGTGTCTGCCGGTGATGTATTGCGTAAACATGCCCGTGCTCGCGGGCATAAAGATCCTATATCTCGTGAGGTACTGAGCGAAGTGGGCGATGAACTGAAAAAAGAATTTGGACCAAGCCCGATTACCGAGAGTACTCTGGCAGAGTATGACCGAGTGCAGAAGGAATTTCCTGCCGGTCTGGTTATTACTGGCTTAAGACGAACCGGAGAACTCGAAGCATTTAAGGCACACGGTGCCGTAGTGCTTTGGATTGAAGCGGAAGATAGCCGGCGCTTTAAAAATCAAACTAAACGGGGTCGTGCTGACCAGCAAAACCGTAAGGACTTTGTTAAAAAGAGCAGGGAAGAATACTTCGGCAATACACAAGGTGGTGAGCACGGGGTGAATCTTCAGGCTGTCGAGTTACTTGCTGATTGTAGAGTAGCTAACGATAGCGGTCTCGAGGATCTTTATCATACAGCTGTTGCTAAGCTAAGAACCAAAGTAAAATAGCCCTGTGGCACAGGCTATTTTTTATAAACTGCAACGCTTTAGTGGAGTCCTGGCGGTACTGATACTTTGGGCCTCAACACTCATCAGTATGTCTCGTACTGGCTTGGGTTTGTTCGATGACCGTCCGATTAGTTTTTTGAGCACCAATCCTGCTTCCCGCTTGCTTTTTAGCGGCGGCCTCATCATCAGTGCTTTCTTGCTGATTAATTTTGCCTATTATGTGCGACGCGAATTTGCAGTTAAGAATAGATTCTTTAGATATTTCGTGATTGGGCAAATTTGCCAAATTATTCTGGCCCTGAGTCCATACGGTGAACGAACGGTGTCAGGGGTGATACATTTGATAGCGGCCTTTACTCTGGCTTTCTCGCTGCCACTTTTGATTAAGCAATTTACGATTTCACAGCACGACAAAAAGCATCACCAGCTCTATCAGTATTTACTTCGAATCGAGCAAGTTAGCTTTATCGTTGGTATGGGTCTATTTATTTTTACAAGAGGCTTAGCACCACTCGGCGAAGCAATGCCAGCGATTGGCTTTCACCTCTGGATTTTGGTGGTTACGTACATTTCCAGCAACTCACCAGACCGTCTCAGCTTGGCTTCAAGTTAATGCGGTAAGCTGTGTTTGTTGCCCGGGTACCAGGCAACATAGCATGTAACAAAAGGAGGACTTTATTAAACATCTTAAACGCTCACTACTTGTTGGTGGCACCGTATTATCCCTCGGGGCCAGCACCTTTGTAGGTATGGGCTTGGCACATGCTGCCACAACTACATCTGGTCAACAGACGCTGGTTGATAAGATTGCCACCAAGTTTAATCTTAAAACCGAGGATGTCCAGAAGGTGTTTGATGAGGAGCGTGCTGCTCATCAGACCGAAAAGGCGACTCAATTTAAGACAAAGCTGGATCAAGCAGTCAAAGATGGTAAGTTAACCCAAGCTCAAGAAGATAAACTGATTGCCAAGCAAAAGGAGTTGCAAGCAGCCCATGATGCCAACAAAGATAGCATGAAGGACAAAACCGAAGCCGAACGTAAGGCGGCCATGGAAGCAGAACGAACTGCGTTCAAGCAGTGGCTGACTGATAACGGCATTCCGGCGGAGTATGGCATGCCTATGCATGGCGGCCATCATGGTGGGCCTGGAGGACCGCGCTAGCTAGCAACGCAAACTAAGAGAAGGGAGGTGCCTGCCGTCAGCGTTTGCTGGCGGCTTTTTTAGGCTTATGTTTGGTTCGCTTGGATTTGATGTAAGGATTAATTGGTTTACCCTTTGATTCATCATGGGTTATGGCGCGCCCGGCAATGATAAAACTGGTCAGAGCAATTGGTAGTTCGACAAAGACCGCTAAAAGTATGGCCGTACGCAATTCACTCTGGTTATGCTGGGTAAGAATATCAAACCAAGCGTCAAGCACCAGGATGCTTCCTAGAACACTTGCCGAAATAGCTACCCAGCGAGACTGGATATAGGAGAGGTAGCCGGTTATGAAGAAGGCAAAAATGAGGGCAATGTTAAGACCAACCCAGCTTACGTCCCAGTGGATACTAATGTGACGTTCTGGCAGAGACTGGGAGAGGTAAAGCGTCCAAGGCAATAGCACCAAAGCAAACAGCGGATAGATAATGGCAATTCGGGTGATAATTCGCTTGTGCTTTTGTTTCACAGCTTTAGTATACCTCAGCTAACCTCTGTTTTCGCAAGCTTTTCTGGCGTACAATAACAGACAGTATGAAAATCGATACGATTAAAGCAGCCACTCTGGCTTTGCGTGGCTTCATGCCGAACACCCAAACGACTAACTGGACTTTCTCTTTGGAGAGGATGCAGCAGTTTATGGCCGATCTTGGCGATCCCCAAGAAAAGCTAAAAATTATTCACGTAGCGGGTACGTCTGGTAAAACATCAACCTCCTACTATATTGCCGACATGCTTCGCCAGGCTGGTCACAAAGTGGGGCTGACAGTTTCACCCCATGTTGATACGGTCAACGAACGTATCCAGCTCAATGGGCAACCATTGCCCGAGGCTGATTTTTGTCGGTTGCTCGGTGACTTTATTGAATTGCCGGCTGTTAAAAAGGCTAACCCCAGCTATTTCGGCCTATTAATTGCCTTCGCCTTTTGGGTGTTTGCTCAAGAGGGCGTTGACTATGCAGTTATCGAGGTTGGGTTAGGCGGAAGGCTGGACAGTACAAATGTTATTAGTCGTCCAGACAAAGTTTGTGTGATTGCTGATATTGGATTTGATCATATGGGTATGCTGGGTAATGACTTAGCAATGATTGCCAGTGAAAAGGCCGGCATAATCCAGCCTGGAAACCAGGTGATTATGGCTCAGCAAGGTGACGTAGTTATGGGAGTAATTAATAGCCGGGTTGATCTGGTGAAGGCCAAACTTGAGGTTTTAAAGCCCAGCGGAGCGCCAGCACATCTTCCGTTGTTCCAGCAACGAAACTGGTTTGTAGCTCGGGCCGCAGTCGACTTTGTGGCTAAACGCGATGGGTTTGCATTTAGCCAAGACAACGCTGTGGCGAGTGCTGCCATTTTAATACCGGCGCGCATGGAAGTAGTGGAATATCATGGTAAGACCGTCATTCTTGATGGCGCTCATAACGCACAAAAAATTACGGCTCTGTGTGAAAGTATTACAGAGAAGTACCCTGACCAGAAATTAGCGGCGGTAGTTAGTTTTGTACACGATAAAGACGAGTCAATGAATAAAAAGATGACGGCTCTGCATAGTATACTGGACCATCTCATTATTACGACTTTTCATGCCGAACAGGATGTTCCCAAATGGTCGATTGACCCGGATATTATTGAGCGAGCCGCCCGCATGGTTGGTTTTAATTCGGTGGAGGTTATCGATAAACCGCTCGATGCGTTCGCGGCTTTGCTCAAGCGCCCCGAACCAGTCGTCCTTGTGACCGGTTCATTTTATTTACTGCAAAAACATATTAGGCCACTCGTGAAAGGGGAACTATGATTTACGCGATTGCCGCACTTGATAGTAAAAACGGTATCGCCGACGAAACAGGCATACCCTGGGATTTGCCGGCTGACAAAACGTACTTTCGCGAAAAAACTACCGGATGTCCAATTTTGCTCGGCTATCATATGTATCAAGAAATGGGGCAGCCATTACCCAACCGTCGGAATATCGTCATCGTTCACCCGGGGACAAAACTGCGTGAAGGCTTTGAGTCAGTTGAAGATCCTAATGAACTGCTTGATACATATCAGGCCAGCCAGGAGATATTGTGGATTGTCGGTGGCGCGCGGGTCTACGAAAAACTTCTATCACGTACCCAGCGACTGTATTTAACCAGAATTCAGGCTGATTTTAATTGCACCAAATTCTTTCCAAGATTTGAGGATCAATTTATCTTGACCGAGCAAAGTGTCGCTCACGAGGATAATGGTCTCAAGTTTTGCTATGAGATTTGGGATTCTCAGTCAGTTCTCAAGTAATTTCGGGTATAATAAGCGTAAGTAAAACTCATGAAAAAACCAGCCAAGCCACCGAAGATGGTCAAAGCCAAGGATGCGACCGGACGGGCCGATAATTATCAGGTGAGTCGGAGTTTGCCCGATCTTCGGAAAGGTCCGCGCCCCGTTAGGGTGGAACCAGGCGCTAAAGTTCCAAAGCCTCGCCGCAAGCGCGGCTGGAAGAAAATTGTTAAGCGCATTTTTATAGTCCTAATTATTGTGTTCTTACTCGTTAGTGCCTGGTTGGGGTATGGTGCCTATCGTAACAGTAGTAAGCTTGGTACGAATCTGTTTAGCTTCTTCGATAACTCTAAGCTAAAAGGCGAGGATAGGGGACGAATTAATATTCTGCTGACAGGAGTATCGACTGACGACCCGGGTCACCAGGGCGCCGAACTAACTGATTCAATTATGATCATTAGCATTAATCCCAATAATAAGACGGCCTATCTTTTAAGTATTCCTCGAGATCTCTACGTCAAAATTGATGGCCATGGCTACGCCAAGATCAACGCGGCCAATGTCTACGGTAACGCCGATAAGTTCCATCAGTCGGGTTACCCGGATGGCGGCGTTGGGTTGCTTGAAAAGACCATTACGACTAACTTTAATATCCCGATTGATTACTACGCGGTCATTAACTACACGGCATTTAAAGATGCCGTAAATGCGGTTGGTGGGGTGACCATAACGATTAACAGCATTAGCAGATATGGTGTCTATGACCCCTACGCTAACTTAAAGCTACCAAATGGTACCCAGCAAATTGACGGCCAGACAGCCTTGAACTTATCGCGAGCTCGTGGTGAAGGCCCCGGCTCTTACGGTGTAGTAAGTGACTTTGATCGCACAGGCTACCAGCGCAGCATCTTGCTGGCTCTTAAGGATAAGGCCAATAGTGCCGGCGTACTGGCCAACCCCGTTAAGATTAACAATATTTTTAACGCTGCTGGCAATAATGTTAAAACGGATTTATCGCTGGGCAATATTCGACGCCTAAATAATCTGACGAAAGGTATTAATAATGCCGATATTAAATCAGTTAGTCTCAATAATTACGAAAAAGTGAATTACCTAAAGAACTCTACCAGTAATGACGGGCAGTCGATTTTAATTCCTGCGCTGGGTCTTAATAATTACACGGCAATTCAGGCACTGATCACTCAATTAAATGCCAGTACGCCAACTACCCCGGCGGCTCAGTAAGATGGCCACTCTCGTTCAGCAACACAAGGGTATATTTATTATCTGTGTGGTATTGGTACTGTTATTTGGCTTTGTGGTCTTTGAAGTATTGTCTGTTGTTTACGGCGGGACCTCAGTGCCAACTCCAACCATTCCCCGAGAGCCAATTGTGCAGGGTAGTGGGCCAGCCCTGAAATATGTGGTTATGGGTGACAGTAGTGCTGTGGCCCAAGGGGCGGACTATAGCGAAGGCTATGCTATAGCCACGACAGACCATCTGGCAAAAAACTATACCGTCACAATGCTTAACGTCGGTGTCTCTGGTGCTCGTGCCAAAGATATGACGGGTGAGCAGCTCGAAAAAGCCCAAGCCCAAAAACCAGATGTAGTACTGATAGCCGTTGGTGGTAATGATGTGACTCATTTATCGAGCGCCAAGTCAGTCGAGCAGTCAATCAAAACAGCGGTCAACCAATTAATTCAAACCAACTGCGATTTAAAGATTGTTGTGACAGGTGTACCTCAAATGGGTTCGGTGCCTCGATTCCCTCAGCCGCTCCAGGCAGTTGCTGGACTACGAACCACCCAGCTTAATAAGGTGTTCGACCAGCTCGTTAACGCTCAGAGTCTGACATTCGCACGTATTGCCGAACAAACCGGTCGTCAGTTCAAGGATGACCCGACCTTGTTTGCCCAGGATAAGTTTCACCCCAATGCGCGCGGCTACGCAGTCTGGACGCCAGTCTTAAATCAAGCTCTTGATGCGGCTCTAACTAGTCAGCCGTCACATTGTCCTAAAGACTAAGTAGTTTGTAAAAGAGACGGTCGCCAGTAACTTTACGTAGGGCTAATATTGGCTTGGCGCCACCGCCAATGGCATATCGATATTTTGGGTTGGATTTTTTAAGTACTTTAACGATGCCTTGGGCTACGACGTCTGGTGAGGAGGCTAATCGATTAGTGCTATAACGCCGCATGGTGCCAACATGCTTTTGAGCTAATTCGTGGTAGGCGCCATCACCTGAACTTTTAAGTAAATTTTCTGCTGCAATGGTGGCCCACTCCGTCTTGATGAGCCCCGGTTCAATTACAATAACTTTTATACCAAATGGTTTTAGTTCTAGCCGTAAGGAGTCGCTGAGTCCTTCGACTGCATATTTGGTGGCATGATACCAACCACCAAATGGTTCACCAAATTTGCCACCAATCGAGGAGATATTAACAATCGTGCCCAGATGACGTCGGCGCATTCCCGGAATTACCAGCTGGCATAAACGGGCTAAGCCGAAGACATTAACATCCATTTGTCGACGTGCTTCGCTCAGGGGAACATCTTCGATTGCTCCGTACGAGCCATAGCCGGCATTGTTGATGAGCACATCAACTCGGCCGATTGCTGATAAGGCCTTTGTAATCGATTCATTGTTTATAACATCAAGTTGAACCGTGCGAATACCGGCTTCCTCTAACACTTTCATGTGGTCAAGTCGTCGTGCGGCGCCGTAAACCGTATAGCCTTCGGCATGTAATGCTAATGCAGTCGCTTGTCCAATTCCGCTGGAAGCACCAGTTACTAAGGCTATCAATGGTTTCATAGCCTTAGCATAGCACTTATTTTTTATCGATAGCTGCCATACGAAGCTGAACCAGTTCTTTGATTATTTCTTTGGACAGAGGATTCTCGATCGTAAATTGAATTGTACCCTTAGAGAGTTGATAGCCATCCAATTTGTCTTTGAGCACATCAACCACTTCAGCGCCGGGGAAGATACTCATATGGTCTTTGAAGCCCGAGAAGGTCACGAGATACTTTTTCTGGTACTTAAAACCCGGCATGCCATAGGTAATGACTTCTTCGGCAATTGGTGCAGTCTCGCGAATAATCTGACAGACTCGCTGGAGGGCTTCTTTTTGGGGTGAGTCCGTATTATTTAGGTAATCATCAACAGCTGACATAATTATTAACTATATTATTAAAAAATATATTGTGCAATCCACCGAACAGCCTAATAGAACATCATAATGGTAGTATAGGAGCATGTGGCTTATCTATGCGCTCGCAACCGTTGCTCTAACCAGCGTGCTCGCAATCTTAATGAGGGTATTGGCTGTCAGGGCGGACGATGAGCGGGCCTTCGCCTTTTCGTATAATCTGATTGGTCTGATAGTTTTAGCTTGCCTACTGCTCGTTAACGGCATTGGATCAGTTAACCTCAATCCTTATTTGTTTAGTTTGCTGATATTGTCCGGTTTGGGCTACGGCTTTTTCCAGCGCTACCAGTTTAGTGTTCGTAAACGTATAGAAGCTTCGGAGCTGGCGATTATCCTCACTCCTACCAATATTGCTGGTTACATTCTGGCGGTTGTATGGCTACACGAAGCCGTCACCGTATGGCAAGTTTTAGGTTTTGCGATTCTAATGGTAGCGGCCGTTATGGTTATAGCCAAACATCATAAGGTGACATTTACTCGCTATACCATGTTGGCATTAGTAATTGGCTTGGGTTTGGCAATTACCGCTCCACTTGACCGCCGCGTCTCACCTTTCTTTAGCCAGGTACTGACGTATGCGGCATTTATCTGGTTAGCGCAAACAATCGTCACTTTTATACCTTACGTAAAAGTCAGCAAGATAAAGCGCGAACTTCAGATACATCGCTGGAAGCTCCCTCTATTGGTCCTCATTAACCTATGCGCTACCTATACCTTGATAGCTGCTATAAAGATGGCACCTGCTACCAAAGTACAGCCCGTTACGGCGAGTAATGTTATTTTAGTTGCAATCCTCGGGATAATTATTCTAAAAGAGCGTAACAGAGTCTGGCTTAAAATTACCGCGGCGATACTGGCCACAATAGGCTTGGTTTTAATAAGTCGTTGAAAATTAGGGGATAAAGTGGTGCGCCAGCTGGATTGAAACTCCGACGGTAACAGCACCCAGGATTAGCAATAGGGCCTGCAGGTCGAACGGGTTGTGCCCATATTTATCGCGATGCTGGTGGATAGTAGGGATAATGTCGCTGGTGGCAATGTAGAGTAAGAACCCAGCGCTCAACCCGAGCAGTACTCCAACCGGGATTTTATTTGCTGAACCGAGCGCGAAGGTCACGAGGGCCGCGATGGTTGTAGCCAAGGCGCTCACCACGTTGACCAGCAAAACTTTGCGTCGACTCATGCCGCGACTGAGCAGCAAGCCAAAATCGCCAATTTCCTGAGGTATCTCGTGGGCAGCTACGGCCAGCGTGGTAACGATGCCGGTTGGTACGCTAATCAAGAATGCCGCGGCAATCGCAACGCCATCCATAGCATTGTGTATGGTATCACCAACAATAATGAGCGGTACGGTGCTATCAGACTTTTCGTCTTCATCACTATGGTGGTGATGGAACCAGCTCAAAAACCCTTCAGCAATGAAGAAGGTAATGATGCCAATCAAGGTAGCCAGCAGGACGGTGTCGGCTGAAGATTGTTCGAGGCCGTCTTTCAGTAAATCGAGAAAGACTGCAGCTAATAGGCCACCGCCGGCAAAGGGTGTGGCGTATTTACCCAGCGCACTAGCCACCTTTTTGTGACTCAACAATAGAATACCGCCAATCAGTGAAAAAACACCGCCGACTAAAGAGTAAAAGAGTACGTATCCATAATTTGCCATGTCATAACAGTAAAAGAAATGTAAAATAATTGCAAAAGTGTCGCAATATATGGTATTTTTGCAGTATGGCAAATAACTCGCAGCTATTACAAGGAAGACTTAAGAAGGCTGGCTACAGTAACACGCAGGCCAGGCAGCTGGTCTTTGCGGCGCTCGATCAGCCCGAGCCCCAGACTATCCGACAATTGACCAACCGGGTTTCAAAACAGGTTGATCGAGCCAGTGTCTACCGAACGATTAGCTTGTTTGAGCAGCTTGGTATTGTGCATCGCATTACAATCGGTTGGAAGTATAAACTAGAGCTTTCTGACCAGTTTGTGGCCCACCACCATCATCTCAGCTGTCTGGGCTGCGGAAAAACCATTGATATTGGTGACGAAAAGCATATCGATGATTTCATTAAAGAAGTAGCCGCCAACTTTGGGTTTGAACCGCGACGTCACCAATTTGAAGTTGATGGCTACTGCAGTACCTGCAAAAACCAAGCCCACTAAACCAAGGACTGCAGAAATTCAGTCCAATGCTGCTTGGAGTATACGCCGTAATGTCCGGCGCCAGGCCAGATTTGAGTTTTGCACCGTGGCAGCCGATTCTGAAAATGCTCTGCTGAGAGCGGAGACAAAATTGTATCCGCATCACCATAGAATAACTGGACGGGCTGCTTAATGTCCTCTAGTGCAAAACCCCATTTCATAAAGGCCCAGAAATCGGCCAACGCACCCTCGCCGTCATTCTGCAGGGCTTCAGTAAACTCGGCTTCGAACATTGGCTCCAAGACTGGGTCGGTAAATAAATCGCTATCAGCGGGGTAGGTATCGGCACAGTGCTGAACAAACTTTTTGATATCTTTAAGATAGTGCTGCGCTTCGACTTTGGCGGCTTTTTTGGCAAGAAATTTGAGATGCGATAAGTGGAAAATAAGCGACAAGTCTTTGTCTTTGACCAGTTTTCTATTGCCAGGTTCGTCGAATGGGGCCAATGGAGAGGCCAGCCCAATTTTAGTTACGCGTTCGGGTAGGTGGTGGGCAATCGCTAGGGCGTGCGGGCCACCCCCTGAATGGCCTGCCACTACGAACCGGTCAATGCAAAGGTTGTCTGCTAATTCCTCTATGTCAGAGGCCCAGTTCATGAGCATTCGTCTGGGTAGATAGCTAGAACCGCCTACGCCAGGTCGGTCGGCTGTGATCAGCCGGATCCCCAAACCTTTTGCTACATAGTCATCCGGGTATTTGCAGAGCCGTGAGTCACCGGTTCCGTGCTGAAGCAACACGGCGATACCGTGTGGATCACCAGTATCTTCATAGGCCAGCGTGCGACCATCACGTAAAACAATCTTTGCCATGCTTTTACTATAGCAAACGCTGTTTATGGATTGATGCCACTGATATTGACTGCATATGCGTTCACCACTCCAAAGGGAGACTTACTGTATTATTAAGATGTATGGCTGATAAGATGATGCACAAGACAGACAGGAAGCGCTTGCGGCCAGCTCTAGTGATCGGTGTGGTGCTTATACTGCTCGGAGTAGTCGTTGGTTGTGTGGCTGTCTTCCTGGCAGTTCGTCAACCACGTCAAGTATCGCCGATAACTAATCAGGCTGCCCCGGCCAGTGTAAAACCAAAGCCGGAAGAAGTTGCCCAGTACCAGGTCGCACCAGATTTGCCAAAGTATATTAACATTCCCGCCATCCATATGAGTCAGGTTCGTATTTTTCAGCTGGGTCTTGGTAAGGGCAATAAAATCGCTACGCCGGATAATATTTTTGATGCTGGCTGGTATAAGGCAAGTGCTAAGCCGGGCCAGGACGGGGCCATGTTTATTTACGGGCATTTGTCGAACTGGGAGAGCAACGGTTCGTTCTATGATTTACACAAGCTTAAGCCCGGGGACACTGTAACGGTTACACGTGGCGACAATCGTCAATTTACGTATAAAGTCACGGAGACCAAAACCTATCCGGCAGACAGCGTCCCAATGGATACCGTTTTAGCGCCGACAGTAGCCGGGCAGCAGGGGCTCAATTTAATGACCTGTGCCGGTAAGGTGATTAAGGGCACCAACGACTTCACCGAGAGATTGGTGGTTTATACGAGCCTAGTGCGAAGCTAATGGACGTGCGATTGCTAATTGTGGTGACGGCGGCGGTTTGTTGCCAGCCAAAGCCCGCTAGCTAAACTAGCTACAGCTAATAGGCTGGTTCCGGCAACAAGTTGGACTGAGTGCTCTGGACTACCAAGACCAGTATCGGGCGCTAATGGCAAGACGGTGATAGTGACGGTGGCCGTGGCGGTGCGCCCTGAGCTGTCGGTAATAGTATAGGTAAAACTGTCTGTACCACTGAAGCCTTTCGTTGGCGTATAGGTAAAGGTGCCATCGCTGTTAAATATCAGGCTGCCGTGCGCAGGGTTGGTGTGGCCAGTGACTGTAATACTGTTGCCGGTATCATTCTGCAATACGGAAGTTCGTTGAGTTAACTTTGTGTTGTAGGGCGTTGAGTAATGATCGTTGGTGGCGACGGGAACTTCAAACGGACTGTGTGCGGCCATGCTACAACTTGCGCCGTCATTGGAAAATGTGGCTGTGCCGGCGACTTGAAACATTGCTGTTGCGGTGTGGGCGTTCAAATCGATGTTACTGATTTGATAAATAGAGCCTGTACTGTTGCTGGAGAAGAAGAGTTCACTCTCTTTGGTTGCCCAGCCAGCCCCATAGCCTCCGGCCGAAACCCAGCCAGACGGTCCTGAGACGGTCACACTGGTAGCGCTGTTTGTAGCGAGATCAACCACTGACAGAGTGCTGCCCACCAAGGAATAAAGTTTATTGCTGATAAAAACGTTTTCGAACGGTGCTGTGATAGCGTCACCGCTAATGGTCAGCTGTGTCGAGACAAGCGTGCTAACATTAATTTTATAGACGGTGTGAATGTCGGTAATAATGTAAAGATTGCCGGCATTGTCCATGCTACCGTTAACGTAGCCAGAGACAGGAATACCACCAGTTGGTGGCCCTAAATCGGTCACAACACCATCGCTACCAATGCGAATCATGTCGCCAATTGTCACACCAGTGGTAGCACTCTGGGCGATGCCGTAAATATAGTTATCGAGTACGTTATAGCCGATGGCATTGTAATTAAAGCCGGCATCAGCACCAACATTGGTGTAGACTCCGGTAACTGGGTCAAGCACCTTAAGCTGGCCACCAATTACCTGGTAAAAATTAGGTGAGCAGGTAAAAGCCGCAGCCTTGACTTGTGATGGGCGATATACCAAGCAGGAAACCAAAAGAACAACCGCGACGAGAATTTTGAGTAGTTTTGTCATGTTTGTTACCAACGTCCCCAGAAGGACTCCGTTACAGTATTAGCGTAACACTTATGGTTAGTAATAACAACAACAGCCGCGAAAAATTATTCGACAGAAGTAGCGGTCACATCTTGTAGTGACCGAGGGAGGTCAAGTTTCTTGTATACGGCATCTAATAATCGTAGTTTTGTAATATCTCGCATTGCATCCTGATAGACGCCAATTGCCACGGCTTGAGTATGAGGAATTTTAAATCGAGACTTCTCCTCTATCTCATGCGCGAGCCGATGGCCTCCTCGGAGTATCTCACCACCAAATTTTGTAGAATCCGGGTCATTGGTAAGGGCAATGTTTTTAAGGGCTACCGTCCAGCAGATTGCCTTCACTAAAGTATCTTGGTTGTTTAGTGGATCACATTCATTACTCGCCAGATACTCCAGTAAGGCAGGCGACTGGTATACACCATGTTTAACAACTTCACTCAGCCCAAGGCATACTTGCATCTTTGGGAGTATTTCTAGGAAGCGGGGATCTAGTATTATTTTGCTTGGCTCATAGACTGATTGATAATAACTCTTTTTAAAATGTTCATCGGCCACCTTATTGATTCGCACCAAACCGCCAACTGAGGAGTCCGCCGCAGCCACTACGGTAGTGGGGATTGCAATATAATCTGATTTCCGCTCTTCTGCAATGTAAGCTGCAGCATTGAGCAACACTCCACCCCCAATGCCAACTATTGTTTCGATATCTTTAGGAATGTAGCTGGCTAAGTAGTTTTTGAGCCAAGAGACTTCTTTTAAGGTATGTTCGGCAGCATTAACATAGTGTGCTTTCTCGCCTAGAAAATCGGCAACAAAGCTGTTCTTCAGTTTGGAATCAACCAAGTAGAAGCTATTAGTAGGCAGCTCATCAGCATTTAGGGCACGGACAACAAACAGGGTTTCGGTAATAGTCTTGGCGCGAGGGTGATGTTTGGGCACGGGGAGCTGTAGCGAATAAGACGTTATTGAGTCATCCAGAGTTACAAATAAATGATCTATAGCTGTAGAGGCTCTTAGTATTTCGGCCTTTGCCGCTTGGTGGTTATGGCTCATGCGTTAAGTGTAGCAAAAAAGACTCTCGAAGAAGTCTTTCAAAATGATTAGTATAGGAGGGCCATCGTTCTGGCTATGGGAACTACGGAGTTTTTATGTGACCAACTAAGTAATCGGCTAGCATCTGGTTTGCTTGGCTTGAATGCCCACCCCTCGAGCCCCTATCTTGTGTGTCAAAAGCTTTAGTCGCTTCCTTGCCGCAGTATGGGGTTATCGTTGATGCCCCACCGGGGTGCTCACCAAGGAATTTACTCACGCCGTAGATATTATTGTTAATTATCAACCAACAGTCATCAACCGTATTGTGGCTTGAGACCTCGTTGATGGTGAACGTAGCCGTTGTAGTTGTCGGCAGTTGCTGGCTAGAAGACGTAGTAGCAGGAGAACGTACACCATTTTCTTTTTGCTGTTTTTGCAGAAAGCCACCAACAAAAACAAAGGACATAAAAAGTGTGAATAATGTTAGCGCAACTGCTAGTATTTTTTTCATGTTAGGGCAAAATCCTCATAGTATATGTTGTGCTTTGGAATGCCGTACTGGCGTAGTTGTTTGTTAAGACGATGCATCATAGCTGGCGACGCGCACATCAGGTAGGCTGCGGCGGTATCCTTGGCCAGCTCTTTAGCGTTAATGCTCTGGCCATGATTAGTGCAAATCGTAACAATCTCGAAACCCGGCTTATCGCAGGCGACGCCCTGGAGTTCTTTTAAGAATATTGCTTGAGTCATAGTTCGCACCCGGTAATACAGCGTTACTTGATACCCAGGGGGTAGGCTATGAGCCATTGCGACAAAGGGGGTAATGCCTATACCACCCGCCACCCAGACTTGTTTGGGATTTTGAATTTTAGTAAATGAAAAGTACCCGTAGGGCCCCTCAACCTTAACCAAGTCGCCTGTCTTCAATTTGTGAAGCTCGGATGTATAGTCACCCAGTGCCTTTGTAGCTATACGAATTCGGCTATCATCAGACCCTGAGCTGATTGAGAATGGGTGGCTTTCAGTGCTGACAGACGCAGAACTAAATTGGAAAAAGGCAAACTGCCCCGCATAACATGCCAAAGCATTTTTAAGCGGCTTTAGCCAGATAACAGTTATACCTTCAGTCTGTGAAAGCGAATCTACTATGTAATCGAGTTTTCTTTTAACAGTTTTATGAAACAAGGACCGATATACGTACAAACCAGCGGCGGAACCCCCAATTAACAAAAAGTAAGCAAAAAGCGGGAGGTTGGTTCGCAGATCGGAATTACTCACAAAAAGTGCGTGGTAGCCACCAACAAAAATCATGGCACCAAGGCATCGTTGTATAGTTACAAACCACTGATATTTAATCTTAATGTACATACTTATGGCCACAAGGACTATCATTGCGCCTAAAGCGATCTTGCCTAACATCAAAGCGACATCTAAATTTGGTTTTAAGTATTCGTAACCACTCAGTAAGGAGATACTGCTATATTTTGCAGTTATTAGGGCCGCATGAAGCATTAGTAAGATTAAAACAGAGCCCCCAATAATTCGGTGCGCCCTGTAGGCACGGTCCAGCCCCAAGAATAACCTTTCAAATACGGGCAGCCTTGCGCTCAATATGATATTAAAAGAGAGCAAGGCAAGGCCGCTTAGTGCGGCAATCTTCGCCAATGCATCCAGCTTCTGAGTCGTTTGGGTAACGACAAGTGTGGCTGGGCTGAATAATAGCCAGAGGATCACTGGTGTGAGCCCTACGGCAATCGTAAGTAGTACCCCATTAATTTTTTTGATCTGCATTCTATTTAATACTAACAATAAAGGCTGAAAACTAGCTGAGTTGTATGGTCCCGTTCGGCTAGACTAAAGTTTCTGATTGGAGGGCTATGGTGCTGGCTATGACAACGGAACCCAGGGTTATAAAGTATACTTCTAAATATGACTTTAATTGAGCAAAACATACTTTCGGCAATTTCTATTGGGCTGATCATCGCCGTCATGGCTTCGATAAAAAACAGTCAGCTAAAGGCCACCGTCTACAGCCTACCGATACCAATAACTATTGCGCTTATCGCAACTGGTGGAAAAGTTAATATAACAAACATTGTTGGACTTTTTCTCATAACGCTTTTTCTGTGGCTGGTGTGGATTTTGCATGAACGCGGACTAGGCATTTACGCCTCTGACGTTATCGCGGCAGTTTGTTATGTAGCGGTGGGTTATGCTGGGGTGAAATATATTAAACTTCCATTTTACGCAGGAGTGTTTATCTACCTGGTGGCATGGTTAGTCTTTATATTGGCATACCGTAACAGAGTTGTGTCTGAAAAAACGCGAGTAAGCTCTAAAATTAACCCAGCCGTAAAGGGGGCAATCGTTACGATTCTTGCTTATATATTATTCAGTCTCAAAAAGTACTTAGCCGGAATTATTGTGACATTCCCCTTTAGCGGTGTATTTGCCGTTATCGAAAGCAAGCACATGCTCGAAACGCTGGCAGGGGTTTTTACCCGTAATTCCATCGCAATCTTAATGATGTTCGTAACAATCTATGCCTTGGGCGAGACAAATCTTGTATTGAGGCTTGCTGCGGGCTGGGCGGTTTATTTAGTTGCTCTCAAGTTAGTGATAAAGTTCGCTCCATTAAAAAAGACTCAATAAAGAGTCTTTCAAAGTGATCGGTATTGGAGGGCCATTGTGCTTATTATGGCAACTGCCTCTTGCGAGGACCTCTACCCCCGTAATAACACTTATGCTACTATTTAAAGTAAGTTAGCTTTAACAAACAAGGAAAAAAGGAAACAAAAAAATGGATCCAAACAATCAACAAGTTCCTCCTCAGCAAAGCGCGCCCATTCAGCCAGTGCCACCCGCCCCAGAGCCAGGACCAATGCAGCCGCCCCAACCACTTGTTCCACAGACTCCACCTAAAAAGAAAAGTCCCCTCAAGATTATTTTAATCATTGTTGGTGTTTTGGTGGGATTATTCATTATTCTGGGTATCATTGGCGCGATAATAGGCCCTAAAGATTCAACCAGCAGTAAATCAAACGAGAGTACGTCATCTAGTTCAACTGCTCCGGCAGATGCTTTTTCAGCAGATGAAAAAAGCTCAACAACAGCAATTATCGAAAAGTATGTTGCGGCCATTAAGGCAAACAATCCTGCCCAAGCCTACGCACTTGGATCAACTACCTTCAAAACTGCTTACACACTGAAAGATATTCAGAATGGATTTTCTACTTTCCAAGATCAAAAATTCTCAAACAGTAAGTTAGCTTACATTTACCGTGCCAACGAAGCTGGCAAGACAGAAAATGTTTATGCTGCACTGTATACGACAACGGGTCCCACGGGGAAGGGTAACTACATTGGGTTTGTCCTAAATGCCAACCGCACTGCTGTCGATGACATACATCTTGAGGTGGGTGACAATATCGAGTCTGCTTCCACGGATATATCTGCTCGAGCAGACCAACTCTTTAAGAAACTCTATCCCGCAAGTGCAGCGCCAAGTGCCAGGCACAGTGTTGGTGTAGTAATACAGTAGGGAATAGATAAGTTCATACAAAAGACTCCCCAAAGAGTCTTTCCGATCTCAGTTGACATAGTGACTCAGGTGGAGTGTATTGGAGGGCCATTGTGGTTGCTATGACAACTATGACTGGGCGAGCTCGACCTGTATAAATTCGGCATTACTCATTTGGTTGACAGGATCAAAGTCTTCAAACTTCGTTCTACCTTTTGCAACTTGTGAGAAGTAAAAGCCAGATGTTGCATGACCAACAACTACCGTAGTGCCGGCTGCTTTTTCGGCAACTTGCTTAACTTTTGCAACCGCAACCTGCATCCGAGCAATGAGAGCTTTATGAGATTCAAATCCATATTCAGCATCGTTTTGGTAAAAGAATTCTGTTTCGTGCTTTTTCGGGCCACCCTCAAGTTCGCCCATACGCCGCTCATGCAACTCGTCGATAATTTCAATGTCATGAATGGGGATACCCAACTCTCCGGCAATAATTTCTGCAGTTTGTTGAGCCCTAATAAAAGGTGAGCAAATTATGTTTGAAACGTTATGTCCTTTCAGGTCTTGGCCAGTGACCTGTGCCTGTTCTATGCCTTCATCTGCCAATTTTGTTTCGGGAACTCCAATGGTTGCATTGGCGTTTGCTGTGCTTTTACCATGACGTACGTATAAAATCTTCATAGCTGTATCATAACAAACAAAACTCCTCAGTATTAGGAGTTTAAATATGGGTGCAATTAACTTTGTAGTTCTTTCGTGATCCTCTTAAAACCTTGGGCATCTAGTGATTCAGAGATAAGGTCGTAAAGAGTATCCCAATCAGAGGCAGTTTCCTCTGGTGGCCAATCATGTCCTTCTGCATTGTACGGTCTGCTCAGGACGAAGGTAGAAACATCGGCTTTCTTGGCGCTGATTGCATTAGCAACACTATCCTCGACCATAATATGTGCACCAAGCTTATCCCGGAGTATCCTACCTTTATCAGCCTGAGCTTCACCAATAAAGTCAGGGTCGCCAGAAAAGTGGAGCTCGTCGATAAGGTCTTCGTCGGCTTCTCCTACACCGAAATGCTCCCCAAGTGCCGTCAGTGTGGCATCTTCTAGGTTGCCTTTATCTCGAGCTGTGAGCGCATGCACGGATGCGCCGTACTCATGCTTCAATCTTACCAGTACATCACGTGCGCCTGGCATGAGCAGGTAATTCGCAACATCCTTTTGTGCACCGTAAAAGCCATCATCAAACTTCTTGCCAGTCTCTTTGTCCATTTCCAGACCGTCGTCATGCCAGTGGCGAAAGAGGTCTTTGTCGTGCTTTGCGTTATGGTCAAAAATGTCTTCTACTGCGTAATCGGTACCATGTGCTGTATTCCAACGCTCCACAGCATGTTGAGGTGTATCAAATAGCACACCATCGATGTCTACAACGATCACCGGACCTTGTCTTAGAGCTTCTGGATTTGTTGGTTGCTCGGTCACTTTGATTTCTCCTTGAACTAATCATAGCAAACAAAAAGACTCCCGAAGAAGTCTTTCAAAGTGTTCGGTTTCGGAGGGCCATTGTGATGGCTATGGCTACCCGAGCACCCCAAAGTGTTATAGTGGAGGGATGATAACTGATAATTTCAACAAACTCCAGTACCGTGGCCTCGTCAACGCCGCCATAGTTATTTGTTTTGTTTTGGCATTCGTAGTCTTAATCTATGGAGTTCGAGTCATTACCCGTAAATCTACCGACAAACCAATGCCAACTTCTTTGAAAATTGCTGTACTTATCGCTTTATGCGCTGTGCCTGTTCTGCTCGTCCTGATAGCGGCTGCAGTTTTGGAATAACAAAAAAACTCCCGAAGAAGTCTTTCAAGGTAATCTATATTGGAGGGCCATGGTTGTCGCTCTTGCAACTAAGCTACATCAAAAACTAGCTTAATAGATTCGTCTCGAGTGTCTATTTTTATCTTGCCACCACTCGGTATTAAAATCTGAGGGTCGCTATGTCCGAAGTCTAGATTTTGAATAATTGGTATGTTCGTGTTGTATTGCCTAATTGAGCGAACTATCTCGTCCCTTTGCTCTTTTCTGTACGCAGCTTTTTTCTCCGCACTATTCTGTTTGTCAAACTCCCAGGCCTTAGGACGTCCAACGATTACAGCCTGGATTTTATCGAACCAACCACGTTCGCCAAATCCACGAAGCAGATAGGCCGGTATCCACGACTCTGGGATATCTTCGGCGGTTTCGATAAACAAGACTACACCTTCTAGGTCACTGTCTTTTGGCAGGTACCTGCCAACTGTAGTTTGGAATATAAGAGACTCAACACAACCTCCCCATAAAGTGCCTTCAACTACTCCGCTACCGTCCCAATACAACTCGTCATTCGGCTCCATTGTTCGTGGTCTTTTAAGGTTGGCTTTGTCTGCCCAATCTAGACCTATATCGTTATATTGCTTGCTGGCTTTGACTTCGTATTCGTTACCAACGAACAAGGCATTTTTGATTGAGTCTACGGTCATGGGGAACATCTCGACACTCATGCCGAAATTTGTCATGATCGCACCCCCGTAATAACTTGGTATTCCAAGATTCCATAAAAAATTATGGATATGCGTGTTGTCGCTATAACCTAAAAATGGCTTAGGGTTATCAAGGAACACCTGTGGATCAAGATATTTGATAAGTTGAACCTGGTCCTCACCACCAATAGAGGTAAACACAGCCTTATTCTCGGGGTCAGCAAAGGCGGCCATTATATCGCGTGCTCTATCCTTGAGCGGCGCATTCATAATTCTAGTTGTTGGATATTCTTTCGGAGTAAGCCCAAAAATATCCTGTAGTCGTTTCAGGCCCAAATCAAAGGGGTGGGGGAATATTTGGGGCAACCCGTTAGATGGTGATATCACGGCAACTTGATCACCGATCTTAAGTTTTTGTAGTTTTATGAATTGTTTCATGCCCTAACTATAACAAAAAGACTCCAAGGAGGAATCTTTCATATCTCAGTTGACATAGTGATGCAGCTGGAGTGTTTTGGGGGGCCATTATAGTGGATAGAGCAACTAGGCAAAACATAGTTTGGGTTTGATTACTCCAGCTCTGCCTGGAGGAGTGCAGAATAATGAGCTGCTATACGGGTACGCACATCTTCGGGGTCCATATGTAACTCTTGCTCTATATCTGGCAGATCTTCGGTGGGAACGGGGCTGTTATTAACGACCGTTACTATTCCTCGCAACCCTATCCCCGCAAGTTTATTCGTTAGTGATACGCGGTGTGCGAGCCCGTATATTATGTTAACTGAAGTTAAGCCTTCTTCGGTTGTAGCTAACTGCCCCGCAGTATTTGATTGATGTATGGCGTTAAGATACCGAACGATATATTGCACAGCCGCCCTCTCACGAACCGTACTCCTTTCAACCGTGCCTCCCCATCGGGCTAGTTCGAATTCTACGAACGTATCAAGTGTATCTGGGCTCAGCGATGAGAATAGGGTCTGCCAGGCCTCTTCGCTCATTGGAGAAGCAAAAGCCTCGGAGGCCCCTTCGAGGTTAAAGTAGTCGGCAGGGAGCACAATGCAATTTTTGGCAAACAGACCTTTGAATAGTCTATAGCCAAATTCATTTACCTTTTCGGTAGGTGCTAACCGGCGTTCCACAAACTCATCTGTGGTTTCGGTAACAAGGGCCTGGTTGGCGTCATAAAAAGCTTTGTCTTTAAGGCGTCCATTGGCGAGCTGGTGAAGCTGTGCGAGTCTGGCTGCAGCGTACTCTCGTGTTCGTAGATAGCCTTCGCAAAAGACAATTGAGTCAGGCTGAACGAGTTCCAGCACCTCATCTGCTTGTTCGGGTGTGTGGTGATAGCTATAGATATTGTGTAGAGAGAATAGTTCATCCAGGTTTTCCTGACTCTCAGGAAGGTCCGGTTGCAAAGTCTCCATGGTGAGTATTTCGGAATGTATCATTGCTCTGAGTAAAACAGGGGCACATTCTTTCTGCAAGCACGAGCAAAACAAAAAGACTCCGGGAAGAAGTCTTTCAAAGTGATCGGTATTGGAGGGCCATTGTGATGGCTATAGTAACTAGTTGTATGTTAGCTAAACTTACTTGTTTTAACCGATGCTATCCAGTCCCCATATAATCGTCCCAATCAATAGCAGGCATCCAACGATGCCAATGGTTGTTATAGCCAGCCCCAGCCATAGCGTCCATTTTGAGTATTTGTCGTGGTATAACTTGTAGGATTTTCTTCCAGCAATAATACTGGAAATTCCTATATAGGCAACAGCAAATACCCCAATCGGCATCGCCATTAAGAAGGCAGCGTAGAACCCGGCTAAAATAGGAGTTTTTTGACCCAAGTAGAGCACTGCACCAACTACAATAATTCCAAATCCTATAAGAGCAAGGTGCAATTGATTTTTAGATTTATTTTGCGAAATAGCCATGAAGGGCATTGTATGCAAACGAGCTACCAAAAGCAATTTCTGCTTCCAAAGTAATTAGTATTGGAGGGCCATTGTGCTAGGTATAGCTACTTCACTTTATTCAGGGAAAATATCACCATAGTTTGCACGAACTGCTTCGGCGATCTTTAGACGACCTTCAATATTAAAGACATCACGTGGCCCTGTCACCGAATCAACTACCGTCCAAAATGCTTCCATGCCAGCGATTGCTTCTGTGCGCATAAAACTACCAGGGCTTACTGGATCAATATCAACTATTGTCTGATCTATATCGCGACCAGCGATAAGGCTGACCTCAACTTCACTCCCACATGTAGCACAGTCCCCAAGTCGTGCCCTCCGTTGATAACGTGCGGGTTTGGCAAACGAGTTGCATGTAGTGCTAACTTCGCACTTTTCGACGCCACAGGCATTGCTAGCGACTCGCGCAGCTAGGCTACCTAAAAGCACATCAGGCTCACCAGCAGGAGCGTCGATAAAGTACTCAACTATGTCAAATTTTTCAGCCATTGAGGTCACTTTAAGCTCTTGTGGCACATGAAGCAAGCACAAGCAAAAAAGACTCCAGGGAGAGTCCTTCAAATTGATCAGTATTGGAGGGCCATTGTGCTGGCTGTGGTAACCAAAGCAGCGGCTTGGTGTAATACTTAAGCTTGCAATGAGCAGGGTTGGGAGGATAATTTATACAAATAGGAGAAAGTATGTCATTAGTTGAATCACAATCTAACTCATCGGAACCCCGCGAACAGGTGATGCATGGACCATATCGGCCACTTGATGCTACCGGCCTAGTGAAACTTCAGCAGTGGGAAGGTGACGAGTATGACCTGACCGATACCGCCTTGCAACACCTCCATCAGCTTCATGGGCATTTTGATGCCATTAATGAGGCTACGACTTCCGGTAATTTAGATGCTGATCAAGCTAGGACACGAAGAATGTCTATCGATCGAGTACAGAATTATATCCTTGACCATCACCTGACACGATAACAAAAAAGACTCCCAAAGAAGTCTTTCATATCTCAGTTGACATAGTGATGCAGGTGGAGTGTATTGGAGGGCCATCGTGGTGGCTATAGCTACCCCATGGTGTTTGCTATACTACGCACATGAGCGAAGAAGCTAACGCAGCGATAATTGATAATACCAACCCGACGGCTGATTTTGTAGAGCTGCCCTTAGCTGATGTGTCAGAACGATACATCGAACGGCTAGAGATAGCTGAACAAACTGAGATTGCTTTACTGCTATCGGCTATGGGTATTGAAAAGACTGATGAAAAACTAGTCCTCACATTTAGCGGCGTTAAAGAAAGATTGGAGCAGCGGGGAATTGCAGCTCCTTTCGACCTTATGGCAGTGCCGGAGGCAGTAGTGAGTCCTACCAAATACCTGGAGTTAATGACACAAGGTTTTGCACCGGTTGGTACGGAATCACGTGATACCATGCTTCACGATAGTGTCTTCCATGGAGTGGGATTTGTTGGACTTGATACTCCCCTTGCAGACTTGATTAAGAATGCCTCTCGTCATGCTCTGTCTACAGGAGACGCTCGTGTTATAAGCGCCTGCGTAGAGAGTATAGACGGGCTTACCGGAGCCTACTTTGGCAGCTTTGTGGGGCCGTCAGAGCCGACGCACGATATCGCAGAACATGTATCATTGTTAGGAGGAGTGCTCAGTACAAAACTACCCGGTCAATCAATGGGCGAGACTTCAGCACAGCAAAAAGCCGGTCAACTAATTGCCCAGTCTGCTGAAAGTATGGCTATCGCAGGTGTCTCACATTTTAACACTCTACTCACCAGTCTTAACCAAGCACAAGCAGCGTAGTTGGAGGGCCATCGTGCTGGTTATGGCGACTAGACTTTCACTCGTACAAAAATCATCTCATGTTCGTAGTCAGTTGGATTGTGGATTTTGTGCTGAACATTAGCTGGGTAGATAAAGACATCACCAGCTGCGTATTCGTAGATTCCATCTTCATCATGAACTTCACCCTCACCTTTGATGACGACCATGATTTCTTCAGTGTCTGGGTGATCATGCCAATCAAAGGTTTTGCCAGCTGGCAAGTAACCATGAGTCATCATTTCAAAATGGGTACTAGCTAGGTGCTCAGGTGAGGCGTAGACCTTACGTGCGCCACTACCACCATGAGCTTCTTCTTTTTGGATTGAGTGAGCTGGTCGTTTGGTTATCTTCATCGGGCTTATCATACCAAACAAAAAGACCACTTGTGGAGAAGTCTTTCATATCTCAGTTGACATAGTGATGCACGTGGAGTGTTTTGGAGGGCCATTGTGGTGGCTGTCGTAACTATCTTAACGAAATTTCAATTGCGGCCTGATCGGTCGTGAAGATAGGGTAATTTGATAAGCTACTTTGATTAACCCAGGCCAACTCAGAATGCTCATCGCTTAAAACAAGCACATCAGGCAGACTTACTTTTGCCAAGTGAAAGGCTAAGAATAGTTTGTGTTCATTTTCAACGAGGAAATCACCTTGTGCTACATGAATTACTTCGTTGAGGCTTATCAGCTTGGCACCAGGTAGCTCTTCCTCAATTTCTCTCGAGAATGAATCGATAATTGACTGATCTTTGTCTATTCGGCCACCAGGGACTTCCCATTTGCCTCTGGAAGCATCTTTAAGAATTAGCACATCACCGGCTTCATTTTTTATAATGCCCTTGATCCCAACGTAGTAGGACTGTCTCTCGCTCATGGCTACAGCATAACAGACAAATAAAAAAGACTCCGGTAAGAGTCTTTCAAAGTGATCAGTATTGGAGGGCCATAGTGCTTGGTATAGCAACTCAGGTTTACGAGCACGATTCACAGGTGCAGTCTTCCTGTGTTGCGTCAAAGTAGGGGATAGTAGTTTGTTTGGTTTTTTGCTCAATAAAACATTTAGCATCAGGCTCGGCAAATTTGGTGCGGGGGAAAGCGGCTGTATCTCTAGGTAGGTGAACGAGATTGTCCCTATGGGGGTAGTCTCTAACCTGGGTTAAGACTGGTACGCCATATTCTTCAACGTAATCCGTAACAAAGTTTACATAAAAGCCTTGAAGCTCATCAAGCAGGTCTATGGTTATGGTAATGTTGCCACTTTCATCAAAGTGAGCGACTTCCTTGCCACCTATTGTAGTCGAGGTGAGTCTTTGTTTTTGGTCAGGAGTAAGGTGACGGGCGGATGTTTCGTCGTCACTAATGCCTCTTATGACGGTGTGTAAAACCGGACAGCCGGAAGCATTACGCATCCTATCGGGCCTTTTATTATGGGCCGTCAGGTTAGATCTTAAATGATGCTTAAGTTCTTCAGAAAGGCCGGCAATATTTCCTTGTTTATCTACGCCAAATAGTTCCCCATCAAAATCTATATTTCTGAGTATTTGCCATGGATCGGTATGAAAGGACTGTTGCCAGACGCCAAACTTCGTTCCCATGGCGTCTAACAGCGACTGTTTTAACCACGGAGCCTTCATGAGCTCGACGGTTTCATCAACAGTATGCGGCGACTGTATATGCCCTCTCCGTGCCGCCTCCCAGACAAAACCAAGAGCGAATGTGGGGTAGGTCGACAGAAGATTACTCTTAAAGTGATGGTCGGGATCGGCTGCAGTCCATTCCAACTCAGGTATGAGCTTTTGTTGTCTTTCTGTCAGCCCTGGCGCAATGAGAGTTTCTTCCAAAATGCGGTTGGCGGTCCTCATCATCAAGTAGGTTGAAGATATAGCGGGGTATATATTCGCTTTCTCGTATTCAGCTTCGGAACCCTCGGTGTATGAATAGCTAACGGTTTCTGGAGGTTGGCCATCATAGCCATTAATAGCCCCCACAACAAAGCTGTGCGCCAGAAAGGGCATGAATACTTTGCCTCTGCCATTTAGCTCTAGGTTGGCAGGCTGAAACGAGGAGGTCTCTATCATACCCATATTATATAATAAAGAAGATAGTTTATCAACGCTTGGATGGTCGTTGTGCTGGTTATTGCGGCAATGCGTGGTCCGGCTTGTGCCGATTGGCAAGATAGCCGACTCCAGCTGCCAAAACTGCAGCCAGCCCACCGACAAATAGGCCGACGCGAGGATTGGAGTGATCACTAATGTAACCAATAATTGGGCCGCCTATTGGTGTCGTACCCAAAAAAGCAATAACCATAAAGGACATAATGCGTCCTCTCATTTCTGGTCTCGTTGTGAGTTGCAGGGTAGCATTGCTGAGCGCGATGAGTAGAATCGAAAATATACCCACGAACAAGATGACGATAAGGGCGCTGACAACCCCCGGCGTGAGGGCAAGTAGCATGATACTAAACCCAAAAAGCAAGGCGATTCGTATAAGCGCCTTGGCGCTGGCCTGCCCCTTGCTCGCTGTGTACAGGGCAGCACCCATCGCACCAGCACTCATTACAGCCGTGAGCGCCGAATACGTACTTGCACCCCCATGGAACGTTCTCGTAGCCATGAGCGGTAAAACTACTGGAAATTCATACGTAAATATACCCGTAATAAAGATCATCAGCAGTACGGCTCGTATTTCTGGCACACTCCAGGCATAGCGGAGGCCAGCCTGAATCTGACCTTTTTCTTTAGGAACTGGTGGGGTGGGATGTAACTGATCGGTGCGCATCAAGGCCAGAGCGGTGAGTAGCGCAACAAAGCTCAAAGCATTAACAATAAAACAGGGGCCAATGCCAATCGTCACTATGAGTATTCCAGCGATAGTCGGCCCAACAATTCGTCCAAGATTTACCAAGGTCGCGTTGAGCGCCACCGCATTCTTAAGGCGGGCTTTACCAACCATTTCAATCACAAAAGCTTGTCTGGATGGGCTATCGACAACTTGTGTTAGGCCGACACCAACCGCCAGAACGTAAACCATCCATAATTGAACCAGATGACAAATAACCAGAATCCCTAATACGAATGCTAAGGCAGCGGCGATCGACTGCGTAAAATAAAGCACCCGGCGTTTATTAAAGCGATCTGCAATAACGCCTCCCCAAGCTCCAAATAATAGAATGGGTAAGAATTGAGCAGCCACAACCAAACCAAGCTGAGTTCCTGAATGCGTTAGCTCCAGTACCAGCCATGCCATAGCAATCATCTGCGCCCAAGTACCACAAAGTGATATACCTTGACCCAAGGCAAAAAGCCTAAAGTTACGCACACTCAACGACGAGAATGTTTGTTTTAGAGCAAAAACCATACCGGCTTCGCCAGCCTTAACCTCTTCTTTCATAGTTGCTTCAAGTATAACAAGAAAGACTTCAGAAAGAGTCTTTCATATCTCAGTTGACATAGTGATCCAGGTGAAGTGTTTTGAGGGCCATTGTGCTGGCTATGACAACTTCCGTATATTAAAGGGATATGAGCCACGATGTAATCATTCTGCTTGGCTCGCAGCCAGATCTAACAACTTGGGAGTTTCCTGAGCAAGTTCACCTTTGTGTGAGACGTGCTAAAGAATTACTCAACGAGGGGCAAGCCCCATTCATTGTCACTTCCGGAAAATGGAGTACCACTATCGATACACTACAGCTACACCAACCGTTTCGGGAATGTGATGCTCTGGCGAATCTTTTGATTGATCAAGGAGTGGACCCGGCTAAAATCCTTAAGGAAAGCCGATCACAGGATACGATCAGCAACCTCTACCATCTGAAGAAGGGCTTATTAATACCGCGAAATATGAAGCGTTTACTCTTTGTGGTCGCAGAATTTCGCATACCTCGATTGGAGTTTTTGTGCGAGCAAATACTTGGACCAGATTACACGATAGACTTTGAGCCCATCCAAAGCGAGCCAAGTGCTAGCTACAACGAGCCCCAAACCTTCAAGATGCAAAAAGAGTTTCTAGAACCCATAAAGCCTGGTGAACATGAATGGTTGGCTGACAAATTCTTTGCGGCGCCAATGTACCAAAAAATGGCTGCACTTGATAAAGAAAAATATAAGCATCTTAAAAAAGAATCCCGTAAGAGTCTCTCAGAGTAATTAGTATTGGAGGGCCATTGCACTGCCAACTAAAACAGCTTCTGTAATACGATAGCTATTACGCACCGATACAGCTGATAGCGAAAAAGATACGCAGCCAGTATAAAACGAAACAAGTGCCCCCGACAAAAATGAATAACTTGAGTCCCAGGCTCTCTCTGGTGTTAAAAATCATAGAGGTAACCAGCGTTACACCAAGCATGCAGTAATATAATGAGGCTCTTGAGGCGCTACATGAATGAATGCTCAGTAAGGCGGGGAGAATCAGTGGAACACCCACCAACAGTGAGCATATCTTAAGCCCTTTATGAAGCGTGTCAAGATTCTGATCAGATAAATTCTCTGTCAATTGCGTACAGACGGTATAGGTAATAGACATTACGACTATCAAAAAGACTGCAAAAAGGAAAAACGACATGCCCTAACTATAACAAAAAGACTCCTGAAGATGTCTTTCAAAGTAATCAGTATTGGAGGGCCATCGTGCTGGCTATGGCAACTTAACGAGATCAAGTACCTGATGCAATATATCGTCATTGTTGGTAGCTACAAAATACTTATCCCAACCAACGGTTTCTTTGGTGTAGTCTAGTTTATTTCCTTCAAGGTCTACAATTACTCCACCCGCTTCTTTTATTATTACTTCTGCGGCGAGAGTGTCCCACTTACTGCCGTGAACATTAGTGTGTACTGATACATCTGCTTTGCCCTGTGCGATACGACCAAGTTTTAGGCCTATGCTTCCCTCAGGCACCCTATTCTTCACGGGTAAATTATTGACTTGTTCATCAAGTGGTCTGATGTCACCGACTATCTGGTTCCTGACAACTAATGTCGCCTCACTAAGTTTATTATTTTTTGAAACACGGAGTCTTTTAGTTTTGCCTTCATACTCACGAAATGCACCCTCACCCCTTGCGGCGTATAAAAGCTCGCCCGTGATAGGATTAAAGACAACCCCAAGTCGAGGTACGTTATTGTCCAGTAAGCCAATCATAACCGCAAAAGATTCACGTCCTCCAACAAAATCTTTCGTTCCATCCAGCGGGTCAACCATCCAAACGCGTTTTGCATAACTTGATGGTCTTGCATCATTTTCCTCAGATAGTATTTCATCCTGGGGGAAAGTGGCCGATAGCGCTTGTCGTATATACTCATCCGATTCTTTATCGGCCTGTGTTACTGGGTCAAACCTATCCTTTTTATAACCAACTTCTATACCTTTGTTGAAATGCTTCGACAATATTGCACCGGCGTCTTTTGCGATAACAATAACTTTCTCTAGCTCCGCGTTCATATACCCTAACTATACATCAAAGATAAGGGTAGACTAGCTCTGGTTTAAGTGAACTGTTTTGGAGGGCCATTGTGATAACTATCGGAACTAGCAATCTGCATAACTTTACAATTTCGGTATACTAAACATATGAAGGCACCAGATCTCAGAACAGATAATGCTCCCGTCAGGCTCGTTGAGCCGAATGTAGAGCGTGATGCTCTGTTAGGAACAAAATGGCTTAGCGGAGAGTTGGGGCGTACTACTTTGAGGCAGATGGGAAATACAGAAAATGAAATCGACCAGATGCTGCCAGCGACCATAGAAAATCAAACAGAATTGGTGAAAAGTTTTCTTGAACGAGAAGACCAGCTTAACTGGATGATCGAATACGAAGGGAAGGTTGTTGGTTCAGTTTGGGTTGATTTAGATCCTAAGAAGGACGAATCCGGAAACGTGATTGTGCCCGGTCCCTCTGTCCATATAATGATCGGCGATCCCGATACCCGCGGCA
>Ga0209023_10001464_pt1 | contig 31678 bp, 25 predicted proteins | sample LakOneMetagenome_FD_187468 | JGI IMG/M metagenome (GOLD analysis project Ga0209023, IMG submission 187468) | Freshwater and sediment microbial communities from Lake Erie, Canada (SPAdes) (version 2) | ecosystem: Environmental > Aquatic > Freshwater > Lentic | place: Lake Erie, Canada...
GCAGGCGTTTGCCTCCTGCAGCGATGATGTACTGGGAAATCTGGGCCACCAGGGGGACGCTGGACGTCAGTCGCTGGCCGATGACCTTGTCGACCTCGTGCATGTCTTGTGCAACGAGCAAGAGGGGGGAGGCTGCGGAGGCGGTGTTGTCAGTCAAGATGGTGGCCACAGAAAGTGCCCGGATTATAGGAAGGACGCGGGGTGCCTCTTCGCGGGGTGCGGCGTGTCTGACACCACCAGAGCGCAGGGGCTGGCGCTTTTTGGTGCAGTGCGCTATACTCGCTGGCTCTGCGGAAATCCGTCTGCAGAACTCATATCAAGAGGTCATCATGTACGCGGTCATAAAAACCGGCGGCAAGCAGTATCGCGTTGCTTCCGGCGAAAAAATTAAAGTAGAACAGATTGCTGCGGACGTAGGCCAGGAGATCGTGATCGACCAGGTTTTGGCTGTCGGCAACGGCGCTGAACTCAAGGTTGGCACACCCCTGGTGTCCGGCGCAACCGTGGTAGCCACCGTCGTGGCCCACGGCAAGCACGACAAGGTTCGCATCTTCAAGATGCGCCGTCGCAAGCACTATCAGAAGCGCCAAGGCCATCGCCAGCAGTTCACCGAACTGCAAATCGGTGCGATCGCTGGTTAATCCAAGGAGCTAAGTCATGGCACAGAAAAAAGGCGGCGGCTCTACGCGAAACGGGCGTGACTCCAAGCCAAAGATGCTGGGTGTCAAGGCCTTTGGTGGTGAACTGATCAGCGCTGGCTCGATCATCGTGCGCCAACGTGGCACGCGTTTCCACCCCGGCAGCAATGTCGGCGTGGGCAAGGACCACACTTTGTTCGCTCTGGTCGACGGCCACGTGTCGTTCGGCACCAAGGGCGCAATGTCCAAGCAAACGGTCAATGTGACTGCTGCTGCCTGAGGTTCTCCTCTGGCAACCATCGAAGCCCCGCCTGGTCGGGGCTTTGTTATTTGGTCTGTACGATAGCGGCCTACCGCCGGCTGCCACTGCAGGCCGCACCTGAACGGGGTGTTTTTGCTGCAAAGCAAACGCGGCAGGCCGATGGGGTCTGCCGGCGCCGCCTCCTTCTGTAAACTGGATATCCCATGAAGTTCGTCGACGAAGCCTTTATTGACATTGCTGCCGGTGATGGCGGCAATGGCTGCGTGTCTTTCCGGCACGAGAAATACAAGGAATTCGGCGGCCCCAACGGGGGCGACGGCGGGCGTGGGGGTCATGTGTTTGCCGTGGCGGACCCGAACCTCAACACCCTGGTCGACTACCGCTACTCGCGCCGGCACGAAGCCAAGCGCGGCGAACACGGCATGGGCTCCGACATGTTTGGCGCTGCGGGTTCGGACATTGTTTTGAAGATGCCGGTCGGCACCATCATCACCGACGCAGAAACGGGCGAGGTGCTGTATGAGCTGCTCAATCCGGGCGACGTGATCACCATTGCCAAGGGCGGCGACGGCGGCTTCGGCAATTTGCGGTTCAAGAGCGCCATCAACCGCGCACCGCGGCAAAAGACGCCCGGCTGGCCCGGCGAAAAGAAGAACCTCAAGCTTGAACTGAAGGTGCTGGCCGATGTGGGTTTGTTGGGCATGCCCAACGCCGGCAAGTCGACCTTCATCACGGCCGTCTCCAACGCCCGGCCCAAGATCGCCGACTACCCGTTCACCACGCTGCACCCCAACCTGGGCGTGGTGCGCGTGGGCCCTGAACAGAGCTTTGTGGTCGCCGACATTCCGGGCCTGATCGAAGGCGCGTCCGAGGGTGCCGGCCTGGGGCACCAGTTCCTGCGCCATCTGCAGCGCACCCGCCTGCTGCTGCACATCGTGGACCTGGCACCGTTCGACGACGCGGTCGATCCCGTAGCGCAGGCCAAGGCGATCGTGAACGAGCTCAAGAAGTACGACCAGAAGCTCTACAGCAAGCCGCGCTGGCTGGTGCTCAACAAACTGGACATGGTGCCCACCGAAGAGCGCGAGGCCCGGGTGAAGGACTTTGTGAAGCGCTTCAAGTGGAAGGGGCCGGTATTTGAAATCTCGGCCCTGACGCGCGAAGGCTGCGAGCCGCTGATCCACGCGATCTTCCGCCACGTGCAGTCCGAGCAGCGCATCGAGAACGAGCCGGTGGAAGTCGATCCACGGTTCGCGGGCGACGCGCCGCAGTAAGCCAAGACAGCGCGAAAGCGCGGCAACGCGCATTCGAGAGCCGGTTTTTGGATTGCTATCTATTTCATAGCTTCTACCGCTTGCAGGACAAGCGGTAGGGGCTTAAAACACAATGAAAATGGTCTCCAGCGTATTGCGTGATGCCCGCCGCATCGTGGTCAAAGTCGGCTCCAGCCTTGTGACCAACGAAGGCCGCGGCCTGGACGAGGCAGCCATCGGCGAATGGAGCCGCCAGCTTGCGGCCCTGGTGCGGGGCGATGGCGGTGCGCCGCGCGAGGTCATCATGGTCTCCAGCGGCGCCATTGCCGAGGGCATGAAGCGCCTGGGCTGGACCACGCGGCCGCATGAGATTAATGAACTGCAGGCCGCAGCCGCCGTCGGGCAGATGGGCCTGGCGCAGATGTACGAGACCAAGCTGCGCGAGCAGGGCATGGGCAGCGCGCAGGTGCTGCTCACCCATGCCGATCTGGCCGACCGCGAGCGTTACCTCAATGCTCGGTCCACCCTGCTGACGCTGCTGCGCCTGGGTGTAGTGCCCGTCATCAACGAGAACGACACGGTCGTCAACGACGAGATCAAGTTCGGCGACAACGACACCTTGGGCGCTCTGGTGGCCAACCTGGTGGAGGCCGACGCGCTGATCATCCTCACCGACCAGAAGGGCCTGTACACCGCTGACCCGCGCCGCGACCCTGCGGCACAGTTCGTGCACGAGGCCAAGGCGGGGGACGTGGCGCTGGAGGCCATGGCCGGCGGCGCGGGCTCCAGCATCGGCCGGGGCGGCATGATCACCAAGATCCTCGCGGCCAAGCGGGCGGCGGGCTCGGGTGCCTCCACCGTCATCGCCTGGGGCCGCGAGCCTGACGTGCTGGTGCGGCTGGTCAGCGGTGACGCCCTGGGCACGCTGCTGGTGGCCCAGACGCAGAAGAAGCAGGCCCGCAAGCAGTGGATGGCCGACCACCTGCAGATGCGCGGCGCCGTGGTGGTGGACGCCGGTGCGGCTGCCAAGGTGCGCGACGAGGGCAAGAGCCTGCTGCCTATCGGCATGGTGTCGGTCGAAGGCCACTTCTCGCGCGGCGACGTTATTGCCGTGCGCGATGCGTCTGGCGTGGAGATCGCCCGGGGCCTGGCCAACTACGCTGCGGCCGAAGCACGCTTGCTGTGCCGCAAGCCGTCGAGCGAGTTCGAGAAGCTGCTGGGCTATGTGGCCGAGGCGGAAATGGTGCACCGTGACAATTTAGTGTTGGCCGTCACCCAGCCCGCTCGCTGAGTCTGATCCAGTGCCACGCCGGTGTGGCTGATCACTCAGATGGCACCGTGCGGTCACAAGCCGTGTTGGATTCTGCGACGGTGCTGACACTGCGATCCCAAAGTCCAAAGCCCCTGAGATCTTGAGGTCCGGCAGCTCTGAGGCGCTCAGGTGGATGCGAACAAGGTGCTACTAGCCCCACCAACAAAAATGCCTGCATGGACATGCAGGCATTTTTTTGTTTCATCTGACCACTGCACCAAAAGAGCAGCAGTCCGCGCAGCAATCAATCCGTCAGCGCGGTGCCGTCGTCACCGGACCCGGCGGCAGCGCATCCAGCTCTGCAGGCATGCTGTTTTGCGGGTCCGGATCGAAACTGGCCCCAGGCGGCAGTTCCATGCCCGGGTTGAGCAGCATCGACCCCGTGCGAAACATCGCGCCTGCATGTTCGCCCTCGCGGGTGCGCATGCCGCTGCGCAGGTAGCGGTTGCGCTGTTCGTGGCGCGGCAGGTAGCGGGACAGTTCCGTCAGCGCCATTTCGTAGACGCCACGTTTGAACTCGACCACCACATCCAGCGGCACCCAATAGTCGTTCCAGCGCCAAGCGTCGAACTCCGGGTGGTTGGTCGCACGCAGGTTCAAGTCCCAGTCGTGGCCCATCAGTTGCAGCAGGTACCAGATTTGTTTCTGCCCTTTGTAGTGTCCGCGCGCATCGCGGCGTATGTACCGGTCAGGCACCTCGTAGCGCAACCAGTCCCGGGTGCGGGCCACCACGCGCACGTGATTGGGCAATAATCCCACCTCTTCGTGCAGTTCTCGAAACATGGCCTGCTCGGGGGTTTCGCCCCGGTCAATGCCGCCTTGCGGGAACTGCCAGCTGTGGGTGCGTATGCGCTTGCCCCAGAACACCTGGTTCTTCTGGTTGAGCAGGATGATGCCGACGTTCGGCCGAAAGCCGTCCCGGTCAAGCATAATCAAACCCCAATTTTTAAACTGTGTCCATTATGCACGGCGCCTAGCGTGCGGCAAGTGGGCTGCTCCCTTCTGCCCGAAATCGATCCCGATGAAAGCCTCCCAGTTCTTTATTTCCACCTTGAAGGAAGCTCCGGCGGATGCCGAAGTGGTCAGCCACAAGCTCATGACGCGGGCGGGCATGATCAAGAAGCTCGGCGCGGGCATTTACAACTACATGCCGATGGGCCTTCGGGTGATCCGCAAGGTCGAGGCGATCGTGCGCGAAGAGATGAACCGCGCAGGTGCCGTGGAGCTGACCATGCCTGTGGTGCAGCCTGCCGAGTTCTGGCAGGAGACCGGCCGGTTCGACAAGATGGGCCCCGAGCTGCTGCGAATCCAGGACCGCCATGGCCGCGACTTCGTCGTGCAGCCCACCAGCGAAGAAGTGGTCACTGACATCGCTCGCCAGGAGCTCAAGAGCTACAAGCAGCTGCCCAAGAACTTCTACCAGATCCAGACCAAGTTCCGCGACGAGCGCCGTCCGCGCTTCGGGCTGATGCGTGGGCGTGAATTCATCATGAAGGACGCCTACAGCTTCGACAAGGACCAGACGGCCGCCAAGGCCAGCTACCAGGTCATGGCCCAGGCCTACCGTCAGATCTTCGACCGCTTCGGCCTGACCTACCGCGCGGTGGCGGCCGACAGCGGCGCCATCGGTGGCGATTTGTCCGAAGAGTTCCAGGTGATCGCCGCCACCGGTGAAGACGCCATCGTCTACTGCCCCGCCAGCGACTACGCCGCCAACATGGAAAAGGCCGAGGCCCTGGCCCCTGCAGGCCCACGCCCTGCACCTGCCAAGGCGATGGAAAAGACGCCCACGCCCGGCAAGGCCACCTGCGCCGATGTGGCCGAGCTGCTGTCCGTGCCGCTCAGCAGCACCGTGAAGTCCCTGGTGCTGGCCACCGACGAAACCAACGAGGCCGGCGAGATCATCAAGAGCCAGGTCTGGCTGCTGCTGCTGCGCGGCGACCACGACATGAACGAGATCAAGGTCTCCAAGGTGCCGGGGCTGGAGGCCAACTTCCGCTTTGCCACGCTCACCGAGATCGAAGAGCACTTCGGCTGCAAGCCCGGCTACCTGGGTCCCATCGGTTTGAAGAAGCCCTTGAAGATCGTGGCCGACCGCGAAGTCGCCGTCATGGCCGACTGGATCTGCGGCGCCAACGAAGTGGACTTTCACATCACCGGCGTGAACTGGGGCCGCGACCTGCCCGAGCCCGACGCCATTGCCGACATCCGCAACGTCGTGGCGGGCGACCTGTCGCCCGACGGCAAGGGCGAGCTCGCCATCGAACGCGGCATCGAGGTGGGCCACGTGTTCTACCTGGGCACCAAGTACAGCAAGGGCATGAACGCCACGTTCCTGGGCGACGACGGCAAGCCTGCGTTCTTCGAGATGGGCTGCTACGGCATCGGCGTCACGCGCCTGCCTGCGGCGGCCATCGAGCAGAACCACGACGAGCGCGGCATCATCTGGCCCGACGCGATTGCGCCGTTCACCCTGGTCATCTGCCCCGTGGGCATGGACCGCAGCGAGGCCGTCAAGGCCACGGCCGAGCAGCTCTATGCCGACCTGCTGGCTGCCGGTGTGGACGTGATCCTGGACGACCGCGGCGAGCGCCCCGGCGCCATGTTCGCCGACTGGGAATTGATCGGTGTGCCGCACCGCGTGACCATCGGGGACAAGAGCCTCAAGGAAGGCGTGGTCGAGTACCAGCACCGCCGCGATACGGCGGCCACCAAGGTGGCTGTGACAGACATACTGGCCCACGCGAAGGGCCGCATGGCGCCATGAACCCGCGTTGGGTTGTCGGTGCTGACGGCCTGCGCACCCCTGCAGAGGGGCTGTCGCAAGGCTTGTGCCAGGACGTGTCTCAAAACGTGCCGCAGGACGTGCCACAGGACGTGCCGCAGGGTCTGTCGCGCCGTGGCTGGCTGATGGCAGCCTCGTCCCTGGCGGCGCCTGCAGGCTGGCTGGCGGCGCCCCAGGCAGCGCATGCCGGCGGGCAGCTGGAAGAGCCGCTCATGGACTCGGTGCGCAGCGCGCTCAGTTCGGCCGTCGCCAACCACGCGCCGCCCGAGCCCGAGTTCTTCACCACCGAGGCCCGCATCCACTACCTGCGCTGGCTGGGCACCATGAGCGACCGGCTACGCCGCCGCAAGCCCGAGTGGGAGGTTCGCCGCGACTTCCTGCAGACGGTCTGGTACGAGTCCAAACGCGCGGGCCTGGATGTATCGCTGGTGCTGGGTCTGGTGCAGGTCGAGAGCGCGTTTCGCAAGTTCGCCGTGTCCAGCGTGGGCGCGCGCGGCTACATGCAGGTCATGCCGTTCTGGACGCGCGTGATCGGCGACGGCGATGCCGGCAAGCTGTTCCACATGCAGACCAACCTGCGCTTTGGCTGCGTGATCCTGCGCCACTATGTGGACCGCGAGCGCGGCGATCTCTTCATGGCCCTGGGCCGCTACAACGGCAGCCGCGGACGCTCGCCGTACCCGGACGCGGTGTTCGGCGCGCAGCGCAACTGGCTCTTTGGCGAAAAGCCGCAACTGCCTGCGGGTTGAACCGCTGTGGAAGGTGGCCGGTGGTGGGGCTGGCTTGTCGGGCTGGTGGACCCCGGACGATGGACGTTGATCGTTGACAGCGGACTCTCCAGAACCTGTTTGCTATCACATTCGTAGCTACTACCGCTTGCCTATCAAGCGGCAGCGGTCGATTTGATATCAATCCGGTCTGCCCAGCCGACTTGCGCACACCACGCCAAACCACTACGCCACCACGGCACGACCGCACAGGCCTGCCGAGACCTACCTCACCGCCGCCGTCGATCCGCCGTCCGCCTTGGCCACGACCGGCGTGGCTGCCGGTGCCAACGTTAGGCTGGCATCGGCCTGCGGCACCCCCAGGCGCGACACCATCACCTGGTCGATGCGGTAGCTGTCCACGTCCAGCACCTCGAACTTGTAGCCGCCCCAGCTCACGCTGTCGGTGCGGCGCGGCACGCGGCGCAGCATCACCATCAAGAAGCCGGCCAGCGTCTCGTATTCGTCGGCATGCGGCAGCTCGTCGAGCGACAGCGCGTGCAGCACGTCCTGCACCGGCGTCACGCCGTCGATGAGCCACGAGTTCTCATCGCGCCGCACGATCTGCTCCTCGTCCGCCGGGCCCACCACCAGGTCGCCCATCACCGTGCTCATCACATCGTTGAGGGTGACCACGCCCACCACCAGGCTGTATTCATTCACGATCAGCGCGAAATCCTCGTGCACCTGGCGGAACTGCTCAAGCACCTCGGACAGCGTGAGCCGGTCGGGCACGATGAGCACCTTGCGCACCAGGCTGTCGTCCGCCAGCGAGATGGGCTGGTTGTTCAGCACGCGCTGGAACAGGTCCTTCGCGTCCACATAGCCCACCACATGATCGATGTCGCCCTCGCACACTGGGTAGGTCGAAAACGGCTCGGCCGCGATGCGCAGGCGGATGACGGAGTCGGGCTCGTCGCGCAGAAAGAACGCGATGCGGTCGCGCGGCGACATGGCGCTCGAGACCATGCGGGTATCGAGCTCGAACACGTTGGTGATGACCTGCTGCTCGCGCGCCGCCAGCACCCCCGCGCGGGCGCCGGCTTCCATCATGGCCAGGATGTCGTCGGAGGTGATGCGGTCGTCCCGCAGCGACGACAGGCCCAGCACCCGAAACAGCGCGTCCGCGCTCCGGCTGTACAGCCACACCACCGGGCGCAGCAGCGTCATGCACCACGCCATGGGCTGCGCCAGGCGCACTACCATGCGCTCCGGCTCGGCCATGCCCAGGCGCTTGGGGAACAGGTCGGCGAACAGGATGAACAGCGATGTGATGACCGCGAACGACGCCAGGAACCCGGTGGTCTGCGCCGTCTTGTCCGAGAACCACAGCTCGAAGAGTGCGGTGAAGTGGGGGCTCAGCGCCCCTTCGCCGACGATACCGCCCAGGATGGCCACCGCGTTCTGCCCCACCTGCACCACAGTGAAGTAGTCGCCCGGCTGCTCCTGCATGCGCAGCACGCGGTCCGCCCGCGAGTCGCCCTCGTCCGCCATCTGCCGCAGCCGCAGCCGGCGTGCGGCCGCCAGCGAAATTTCGGCCATGGAAAAGAAGGCGCTGGCTGCAATCAGCAGCCCGATCACGAAGAGGCTTTGGGACAGGGTCATGGGAGGGAAAGGGTGGCGCACGGCTCGGCGCTGCGGCCATCCGAGTGTATCTGCGCGCCCTGCAGGCGAAAACCCGTAGCTGCGCACGCAGCGCACGCCGCGAACGCATCGACTGCAGCACGCTCAGTAGCGCACGTGCGCGGCTTCACCCAGGCCTCTATAGCGCACGCACCCGTCTGCGGCCGCGCGGCCGCAGCGCGTTCAGTGCTGCCGTCTGCTACTGCATGAACCCGATGCGGTTGCGTGAGGCGGCGGCCCGGGGCATGTCGGCGACTTCGACCGTGGAGCGGCGGTCCAGCCGGGCGTTGCCAAAGCCGGTCATCAGCGCGCGCCGCATCTCCCGCGGCGGCATCTGCGCCAAGTGGTCCAGTACGTCGGCCTGCGGTTCGGGGTCGAGCAGCCGGCCCCAGTCGTGGCCGCTGCGGATGCCGGTGTAAAGGATGTGCGCGATGGCGCGCGCCTGGTCCAGCGTGGGGGCCTCCACCTCAAACACATTCATGCGGTTCAGGATCGGGTCCGGGATGCCGCGCGTGTCGTTGGCGGTGGTGATCCAGATCACCTGGCTGGCATCGATGGCCACTTCGGCGAACTCGTCGGTAAAGCTCTGGGCGGTGTCGTGCTCCAGCAGGCTGTACAGCGCGCCCAGCGGGTCGTACTGCGCGTCTGCGGCGGCCTTGTCGATTTCGTCCACCACGATGACGGGGTTGGCGTATTCGCCCTCCACCAGCGCCTCGAACACCTTGCCGGGGCGCGCGCCCTTCCACTGCGCGGACGAACCCGACAGCAGCCAGCCTGCGGTCATGGAGCTCATCGGCAGCAGGTTCATGCCCGTGCCCAGCAGCGCGGCCAGGTGGCGCGCAAAGTGCGTCTTGCCGATGCCGGGCGGGCCCAGCAGCAGCATGGGCGTGACCTCCAGGCCGTCGCTGCTGTCCTGGGCCAGCGCAACGTGGCGCCGCACATCGTCCAGCACTTCGGTGAAGTTGGGCAACTGCTCGTACAGGCTGGCCATGTCGGGCACGCCCGACGGCTTGACCTGAAAGCGCTCCGGCCCGCGCTCCAGCATGCGTTCGTACACGGTGCGCAGGGTTTCGTATTCGCGCTGGTTGCCGGACTCCTGCAGCCGTGCAAGCTTGCGCTCGACGTCGCCGGGGTGGAACACATTGCGCATCTGGGCCACCGGCAAGCGCAGGGCGGGTGGCTGGGGAACAAGGCTATGGCTGGTCATTGCATGCTCCTTCGTGATGTGGGTCACGCAATCATTCAAGCACACAACATGCCCGCCGGAGCACCGGATAAGCCCCTGATCGGTGCGCTTGTTACCAGCGCTGTTGTTGCCACGCAAAAACCGGGTAGTCCTTGCAGTGATTGGCCAAGCAAAAAGCCGCCCGGAGGCGGCCTGTGCCGGCAGTGCGCAAGGGCATGCCGCGGTGGTGACCGGTGCGGCGCCGAAGAAGGCACCGCCGGGGCGTCAGCCCTCGGTGCCCAGCACCTGCTTGAGCTCGCCCGACTCGTACATCTCCATCATGATGTCCGAGCCGCCGATGAACTCGCCCTTGACATACAGCTGCGGGATGGTGGGCCAGTTGCTGTATTCCTTGATGCCCTGGCGGATTTCTTCGTCTTCCAGCACGTTCACCGTGACGAGGCTCTTGGTGTCCACACCGCTGGCCTTCAGGATCTGAATGGCGCGGCCGGAGAAGCCGCACATGGGGAAGCTGGCGTTGCCCTTCATGAAGAGCAGGACCTCGCTGGATTTGACGAGGGCGTCGATGCGTTGTTGGGTGTCGCTCATGGGATGTCCGTTAGGTTGAGGCGCAGATGGGCTGCATTATCCCAGTTTGACGGCGGAGTCGCGCGCCCGCATCAGCCTGCCAACTTTCGCAGTGCGGTTTCCATTTTGGCCACCGCGGCCGCCTCGGTCTCCAGCTTCTTGAGCAGCACGTTGACCTTGTCCAGGCTGGCCTGTGACGTCGCCTGCACGTTGGAGCCCACGAACGACACTTCCTTGGGGTTTTGCTCCACGTAGGTCACCAGCTCCATGGTGGCGGCCAGCATGCCCTGGGTGGCCGGCAGCAGCTGCAGCATCAGCGCGGCCAGCTGCGTGACGAGCTTGTCGAACGCCGCGTCGTACACCACCCGCAGGTCGTCCGGCTGCGTCAGCGCCTTCTTCGCCGCGTTCGCGCGGTCCAGGCGCGCCTGCACTTCCTGCTGCGCCTGGGGCAGGTGCGCCAGCAGTTCGTTGACCTGGGTGCGCTTGGCGATCAACTGCGGCAGCGTGCGCGTGTTCTGCAGCGCGGTCATCATGCGCGTCAGCGGGGCCTCGTTCATCTCCTGGTTGAAGGCCGTGATGATGTCGTAGTGCGCCGCGTAAGCACCGAACGCCTTGCGCTGCTGCTCGTTCAGCTTGGGCACGGCCGCGCGCTGGGTGTTGAGCACGCGAGTCTGCAGGAATTCGATGAACGCCTTGCGTTCGCCGGGCTCGGAGCTGCATCCGTTCAAGGTCAGGGCAGCACCCAGGGAGAGGGCGCCCAGGCGGGTCAGGGCTGCGCGGCGGGAGGCGATGTCAAGCATGGTGTCTCGCAAATGAAACCGGCCCAGGATGCGGGCCGAAGAATGGTTTGTGTTGAAGAACCGAGGTGCCAGTGGGCACCCGGTGGGGTGGCTCAGCCCAGGTAACTCCGGCAGCGGTGATGCCGCTCTGACGGCATAAAGTTGCGTTGCGGGGCGGGTGATTATTCAATCGACCAGGCTGGTGCACGGCGGCAGGTTTGTAACCATTGGTGCCTGCTGCACGGAGCCTGGGTGGGGCCTGGAGGCCTGTAGCCTGGGCGGGGCCCGTGGCACCCACCGCGGCGTTTGCCATTGCCACCCCCGCAGGCGGCACCGGCTGCTACGCCCAGCGCCCGCCCGAGCAGCGCTCGATGCCCGCCAGGTCCTGCCGGCTGCTGACCGCACCAAAGCCCGCTGCGCGCAGCAGATCACGCACCGCCTCGGCCTGGTCATACCCGTGTTCCAGCAGCAGCCAGCCCCCCGCCACCAGATGCGCTGGCGCCTGGGCCACGATGGTCCGTATGTCCTCCAGCCCGTCCGCGCCGCTGGCCAGGGCCTGCAGGGGCTCGTGGGTCAGGGCGGCCAGGTGCGGGTCCTCTGCGGCGATGTAGGGCGGGTTGGAGACGATAGCGTCGAACACCAGGCCTTCCAGCCCGGCCATCCAGTCGCCCTGCCGAAAATGCACGCGCAGGCCCAGCCGAGTGGCGTTGGCCTGCGCCACGGCCAGGGCGTCGCTACTGGCGTCCACCGCCAGCACCTGGGCGGTGGGGCGCTGGCTTTGCAGGGCCAGGGCGATGGCGCCGCTGCCGGTGCCCAGGTCCGCCAGGCGCGGGGCGGGCAGGGGGGCGATCAGCTCCAGGGCCCAGTCCACCAGCGTTTCGGTGTCGGGGCGCGGGTCAAGCACCCGGGCGTCCACCTGCAGTGCCAGGCCGTAGAACTCCTTGCGGCCTGTCAGGTACGCCACCGGTTCGCCCGCCGCACGGCGCTGGCACAGCGCGATGAACTGGGTCTGCGCGGCCTCGTCCAGTTCATCGGTGTCGTGCGCCAGCAGCCAGGCGCGGCCGGCATCGGGACGGCCCAGCGTGTGCAGCAGCAGCAACTGGGCATCGATGCGGGCCAGGCCCAGGGTGTGGGCCTGGCTCAGGGCCTGGGCCAGGGTAGGGTGGGTGTGGTTCACTATGATTTTGATAGCTGTTGGCGCTGGTCCGGCGTGCGGTAGGGCGGGTTTTTATTCATGTATTGGCCCTGTGCTGCGGGGTGTGCCTGCGGGGTTGGCAGCTCAGGCCGCCGTTCCCATCTCCAGCTCTTCCAGCTGCTCGGCCTCGCGCGCATGGGCCAGGGCCTGCAGCACGTCGGCCAAGTCGCCTTCCATCACGTACAGCAGCTTGTACAGCGTGAGGTTGATGCGGTGGTCTGTCAGCCGCCCTTGCGGAAAGTTGTATGTGCGGATGCGGTCGCTGCGGTCGCCGCTGCCGATCAGGCCCTTGCGCAGCGCGGCCTCCTTGGCGGCGCGCTCGCTGCGGTCCTTTTCTTGAATCCGCGCTTGCAGCACCTGCAGCGCCTTGGCCTTGTTGGCGTGCTGGCTGCGGCCGTCCTGGCACTCGGCCACGATGCCGGTGGGCAAGTGCACCACGCGCACGGCCGAATCCGTCTTGTTGATGTGCTGGCCGCCTGCGCCCGATGCGCGGAAGGTGTCGATGCGCAGGTCGGCCGGGTTGAGCTTGATGGCCTCGTGCTCGTCCGGCTCGGGCATCACGGCCACGGTGCAGGCGCTGGTGTGGATGCGGCCCTGCGTTTCGGTGGCGGGCACGCGCTGCACGCGGTGGCCACCGGACTCGAACTTCAGGTGCCCATACACGCTGTCGCCTTCCACGCGCAGCACGATTTCCTTGTAGCCACCCAGCTCGGACGCGTTCTCGCTCACGATCTCCACCTTCCAGCCCACGCGGTCGGCGTAGCGGGTGTACATGCGGGTCAGGTCGCCGGCGAACAGGGCCGATTCGTCGCCGCCCGTGCCTGCGCGGATTTCGACGAAGGCGTTGCGCGCATCGTCAGGGTCCTTGGGCAACAGTAGGCGCTGCAGTTCGTCTGCGAGCTGCAGCAGTTCGGCCTCGGCGCTGGTGATTTCTTCCTGCGCCATCTCGGCCATGTCGGGGTCGGCCAGCATCTCGCGCGCGCCGGCCAGGTCGGCCTCGCGCTGCTGGTAGCGGGCATAGCGGCCGGCGATCTGCGTGACTTCGGCATGCTCGCGCGAAATGGTGCGGTACTGCGCCATGTCGCTCATGATGTCTTCGCGCGACAGTAGAAAGTCGAGTTCGCCCAGGCGCTGCGCGTAGCGCTCCAGCTGGCTTCGGAGAAAGGGTTTCATGCGAGGAAGGTAAAAATGGATTTGCTACTGATTTGGTAGCTGGTGGCGCTTGTCTATCAAGCGCTGGAGGCCGATTGGGCTTGCAATCGGGGCGGGCTGTGCAGCGGACGAGCGCCGCTACAACCCGTGGGGCGGCTTGGCTTGCGAGCGCAGGAACAGGCGCGAGACGGTCTGGGCCGTCTGGGCGCGCACTTCGGCGTCGCCCGCGCGCAGCTCGGCCAGGGTGCCGTGCAGCATCTTTTGCGTGAGGCCGCGTGACAGCGCCTCCAGCACGGCGTCCACGTCCTCGCCCTTGGCCAGCAGCTTCTTGGCGCGTGCGATCTCCAGCGCGCGCCATTCGTCGGTCTGGGCGTTCAGTTGCTGGATCAGCGGCACCACACCGCCGGCTTCGCCCACGGGGCTGCGCAGCTCCATCCAGTGCATGAAGCTCTGCACGCCCGCGTCGATGATGGCCTCGGCCTGCGCCACGGCGGCCTGGCGGTTGGCCTGCGCGGTCTGCACCACGCTGGCCAGATCGTCCACGGTATACAGGTACACGTCGCCCAGGGCCTTGACCTCGGGCTCGATGTCGCGCGGCACGGCCAGGTCAACCATGAACATGGGGCGGTGGCGGCGCTTTTTGAGGGCACGCTCCACGGCGCCCAGGCCGATGATGGGCAGGCTGCTGGCGGTGCAGCTGATGACGGCGTCGAACTCGTGCAGGCGCTCGGGCAGGTCGGCCAGGCGCATCACCTCGCCGCCGAAGCGGGTTGCGAGTTTTTCGCCGCGCTCGAGCGTGCGGTTGGCAATCGCGATCTGCTTGGGGTTCTTGGCCGCGAAGTGCGTGGCGCACAGCTCGATCATCTCGCCCGCGCCGACGAACAGCACGCGGATCTTGCCGAGGTCTTCGAACAGCTGGCTGGCCAGCCGCACCGACGCGGCCGCCATGCTGATGCTGTGCGCGCCGATCTCGGTGCTGGTGCGCACCTCCTTGGCCACGGCAAAGCTGCGCTGGAACAGCTGGTTGAGCGTGGTGCCGAGGGCGCCGGCGGTTTCGGCGGCGCGCACTGCGTCCTTCATCTGGCCCAGGATCTGCGCCTCGCCCAGCACCATCGAGTCGAGCCCGCTGGCCACGCGGAAGGCATGGCGTGCGACCAGGCTGTCTTCCAGGGTGTAGGAGTGCGATCGCAGCAGCGCGGGGCTCACGCCACCGCTTTGCGCCAGCCAGCCCAGCGTGTGGTCCAGCGCCGGGCCGGGCGTGGAGGTGGCGCAATAAATTTCGGTGCGGTTGCAGGTGGAGATGATGGCGGTCTCCACCCCCGGATGGCGGCTGGTGCCGCCCAGCGACTGGCGCAGGCCGTGCAGCGTGGGCTCGATCTGGTCGAGCGCGAACGCGAACCTGCCGCGCAGGTCGAGGGGCGCGGTGGTGTGGTTGATCCCGAGGGCCCAGACTGCCATAGCCGCCAATTATAAAATTGTTGGCTGGTGTAAGCAGCGTTGCTTGCCAAAGCCTTGATTTGGGTCAATTCCATGGGTCCTCTCGACATCTTCAACCACACCCTCAATTTCATGGCACCCGCGGCTGCGCTGGCGCTGGCGCTGGTGCTGGTGTTGTCTGGCCGGTTTTTCGGCGCCCCGGGCGGTGCGGGACTCTCGGGCTGGCGCCAGTTCGCCGTGGTTTTTGTGGTCGGCCTTGTGGTGCTCGGCGGCGGCCTGCTGGTGTGGGGCCGCGACGGAAAAATGCTGACCTATGCCGCGCTGGTGGTGGGTTGCGCGACCACGCAGTGGGTGCTGCTGCGCGGTTGGCGTTAAGGGCGCTCGCTTGGGGATGCGGTCAGCCCAGCTTGTGCCGTGTCTGCAGCAGTCCCAGGCCCAGTGCGATGAAGGTCGCGCCCACGATGCGGTTGAACAGCTTGGCGTGCGCCACGACGTGGCCCTTCACCAGCACGATCAGCGCCACGTAGAACGCGTGCGAGACCAGCGCCCAGACGGCGAAAGTCGTGGTCAGCAGCAGGTACTGCATCCACAGCGGCTCGCCGGGCACGATGAACTGCGGAAACAGGGCCGAGAAGAACAGGATGGCCTTGGGGTTGGTCAGCGACACGCCCAGGCCTTGTGCCAGCAGTTGCCAGTTCTTGCGCTCTCGCCGCTCCACAGGCGCCATGCCCGCATCGTTGCCGATCAGCGGGTCCTTGCTGCGCCAGCGCTTGATGCCCAGCCAGATCAGGTACATCGCACCGACCACTTTCATGACCAGAAATGCATCCGCCGACATGCTGAGAATGGTCCCCATGCCGATCATCGCCAGCCCCGACACGGCGAAGATCCCGATCACGCTGCCCAGTGAGCTGAACACCGTCCGCCGTGGCCCGACGTCGACCGAGTTCGATACCGCCAGCAGCACGGCCGGGCCGGGCGTAAAACACATCAGCAGCGAGACGCCGCAAAACAGAAGCCAGTGGGTGAAGGTCATGGTGAGGATGTTTCAGTGGCTGCGAACAGTGCGGTTTTTGGGGACAAGCGGGCTGCCCTTGCAGTGGGGCCCTTGCGGGTAACACCCCGTGCCAGGCCCTGAAAGCCGGCCTAAGCTGCAACCTTTCTGTCCAGCAACCCAAAAAAGGAGATCTTCGCATGCGCCTGCGCACCTGCCTGGCTGTCGCCGCACTGGCCTGTTTGTCGTCCGCAGCCGTCCTGGCCCAGGGCTTTCCTTCCAAGCCGATCCGCATCGTGGTGGGCTTTCCGGCCGGCGGGCCGCTGGATCAGCATGCGCGACTGCTCACCGACAAGCTGCAGGCCGTGCTGGGCCAGCCGGTGCTGGTCGACTACAAAGCCGGCGCGGGCGGCACCGTGGGCGCGCAGGAAGTGATGAAGGCGCCGCCCGACGGCCACACGCTCATGCTGGCCAACACCGGCGTGATGGTGATCAACCCGGCGCTGTACAGCCGCCTGCCGTACGCCACGCTCAAGGACTTCACGCCCATCGCGCGCACCGCCATGCAGCCGCTGGCGCTGCTGGTCAACACCAACGTGCCTGCCAAGAACCTGCAGGAGTTCATGGCGTACGCCAAGTCGCGCCCGGGGCAGGTCAACTTCGGCTCGGCGGGGAATGGCGGCATCAGCCACCTGGTGCCCGAGATGTTCAAGACCGCCACAGGATTGTTCATGGTGCACATCCCGTACCGCGGCAGCGCACCGGCGTTCACCGACCTGATCGGCGGCCAGGTGCAGTTCATGGCCGAGAGCATTCCGCAGGCCGCCTCGTACCACAAGCAGGGCAAGGTACGCGCCCTGGCCGTGACCAGCCGCGAGCGCAACCCCGCGCTGCCCGAGGTGCCCACCGTGATCGAGAGCGGCATCAAGGGCTTCGAGGTGGTGGGCTTCTACGGCTTTCTGGCCCCGGCCGGCACACCCAAGGACGTGGTGGCCAAGCTCAGCGATGCGTTCGGCCAGGTGATGCAGTCGCCGGATGTGAAGAATCGCATGGTGAGCCAGGGGGCCGACCCGGCGTTTCTGGGCTCGGAGGACTTTGCGAAGTTCCTGGCGAGTGAGATGCCGCGCTGGGCGGATGCGGTGAAGAAGTCTGGCGCGAAGCTGGATTAGGCAGAGGCCGTGGGGTCGTGCGTCCGCATGCGCATCTCCATCCCTATCCCCATCCCTATCCCCATCCGTTCACGCTGAGCCTGTCGAAGCGCCGCGCAAGGCTTCGACAGGCTCAGCCCGAACGGTGGGTGAGAACGTTGGTGGGCTGGCGTGTTGGCAGTCAGGTCTGGAGGCTGTGCGCGGCTACCACCGCACCCACCCTCTCAATCATCCCATCACCCGCCCCATCACTCACCACCCGTTCACGCTGAGCCTGTCGAAGCGCAGCACCAAGCCTCAGCCAAACCCAGCTCTCCCAGCGTGTGATGTTGGGTGTAAAAAAGCCCTCTACCGCGCATCCAGCAAGCGCAAATAGCTATGAATAATGTAGCAACTACCCCGGCGCACCCTGCTGCGGCTGCGGCACGCTGACCGTCGACAACGGGCCTGCGGCCGCCACCGGCGCATACGGCGCCACCGCCGTCGTGGCCGGTGGCGACAGCGCCAGCCCCGCATCGCGCAGCGCAGCGAGGATGGTGAACAGCAAATCGCTGCGCACACCGCCCGAATTGCGCGGGTTGCTCACATAGCCGATGGCCAGAAAGGTCAGCGTGCCGTTCAGGATGCCTTCCAGCTGCACGATGGGCTCGGGGTTGTCCAGCACGCCTTCGTGTTCTTCAAAGGCTTTGAGGATCAGGTCGCGCATGCGCGCGGCGTCCGTGTCCAGCGGGGCGGGCAGGCGCAGCAGCACGCGGCCCGGTGCGCCGGCCAGCGTCATGTTGCGCACGGTCTTGGTGATGAACTCCGAGTTGGGCACGATGACGGTGGAGCGGTCGCCCAGCTGGATCTCGGTGGCGCGCACGTTCACGCGGCGCACGTCGCCTTCGGTCTCGCCCAGCACCACCCAGTCGCCCACCTTCACCGGCCGCTCGGCCAGCAGGATCAGGCCCGAGATGAAGTTCTGCACGATGGCCTGCAGGCCAAAACCGATGCCCACCGACAGCGCGCTGGCCACCCACGCGATGCGCTCCACGCTGATGCCCAGGCCCGCCAGGGCGACTGCGATCACCAGCACGCCGCCTACGTAGCCCAGCAGCGTGACGATGGAGCTGCGCATGCCCGGCTCGAGCGAGGTGTTGGGAAAGTAGCGGTCGCTCAGCCAGCGCTTGAGCACGCGGATCATCACCAGCCCCGCCACCACCACCGCCAGCGCGGTCAGCAGCGCCTGCGGCGCCAGCGTGATGTCGCCGACCTTGAGGCTGTGGTCCACGGTGCTGCCCCGGCGAAAGACCTCATCGAACCCGGTGCCGAACGGCGCCATCAGCGCGATCACCATGTAGAAGAACAGCGCCACGCGCAGCACGCCCGACACCAGCACCGCCGACTGGTCGAGCAGCTTGGCATCGATCCCCAGGCCCTTGTGCAGCCGCTCGCCGAAGCCGCCCTTGGACGACAGCACGGCCTCGCACACGTCGTCCGCCAGCTGGAACAGGAGGTAGGTGGTGGCGAACACCACGCCTGTCCACAGCATCTGCCGCGTGAGCGTGCCGGCCAGCGCGACGTAGCCGAACACCACCAGCAGCACCGTGGCCAACGTGGCCACGCCCGCTGCCGCGACAAGCAGGCCGACCCAGATCGGGCGCGGGGGCGAGTCCGCAGAAGCTGGGCTCTGGGCGCCGTCTGCCGCGTGGCTGCCGTCCTGCTGCGCAGCATCCGCCGCCACAGGCCCGCCGGGGCTGGCGCGCAGGTGGCGCAGCGCCAGGGCCACGATGGCCGAGAGCAGCAGTGCCGTGGCCGCGTGCACGGTGACCTCGGCCGCCAGGCTGGCGCCCACGATGCCGTTGACCTCGTTCACCACGCCGCTGGCCGATGCCACGATGGCCACCGACCAGGGGTAGGGGCTCAGCCGCCGCGCCAGTTCGTCCGACAGGCCCGGCAGGCGCCAGGAGCTGCGCTTGCGCGCCAGCAACGCGTGCCCCAGCCCGACGATGAAGGCCGCGAACACCGCCTGTCGCACCGTGGCCTGCTCGAGCGCCCGCAGGCGGTCGTTGAAGTTGCCGTCCACCTCCAGCCCCGTCCAGGCCAGCTGGGCCGCCATGCCGATGATGAGCACGTAGACCAGCACCGAGGTCGAAGCCAGCAGCGAGCGGCGCAGCCGCCCCGCCGGCAGCCGCGCGGGCGCCAGGCGCACCAGCACGCGCTCGGCCAGCCAGGTGCCGGCCACGGCCAGCAGCACGGCGCCGATGAGGCTCAGCCAGAAGACGGAGCGGTGGGCCGGGGCCAGGGCCACGGCGGTGGCGTCGCGCAGGTCGTTGCCCAGCAGCTGCAGCCGGGCCAGGTCGCCGGGCGCCGCGTTGCGCAGCGCGCGCCAGAAGGTGCTGCCCAGCGGCGAATCGGTGCGCGTGGTCAGGGCGGCCTGGAACTGGTCGCGCCGCTGGCGCAGCAGCTCGGTGCCGCGCTGCTCGGCATCCACGCTGATGAGGCGCGCGAGCTTGAGCTCGCCGTCCACCACCGCGCGCTGCTTGCCCAGGCTGGCGCGCTGCTCGGCCACGTCGGGGGCATCGGGCGTGGCGCCTTTCTCGGGCGCGGGGCCCAGGCCCGACAGGCGCGAGTCGATGTCGGCCAGCTCCTCGGTGCGGCGGGTGGTCAGCTGCTCTGCCGCCTTGCCGATGGCGTTGACGTCGGACAGCAGCTTGCGCCCGTCATCGTCTTCGCCCAGCTTTTGCGGTATGGCGTCGAGCTGCCGGCGCAGCTCGTCCACCGTGGGCAGCGGCACCTCTGCCGCGGCCGGCTTGCTGGCGCTGGTGGCGGCCGCGGGGGCGGCTTTGGTCTGTGTCTGGGCGCTGGCCGTGGTCGTGCCGATTGCGCCCGCCAGGCACAGCGTGGCGATCAGGCCGTGCAGGGCACAGCGCCAGATGGCGGCCCGGCGGTGGGCGGATGGCGCACTGTGCGGCAACGCAGGCCCTGCGGCCGTCGTCAGCGCGGTGGGTTGGGGGATGGTGGCGCCAGCGGAGCGCGGGGTAAGGGCGGCCGCAGCAGCACGGCGCAGGAAAGGCAGAAGCATCCGCCGATTGTCGGCGGCAGTCGGCGCACAGGGGTTAACAAACTGTAGGCCGCCGCCAAGGCAGGCCGTGGGCGAGGGCCGCAGCTTGCCCGCCACACGCGGTGGCGCTGACCAGAAAAACGATCAGCCCGCGGGGCTGAAAAGGTCCACGCGGTCGGTGATGATGCCGTCGGTGCCCAGGTCGATCAGGCGCTGCGCGGCCCAGTCGTCGTTGACGGTGTAGCTCAGCGTGCGCAGGCCCGAGCCCTGGACCTGGGCCACGAGGGCGCGGTCCCACAGCGCGTGGTTGCAGACGATGGCCACGCAGCCCAGGTCACGGGCCACGTCGAAGCAGCCGTCCCACAGCGTGTCGAGCAGCAGTGCGCGCGGGATGTGCGGCGCGGTGGCACGGGCGCCGGCCAGGGCGTCGGGCTTGAAGGACGAGAACAGCGGCTGCACGGCCTGGCCCTGCCAGAGGCGCGCCGACAGCTCGCCGACCACCTGCCCGGTTCTTTCTTCCAGGCCGGGCGTGGGCTTGATCTCGATGTTGAGGAAGTAGCCATTGGCGATGCAGTAGCGGGCCAGGTTCTCCAGCGTGGGCAGCGGCTCGCCGGCGTGGGCGCGTGAATGCCAGCCGCCCGCATCGAGCTGGGCCAGTGCGCTCCACGGCAGGTCGCCGCCGGTGCCGTGGCCGTTAGTGGTGCGCTGCAGCGTAGCGTCGTGCATGAGGAACGGCACGCCGTCGGCGCTGAGCTTGGCATCGCACTCGAACATGCGGTAGCCGTGCTGCGCGCCCAGGCGGAATGCCGCCAGCGTGTTCTCGGGTGCCAGCTTGCCGGCGCCGCGGTGGGCGATCCAGCGGGGGTAGGGCCAGGGGGTGGTCATCGTCGTAGGGCGGGTGGTGGACGTGGCGGTCTGCGGTGGGCGGTGGGCGGTGGACGCTGGTGCGGGGCCTTGCGCGGGCGCCCGGACTTGGGGCGCTTCCTTTGCGGCAACCCCATGGGCCGCAAGGAGGAGAGAGCGGCTGAACGTCTGCGCGGCCACAAGGCGGGCCGCGCAGCCGCTCAGGGGCGTATCACGGAATGCGTTTTCCGGTGGTGGCGTCGAACGCGTGCAGGCGGTCGGCGCGGGGCTGCACGTAGATCAGCGAATCCGGGGCGGGCGAGTGCGTGCCTTCTTCCACCCGCACGATGATCTGCTCGCCGTTGATGCGGCCGTAGATCAGGCGCTCGGCGCCCAGCAGTTCCACGGTTTCGACCTTGATCTCCCAGCCGTCGCTGCGCACGTCCAGGTGCTCCGGCCGGATGCCCAGGATGGTGCCGGGCGCGGCGCTGGGGGCGTTCTTGAGCAGGTTCATCGGCGGCGAGCCGATGAAGCTGGCCACGAAGGTCGAAGCGGGCGTGTGGTAGACCTCTTCGGGCGTTCCGAACTGCTCCATGTTGCCGGCGTTCATCACGATCATGCGTTCGGCCAGCGTCATGGCTTCGACCTGGTCGTGGGTCACGAACAGGCTGGTGATGCCCAGCTCGCGGTGCAGCTTCTGGATTTCGAGGCGGGTCTGTGCGCGCAGCTTGGCGTCCAGGTTGGACAGCGGCTCGTCGAACAAAAACACCTGGGGCTGGCGCACGATGGCGCGGCCCATGGCCACGCGCTGGCGCTGGCCGCCCGACAGCTCGCGCGGCTTGCGCTCAAGCAGGTGGCCCAGCTCCAGAATCTTGGCGGCCTTGTCCACGCGCGCCTTGATCTCGTCCTTGGGCACCTTGGCGATCTTCAGGCCATAGGCCATGTTCTCGAAGTTCGTCATGTGCGGGTACAGCGCGTAGTTCTGGAACACCATCGCGATGTCGCGCTGGGCGGGTTCCAGGTCGTTGACCTTGCGCTCGCCGATGAACAGGTCGCCGCCGGAGATTTCTTCCAGGCCCGCGACCATGCGCAGCAGGGTGGATTTGCCGCAGCCCGAGGGGCCGACGATCACGATGAATTCACCGTCCTTGACCTCGGCGTTCACGCCGTGGATGACCTGGTTGGCCTTGGGGCCGGTGCCGTAGCGCTTGACGATGTTGCGAAGGGATATGGATGCCATTTTGCTATTAAATTTGTAGCTGCTAGCGCAGATGTATGAAGCGGTAGGGGCTGTTTTGTCTTATTTTTCGGTGTCCACCAGGCCCTTGACGAACCAGCGCTGCATCACCACGACCACGAAGGCCGGTGGCAGCATGGCCAGGAGGGCGGTGGCCATCACGATGTTCCATTCGTTGCCCGCGTCGCCGCCGGCCAGCATGCGCTTGATGCCGATCACCACGGGGTACATGTCTTCGGACGTGGTCACGAGCAGCGGCCACAGGTACTGGTTCCAGCCGTAGATGAACTGGATCACGAACAGCGCGGCGATCGACGTGCGCGACAGCGGCACCAGGATGTCCTTGAAGAAGCGCATGGGGCCTGCGCCGTCCACGCGGGCGGCCTCGACCAGCTCGTCGGGCACCGTGAGGAAGAACTGCCGGAACAGGAACGTGGCCGTGGCCGACGCGATCAGCGGCACCGTCAGGCCCGCGTAGCTGTTGAGCATGCCCAGGTCCGACACCACCTGGTACGTGGGGCCGATGCGCACTTCCACCGGCAGCATCAGCGTGATGAAGATCAGCCAGAAGCAGATGCCCTTGAACGGGAAGCGGAAGTAAACGATGGCGAACGCCGACAGCAGCGAGATCGCGATCTTGCCCACGGTGATGACCATGGCGGTGACGAAGCTCACCCACATCATGCGGGCCACGGGGGCGGTGGAGCCCGCGCCAGAGCCGCCGCCGAACAGGGCGTCGTGGTAGGTCTGCCAGAAGTTGCTGCCGGGCACCATGGGCATGGGCACCTGCACGATGTCCTGCGCCGTGTGGGTGGAGGCGACGAACGCCAGGTACAGCGGGAAGCCGACGATGATCACGCCCAGCACCATGATGAGGTGCGAGAACGCGGTGAGATAAGGACTGCGTTCAACCATTTCAGTACTGCACTTTCTTCTCGACGTAGCGGAATTGGATGACGGTCAGCACGACGACGATGGCCATCAGCACGACCGACTGCGCGGCCGAGCCGCCCATGTCCATGGCCTTGAAACCGTCGTGGTACACCTTGTAGACCAGGATCGCGGTGTCGCGCCCCGGGCCGCCCTGCGTGGTCGAATCCACGATGGCGAAGGTGTCGAAGAAGGCATACACCACGTTGATCACCAACAGGAAGAACGTGGTGGGCGACAGCAGCGGGAACTGGATGCTCCAGAACCGGCGCCACGGGCCGGCACCATCAATGGAAGCCGCCTCGATCAGCGACTTGGGGATGGACTGCAAGCCTGCCAGGAAGAACAGGAAGTTGTAGGAGATCTGCTTCCACACCGCGGCGATCACGATCAGCGACATCGCGTGATCGGAGTTGAGCATGTGGTTCCAGTTGAACCCCGACTGGCGCAGCATGTAGGCCACCACACCCAGCGAGGGCGAGAACATGAACATCCACAGCACGCCGGCCACGGCAGGCGCCACAGCGTAGGGCAGCAGCAGCGCGGTCTTGTAGACGAGCGCACCCTTGATGATGCGGTCGGCAAAGATGGCCAGCATCAGCGACAGGCCGATGCCCACCACCGCCACGAGGATCGAGAAGAACGCCGTGGTCTTGAAGGACGCCAGGTAGCCCGGGTCTTCGAACAGATTTCTGAAGTTGTCGAAGCCCACCCATTCCGTGGACATGCCGAAGCTGTCCTGCATCTGGAACGACTGCACCAGGGCTTGGCCGGCGGGCCAGAAAAAGAAGACGCTGATGATGGCCAGCTGCGGTGCGATCAGCACCCAGGGTAGCCACGCGGAGCGAAAAAGAACGCGTTTTTCCATGTCCAGACTCTTAAAAAATCCCCCCGCGTTCCACCGCTGTCCAAGGGGGCTGCCCGGTTATCGGGCAGATTCTTGCCGCGGAATGCCCCGTCGGCAAAAAAGACAACCCGCCGCCCAGCCAACCACGGGGGTCGGCAGGGGCGGCGGGCTTTCGATGCCACCCCGGCCACAGGGGCCGGAGGGCATCAGCATGCGCTCGATGAACGCTGACTTACAACGCTGCTTACTTGTTGGCGCGGGCGAAGCGGGCCAGTTGCTCGTTGCCACGGGTCACGGCCGTGTCCAGCGCTTCCTTGGGCGACTTCTTGCCCGACCAGATCTGTTCGGTTTCCTCGTCGATGATGGTGCGGATCTGCACGAAGTTGCCCAGGCGGATGCCGCGCGACTTGTCGGTGGCCTTGCGGATCATCTGCGTCACTGCGACGTCGGTGCCGGGGTTCTTTTCATAGAAGCCCGATGCCTCGGTCAGCTTGTACGCAGCGGTGGTCACGGGCAGGTAGCCGGTGCGCTGGTGGCTGGCGGCTTGCACCTTGGTGTCGTTCAGGAAGTTCAGGAAGTCGGCGACGCCCTTGTATTCCTCGGCCTTCTTGCCGGACATCACCCACAGGCTGGCACCACCGATGGCGGTGTTCTGGGGCGCGCCCTTCACATCGTCGTAGTAGGGCAGGGCAGCGATGCCGTAGGCGAACTTGGCTTCCTTGGCGACGCGGGCGTACAGGCCCGACGAGCCGGTGATCATGGCGCACTCGCCCGATGGGAAGGATGCGTCAGGCGCGTTGCCGCGGCCCTTGTAGACGAAGCTGCCGTCCTTGGAGGCCTTGGCCAGGTTCTCGAAGTGGCGAACGTGCAGCGGGGTGTTGATTTCCAGCTTGGCGTCGTTGCCGTCGAAACCGTTGTTCTTGGACGCGAACAGCGTGTTGTGCCACAGCGAGAAGCTCTCGAGTTGCGTCCAGCTGATCCAGCTGGTGGTGAACGGGCAGCTGTGTCCGCTGGCTTTCAGCTTGTTCGCGGCAGCGAACACTTCGGGCCAGGTCTTGGGCGCCTTTTCAGGGTCCAGGCCGGCCTTCTTGAAGGCGTCCTTGTTGTAGTAGAAGATCGTGGTGGAGCTGTTGAGCGGGTAGCTCAGCATCTGGCCGTTGGGCGCGGTGTAGTAGCCGGCCACTGCCGACACGTACTGGGTGGGGTCGAACTTGAAGCCGCCGTCGTTCAGCACCTTGGCCGCGGGCACGATGGCGCCCTTGCTGGACATCATGGTGGCGGTGCCCACTTCGAACACCTGGATGATGTGGGGCGCATTGCCGGCACGGAATGCGGCCACGGCGCCTGTCATGGATTCGTCGTACGTGCCCTTGTAGGTGGGCACGACCTTGTACTTGGTCTGGCTGGCGTTGTACTGCTTGGCCAGGTCATTGACCCAGTCACCGAGCGCTGCGCTCATCGAATGCCACCACTGAATCTCGACCGGGGCCTGTGCCTGGGCCTGTGCAGGCAGGCACGCCGACATGGCGATGGCAGCGCAGACCGCCAGATGCTTCGTTTGCATGAATATATCCTCTGAGAATGACGAAAAACACAAGGGCCGAATGCTATGCACCCCATGTGTCATTGATATGTCGTTGTCGCATGACCGCGTGGCGGGCAACAACCGGGAAACCCCTTGGGATGTCCGTCAGGGATGCGATTGTGACTCTTTTGTGACAATGTGCGACGCATTTGCCGAGGCTTGCAAGGTTTTGTGCGATGCACCATGCTGCGGGTCCCCGGTGGGCGGCCGCTGCACCGGTTCGTTCGCGCCGTCAGCGCGCCGGGATTCTTCCCTTCACCCCCTTCTTTCTCATTGCCATGGCTACCAATTCGCTGGACAAGAACAAGATCAAATTTCTGCTGCTCGAGGGCATCCACGCTTCCGCCGTGGACGTGATCCGGGCTGCGGGCTACACCCAGATCGAAACCGTGTCCGGCGCGCTGCCCGACGAGGAACTCAAGCGCAAGATCGCCGACGTGCACTTCCTGGGCATCCGCTCGCGCACGCAGCTGACCGAAGAGGTGTTCTCTCATGCGCAAAAGCTGGTGGCCGTGGGCTGTTTTTGCATCGGCACCAACCAGGTCAACCTGAGTGCAGCACGTGAGAGGGGCATCGCCGTGTTCAACGCGCCGTACTCCAACACCCGCTCCGTGGCCGAGCTGGTGCTGGCCGAAGCCATCCTGCTGCTGCGCGGCATTCCCGAGAAGAACGCGGTGGCGCACCGCGGCGGCTGGCTCAAGTCGGCCGACAACGCCTATGAGATTCGCGGCAAGACCCTGGGCATCGTGGGCTACGGCTCCATCGGCACGCAGCTGTCGGTGCTGGCCGAGGCGCTGGGCATGCACGTGGCATTCTTCGACGTGGTCAACAAGCTGCCGCTGGGCAACGCCCGCCAGGTGCACCACCTGCACGACCTGCTGGGCCAGAGCGACATCGTGAGCCTGCACGTGCCCGAGCTGCCATCGACCGAAGGCATGATCGGCCCGGCCGAGATCGCGGCCATGAAGCCCGGCGGCATCCTCATCAACGCTGCCCGCGGCACGGTGGTGGATATCGACGCCCTGGCCGAAGCGCTCAAGGCCAAGAAGCTGCTGGGCGCAGCGATCGACGTGTTCCCGGTCGAGCCGCGCACCAACAAGGACGAGTTCCAGTCGCCCCTGCGCGGCCTGGACAACGTGATCCTCACCCCCCACGTCGGCGGCTCCACGATGGAGGCGCAGGCCAACATCGGCCTCGAAGTGGCCGAAAAGCTGGTGAAGTACAGCGACAACGGCACCAGTATCTCGTCCGTCAACTTTCCCGAGGTGGCGCTGCCCGCCCACCCGGGCAAGCACCGCTTGCTGCACATCCACCGCAACGTGCCGGGCGTGCTGTCGGAGATCAACCGCATCTTCTCGGACAACGAGATCAACATCTCGGCCCAGTACCTGCAGACCAACGAGAAGATCGGCTACGTGGTGATCGACATCGATGCCGCGTCGTCGGACCTGGCGCTGGACAAGCTTGCGCAGGTCACCGGTACGCTCAGGAGCCGCGTGCTGTTCTGATGGAGACCCCCAGCAGCTAGTAGCTAGCTGCGAGGTGTTAACTGCTCACACGCCCGTTTGTCGGGCATTGGCTGACGGCCCAGGCCGCCCACCGAGTCATCGGTGCGCGGCCTTTTTTGTGGGCGCTCCGTCCCTGCAGACTCTGCCGCCCGCGGCTCGAACGAACGGTTCACCGCACAAAGTACCGAAAAACAGGCCCGGTTGAATTTGTTACACATCCAATCGCAAATCCTGACCGTACTGGAGGGCAATGAGCCCTCTTTTACATAGAGAACACCTGAAAAGGCCGTGTTCGTCTAAAATTCACACTTTGATACAACTCTTTACAGCAAGGGTTGTTGAACATTGTTTGCAAAGCGAGCCGCCCAGTCGGTCTGTCGCTGGCAACAATGGCGGCCACGTCGGCGCTCACCGCTGCCGGCACCGTGTTTTTCACCCGCTGTCTCCACTTTTCGTCTGTATGTTCGGGAACCCGTTTCCTTCCCTCTCCCTGCCCGCGCGTCCCGCCTTCCATGCTGCACTGGCTGCCGGTGCGATGGCCTGCGCGTTGGCGTATGCGGACACGGCCACGCCCGTGCCGGTGGCCGAGCCGTACGACGCCCTGGTGCGGCGCGCCCGGGCCGGAGACACCGCCCCGGTGCTCGACTACCTGCGGCAAGAGCGGCTGGACCGTGCCGATGCCGCGCGCCTGGTGGCCGACTGGATCGACATCGCCGGTTGGGCCCGGCTGGACCAGGAAGTGGTGGATGTGTACCGCCGCCATGGTGCAGCGCTGACGCTGCCGGTCAGCACCCTGGCATCCGTCGCGCGGGCGCACCGCAACCTGCGCGAGTGGGACGAAGCGCTGGCGCTGTATGCCCGCGCCCTGGAACGCAGCCCGGGCGACGCGGAGTTGCGCATGGGGGAGATCCACGTGCTGGCGGATGCCGGGCGCGATGCAGAGGCGCGCGCCAAGGCCGAAGCGCTGGTGGCCGAGACCCCCATGGTGGCGCGCCGCCGTCTGGCGCTGGCCTATGTGCACACCGCGGCGCGGCGTTTTCATGCGGCGCTGGCAGAGGCCAGCCGCGCGCGCTCGCTGGCCCCCGACGACACCGTGGTGCAACTGGCGTATGCCGATGCGCTGCAGTCGGCCGGCCTGCCCGCGCAGGCGCTGGCCCTGGTGGAGGCGCAGCCTGGCCTCATGGGCGCGGCGCAGCAGCGCAGGCTGCAAGCCGACATCGGGGCGGAAATGGTGCGCCTGTCGTTCGCGCCGGTGCGCAGCGAGAGCGAGCGTTTCGCGCTGGCCGACAAGGCCCTGGCGTTCTACGAGCAGGCTTTTGTCCGATGGAACGCCGACCCACAGGCCGTGCGCGACCTGCAGCGCATGCGCATCGACCGCATCGGGGCGCTGACCGTGCGCAGCCGCATGGACACGGCAGTTTCCGAGTACGAGGCCCTGCGGCGCGATGGCGTGCCGGTGCCGGACTACGCCCTGCGCTGGGTGGCCGGCGCCTACCTGTACCTGCGGCAGGCGCAGGCCGCGCGCCTGCTGTATGCCGAGCTGCTCGAGCGCAGCCAGGCGGACCCGTCCGTGAGCTCCGGCGATGCGTCCGGCCTGTTCTATTCGCTGGTCGAGGCTGAGGCCATGGACGCGGCAGTATCCCTGGCGGACGGCACGCAAAAGGCGTTTGCCGCCACGCCCGCAGGCCGCGCCGTCTGGGCCTCTGCGGCCATGGAGGCGGCGCAGGCGCACAGTTTTTCGGACGACACGCCCGAGGCGCAACTGCGCCTGGAGCGCATGGTGCAGCAGGCGCCTGGCAACCTCGGTGCGCGCATTGCGCTGGCGGGCGTCTACCGGGGCCGCGCCTGGCCGCGCCGGGCCGAGCAGGAGCTCAAGCTGGTCGAAGCCATGGAGCCGCGTGCGCTGTCGCTGGAGCTGCAGCAGGGCTTTACCGCGATGGACCTGCAGGAGTGGAAGCAGGTGGATGCGCTGGCCGACGATGTGCTCGAACGCTTTCCCGAGAACCTCCAGGCGCAGCGCCTGGACCGGACACGCCGGGTGTTTCGCATGCCCGAGCTGCGCGTGTCGGGCTACCGCGGCCTGTCGTCCAGCCCCAACCCCTCCACCGGCAACGGCGACTACGGCACCGACACTGTGCTCTACAGCGCGCCGGTGCAGGACGACTGGCGCCTGTTCGCCGGCTTCGGCTTTGGCAGCGGCGACTTCCGCGAGGGCCGCGGCGTGCACCGCAGCTACCGCGCCGGCGGCGAGTGGCGGGTGCGCGACAACACGGTGGAGGGCGAAATCTCCACCCACAACTTCGGCTACGGCCAGCGCACCGGCCTGCGGCTGGAAGGGCGCCACGATGTCAGCGACCAGTGGCAGATCAGCGGCGCCGCCGAGCGCCTGTCACGCGACACGCCGCTGCGGGCGCTGCGCAGCAACATCACCGCCGACAGCGTGACCACCGCACTGCGCTGGCGTGCCAACGAGCGGCGCGACTGGAACGTGACCCTGGGCGCTCTGGATTATTCGGACGGCAACCGCCGCCTGTCCGTCGGCGTGGCCGGCCGCGAGCGCATCTACACCCGCTACGGCGTGTACGCAGACCTGGTGATGGAGCTCTCGCACTCGCGCAACAGCCGGCCCGGCGGGCCGTACTTCGCGCCCAAATCCGATGTCTTTGTGCTGCCCACGCTCGATGTGGCGCATGTGCTGTACCGCCACTACCAGATGGAGTGGCGCCAGCGCCTGCAGCTCGGCGTGGGGGCGTACGCCCAGCGCGGCTACGGCGTGGGCGAGGTTGCCACGCTGGGCTACGGGCAGCGCCTGCGTGTGAACGACACGCTGGAAATGGGGCTGTCGTTTTCCATCACCCGCCGCCCTTACGACGGCGTGGACGAGCGCATCCTGCGCACCGCGTTCGATCTTCTCTACAGGTTCTGAGATGCTTCCGACTGTTTTTTCGCTCATCCGACGCAAGGCCCGCATGCTGGGCGTGCTCGCATCCATGGCCGCATGCATGGTGGTGTTGCCGGCCTTCGCCGCAGACGCGCAGCCGTTCGTGCCCCCCAAGGCCCGGGCCCTGCCCGAAGCAGAGCGCCCCTGGCCCGTCAACAGCTTCGTGACCGTGGCCTACCACGACGTGCAGGATGGCGAGGCAGACGCGCGCTACCTGGCCGTGCGCAGCGACCGCCTCGTCGCGCACTTTGCGTGGCTGCGCCAGAACGGCTACCAGCCGGTGTCGGTCGACCAGATCCTGGCTGCGCGCGACGGCGGCAAGCCGCTGCCGGCCAAGGCCGTGCTGCTGACGTTCGACGACGGATACCGCAGCTTCTACGACCGCGTGTTCCCGCTGCTCAAGGCGACCGGCTGGCCTGCGGTGCTGGCGCCGGTGGGTGAATGGCTGGACGCGCCAGCGGGCCAGCCGGTGGACTTCGGCGGCTTGCCGACACCCCGGGAAAAGTTTGCCACCTGGGACCAGGTGCGCGAGATGGCGGCCTCCGGCCTGGTGGAGGTCGGGGCGCACACCGACGACCTGCACCACGGCATCGTGGCCAACCCCCAGGGCAACACGCAGCCCGCTGCCGCAACCCGCCAGTACGACCCGGCCACGGCGTCCTATGAAGGCGACGAGTCCTTCCACCGCCGGCTCGAGGCTGACGTGGCGGCCATCACCGCCAAGATCCGCGACGTGACCGGCAAGGCGCCCCGGGTCTGGGTGTGGCCGTATGGCGCCGCCAACGGCAGCGCCCTGGCCGTGGTCAAGCGCCACGGCTACCAAATGGCGATGACGCTGGACGAAGGCATGGGCAGCACCGCCAATCTGCTCAATACGCCGCGGGTGCTGGTCACCGGCGACCCGTCGGTCGAGCAGTTTGCCTCCGCCGTCATCGCCACGCAGGAGCACCGCGTGCTGCGCGTCGTCCACGTCGACCTCGACTACCTCTACGACGCCGACCCCGCACAGCAGGCCCGCAATTTCGACCACCTGGTGCAACGCGTCCAGGACCTGGGCGTGAACACCGTGTTCCTGCAGGCGTTTTCGGACGCGCAGGGCGATGGCACCGTGCACTCGCTGTACTTTCCCAACCGCTGGCTGCCCATGCGCGCCGACCTGTTCAACCGCGTGGCCTGGCAGCTGCGCACGCGCACACGGGTGGCCGTGTATGCCTGGATGCCGGTGCTGGCGTTCGACCTGGATGCCGCTTTGCCGCGGGTGCAGCGGGTCAACGACAAGGGGGAGGCGGCGGCGGATACGAGCCAGTACCGCCGCATGTCGCCGTTCGACCCCACGGTGCGGTCGCGCATCGCCGACATCTACGAAGACCTGGCGCGCTCGGCGTGGTTCGATGGCGTGCTGTTCCACGACGACGCGCTGCTGTCCGACTACGAAGACGCCAGTGCCCCGGCGCTGGCAGCCTACCGCGCGGCCGGCCTGCCCGGCACCACCATCGCGGAGCTGCGCGCCAACCCCGCCACCCTGCAGCGCTGGACGCAGTTCAAGACGCGGGCACTGACCGACTTCACGCTGGAGCTGGCGGGGCGCGTGCGCGCCATCCGCGGCCCGCAGGTCAAGACCGCCCGCAACATCTTCGCCATGCCCA
>Ga0209023_10001465_pt1 | contig 31646 bp, 34 predicted proteins | sample LakOneMetagenome_FD_187468 | JGI IMG/M metagenome (GOLD analysis project Ga0209023, IMG submission 187468) | Freshwater and sediment microbial communities from Lake Erie, Canada (SPAdes) (version 2) | ecosystem: Environmental > Aquatic > Freshwater > Lentic | place: Lake Erie, Canada...
CGAGGGAACCCTTGGCGTCCGCCTGCCAGTCGGGCGGCAGCGGCTTGCTGGAACAGGCGGCGAGGAGCGCAAGCGCGAAGATGGCGAGGATTCTCATGGCAGCTTGATCTCCTGGTTACTGCGGGCGAAAGGCCACTTGCGGTTGATCTCGTCGACCAGGCGGTTCACCTTGCGCAGGCTGGCGTCGACTTCACCGCGCAGGGCCCCCAGGTCCTGGGTGGCGACGCGCGCATTGGCGCCGACTGCCTGGGCCTCGACCAGTACCGCGTCGACTTTCTTCAAGGTGGCGCTGGCGTCCTGCAGCACGGTGTTCAGCTGGCGGATCGCAAGCTGGGCGTCGTCCATCACGCCTTCCTTGCCGTAGACGCGCCGCTCGGTCTTGTCGAGCAGCGAATTGATGCGGTCGAGCGCTTCGCGCAGCTTGCGCGCCTCGGCGTCGCCGCCCATCACCCCGCCCAGGACCCCGGCCGGGCCGGACATGCGGCCGGTCACGGCGTTGATATTGGCCAGGCTGGCATTGATGTCGGAATCGTTGGCCGTCATGGTCTCGAGATTTTCCAGCAGCGAGCGGGCGGTGGCGACGATGCGCGGGATCTCGGCGGTGGCGTCGCCGCGCAGCACCGAGCGCACCGCGCCGGCCGGCAGCGGCGGATCGTTCAGCAGGCCCGTGAAGGCGCGCAGGCGCGTTTCGCCGACGATGCTCGACTCCAGCGTGAACACGCTCGAAGTGCGCAGCCATTTCGCGTCCTTGCTCTGCACGTCGACCAGGATGCGCACCTTGCCCTCGGGCGAGAGCTCGACCTGGCTCACGCGCCCGATGGGGAAGCCTGCGAAGGTCATGTCCATGCCGGGGATGACGCCGGACGAATCGTCGGTTTCCAGCACCAGGCGCTGGGTCGGCTCGAACACGCCGCGCGCATGCATCACGTAGCCGATGAATGACGCGACCAGGATGCCGATCGCCACCAGCAGGATCATCGCCTTGAGTTCAACGTGTTTCGGTTCGTCCGGCAAAGGTTCGGTCATGACGTCCTGTTGTTAGATGTATTTGAGTGCGAGCGAAGCGGCCTCGATGACCAGCAGCACGAACAGCAGGCGCAGTGCGCCCGGCTGCACGGTGAAGTTCACGCGGCGCGGATAGCGCTGCAGTTCGAGGATGGCGGCGGTCGGAATCAGGGCCACGGCCAGGCCGAAGAACACGGTCTTGAGCACGAAGCCGGCGGTCACCGCGGGCGAGAACACGCGGCCGACGGTGCGGGTGTAGTCGGGCAGGCCCCAGGGCGAGAGGCCGTAGACGTTCAGGTAGGCCAGCAGCAGCACGATAATGCTGGTCACCATCGCCATGCTCAGCACGCCGAAGGCATTCGCGAGCAGCTGCGGCACCATGTCGCGCCGCAGCCGGCGCAGGGCTTCGTCGTTGGCGGCCTGCGCCGACATGCCGGCGCGCGCCAGGCCCAGGGCCGAGGCGTCGAAGGCCATGCTGGCGCGCAGGGCCACGAACATCGCGGCGGACAGGGGAATCAGTTCCAGCACCAGCACCCGCACCACCATCTCCAGCGCGAAGTGCGACAGGCCATAGCTCTTGGCCGTGACCAGCACGATGCGGATGATGACGAGGCTGATCAGGCTCGAGGCCAGCCCGAACCAGGGCAGCACCTGCCAGGTGCCGGCGTAGATGTAGCGGGCGGCAGCGAGCCGGTTCTCGCGGTTGTAGGTCGAGGGCGACAGGGCCATCACGATGGCCACCGCACCCAGGTGCACCATATACCACCAGCTGCGCAGGTAGCGAAGAAAGGCGAGTCCCCACAGGCTGGGGCGGGCGTAGAGGGCGAGGGTGCGGCGCATGGCGTCAATATGATACAAAAATTGGGAGCTGTGCCGGTTTTTTGTATCGCATCGATACGGCTTGCCTACTCATTGGCGCCGCGCCTCCATCACCCCCTTCACCTCGCCGATCGCGCCCAGCGCCTTGTTCAGCTGCGCGGTCGAGCCGATCTCCGCGGTGAACACCATGCGCGCCTGTCCCTTGCTGCTCTGGGTATTCACGCCGATGACGTTGATCTTCTCGCGCATGAACACGTCCGAGATATCGCGCAGCAGGCCCTGCCTGTCCATCGCGAGGATGAACAGGTCGACCGGGTAGACGGTCTCCAGCCCGGCCGATCCCCATTCGGTCTGGATCACGCGCTCGGGCGCCTTGGCGCGCATCTCGGCGAAGTTCTTGCAGCTCAGGCGGTGGATCGAGACGCCCTTGCCGCGCGTAACAAAGCCGCAGATGGGGTCCGGCGGCGCCGGCTTGCAGCACTTGGCCAGCATCGTCATCAGGCCCTCGGTGCCGACCACCAGCACGCCCGACTTGGCGCCCTGCTCCACGCTCGAGGCGCGGCTCTTGTTGACCACCGCTTCGTCTACCTGGGGCGGGGCTTCCACGGTGTCGTGCAGGGCCGCTTCCACGTGGCGCAGGCTGAACTTCTCCTTGCCGACCTGGATGAACAGTTCATCGACTTTCGCGAAACCCAGCTTGTGCGCCAGCGCCTCCAGGTTGACGGCGGTCTTGCCTTCGCGCTGCAGGGATTTTTCGACCAGGGCGCGGCCGGTGGCCAGGGTCTCTTCCTGCTCCATCGCATGGAACCAGGCGCGGATCTTCGAGCGGGTCCGGCTGCTGACCGTATAGCCGGGGCTGAGCCAGTCGCGCGACGGCCCCGCGCTGCCGGCCGGGCCCTTGGCCGTGATGACCTCGCAGGTCTGCCCGTTCCTCAGGGGCGTGTTCAGGGGCACCATCACGCCGTCGATCTTGGCGCCGCGGCAACGGTGGCCGACCTCGCTGTGCAGGTGGTAGGCGAAGTCGATCGGTGTCGCGCCCTGCGGCAGTTCCAGCACCCGCGCCTGCGGGGTCAGCACGAAAATGCGGTCGTCCAGCGTGGTGGCCTTGAGCTTTTCGACCCATTCCTTCTGCAAGTCTTCCTGGCCCGCGACCACGTCGGCCACGTCGCTCTTCCAGGCCAGCAGCTGGCGCAGCCAGGCGATCTTCTCGTCGTACTTCTGGCTCTTGAAGTTCGAGCCGCCTTCTTCCTTGTAGCGCCAGTGGGCGGCGATGCCGTACTCGGCGAAGTTGTGCATCTCCTGGGTCCGGATCTGCACTTCGAGCGGCCGTCCGTCCTCGGCGGTGACGACCGTGTGCAGCGACTGGTAGCCATTGGGCTTCGGGCGCGAGATGTAGTCGTCGAATTCCTTCGGGATCGGGGTCCAGATATTGTGCACGATGCCCAGCACCGTGTAGCAGGTCTTCACGTCCGGCACGATCACGCGGAAGGCGCGTACGTCGTACAGCGCGGTGAAGTCGAGCTCCTTGCCGCGCATCTTGTTGTAGATGCTGTAGATGTGCTTCGGCCGGCCCGAGACCTCGGCCCGGATGCCGGCCGCCGCCAGTTCGCCCTGCAGGCGCGTGATCGAGGACTCCACGAAACCCTCGCGCTGCATGCGCTTCTCTTCCAGCATCTTGGCGATGCGTTTATACGTTTCCGGCTCGATGAAGCGGAACGACAGGTCTTCGAGCTCCCACTTCAGCTGCCAGATGCCCAGGCGGTTCGCGAGCGGCGCGTAGAAGTCCAGCACCTCGCGGCCATAGGCGCGGGTGACGTCGTCGAAGCGTTTCTGGTCCGCGAAATAACGCAGGGTGGTGGCGCAGGAGGCCAGGCGCATCAGCACCACGCGCATGTCCGAGGCCATCGCCAGCAGCATCTTGCGCAAGGTCTCCACCTGCGCGGCGGCCTGCTGGGCGGCGTTCTTGCCCGCAATTTTCCCACCTGCGATGTTTTCCTTGCCGGCCGTGAGGTCGCGCAGCTTGATCAGCTGGTAGACGCCCTGCACCAGATCGGACACCTCCTTGCCGAAGCGCTCCTCGAGCGAGCCCGCCACTTGCGGGTCCATCATCGCCAGCTCGAACAGCAGGCCGGCGATGCGGGTCTCGGCATCGGTGCTCAGGTAGGAAAGCGTGCCGGCCACGCCGAGCGAGAACTCGAAGGCGTTCTGGCCGGTCGCGGCATTGCGCTCGCCGTAGGCGGCGTTGGCGTAGTCGAGGGCGCCCTGGACCCGCGCGCAGTCCTCCACGCTCAGGCCCTGGACCAGCTGGGTGGCGGCGTCGCCCAATAAGACGGTTGATACCATTAAACCGGTTTTCTTAACGCAGTGCGGCGGTGACGCAGACCTCGACCAGGCATGCGGGATTGGCGAGCCTGGCCTCGACGGTGGCGCGCGGCGGGGTGTGGCCTTGCGGGACCCATTCGTCCCAGACGTTGTTCATGCCGGCGAAGTGATCCATGCTTGAAATGAAGATCTGGCACATCAGGATGCAGGACTTGTCGCTGCCGGCCTCGTTCAGCAGGCGGTCGACGTGGCCCAGCACCTCGCGCATCTGGCCCTCGATGTCCTGGGTGGTGTCTTCGGCGATCTGGCCGGCCAGGTAGATGGTCTCGTTGTGGATCGCGATTTCGGACAGGCGCTTGCCTACGTGATGTCGTTTGATTTCCATAGCTTCTTTCTTCTCAGTGAACATGGCGGGCATCAAGCCGCGCCGAGTAAAAATTCTCGTGCAATCGCGATCTGCTCCGGCCGCACGAAGGTCGGCGCATGGCCGACGCCGGGGATCTCGACCAGGCGCGGATGCGGCCCGCGCGCGCACATGGCTTGCGCGGTCTCGTGCGAGAGCAGGTCGGACAGTTCGCCGCGCACCAGGAGCGTCGGGCAGCGGATCGCATCCCATGCCGCCCACAGCGCGGCCTCGTCGCCGACCGCGCTTTCCGGCGTCATGGCGCGGAAGGGCTGGGCCAGGCCGAGGTCGTAGTGGCGCACCCACCGGCCGTCCCCGTCCTGGCGTAGCACGTCGCTCGCCAGCTTGAACCATTCTTCCTCGGTGTGCGGACCGAAGGACATCGACACCGTCTTCACATAGGCCGCGCCGGTGTCGAAGTCCGGGAAGCGGATGTCCTGGCCGATGTATTCGCCGATGCGGGCGACCGCCGCGCCGTCCAGCACCGGGCCGATGTCGTTCAGGACCAGCTTGCGGATCGGGGTCTCGGGGAGCGAGGCGAGGATCATGCCGATCAGGCCACCCATCGAAGTGCCAAACCAGTGCACGCCCTCGGCGTCGTCGCGGTTCACGCGGGCGATCAGCGTGACCATGTCGGCGACGTATTGCGGCACGGTGTAGTACTGCGGGTCGCGCAGGCGGCCCGACCTGCCGCGGCCGACCACGTCCGGGCAGACCACGCGATAGTGGCTGCTCAAGTCGCGCGCCAGGTGGTCGAAGTCGTCGGCCACGCGGGTGACCCCGTGCACGCACACCAGCACCTTCGGGTTGTCCGGGTCGCCCCACTCCTTGTAGGCCATGCGGTGCAGGCCGGCGGGGGAACTGCACTGCACGCTTTTCAATCTGGCTTCGCTCATCCCTGTTCCCGTCATGGCAATATTGTCGGCTTGTTTACGTCAATGCAGCATTTTACGCGGCGTTGCGATTAGAATTCTACCAATTCTGAGGAAGCAGCCCGATTACCCCCAATTCTTGAGGACACAATGAAATCCAGTATGCTCAGTGGTAAAACCGCCCTCGTCACCGGCTCGACCTCCGGCATCGGTCTCGGCATCGCCCGCTCGCTCGCCGAACAGGGCGCCAACATCGTCTTCAACGGCTTCGGCGACGCCCAGCAGATCGAGAAGCTGTACGTCGAGGTGGGCAGCGAATTCGGCGTCCAGACCGCCTACCACAACGCCGACATGAGCAAACCGGCCGAGATCGAGGCCATGATGAACTTCGCCCTTGAGAAGTTCGGCGGCGTCGACATCCTGGTCAACAACGCCGGCATCCAGCACGTGGCCAACGTCGACGAATTCCCGGTCGAGAAGTGGGACGCGATCCTCGCCATCAACCTGACCTCGGCCTTCCACACCACCCGCCTGGCCCTGCCCGGCATGAAGGGGAAGAACTGGGGACGCATCATCAACCTGGCCTCGGTGCATGGCCTGGTGGGATCAAGCGGCAAGTCGGCCTACGTCGCCGCCAAGCACGGCCTGGTGGGCTTCACCAAGGTCACCGCGCTGGAGAACGCCCATACCGGCGTGACCTGCAATGCGATCTGCCCCGGCTGGGTCCTGACCCCGCTGGTGCAGAAGCAGGTGGACGACCGCGCCGCCCGCGACGGCCTGTCGAACGATGCCGCCCGCAAGGCCCTGCTGGCGGAAAAACAGCCGTCCGGCGAGTTCGTCACGCCCGAAGAGCTGGGCGCGCTGGCCGTGTTCTTCTGCAGTCCGGCCGGCGACCAGGTGCGCGGCGTGGCCTGGAATATGGACGGCGGCTGGGCGGCGCAGTGAGCGCTTGATGAGCGACCGCCTCGACGAAGGGCTGCTGCGCGATGCCTGCCTGGACCTGGCGCGCGTCGTGCTCGCCGCCGGCCATGCGCAGGTGTCGAACGACATCCTCGAGACCCTGGCCGACCGTTTCTACCGCGAAGTCGTCGACTTCGCGCCCGGCATCGCGCGCGCCGGACGGGATCCGAACCTGCTCACGCGCGCAGTGCACTACCTCAACGACGCCCACGCCCTGCCCCTGATGGGCACCGACATGGAATGGTTCCGCCAGGCCCTGGTGTGCCTGGTCGAGCTGGCGGTGCCGGGGATCGCGCTGTCCGACAAGGGCGGCGCTTTCCTGCGCGACGTGCAGCTCGGAATCGAGCAGTCGCTGGGCGACCTGGAAGGCTAGCCTTCAATACGGACGCCCGGCCGACCCTCCGCTATGATGTCTCCTTTCCAATTTATAAAGACAAGAGGAAGACACCCATGCCGACCCGCGCCAGGACGCTCGCCTTCTCCCTCCTTGCGGCACTTGCGGCGTTTGCCCAGGCTGCACCGCAGGTTCCCCCCCGCCCGGTCCTGATCACGGCCGACAAGGTCTGGACCGGCGACGGCGCGCCCCACGCCGGCTGGAGCGTACTGGTGGACGGCGGCCGGATCCAGGCGGTCGGGCCGCTTGAGAAGATGGCGGTGCCCGCCAACGCCGAGCGCATCGCCCTGCCCGGCAAGACCCTCATCCCGGGCATGATCGACCTGCACTCCCACGTGCTGCTGCACCCCTATAACGAGACCACCTGGGACGACCAGGTGATCAAGGAGCCGGTCGCCTACCGCATCATGCTGGCCGGCCGCCATGCCGCCGCCACCCTGCAGGCCGGCTTCACCACCCTGCGCGACCTGGGCACCGAAGGAGCGGACTATGCCGATGCCGGCATCAAACGCGCCATCGACGAGGGCGTGGCGCCCGGGCCGCGCCTGTTCATCGCGACCAGGGCGATCGTGGCCAGCTACAGCTACGGTCCGGCCGAGCGCAGCTACCGCCCCGACATGGAGATCCCCTACGGCGCGCAAGCGGCCACCGGCATCGATGAAGTGACCAGGGCGGTGCGCGAGCAGTCGGCGCGCGGCGCGGACTGGATCAAGATCTACGGTGACTACCGCACCGGCATCGACGGCAGTTCGCGCCCGACCTTCACGATGGAGGAGTTGAAGGCGATGGTCGCCGCCACCCACGTCAGCGGCCGCAAGGTCGCGGTGCACGCCAGCAGCGACGACGCGATCCGCATGGCGGTGCTGGCCGGCGCCGATACCATCGAGCACGGCTACGGCGCCCTCGAGACCACCTTCAGGCTGATGAAGGAGCGCGGCGTCGCCTACATCCCGACCCTGACGGCGCCGGAAGCAACGGGCGAATACTTCCAGAAGCATGTGCGCGGCGGCGCGCCGACACCGGCCATGCAGCAGGCGGCGCGCGCCTTCGCGCTGGCGAGGAAGATCGGCGTCACGATCGGCAACGGCAGCGACGTCGGCGTGTTCGCCCACGGGACCAATGCGCGCGAGCTGGCCTGGATGGTCAAGCTCGGCATGAGCCCGCTGGAGGCGATGCGCGCGGCCACCGCGGTCGCAGCCGGCATCCTCGGCAAGGAGAAGGACCTCGGACAGCTCAGGCCCGGCCTGCTGGCGGACGTGGTGGCGGTCGACGGCGACCCGACCCAGGACATCGCGGCCGCCGCCAGGGTCGGCTTCGTCATGAAGGGTGGCGAGATGGTGCGTCGCCCTTGAGGCCTCGGCCAGGCTATACCTTGGAATAAGGGATCGGCATATCTGACGGCAAGATATAAGGCCTGCGGATATCCACAATAGATAAGGCGGGCCGCTTCCGACAAGATGGCAACACCACAAACTTCTCTGAGAAGAGTTGCCATGAAAAAGCCTTTCTATAAAATCCTGTACGTCCAGGTGCTTGCCGCCATCGTGCTGGGCGTGCTGCTCGGGGTCTTCCACCCCGAACTGGGCGCCAAGATGAAGCCTCTGGGAGACGGTTTCATCAAACTGATCAAGATGATCATCGCCCCCGTGATCTTCTGCACCGTCGTGGCCGGCATCGCCGGGATGCAGGACATGAAGAAGATCGGCCGCGTCGGCGGCAAGGCCCTGCTCTACTTCGAGATCGTCTCGACCTTCGCCCTGGCCATCGGCCTGGTGGTGGCCAATGTGCTCAAGCCGGGCGCCGGCTTCAACGTCGACGTCGCCCACCTCGACACCAAGGCGATCGCCCAGTACACCGAGAAGGCCTCGCACCAGTCCACCACGGACTTCATCATGAACATCATCCCGAACACCTTCGTGGATGCCTTCGCCAAGGGCGACATCCTGCAGGTGCTGCTCATCGCGATCCTGTTCGGCTTCGCGCTGTCGATGATGGGCGAGCGCGGCCGTCCGGTGACGAAGATGATCGAGGACTTCTCGCACGTGATCTTCGGCGTGGTGAACATCGTCATGAAAGCCGCCCCGATCGGCGCCTTCGGCGCGATGGCCTTCACCATCGGCAAATACGGCCTGGACGCCCTGCTGCCGCTGGCAAAGCTCATGGGTTCTTTCTACCTGACCTGCTTCCTGTTCGTGGTCGTGGTGCTGGGCACCATCGCCAGGTTCACCGGCTTCTCGATCTTCAGGTTCATCGCCTACATCAAGGAAGAACTGCTGATCGTGCTCGGCACCAGCTCCTCGGAGAGCGCCCTGCCGGCCCTGATGCGCAAGCTCGAGCGCCTCGGCTGCTCCAAGCCGGTGGTCGGCCTGGTGGTCCCGACCGGCTATTCCTTCAACCTGGACGGCACCAACATCTACATGACGATGGCGGCCCTGTTCGTGGCCCAGGCCACCAACACCGAGCTGACCCTGATGCAGGAACTCACCATCCTGGCGGTGGCGATGCTGACCTCGAAGGGCGCATCCGGCATCACCGGCGCCGGCTTCATCACCCTGGCGGCGACCCTGGCCGTGGTCCCGACGATTCCGGTGGCCGGCATGGCCCTGATCCTCGGCATCGACCGCTTCATGAGCGAAGCGCGCGCCCTGACCAACTTCGTCGGCAACGGCGTCGCCACGGTCGTGGTGTCGAAGTGGGAGAAGGAGCTCGACACCGGGCGCATGGACGACGTGCTGCATGGCCGCGTGCCGCTGGATGGCGACAAGGAACTGGAGCCGGTGCGCGCCGCCGCCTGATCCTCCCGCTTTCGCAATAACGCCGCTGCTTCGCCAGCGGCGTTTTTTTTTCGCCCATCAGGCGCACGCTATGCAAGGCGCATTGCCTCGCACCCGATTCCCTTGCTACTCTGGAGTAATAAATACTACCCGGAAATAGCATGAACAAGGTATTGGCACTGGTAGCCGCATTTCTCCTGATGCTCTCACTGGCAACCCATGCATCACCCGAGGCGCCACTGACGGCGCAGCAACGTGCAAAGGCTATCGAAGACATCGCCAGGGAATTCGACAGGATCTACTTCATCCCCTCGGTCGGCGAGCGCGTCGCCAGCGACCTGCGCGCACGCCTCAAGCGCGGCGACTACGACCGTATCACGGCCTCGCCCAAGCTGGCCGAGGTGCTGAGCCGGCACATCGGCGCCATCTGCAAGGACGCCCACACCGAAGTCGCCTATTTCGAGGAAGACCAGCTGGCCGACATGCCCTCGGTCGATCCGGCCGCCGCCGCCACGCGCGCGCAGCAGCGCCGGGCGCGCATGGTTGCGGCCAACTTCGGCTTCGCGGCCCCGCAGCGCCTGCCGGGAAATGTCGCATTGATCCGCTTTTCGGGATTCGAGCGCGCGGCCGATGCGGCGCCGTTCGTGGAGCGCCTGATGGGCGATGCGGCCGACGCCGCGGCGATCGTGTTCGACCTGCGCGAGAACGGCGGCGGGTCGGCCGACCTGATACCGGTCATGGCCAGCTATCTGTTCGACGGCCAGCCCGTGCACCTGTTCGACCAGTCGAACCGGCACCTGGGCACCTACGAAGAGAGCTGGACCAGGCCGCCGGCGGCCGGCAAGCGCTTCGGCAGCCGCAAGCCGGTCTATATCCTGACCAGCAAGGAGACCTCTTCGGCCGCCGAGAACTTCGCCTACACCCTGCAGCAGCTGGGGCGCGCCCGGGTCGTCGGCGAGCGCACGCCCGGCGCCGCCCACGGCGCTTTCGGCCGGCCGGTCACAAGCCACCTGGTGCCGATGATCGCCACCAAGCGCACCATCCACGCCGTGACGAAGGGCGACTGGAGCGGCGGCGTGGCGCCGGACCTGCCGGTCGACGCCGCCGCTGCCCTCGACGCCGCGCTTGCCGCGGTACGGGCCGAGCTCGGCCGCGCACCGTGATATGAACAATTTTGTCTACATGCTCGTCCCAGCGTGCAAAAACAGTAGACAGCCGTGTCTAGACCGACTATTCTGGAACTGGAATTCCACCGAATGAGGACGCTCATGCCACGCAAACCCGATACCCCGAAGCCGACCCCGGCCGAACTCGAACTGCTGCAGGTGCTCTGGCCCCTGGCCTCCGGCACTGCCAAGCAGGTGCACCAGGAAATGCAGAAGACCAAGCCGGACGTCACCTACGCCACCGTGCTGCGCCTGATGCAGATCATGCACGGCAAGGGCTTGCTGGTGCGCGACGAGAGCGAACGCTCGCACGTCTACGCGCCGGCCCACGCCCAGGATTCGGTCGAGACCAACCTGCTGAAAGACCTGATGCAGCGCGCCTTCGCCGGATCGGCCAAGGCTCTGGTGCTGGCCGCGCTCAAGACCGGCATCTCGAAGAAGGAGCGCGACGAGATCGAGTTGCTGCTCAAGGAAAGTACGGAGCACCAGCGTCCGGAGAACGAGAAATGAGCGCCGCGGACATCGTCGGCAGCGTCGGCTGGACCCTGGTCCACTTCCTCTGGCAGGGCGCCCTGATCGGCTGCGCCACGGCGGTCGCGCTCACCGCCCTGCGCAACGCCCGTCCCGAATCGCGCTACCTGGTGGCCTGCATCGGCCTGTTCCTCTGCCTTGCCTGGCCCGCGCTCGAACTGGCCCTGCGCCTGAACGGCGACACCGGTATGCGCGGCGACGCGGCGGTGCTGTTCGCCGCCGGCCTGGTGGCCGGTTCCCCGATCGACGCCGGCTGGAGCGCCGTGCTCGGCGAGCACCTGGGCCCGATCGTCGGCACCTGGGCCCTGTGCGCCGTGGTGCTGGCGGTACGGATGGTGCTGGGCATGTTCTGGATCGAACGCGCCGCCAGCCAGGAACGCATCGACCCGGCCTGGCAGGTGCGGCTCGAGCAGCTCGCCGCCCGGTTCGGCGTGGACCGCGCCGTGCGCTTGCGCGTGGTCGCATCGCTCGCCAGCCCGGTCACGGCCGGCTGGTGGCGTCCGGTGGTGCTGGTGCCGGCCTCCCTCGTCTCCGGCATGCCCGCCCAGCTGCTGGAAGCCCTGCTGGCCCACGAGATGGCCCACATCAAGCGCCACGACTACCTGGTCAACCTGGGACAGAACATCGTCGAAACCCTGCTCTTCTATCACCCGGCGGTGTGGTGGATGTCGAGCCGCATCCGCAGCGAACGGGAACAGATCGCCGACGATCACGCGGCAAGGATACTGGGCGAACCGCGGCGCCTGGCCCTGGCCTTGTCCGAGCTGGAGAAACGCCAGTTTTCCACCCACCACCTGGCCCAGGCGGCCAACGGAGGAGATCTCATGTCACGCATCAAACGCTTGCTTCGTCCCGATGTACAGGCACTGAACTGGAAGGCGGCCATTCCCGTACTGGGGCTGGCGGCGCTGAGCGCCGCGGCGTTCGCACACGCGGCGCCCGCTGCCAGGGCGGCGGTTCCCGAAACGTCCGCGGTCGCCGATTTCAATAGCTGCAAGCGCCCCGAGTACCCGGCCGAGTCGGTCAAGCAGGAGCATACCGGCACCGTCACCCTGGGCTTCCTGATTGCGAAGAACGGCACGGTAAAGACGTCCAGGGTCACGACTTCCTCCGGCCATGCGCTGCTCGACGAGGCGGCGCAGAGCGCCCTCGTGAAATGCAGGTTCAAGCCCGCGACCACCAAGGGCAAGCCGGTGGAGGCCTGGACAGCCGTGCAGTACGTCTGGACGCTGGAGTAGAAAACGGCAAGCCTTGAATGCGGGCGGTGCGCAGGGACGCCTTTTCATCGCCCTTTCCTTCATCACACCTTGAAAACGATGACCGCTCTCCGTACTGTCCTCTTCGCGCCGATCATCCACGCCGCCCTCTGCCTCGACGCCCGCGCCGGCGTCGACGACGTAGCCCGCAAGCGAGTCATCGCGGAACTCAGCAGCAAGGTCAGCGAGACCTACGTCTTCCCGGACAAGGCCAGGCAAATCGCCGCGCGCCTCGACGCGCGCGAAAAAAGCGGCGCCTACCGCTCGGCCAAGGACATCGAACAATTTTCCGACATGCTGACGGAAGATCTGCGCCAGCCGACCCGCGACTTGCACCTCGGCGTGCGCTACAGCGCCAAGCCGATCCCGGAAGAAGAGAATGCCCCGGAGCCGACGCCGGAGATGGACCGCAAGTTCGCCGACTACCTGAAGTCCCGGAATTACGGCATCCGCAAGGTGGAAACCCTGCCCGGGAATATCGGCTATATCGACCTGCGCGAATTCTCGCCGGCCCGCTTCGCCAAGCCGTCGCTGACTGCGATGATGACCCTGGTCGCCGATACCGACGCCCTGATCGTCGACCTGCGCCACAACGGCGGCGGCGATCCCTATGCGGTCGCGTGGATGCAGAGCTACCTGTTCGACGAGCGCACCCACCTGAACGATATGTACTGGCGCGCGGGCGAGCGCACGGAAGGCTTCTGGACCGAGGCCGACGTGCCGGGCAAGAAGTTCGGCGGCGCGAAGAAGATCTATGTCCTGACCAGCAAGGACACCTTCTCCGGCGCCGAGGAATTCAGCTACAACCTGCAGCAGCTGCGCCGCGGCGTGATCGTGGGCGAAACCACGGGCGGCGGCGCCCACCCCGGGCGCAGCTACCGGATTCATCCCCACCTGTCGGTGTTCATCCCCGGCGGCCGCGCGATCAATCCGGTGAGCAAGACGAACTGGGAAGGCAGGGGCGTGGCGCCGGATGTGAAGGTGAAGGCGGCCGATGCGCTGCGCACCGCACAACGGCTTGCGCTGACCGAGCTCCTGAAGTCGCCCGTCGACGAGGAACATGCGCAAGAACTGCGCAAGCGCCTGCTCAGTCTGAAGTAAAAAAGCCCGCAGGAAAGCCTGCGGGCTGCGATGGACAAGCGCGGGGCCGGACGCCGCCCCCGCGCTTCTTTTTTACACTGCCGATACGTCCAGCTCGCAGCCGGTCGCCTCGATCACCTGCTGGGCGCTGACGCCCGGCGCCAGTTCCACCAGTTTCAGGCCGGCGCCGGTGACGTCGATGACGCCCAGGTCGGTGATGATGCGGTCCACCACGCCCACGCCGGTCAGCGGCAGGTCGCACTTCTTGAGAATCTTGTGCGAGGTCGAGCCATCCTTGGCGGTGGCGACGTGTTCCATCACCACGACCACGCGCTTGACGCCGGCCACCAGGTCCATCGCGCCGCCCATGCCCTTGACCATCTTGCCTGGGATCATCCAGTTGGCCAGGTCGCCGCCTTCCGACACCTGCATCGCGCCCAGGATCGCCAGGTTGATCTTGCCGCCGCGGATCATGCCGAAGGAATCGGCCGAGCTGAAGTAGGCTGCGCCCGGCAGCGCCGTCACGGTCTGCTTGCCCGCATTGATCAGGTCGGCGTCGACTTCGGCGTCCGTCGGGAAGGGGCCGATGCCCAGCAGGCCGTTCTCCGACTGCAGGAAGACCTCGATATCCTGGGGCACGTAGTTGGCCACCAGGGTCGGCAGGCCGATGCCCAGGTTCACATAGAAACCGTCCTGCAGTTCCTTCGCCGCGCGCGCGGCCATTTCATCACGAGTCCATGCCATGTTCTTGTCTCCGGTCTGATCTTAATTGGCGCGCACGGTGCGCTGTTCGATGCGCTTTTCCGGCGTCGGGTTGTGGACGATGCGGTGCACGAAGATGCTCGGGGTGTGCACCTGGTCCGGATCGATCTCGCCGATCTCGACCAGCTCTTCGACTTCGACGATGCAGATCTTGCCCGCGGTCGCGACGTTCGGGTTGAAGTTGCGCGCGGTCTTGCGGTACAGGAGGTTGCCGGCCTTGTCGGCCTTCCAGGCCTTGACCAGGGAAACGTCCGGCAGCAGCGCACGCTCCATCACATAGTGCTCGCCGTCGAATTCGCGGGTTTCCTTGCCGTCGGCGACGATGGTGCCGTAGCCGGTCTTGGTGTAGAAGGCCGGGATGCCGGCACCGCCGGCGCGCAGCTTCTCGGCCAGCGTGCCCTGCGGGGTGAATTCGAGCTCGAGTTCGCCGGCCAGGAACTGGCGTGCGAATTCCTTGTTCTCGCCGACGTAGGACGAGATCATCTTCTTGATCTGGCGCGTCTCCAGCAGCTGGCCCAGGCCGAAGCCGTCCACGCCCGCATTGTTGGAAATCGCCGTGAGATTCTTCACGCCGGAATCGCGCAGCGCCGCGATCAGCGCTTCCGGAATGCCGCACAGGCCGAAGCCGCCGACGGCGATGGTCTGGCCGTCCGCCACGATGCCGGCCAGCGCCGACTTCGCATCAGGATACACTTTGTTCATACCCGTCCCTTTTATGAATGTAGCTTGAGAAGCTCTTCTTGCTCCAAGAGTAGAGTCTCAGCATAAAATACGCTGAACCGAATAACAATACCGTAGAAATACGGGCAAACCCTCCCATGAACCGAGCAGTCGATCCAGATCACATGAGCCAGCCAGGGGCCATCGATTACGAGATGATCTTCCAGCACGCGCCGGTCGGGATGTGCGTCTCCCTCGATCGCGTGATCCGCTCCTGCAACGGGGCGCTGGCGGCCATGTTCGGCTATGCGAGCAGCCAGCTGGAGGGCCAGTCCTTCAGCGTCCTCTACCCCACCATGGACGAATTCCTGCGCACCGGCGACCGCATCGTGCCGATCATGAACGCGAAGGGACGCTACTCGGACGAGCGCATCATGCGCCGCGCAGGCGGCGAACTGTTCTGGTGCCACGTGACCGGGCGCGCCCTCGACCCTGCGCAACCGCTGGGCGCGGGCGTGTGGACCTTCGAGGACGTCAGCGAAAAGCGGCCGGTCTCGGCCGAACTGACCCCGCGCGAGCGCGAGATCGCCGCGCTGCTGGTCGAGGGCAAGACCAGCAAGATCATCGCGCGCGAGACCGACCTCAGTCCGCGCACGGTGGAAATGCACCGGGCCAGCCTGATGCGCAAGTTCTCGGCATCGACCTCGTCGGAACTGGTGCACAAGCTGGTGGGGGCGCGCTGAGCCTCACTCGAACGTGACGAGTTCGAACGTGGGATCGGAGACCAGGGGCGCCGCGCATGCGAGCGCAGCAGACAGCCCAGGACGTCCGAAGGCATACATTTTGCCAACGGGCAACGCGAGTTTGATGCCTGCCTCGAGTTCGCACCAGAGCCGGTAAAACAGATCCGTCCGCTCGGCCGCTTCGCAGGCTGCCAGCCGCGCGGCTAGCCCGGGTTCGAAGGCCTGCTCCGCCAGGCGCAACACATCGCGTCCCGGGTCGATGCGCTCGATATCGAGGCCGAGTGCCGTTTCCGTGCTGGCCGCGCAGGCGATCCAGGTGCCGCTGTGGGAGATGCTGAAGCCGACGGCGGGCGCCGCCGGGTGGACCAGCGCCGGGCCGAGGCCGGGCCGCTCCTGCAGTGCAATGGCGCCGGGCGCCACGCCGAGCAGTTCGCCGAGGGCGCGGCGCAGCAGCGCCCTGCCCCCGATGAACTGAATGCGCCGTTCGGCGCGCACGAAGCGCGCGAGACGCTCGCGCTCGCCGCCGCCGAGCCAGCCGGCACAGGCGGCCAGCGCGGGCTCGTCCAGCGCGGCGGCGTCCGCCAGCCACACGAGCGTGCGTTCCGGCGCCGCCGGCGTCACGTCGTGCTTACTTGAACTTGACGAAATCACCCTTCAGGGCGACGCCGGTCATCATCGCGCCGTCATGGCATTCGAACTCGGTCTCGCTCGCATTCTCGACGTTCTTGTAGTTGCTGACGATGTTCACCACACCGTCCGCGCCCAGCTCCTTGGCGCGCGCCTGCAGGCGCAGCATGGCCGACAGGAAGGCCCAGTTGCAGGACTTCTCCGGCGACTTGCCGAAGGAGTTGGTCTTCTGGCTGGTCTGGTCGGTGCTCAGCTTCTTGGCGATGGCCGGGGTCTTCTGCGCGCCGAAGTAGAACTTGACGCTATCGCCGAGGCGGTTCCTGGCGTCGTTGTCGTTCATGGCGTTTTCGATCGACATCATCATCTTGTTGTCGCGCGCCTGGGCGGGTGCGACGGCAGCAACGGCGGCAGCGGCGATGGCGATGGACAGGGCAAGTTTTTTCATCTTCTTTTTCCTCGGTTGGACTACTTCTTAAAAATCAGCGACGTGTTAATGCCGCCGAACGCAAAATTGTTGGACATGACGTACTCGCAGTCGAGGCGCCGGCCTTCGCCGCGGATGTAGTCGAGTTCGCCGCAGGCCGGATCGACATCGACCAGGTTCAGGGTCGGCGCAAACCAGCCTTCGCGCATCATCTGGATGCTGAACCACGCTTCCAGCGCGCCGCAGGCGCCCAGGGTGTGGCCCATATAGCTCTTGAGGGAACTGATCGGCATGCGGCTGCCGAACACCGCATGGGTGGCCTGGGATTCGGCCAGGTCGCCCTGGGCGGTCGCGGTGCCGTGCGCGTTGACGTAGCCGATCGCGGCGGGCGGCAGGCCGGCGTCTTCGAGCGCCAGCACCATAGCTTGCTGCATGGTCGCCGCGTTCGGCTGGGTCACGTGGGTGCCGTCGCTGTTGGTGCCGAAACCCACCAGTTCCGCGTAGACGGTGGCGCCGCGCGCCAGCGCGTGTTCGCGCTCTTCCAGGATCAGGCAGCCGGCGCCCTCGCCGATCACCAGCCCGTCGCGGCCCTTGTCGAAGGGCGCCGGCGAGGTCTCGGGGGCGCTGTTGCGGGTGCTGGTCGCGAACAGGGTGTCGAACACGGCCGCCTCGGTGGCGTCGAGTTCCTCGGCGCCGCCGGCGATCATGGCGAGCTGCTTGCCGCTCTGGATCGCCTCGAAGGCGTAGCCGATGCCCTGGCTGCCCGAGGTGCAGGCCGAGGAGGTGGTGACGACGCGGCCGGTGACGCCGAAGAACACGCCGATGTTGACCGGCGCGGTATGCGCCATCATCTTGATGTAGGTGGTGGCGTTGATGCCGCGCGTGGTGCGTTCCTCCATCATGCGGCCGAAGTCGCCGATTGCGCTCGGGGTGCCGGCGGAGGAGCCGAAGGACACGCCCATCTGGCCGCTCTTGACAATCGGATGGTCGAGCAGGCCGGCGTCCTCCAATGCCATTTCGGTGGCGCGGGTCGCCAGCAGGGCCACCCGGCCCATGCTGCGGATCGACTTGCGGTCGTAGCGCTTGCCCAGCTCGAAAGGCGCGGCCGGGGCGCCCAGCTGGGTATTCAGGCCCTCGTAGCCGACCCAGTCCTGCATGTGGACGATGGCGTTGCGGTACTCGCCCAGGCGCGCACGGATCGTGGGCCAGTCGTTGCCGAGGGGGCTGATGCCGGCCATGCCGGTGACGACGACGCGCCGCTTTTCGCCCGTCCTCATGCCAGGCCTCCGTTCACCGACAATACCTGGCGGGTGACGTAGCCGGCGTCCTCGGACATCAGGTAGCTGACGGCGGCCGCCACCTCTTCCGGACGGCCGACGCGGCGCGCCGGCACCATCTTCAGCGCTTCGTCCATCGGGACCTCCGCGATCATGTCGGTTTCGATCAGGCCGGGCGCCACGCAGTTGACGGTGATGTCGCGCTTGGCCAGCTCCAGCGCCAGCGCCTTGGTGGCGCCGATGATGCCGGCCTTGGCCGCGCTGTAGTTGACCTGGCCGCGGTTGCCGATCAGGCCCGAGACCGAGGCCATGGTGACGATGCGGCCGGGTTTCCTGCGCTGGACCATCGGCATGACGAGGGGATTCAGGACGTTGAAGAAGCCGTCCAGGTTGGTGCCCACGACGATGTCCCACTCCTCGCCCGTCATCGCCGGGAAGGCGGTGTCGCGCGCCACGCCGGCGTTGCAGACCACGCCGTAGTAGCAGCCGTGCTCCTCGATGTCGGCCGCCAGGGCATTGGCGGTGCTTTCCCTCTCGCCGATGTCGAACTGCAGCACGCGCGCCGCGCCGCCGGCTTCGACGATCTGGCTTGCTACCGCATCGGCCTCTTCGCGCCGGCTGCGGCAATGCACGATCACCTGGAAGCCGTCGCGCGCGAGTCGCAGCGCGATGGCCTTGCCGATGCCGCGCGACGAACCCGTCACCAGCACGCTTTTCTGGATACTACTCATTTGTACTCCGTTGCAAAAACTCTTCAACATTATGGGGCTGGAAGACGGTGATGGTGGCGCTCGCCAGCTCTAGGCCCGTCCCGTCTTCGATGCGGCAATCGAATGCGCCCAGGCCGTTCTCGCCCTGCAGCGCACGCCGCACCTCGATCTTCAATACGCTGCCCACCGGGAAGGACGCCACGCTGCAGGCGTACTTGCGGCTGCCGAGCAGGAAGCCGACCCGCACCGGTTCGCCGCGCCTGCGCGCGCACCAGCCGGCGTGCGCGGCCACGGCCTGGGCCATGTACTCGACCCCGACCCAGGCGCCGACCGCGCCTTCGCTGCAGAACATGGTCTCCGGGTTGACGACCACCTCGGCGCGCAGGCTCTCCTCGTCGGCGTCCAGGAAGCGGCCGAGCAGGGACATGGCGCCGCTGTGCGGCACCAGGCTGTGGATGTCGATCTCGCTCTGGACCGGGCTCAAAGTGCTCTCCCGAACACCAGGCTGGCATTGGAGCCGCCGAAGGCGAAGGAATTGCTGAGCGCGTAGCGGATCGGGCGTCCCAGGCGCGTGCCCTTCCCTGCCACCTTCAGGGCGGGCAGCGCCGGGTCGGGCGCGCCGTTCCACAGGTGGGGCGGCAGCAGGCCCTCGGGGTTATCGTCCTGCATCGCCAGCCAGCAGAAGGCGGCTTCGACGGCGCCGGCCGCGCCCAGGGTGTGGCCGGTGAAGGGCTTGGTCGAGCTGACTGCCACCTCCAGGCCGAACAGGGCCTCGACGGCGCGCGACTCCATCGCGTCGTTCTGGGGCGTGGCGGTGCCGTGCAGGTTGATGTAGTCGATGTCGCTCGCGGCGATCCCGGCGCGCTCCAGCGCCTGGTTCATGGCGATGCGCGCGCCGCCGCCTTCCGGATCCGGCGCCGACATGTGGTGGCCGTCGGACGATTCGCCCCAGCCGCACAGGGCGACCGCGGACGGCTCGCGGCTCATGAGGAAGAGCGCGGCGCCCTCGCCGATATTGATGCCCTTGCGGCCCTCGCCCAGCGGATGGCAGCGGGTCTCGCTCACCGACTCCAGCGCGCTGAAACCCGCCACGGTGAAGCCGCACAGGGTATCGACGCCGCCCGTCAGGACCGCGTCGACCAGGCCCATGCGGATCAGGCGCGCGGCGCTGGCCATCGCCTTGGCGCTCGAGGAGCAGGCGCTCGAATGCACATAGGCCGGGCCCGATACGCCCAGTTTGCGCGCGAGCAGCTCGGCGCTGGAAGCCATCTCCTGCTGGCCGTAATGAAAGCCTTCCGGCAGTGCGTCCGTCGTCGCGTGCGCGGCGATCGCGTCTTCCGTCTCGCCCACGCCCGAGGTGCTGGTGCCGACGATGACGGCCACGCGCTGCGCGCCATGGCGGGCGATCGCCGCATCCACGGCCGGACGGATCTGGGCCAGCGCGGCCAGGGCCAGCGCGTTGTTGCGGCTGCGCAGCGGCAGCGGCAGGTGGTCGAGCGGCGGCAGCACGGTGTCCACGCGGCCGATCGGCAGCACGCGGCCGGGCGAGCAGGCGCTACTTTCCACGAGGCCGCTCTCGGCCTCGACCAGCAGGCGCCGGCGGATCGTCGCCAGGTCGTTTCCAAGGGCGCACAGCAGCGCGCATTCGTTCAGGTACAGCATGGAATCCTCATTCGGCCGACACCACGGTCAACCGGTATTTGTAGCGCACATTATCCAGCACGGCCTTGCCCTGCCAGCGCGGCATGCCGCTGTAATCGATGGTCGCCACCACCTCGCCCTCGCGGCGCAGGGTGCGGCGCAGGCCCTGCTCCTCGATCTTCCAGCCGGCGGGAAGCGCCTGCGCGATCGCCTCGACCGGCCACAGGGTCAGCTGCAGGTCTTCGAGCACGTCGGCGGCCTTCACCTGGCTGGGCAGCATCGGATGGCGCCATTCGGCGATCTCGCGGCCGTCGTAGTCCAGGCTCAGCACGCGCATGCCGAGGGCCAGGCCGACCAGGTTGATGCGCCTGGCATCGACCTCCAGCGCGGCATCGAGGTCGTTGGTCTTGCCGTCGCGCTCGACGGTCAGGTGCTGCTGCACGCTGATGGTTTCGCCCAGCGCCGCGGGGGCCAGGCGCAGGCCGAGGCGGGCCGGGGTGGGCTCCCTGGCGGTGCAGGCGGCGAGCAGCAGCGCGATGGTGACAGGAATAACGCGTTCAGGCCAGCACAGGCGTCGCATGGACTTCCTCCGGGGTAGCGATGAAACAGGGAGCGATCAGCCAGACCAGGGCGGTCCCGGCCAGCATGGTCAGGCCGAAGGCCCGCAGCGCCGGCGTGCCGCTCAGGGCCAGGAGGCCGAAGGACAGGATGGTGCTGGCGGCCGACAGGCCGACCGCCAGCCACGGCGCCGCATCGCCGTGGGCCGCGTCTTCCTGCAGGAAGATGCCGTAGTCGACGCCCACGCCCAGCAGCAGCATCAGGGCCAGCACGTGGAACAGCTGCAGGTCCTGGTTCGCGAAGCCGAGCAGCGCCAGGGCCAGGATGCTGGCGGCAAGCGTGGGCGCCAGCACGCGCCAGGTGCGGCCGCGGTAGCGCGGCAAGAGCACCGCGAACACCAGGGCATACGCGCCCAGCACCACCCAGCCCATGTAGGCGCGGTACTGGCCCAGCACCGACGAGATGCCGCCGACCTTGTCGACCCACTGCACGCCCGCCAGCCCCTCGGCCGCCCGGGCCAGCTGGGGAATGGCGGCGTAGCGCATGCCGCGCAGGGCGACGATGCTGGCATGCACGCCTTCGGTCTGGCCGATCCACAGGTGGCGCCAGGGTTCGGCCGCCGGCGTCGTGAGAAAAGCGTCGATCTGCATCGGCGCGGCCGTGCTGCGCAGGTGGGCGGCGGTCGCGGCGGCCCAGGCGGCGTCCTCGCCGATCTCCTGGCCCAGGAGCGCCAGCGGTCCCCTGGCGCCCAGCAGCTTGTCCTCGACCAGTTCCAGGCGCGCGGCCTGGGCCTGTTGCGAGGGCACCCAGTTCGACAGCGCCTGGTAGCCGGCGATGTCGCCTGTCGCCACCAGCGCATCGAGGCGGCGTTTGAGCAGCTCTTCGCGCTGCAGCACCTGTTCGCTGGTGGCGCCACGCACGAGGTAGTACTGCACCGGGCTGGGAGCATCGAGCAGCTTGCCGAGCTTGATCTGGTCGCGCACCAGCTCGGGCGGCGAGGATTGCAGCGAGCGGATGTCGTCGTTCACCTTCAGGCGCGTGAGGCCCAGCACGGCCACGCCGCCCAGCACCGCCACCACCAGCATCGGCGCGAGCGCGCCGGACACGCGCGGCCAGCGCTTCACGACGCCGCCGTAGCCGCGCGCCAGCGGGCCGGCGCGCAGGGAGTCGCCGTGGATCAGGGCCGGGAACCAGCACACCACGGTCAGCCAGGCGAACACCAGGCCCAGGCCCGAGAACACCGCCATGTGGCGCAGGCCCGGGAAGGGAGTCAGGGCCAGGCCCAGGTAGCCGATCACGGCCGCCAGCAGGGTCAGGCCCAGGCCGGGCAGCAGGCGGCGCAGCAGGCGCGGCGAGTCGAGCGTGGGGTCGGCGCCGAGACGATGGCAGAGGAAATAGATGCCGTAGTCCTGGGCCACGCCGATCAGGCTCGCGCCGAACACGAGGGTGAGCAGGTGGATGCGGCCGAACAGCAGCCAGCACACGGACAGCGCGCCCAGGAAGCCGACGCCGATCGCCAGCACGGTGAGAGTCACCGGCTTGATCGAGCGGAAGGTCAGCCAGGTGAGCAGCACGATGCCGAGCATGGACCCGACGCCGATGGTGTGGATCTCGCTACTCGCCTGGCGGCCGGCGGCGGCGGCGTGCAGGATCACGCCGGCCTTGATCACTTCGGCGCTCGGCACGGCGCGCCGGGCCTCCTCGCCCGCCCTGCCCAGCAGCGGCACCACGGCCTCCTGGTTCGACAGCGAAAAGGCCGACTGCGCCAGGGTGAAGGTCAGCAGCACGTATTTGCGCCCTTCGCCGGCCACGAACAGCTCGCCGTCGCGCGGCCGCACCGGGGTTTCGCCGGCGCGTTCCTGGGCCCAGCCGGCGAACAGGCCGAAGGGGTCGTCACGGAATGCTCCCAGCTTCGGGCCCGAAAAAGCGCTGTAGAGGCGCACCAGCGCCGAGTCGACCCAGAACTGCTGCGGCTGCGTGCGCAACTGCTTTTCCTGTTCGGCGGCCACCAGCAGGGTCGCGTGCGGCTGCAGGCTGGCCAGCCAGCTGGCCTGGGCTTCGCCGCTCGCGGCGTCAGGCTTCAACAGTGCGGTGTGCGGCGCCAGCGTCGTACGAAAGGCCTGGGCCGCGCGCACCGCCTCTTCCCACTGTCCTGCCCCGACCAGCACCACCACGCGCTGCTGGGCGCTGTCCACCATATGGGTGAAGGACTGCTGCAGCACCGGGTCGCGCTGCTCCGCCGGCAGCAGCGCCAGGATGTCGGTGTCGGGCGTGATGCGCTGGGCCAGCCACAGCCAGGCGTTATGGCCCAGCAGCAGGCAGACGACCAGGGCCCAGGCCAGGGCGAGACGGCGTTGCAGGCTCACAGCTGGGCCGCCTCTTCGGGCAGCATGGCCTGCGGGCCGGTCTTGATGTCGCTGAACGCGATATCGGTCTTGTCGCCGCCCGCATCGACCATGCGGATGCTGCGCACATAGGCGCCGCCCTCGAGCGAGATCGCGCCGACCGCCTTCGCCACCGCCGGGTTGCGCGCCTTCAGCGCGACGCGCCAGGCATCGCCGTCGACCGCGCCGTCCACCTCGAACAGCTTCTCCAGCTGGCCCAGGTCGCCGCCCAGCAGCGAGAACAGCACGCCGTTGATCATGCGCACGGTCGGTTCCTGGCTGGCGTCGAGGCGCATGGCGACCCGGTCGCCCTGCATGTGGACGATCTCGTCGCGCTTCAGGCGCAGGGTGTTCGGGAATGGTTTCAGGGTGCGCCACAGCACGCCCTTGCCGGCCACGACGCAGAAGCGCCCGCTCGACGCCAGCGGCTTCTTCATGCCCGCGAGCTGCTTGGTCTGCTCGAAGCGGCCGCACAGCTGCTCCGGCTTGGCGAGCATGGACTGGATCCGGGCCACGGGCGCGGCGGCGCCGGCGATCGACGCGGCGCCGGCCAGCGCGAGCGTGAGGAAAAATCGTTTCATGGTGCGGGTACTCCCAGCTTTTCGAACAGGATCGGAGGCGAGACGAAGCACATCTCGCGGGTCTCGAGGTCGATCGCCACCTGGGTGGTGGTGGCGCGGTTCAGGCGCTTGCCGGTGGCGGCATCGCTCACGGTGTAGTCGATGCGCAGGCGGTTCTCCCACTCGACGATCTCGGCGCGCAGCAGCAGGCGCTGGCCGAAAACGGCGGATGCCGCATAGCGCAGGTTCATCTCGATGATCGGCCACATATAGCCGGACTCGCGCATCTGGCCGTAGTTGTAGTCGATCTTGTCGAGCAGTGCGCAGCGCACCACCTCGAGGTACTTGACGTAGTTGCCGTGCCAGACGATCTCCATCGGGTCGAGGTCGAAGAACTGCACCTGCACCTCGCTTTCTGCCCACCAGCGGCTCGGCTCCTTCTTCTTACGCATACAGGCTCCAGGCCTGGTCGCGGATACGGCCCAGCAAGAGCTTGAGGTCCGGGTCGAGGCGGCGGTCTTCCGTGACCGGCGCGATGTCCTGGCCCAGCAGCTCGAGCATGCGCGCCAGCGGCGCAGGCAAGGTCTTGGTCGGATCGACGCGCTGGCGCAGCCACACGCCCTGGCGCACCGTGATCAGGAGGCTGGCCGCCACCTGCTCGGTCAGCTCCAGCACGCGCAGGCAGTCGCGCGCGGCGATGGTGCCCATGCTGACCTTGTCCTGGTTGTGGCACTCGGTCGAGCGCGAGAACACCGAGGCCGGCATGGTGAGCTTGAGGGCTTCCGCGGTCCAGGCCGAGGCGCTGATCTGCAGCGCTTTCAAGCCGTGGTTGATCGGGCTCTGCTCGCCCTGCATGCCCGACAGGTTGGCCGGGAGGCCGGCGTTGTAGCGGGCGTCGACCAGCAGGGCCATCTGGCGGTCCAGCAGGTCGGCCAGGTTCGCCACCGCGTTCTTCATGCCGTCCATCGCGAAGGCGATGTGGCCGCCGTAGAAGTGGCCGCCGTGCAGCACGCGCTCGCCTTCGGCGTCGATGATCGGGTTGTCGTTGGCGCTGTTGAGCTCATTCTCGATGCAATCGCGGAAGAAGGGCAGCGCATCGGCCAGCACGCCGATCACGTGCGGGGCGCAGCGGATCGAGTAGCGGTCCTGCAGGCGCTTGCCGTTGCGCTCGAGCTGGCCGGCGTACTCCAGGTCCTCGCGCAGCCAGGCCGCCACGCCCTGCATGCCGGCGTGCGGCTTGACCGAGAACAGGGTCTCGTCGAAGTGGTGGTCGTTGCCGTCCAGGGCGAACGAGGCCAGCGCCGTGATGCGGGTGACGAGGCGCGCCAGGTAGTCGGCGCGGTCGAAGGCCAGGCAAGCCAGGCCGGTCATGACGGCGGTGCCGTTCATGATCGCCAGCCCTTCTTTCGGACGCAGGCGCAGCGGCGCGATGCCCGCTTCCTGCAGGGCCTGGGCGGCTGGCACCTGGACGCCGTCGCGCATGACCTCGCGCTCGCCGCACAGCACGGCCGCGAGGTAGGACAGCGGGGTCAGGTCGCCGCTGGCGCCGACCGAGCCTTCGCTCGGGATCAGGGGCAGCAGGCCGGCGTCGAACAGGCGCACGATCTGCTCCAGCAGGCCGACGCTCACGCCCGAGAAGCCTTTCGAGAGCGAGGCCAGGCGCGCCGCCATCACGGCGCGGGTCTGGCCAGGGTCGAGGTAGGCGCCCAGGCCGCAGCCGTGGTAGGTGTAGAGGTGGTGCGGCAGGTCCGGCACCAGGTGCAAGGGCACCGCCACCGTGCAGGAGTCACCGTAGCCGGTGGTCACGCCATAGATGGTGCCGTCCTCGCGCAGCAGGCGGTCGAGGAAGTCGGCGCCCTTGGTGATTGCGGCGCGAAACGCCGGGTCGTCGGACAGCGCCGGGCGGGCGCTGCCCCTGGCGATGGCGACGATGTCTTCCAGCGCCAGGCGCTCGCGGTCGAAGCGCACGGTGCGCTGGGGAGTATTCAGGTCAGTGAGCAGCATGGGCGTGGTCCGGATCGGGTAGATACCAAAAATCGTAGAAGTTGAACCACTCCAGCGGCGCACGCCGGGCGTGGTATTCGAGGCGGCGCGCATAGTCGCCGGCAAGCGTGGCCAGTGCCCCCTCGCGGTCGCGGCGCGGCAGGTGCACCTCCTCGCGCAGGCGCTCGAAGTGCAATTCGTAGCCGTCGCCGTGGCGGGTGGCGAACATGGTGTACAGCGGGCAGCCGAGCACCGAGGCCATGACGTAGGGTCCGACCGGGAAAGCGGCGTCCTGGCCGAGGAAAGGTGCCAGCGCCACGCGTGGATTGGGCGACACCGGCACCCGGTCGCCGGCGATGACGACGAACTCGCCGCGCCCGATACGCTCGGACAGCAGCATCGCCGTGGCCGGGGTCATCTCGGTCACCTGCATCAGGTTGAGCTGGCTGCGCGGGTCGAGCTTGCCCAGCATATTGTTGAACGCTTCGGCGTGGCGGGTGTGCACCAGCACCGTGATCTTGAGGCCGGGCGTGTGCAGCGACAGCGCGCGGCACAGGTCGTGGTTGCCCAGGTGGGCGCACATCAGCATGGCGCCCTTGCCCTCCCTGATGCGCTGCAGGAGCGGCTCGTCTCCGCTCACGCGCACGCGCGAGGTGTCGAACACGCCGCCCCACAGCAGCATCTTGTCGAGGATGGATTCGGCGAAGGAAGCGAAATGGCGCAGCACGCCGAACAGGCCGGCCGGCCGCCCGACACGGCGCAGGTAGTCGCGCGAGACGCGGCGCGCCCTGGCCTGGGTCGCGACGTACCACAGCAGCACCGGGTAGAGCAGCACCCGGAAGGGCCAGCGGCCGAACACCCGGCAGACCCAGAACAGCAGGCGCATGCCGGCCACGAAGCTCGCTTCGTTGATGGCGGCCCAGTGCCGGCTGTCGCTGGCCGTGCTCAGGCGCGCCATGTGCGGACCAGGAGCATGGGGGCGCGCGGCAGCATGCCCAGGAACAGGGCGACGTGCAGGCGCGTGATCAGGACGTTGTCGGTCCATGCCTTGAAGTGCGAGACGCCGTCTTCCGGGTAACCCACCTTCGTCGGCAGGTTCACGATCTGCGCGCCGTCCCAGTACAGGCGCACCAGGATCTCGATGTCGAAGTTCATGCGCAGGCCGAGCTTCCTGCGCGCGGCCAGGGCCAGCACCGGCGCCACCGGATAGACGCGAAAGCCGCACATCGAATCGCGGATCGCCAGCGACAGCGTATTGATCCAGACCCAGACGTGGGTCAGATAGCGCGCGTACAGGCGCAGGGGCGGCACCGACTCGTCGTACACCGGGCAGCCCGCCACCACGGCCTGCGGGCGGGCGCGCGCCGCATCGAGGAAGCGCGGGATGTCGGCCACGCTGTGCTGGCCGTCGGCGTCGACCTGCAGCACATGGCTGTAGCCGTCCTGCGCGGCGCGGCGAAAACCCGTGAGCACCGCCCCGCCCTTGCCCTGGTTGTGGGCATGGCGCTCCAGCACCACGCGTCCCGGATGCGCGGCCGCGAGCGCATCGAGCGCCGCGGCGCAGCCGGCCGAGCTGCCGTCGTCGACGAGGATGCATGGCAGCTCGTGGGCCAGCACCTGGCCCACGACCCGCCCGATGGCGTGCTCATGGTTGTAGACGGGGATGACGACGCAGGGCTTGAACACGGTCATTCCTTTATTCGGCCTTTTCGAAGCGCAGCAGCGAGTGGCAGTAGCCGATGCCGTCGCGCGCGGTGACCAGCTTCAGGCCGGCGGCTTCGGCCAGGCGCACGTAGTCGGCGCTCTCGTAGACCTTGCTGTTGCCGCTGGCGATCGCCGTGAAGTAAGGCGAGGTGTTGATCAGGCAGTAGGCGGCGATGTCGTAGCGCTGGCGGTCCCAGAAGGTGTCGAGCACCAGCACCTGGCCGCGCGGGCCGAGTGCGGCGGCCACGCGCCGGAAGATGCTGGCGATCGCCTGTTCCGAGAAGCAGCTCAGGAACTGGCTCATCCAGATCAGGTCCATGTCGCCCGGCAGCGGCGTGTCGAACTCCAGCAGGTTGGTCGGGTGCAGGGTGGCGCGCTCGCGCAGGCCGGCGGCTTCCAGGTTCTTCTCGGCCACAGCCAGCTGGCCCGGCAGGTCGACCAGGTGCAGGGCCACGCGCTCGTTCGCGCCAAGGGCCGCCAGCGTGAACTTGCCGGTGTTGGCGCCGATGTCCATCAGGCGGCGCGGGCTCGTCGCGAAGACATCGGGCAGGATGTCCGGGAAGGAGGAGTCCGAGTAGTAGTGGTCGAAGGCGAACCAGCTGCTGCGCGCCGCTTCCGGCAGCTGGGCCAGGCCTTCGTACACGGTTGGCCAGTCGCCGAACACCTTCAGGCCGAGGGGCTTCTCCGCGTCGAGCGAAGCGTCGAGCGAGAACAGGGCCTGGTAGCAGACGTCGTGGTTGAAGTCGATGTTGACCTGGGTGATCGGATCGGTCAGGACCACGAAGCCGGCCTTGTCGAGCGCGTAGCGGCCTTCCGTCAGGTAGACCACGCCGGCGGACAGGCAGGTCTCGAGCACCACTTTCAGGGCGTAGGGCGTCCAGCGCCCGGTCGCGGCCAGCTGGTCCACCGACAGGCCGGTGTCGCCGGCGTCGGCGATCGCCTGCAGCATGCCGCGCTTCCAGGCGAAGCGCACGCACTGGAACACGACCGGCGCAAAGGCGATCTTCTGGGCTTCGAAACGTGCTTCGAAGGCGCTCTGGCGGTCCGACGAGAATTTTTTGTTCAAGGTGCTCATGGGAGATTCAGGAGGATGCGGCCGCTGGCGTGGGCGCCGGCGTCCGAGAAATATCGGAAATGCAGCTGGCCCTTGGCCAGGTCGTGCACGAGTTCGAGTTGCACCGGATGGCCGGGCCGGATCATCTGCTGGAATTTCAGCGCATTGATGCCGCCGAAACCCGGCCCGAGGCCGAAGTACCGGCGTCCGTAGTGGATCGCCCAGTCGACCTGCACCACGCCCGGCAGCACGGGCGCGACGCTGAAGTGGCCGTCGAAATAGAGCAGGTCCGCCGGCACCGTCAGTTCCAGCAGCACGCGGGTGGCTTCCTGCTCCAGCAGGCGCAGGCTGGGCAGGCGCGGGCGCTCCTCCAGCAAGGCCAGCAGCAGGGCCTGGGTGGTCTTGCCCTGGGCGTTCACGGGCAGGCGTTCAAGGTAGCGCCAGCGGCGCGGCAGCGCCACCGCTTCCAGGCCGGCGGCCAGATGGGCGCGCAGGCGGCCGCTCAAAGCCGCACGCCCTTCCCTATCCAGCAGTGCCTGCCCTTGCGGCGTCGGCACGACGAAGGCGGCCAGCACCTGGCGGCCGGGGGCCGGCACGGCAAGCACCTTCGCTTCGCGCACCAGGCTGCCGGCGCATAGCGCGGCCTCGATGGCGTCCAGCGAGATGCGCTTTTCCTCGATCTTGACGATGCGGTCGGCGCGCCCGCGCAGCACGAAGCCAATGCCGCTGGCCTCGACCCGGTCGGCCAGGCGCTGCCAGGCGCCCGGGCCCGCGAAGTCGGACTGCACTTCGAGCAGGCCCTCGGCATCCATGCGCCACTGCACGCCGGGCAAGGGCGTCCAGGTCTCGTCCACGCCGCGCTGGCGCCATGCCACGCCGCCGGTCTCCGAGCTGCCATACACCTCGACCGGGCTCTGGCCCAGCAGCGCGGCCGCATGCAGGGCGGCCCCCTCGTCGAGCATGCCGCCGGACGAGAACACGGCGCGCAGCCGATCCGCGCCGGCGCTCCAGTCGAGATGCGCGGGCAGGCGCTTCAGGTGCGCCGGGCTGGCCAGCAGCACGCAGGGCGCCTGCGCCAGCGCGGGCGCCAGCGTTTCGGGGAACTCATGGCGCTCGGCGTGGATCGGGCGGCCTTCGGCCAGCGGCCACAGGACGCGGAACAGCAGGCCGTAGATATGCTGGTGCGAGACGGTCGCCAGGATGGCGGAATCGCCAAGGCGCGCGCCGAACTGGCGCTCCAGCGCGGCGACCTCGCTGGTCAGCTGGGACAGCTGCTTCGGGATCGGGACCGGGACGCCGGTGCTGCCCGAGGTGAACACGACCAGGGCCGGGAAACCCGGCGCGGGCACGACCCACTCCCCCTGCCAGTCGTCGCCGGCCGCGGGCGCAAGCGGCGCGCAGCCGTCCGGGAAGGCGCCCCAGAAGGCGTCCACCTCGTTTGCCAGCGCGGCGCAGGTCGCGGGCAGCACGTCGGCGCCGAGCCAGACGGTCTTCCCGGAGAGCCAGGCGCCGAACAGGCTTGCCGCGAATTCCAGGCTGTCTTCGTGGTAGAGCGCAAGCCGGGTGGCCTCGGTACGGTGGCCGAGCGCGGCCCAGGCGCGCACGCGGGCCAGGAAGTCGCCGTGGCTCAGGTGTGCGCCGTCACGCCAGCCGGCAGTGGCGAGCGGCGAACGGGTGGCGATGCGGTAGAACAGATCAGGCATGGTGCAGACGCTTGAACCGGATGCGCAGCAGGTATTCGCCGCCGAACATCAGGCCCATCAGGATATAGGCGATCACGCCGTTGTAGAGCGACCAGGCGGCCTCGCTGGCGAACAGCGCGGTGCCGAGCGCGATCGTGCCGTTGGCGGCGAAGAACAGGCACCAGGCCTGGGTCACGCGGCGCGTGTAGGCGACTCCCGCGGGCGGCAGATCGGGCTCGCGCAGGCGCGCCAGGCGCTCGACCATCGGCATGCCGCTGGCGAGGCTGGCCCCGAAGGCGGCCAGCAGCGCGCCGTTGACCAGCACCGGATAGAGCTTGAGCGGCAGCACGGCGTTCGACCCGACGGCGATGGCGACCAGCAGCAGCGCGCCGCCGGCGGTCCAGCGCGCGGTGCCGCTCACCTTCAGCGCCGGCAGGCGCGTGGCGGCGGCCAGCAGCAGCAGGCCGGCCAGCCAGCGCGGCTCGATGCTGCCGTGGCCGAACCAGATCGCCAGCGGATACAGCAGCGTCAGCGCTGCCGCCAGGACGTTCCAGATCACGTGGAAATCAGGCCGCGGCCGTTTGCTCTTCGGCCAGGCCGGCGAGCGCGCCCACCACGTCTTCGATGGTGCGGATGGTCTTGAACACTTCCGGCTGCAGGCGCTTGCCGGTCATCTGCTTGAGCTTGACCGCGAGGTCGACGGCGTCGATGCTGTCGATGTCGAGATCGGCGTACAGGTTCGAGGCCGGGGTCAGGGACGCGCGGTCCAGTTCGAACATCTCAGCCAGCAGGTCGGCGACCCAGGTGAACAGTTCGTCTCGGTTCATGTCGTGAATGCTTACCATGGCGACTCCTTAATCTTTGCTATTACTTCTTGCGGTTCGTTTCGATCATCGCGGCCAGCGCGCGCACCGACGCGAAATGGCGGCGGGTTTCCTGCGACTCTGCCGACAGGGTGATGCCATAGCGCTTCTGCAGCGCCACGCCGATTTCCAGCGCGTCGATCGAGTCCAGTCCCAGGCCCTCGACGAACAGCGGCGCTTCGCTATCGATGTCCGCGGGGGTGATGTCTTCGAGTTGCAGGACGTCGATGATCAACGTCTTCACTTCCTGTTCAAGCATGGTGCTGGCCTTCTTTCATAAAAAACTGTTGCAGGTAGTCGGTGAGGCGGCGCGCCGCCACCACGTCGCTGGTATCGCCGGCGCGAAACTGCTCCACGCCGATGTCGTCCTTGACCTCGATGCGAAAATGCGCCTGGCGCGGCGGCACGTGCCACCACTTGTCGCCCTTGCCG
>Ga0209023_10001466_pt1 | contig 31639 bp, 24 predicted proteins | sample LakOneMetagenome_FD_187468 | JGI IMG/M metagenome (GOLD analysis project Ga0209023, IMG submission 187468) | Freshwater and sediment microbial communities from Lake Erie, Canada (SPAdes) (version 2) | ecosystem: Environmental > Aquatic > Freshwater > Lentic | place: Lake Erie, Canada...
AAGACCCTGCCTACCATCGGCCTCTCCCACAATCACCAGCGGAGTATCCGGGGTGAGCTCCCGAGACAGCAGAGCTGAGAGAACGGTCTGTTGCAGGTTCTTGCGCACATTGAGCCGGCCGACCGTCAGGAAAAAGCGTGACGTCACCAAACGAGGATCGACGTCTTCACGCAGGTGGCGTGACACGAGTTCTGTGCTGAGTCCCAAGCCGACCGCAACCACCTGACGAGCACGGCTGTTCGCCACGATGCGAGCTGCCTCTGAACGGCTGGAGGTGAACACGACGTCCGCTCGGTGAACCCAACGCGTCATCAGAGAGAAGTAGGCGCGTTCGCTCGGGGTGAACCACTCGGGATTGGTTCGGAAAAGAACATCGTGCAGGTACACGGCGCTCACCGCCCGCGGGACTCGGGCGGCGAAATTGTGCGTCAAGACAACGTCGGCGCCATGCTGCTTGGCGGCCCGGCGAACCGCCCAGGTGGCGGCGAAGCTCTGCGGCCACAACGCGGTGTGCACCACCCGCACTGATCCGGACTGCTGAATTTCGTGAGGTGGTACGCACTTGGCCCGCATGACCAGGGTGATTTCGTCGTGGGGAAAAGCCTCATGCCACGCCAAAACGATCTCTCGCAGCACATGACGCAGAGACGGCGGGCCGTCACCCCACCAGTAGGCATCGAAGACAACAGATAAGGAGGCATCGACTGACCGGGACGAATCAACTGACCCGGACGAATCGACTGGGACCGGGTGGCGCGCCGCGCCGCGCGTGATTCGCCCGGTCATTGGGGGACCGCGACGCTCGTGAAGTTGTCGAATGTGAGTGCGGCGGGGCCGTTGGTGGCGGAGGCGGAGAGGTAGGTGCGCAGTCCGACGGCGCCGGGCGTTTGCAGTGCGGGGGTGGTGTCGGTGGCAGTGAGTTGCCAGAGGGCAGGTTCCGGTTGTCCGGTGGGCCAGATTTTGGCACGGATGGTGGTGGGTGAGGTTCCGAAGGTTTGCAGGCGTAGTTGGAGTGGAGTCCCGGCGGTGTAGGTGAGAGTGGTGTTGAGGGACTGCAGGGCTGTGGTTCCTTGCAACAGGTGGGCTTGGACGGTGGCCCCGTTGCGGAGCCAGGCCCGGAGGGAGTACTCGGTTCCGCCGGCGATGCGTCCGAGTACGGAGACGTAGGTGCCGCCGCCGGTGGGGGCTTGGTCGGCGGAGAAGGTGACTTGGGTGTCGGTGCTGGCCGAGGCGACGGCGGCCAGGGTACTGGTCTTGGTGGATCCCGCAGCGTTGCTCACCCGCGCGGTGCCGCCTGCGGTGGTGTAGATGGTGGTTGTGCCCGTATGGGTCCAGGCGCCGCCCACATCCGCTGTTCCCCAGCCGTTAGCGCTGCTGCGGTCGAAGGAGTCCCGGGCGGTGGTGTTATTGGGCGGCGCAACCACGGTAATCGCGCGGCTGGTGCTGGCGGTGGCTCCGGAGTTATCGGTGACGGTGAGGGTTGTTGTGTAGGTCCCGGCGGTGGCGTAGGTGTGGCTGGGTTTGATTCCGGTGGCGGTGGAGCCGTCGCCGAAATTCCAGGCGTAGGTGGTGATGGTTCCGTCGGAGTCGGTGGAGCCGGAGGCATCGTACGCGCTGGTGAGGAGGGTCGAAGTTGCAGTGAACGATGCCTTCGGTGCCGCGTTCGCCGGGGCCATGTCGGCGCCGAGGGCGTAATGGCGCTCGATGTCAGTGGCGCTCAGGGCCTGCGCGTAGACGGCCGCTTCGTCGAGGACTCCAGTGAAGTATGGGCTGCTCGAACCCCAGGTCGGATCCCCGCCGATCCGCCAGTATCCGGCGTAGTCCTCCGCCGATGGCTGCGGGTTCGTCGCCGTGAGCACACCATCGACGTACAGTTTCATGCCGTCTGGGGATTGGGTGGCAACAACGTGATGACGTAGGCCGTCATTGTAGGCGCGTGGTGTCGTCACGGTGTTGATGCTCGAGGGGTATGTTCCGAAAACGAGGGTGCCGTCATCCTGCATGTAGACGTGCCGGTCGTAGCTCGTGGACAAACCGCTCGGGGTATTGCCGAAACCGATGAGTTTGCCGCCCATAGCCGTCTTGGTGACGAACCACGTCTCCAGCGAGTACGAACGCGGGGCGAAATCCTTGATGCTGCCGACAACAGCTCCAGAGGCGAAAGCGACCGAGGTGTCGCTCGTGCCTTTCACCAGTCCCGTTGCCCCTGCGGTCACGGTGCCCGAGTAGGTTCCCGTATTTCCCGCGAGGCCGGAGTCGGCGGCGCGCGCGCCGGCCGGGTCACCCAAACGCCAGTACAGCAGCGGATCCAGTGCGGCGACGGCCGCGCCATAGGCATCCGTCGGCGCCGGCGGCACCGTGGCGGCGCGTCCGGACGCGACGAAGTGATTGCTGACGGCCTGTCGGCTCAGCACGTTGGCATAGATCGAAACCTGAGCGATGTCTCCCGTGAGATAGGGGCTGGACGGACTCGATGCCCAGCCGGCGACGCTGTCACCACCGATTCGCCAATATCCGCCAAAGGTCGCACCGGTGGTGACAGCGGACCCGGAGGCAACCTGCTTGCCGTCGATGGACAGACGCATCCCGTTTGCACCCAGCGTCGCCACGATCTGATGCCAGGTGCCGTCGTTATACGTTTTCGGGCTTGAGATCGTTTGGTCGGACCCGGAGGTGACCCCGAACCACACATGTCCGGCATCGTCCATGTAGACATGGCGGTCATATGTCGTCGAGGGGTTGACGCTGTCATTGCCGTACCCCACGATTTTGCCGCCCGTGGTCGAGGACGTTCGAATCCAGGATTCCACGCTGAACGTGTTCGGGGCGGCTTCGGATCTCGTTGTCGTCGCAAAGCCGGTGGGGCCACCACCGAAGTGTGACGCGGTCGTTGTGCCCTGGATCCCGGAGGCCCCTCGAGTCACGCCGGCGCCGAGCTGCAGGTCAGAGCTTCCGACGTGGTCATATCCGGCGCTGCCCGAAGGCTCTCCGAGCGGCCAATAGGACATCGGCTGGTCCCGGAGGACGGCCGTCGCGTACGGGGTCACGGCCACCGGCTGTGTGATGGTCACCGTGTTTCCGAGCCTGCTGATGGAGTTTCCGAACGGATCGGTGACGTACAGCCGGTACGAATGAACGCTGCCCGGTTGGAGGCCGCTGTCGAGGAACCCCATGGACGCCCGAGTGTAGAAGTTGGATGCCTGGGTGGTTTGGTAGACGGGCGAGGCGAGGTTGCCGTCGCGCACGAGCTTGTACGTGAGCCGGGAATTATCGTTGTCGAAGGTGGCCGTCCAGGTGACACGGGCCGAGCCGCTTGTGAGGGAAACAGCCGTGGGGACGAGGTCGGAATTGACGTTGGGCCCAATCTTGTTCGGGGCAAGAGCACTGATCGCGTGCCGGGTGAGTCCGCTTTGGGCGACACCGTTGACCGACGGGAACTCTCCGCCCACCGCGAGGTATGCCGCGTTGCCGGCCAGGCTCCAGGTCGACTGGCCCTGCCCGGAGAATGTACCGGCGGCGTAGGAGGGGAACCAATCGAGCAGGGTCGGCGCCGGGGTGCCTTCCCAGTTGAAGTATCCGTAAGGATCCGCGGTGATGGTGCGAGTAGCTGCCTTGCTGAATGCCACGAGATAGCGCAGGGTGCGCGGAGTTGTTTCGGGGTAACCGCCGATGTTGCCGCAATAGTGCGGATGGCCGGAGCCGTAGACGGCGTCGCCGACCGGGTACACGGAGTAGGTGTCGCCGTGGCAGTCTTCGACCCAGGTGATGTTTCCGGTTCCGGGGTCAGCCGCGAAGATTCCCTCAAGATTGCCGCTCGGGCCGAAGGCATATCCGGATCCGTAGACCCGGTCGTCTGTTGCCATCAGCGACGTGATCGACGCCAGCGTTCCGGCGTTTCGAACGTGGGTCGCGGCCGCCCACGGAACGACGCTGCCGTCGCGCGGATCAACCGCACCGAGGCCGAAGGCTGGGGCGCCGGCCAGGTTCTCGAAGCGGCCGCCGACCACGAGTTTGGAGCCGTCTTTGGTGAGGGTGAGGGCGGTTACGGGGGCGTCGGTGTCGGCTTTCCAGCTGAGTGTTGCTCCGTTGGCGGCGTTGATGGCGGCGAGGTTTTTGCGGGGTTGGCCGTTGACGGTTTGTGCCCATCCGCCGGCGTAGACGGTGGTGTTGGTGGCGGCGAGGGCGCGGGTTTGGCTGCCCATGATGGGGCGGAAGGTGGGGATGATTTTGCCGGTGGCGGTGTTGAAGGCGGCGAGGCGGTAGTAGCCGGCGCCGTCGATGCTGGTGAAGTCTCCGGCGACGTAGATGCGGGTGCCGTCGGGGGAGGCGGTGATGGCAAGGGCTTGGGCGTTGAGGTTGGGGGCGAAGGTGGTGATGAGGTTTCCGGTGGTGATGTCGTAGGCGAGGAGGTTGTTTCGGGGGACGGTGTTGGTTCCGGGGGCGGATCCGGCGGGGCGGGCGGTGGTGAATTTGCCGGCGACGTAGACCGTGTTGCCGACGACGACTTGGGCCCAGGCGACGCCGTCGATTTGAGTGGTGGGTAGGGCGTCGGCGCTGATGGTGGTGGGTGTGGCGGGGTCGGCTGGGTTGGCGGGGGCGGTATCGGCGTGGGCGGGCAACGGTGCTGCGATGCCGCCGACCGTCACCAGCAGCGCGAGGGCACCCGCGATGAACAGGGAGCGTGCGCGGGTGCCGCAAGAAGTGCGTGAGCGCACCGGCTGTCCGGCTGTCATATCGCGCTCCTCTTGGGCTTCATGGAGGCAAAGACTCCGGCTCGGGCGGGAACGTTCACCGACCACGCAGAATCCGCTGCTCGCGGGTGGCCGTCACCGTGAGTGCTGTATCCCCCGGCCAGGCGTCGCGCCAGGGCCTCATAGCCGTCCACGACGGACTCCCACTTATAGCGAGACTCTGCACGACACTGCAAGGCGGTGCCCACGTCGGTCATGTCGTGTGGGTTATCCTCAACCTCCTGAAGCAGCGAGGTCAGGGATTCTGCATCGGCGAAATAGAGGCCGGCCGGTCCCGTGACGTCTCGATTGAAATTGACGTCCCAGGCAATGACCGCCGTTGCCGCGCCCATCGCGCGAAGCAGGGACGGGTTGGTTCCGCCGACCGAATGACCGTGCACGTAGGTCAGGGCATGCGCATAGAGCTGGTCCAGGAGCTCCTGGTCCCAGACTCCGCCCAGCATATGTATGCGCGAATCCGATCTGGCGAGCCCTTCCACGCGCGCGATGTAGGAGGAGCCATAGGGTGCTGACCCGACCACCACCAAAGGCAGCCTGCAGGAGCTCCGGTGGTAGCCATCAACGATAACGTCGACATGGTTTTCCGGCTCGAATCGCGCAACGAGAAGGTGGAAGGCGCCCGCCTCAAGTCCGAATTCTGCCAATCGGGCAGATGGGATGTTGCGCAGGATCGGGGCTCCGTACGACAGGTGTTCTGTCGTGACATTGAACTCGCGGCGGAAGTAATCCGAGATTCCGTCCGCGTCCGCGATCAGGGCATCCGCCTCTCGGACGGCGACGCCCTCGGCCCAGCGGTAGTAGTGGCGACCGGCATCGCCCCACTTGTCGCGTTTCCACTCCAGCCCGTCAACGTGGAGGGCCGTCGGGATCTGCCGCCGTCGCAGCACGGGCAGGAAGGGTGCGTTGGCGGCATTGAAGACGAAAGCGACGTCTGGCTTGCGATGCACCACGGTGTGGATCGTTGCGAGGGCCGTGTGGCTCAGGGTTTCGGCTACCTTGAGACGCAGGGCGGGGAGGTGCACCAGGCTCATGCCGAGGTGACGGTTCCGCTGGGGATTCCGCTGAGGATTCCGAGAATTCCTGCAGTAAACCGTTACGTCATGCCCACGTTCAACGAGTCTGCGCCCGATTTCTTCGACGGCGGTTTCGAACCCCCCATAGGCGGCTGGTACTCCGCGGATGCCCATCATCACTATTCGGAGGGGAGGCTGGCCAGGTGATGACGGCGCCCTGAGTTCTGTCTTCCGGTTCATTGGGAGGACCCGAACGCGCACGTGTCGAAACGCGAAGCCGGGGACATCCCGGGCCACGTCTTCTCGGTTGTCCTCGATCGAGTGTGGCGACCAGCGATCATCCACGCGGTTGCATCAACCATGCTCATTTACCCCCCCGGTAACTTCTCACAACCCTGTGCGTTTTGGTTCTGTGACTCAGGAACTGCGCGGCTGCTCTGGGCCGATTGTGGTTCTCAGCGGTGATGATCGTGGGCATTGAACTCCCTGCTTTCGGTATCACAGGTCCAATTGAGAGCGCACATCGTGCGTGCCCCACGACGGGCCACGCAGTCTTGTCAGCCATGGCTTGTCGAATAGTGAATTCTTCTCGCCATCTCAGCGCTGACAATACCCCGGTTCCGGAAGACGTCGCTGTGGCCTGATTGGGGGGTGTCAGATCCTGTGTGCGCGTGGGGTTTGATGTTCGTTCGCACCGGCAGGTCGGTGCCGTGTGCGCCGAGGGCAAATGACGCACCCCGCGCGGGGGTGGGACGCATCGTTTTGGCTGATCTGGACCCCTAACAACCCTTGTTGGGGGCCGCGAATCAACGGCGCTTATGGGAGTGTTTTGCAGTGAGCGAATCTCACTGTTTTGAGGCACCGGCGCATCCAACGAAATGAGCCGTGTTTTGGGGGGCAGGCACTGACCAGAAATTGACGGATCTCACGGTCCGTCCTCCTTTGCACTTCACCGCCCCTGACCAAAGGAATTAACAATGGCAACGAAAACAGGTGCACGTTTGCGGGTTGCGGTCGTCGGCGCGGGGTCCTGGGGACCGAACCTGGCACGCAATTTCGCCGCCGGCGTCGATTGGGACCTCGTGGCCATTTGCGATATCAATAGTGCCCGTGCCCAGGCTCTCGCCGACCGCCTGGGCGGTGAGATCGCGGTGTACACGAATCTGACCGCGCTTCTGGACCATGACGGCTTGGACGCAGTCGCCATCGCAACGCCCGCCGGAACCCATCATCCGATCGTGTTGGCAGCCCTTCGCGCCGACAAACACGTGCTGGTTGAAAAGCCCCTGGCGGACACGCTGGAGCACGGTGCGGAGATGGTTCAGGAGGCGGCCAGCCGCAAGCTGACCCTGATGGCCGACCACACTTATTGCTACACGCCGGCGGTCCTGAAGATCAGGGAACTCATCGCCGAAGGCGCCCTTGGGGACATTCTGTTCATTGACTCGGTGCGGATCAATTTGGGTTTGGTGCAACCGGACGTCGACGTGTTCTGGGATCTTGCGCCGCATGACCTGTCCATCATCGATTTCATACTGCCCGGCGGCCTCCGTCCGCAGGCCGTTTCGGCCCACGGAGCAGACCCGCTCGGTGCGGGAAAGGCGTGCATCGGATATCTCACGATTCCCTTACCCAAGGGTGCGATCGTCCATGTGCATGTCAATTGGCTCAGTCCCACCAAAATTCGCCAAGTGGTGATCGGCGGGACGACCCGAACTCTGGTCTGGGACGACCTCAATCCCCAGCAGCGGCTCAGCATCTACGATCGCGGGGTTGACCTGACCCAGCAGTCCGTGGACGGTCTCGATGCTGCAGCATCGGCGGTCTCCTACCGGCTCGGAGACACCTGGTCGCCTGCCCTGCCCGAGCGGGAAGCCCTTGGTGCGATGGTGGCGGAATTCGCCGCCAGCATTCGCGAGCAGCGGGCTCCGCGAACGGACGGGGAGGCCGGGATACGCGTTCTCCACGTTCTCGAAGCGGCCAGCCGGAGCCTGGCCGCTCAAGGCATCCTGAGCAACCTTTCTGGTCCTCGGCTCACTGCCCCGGATTCAGTCCTCACGGCGGTCGTCCGATGACGGCTCTGCAGGGTGCTCGCGTGCTGGTCACCGGAGGAGCCGGGACGATCGGGTCCACCCTCGTCGACCAGCTCCTCGATGCCGGAGTGGCTCACGTGGACGTTGTGGACAATCTTGTTCGCGGTCGCGACAGCAATCTCTCGCCAGCGCTGTCCACCGGCCGGGTCGCCCTGATCGAGGGCGACATTCGAGACCGTGATCTCGTGCACGATGTCACCAAGGGTAAGGACCTCGTCTTCCATCAGGCTGCCATTCGCATCACCCAGTGTGCGGAAGAGCCGCGCCTGGCACTCGAAGTGCTCGTTGATGGGACCTTCAACGTGTACGAGGCAGCGCACGAGCACGGTGTCAGCAAGGTGATCTCCGCGTCCAGTGCTTCCGTCTACGGCATGGCCGAGCACTTCCCCATCGATGAACGTCATCACCATCACAACAATGACACTTTCTACGGTGCGGCCAAGTCGTTCAATGAGGGCATGATTCGGAGTTTTCGCGCCATGTACGGAACGGATTATGTGTTGCTGCGCTACTTCAACGTTTATGGACCCCGCATGGACGTGCACGGCCTCTATACCGAGGTGCTCGTGCGGTGGATGGAACGCATCGCCGACGGCAAATCGCCTCTGATCTTCGGAGACGGTCAGCAAACGATGGACTTCGTTTATACGACGGATATTGCGCGAGCGAATGTTTTGGCGGCTGCAAGCGATGTACGCGACGGGGTCTACAACATTGCGCGTGGCGAGGAAACCAGCCTGCTCGAACTGGCGCAGGCGCTGATCCGAGTCATGGGTTCCACCGTGGATGTGGAACACGGCCCGGATCGGCCCGTCAACGGCGTCGTTCGCCGGCTGGCTGACATCGGCGCCGCTCGTCGCGATCTTGGTTTCGTGGCCGAGACGTCCCTGGAGCACGGGCTGGAGCAATTGGTGCAGTGGTGGCGACCCCTACGCGAGCAGATCGCAGCTGAACGCTTGGTCGGGGTGGCGTTATGACGCGCATCAACGTGATGAAACCCTGGCTGGGCGCCGAGGAAGTCGCGGCCGTCACCGCCGTCATCGAATCGGGTTGGGTGGCTCAGGGGCCGAGGGTTGCTGAGTTCGAGGAGCTCTTTGCGGCGGCCATGGAGACTCCGTTCGCCGTCGCGACATCGAACTGCACGACGGCGTTGCACCTCGCGCTCGTCGTTATCGGAATCGGGGCCGGTGACGATGTCGTTGTCCCATCGTTCTCCTTCATCGCAACGGCCAATGCCCCGTCTTATGTTGGAGCGCGCACCGTCTTCGCCGACGTCGATGTGCTGACCGGCAACGTGACCGCGGAGACAATCAGGGTCGCGCTCACCCCGGCCACCCGCGCGGTGATCGTCGTCGACCAGGGGGGAGTCCCGGTGGACCTCCTTCCCATCCGTGCGCTCTGTGACCCCCTGGGCATCGTTGTGATTGAGGACTCCGCGTGCGCCGCCGGCTCGACCTATCGAGGCCGTTCGGTGAGTGCGGGCGCCGAGATATCGGCTTGGTCATTCCATCCGCGCAAAGTGCTCACCACCGGTGAGGGTGGCATGCTCACGACTTCTCGCCCGGAATGGGCAGCTCGTGCGCGCCAGCTGCGAGAACACTCCATGAGTGTCTCGGCCAACGATCGTCACTCCTCGGTGCTGGCACCGCCGGAGGAATACCGCGAGATCGGATTCAACTTTCGAATGACAGACCTCCAGGCTGCGGTGGGTATCGTGCAGCTCGGTCGACTGCCCGCCATCGTGCAGCGTCGTCGAGAGATCGCCGCCGGTTACACGGATGCGCTCGCCGGGCTCCCCGGCCTGCGCGCCGTCACCGATCCCGCATGGGGTACGACGAATTTCCAGTCCTTCTGGCTGGAAGTTGGGCCCGATTATGCACTCTCACGTGAGCAACTGCTCGAACGCCTGGCAATTGCCGATGTTTCCGCGCGTCGGGGCATCATGGCTGCGCATCGACAGCCCGCCTACCGGGGGCATAACGGGGGAACCGCATCTCTCCTGGTCACCGAACACCTGAACGACACCACGCTCATCCTGCCGATCTATCACCAGCTCACGCCGGAGGATCAGCAGCGCATCATCGCCGTGCTCCACGTCGAGAACGCGGTCGCCCATGCCTGAAATTCTGCTTATCGGAGCGAGCGGACTGGCTCGCGAGGTGCTGAGTCTGCTGCGCACCCACACAGACCCGCGCACCGTTGCCTTCCTCGACGATCGGCCGGAACTCTGGGGTACCTCGATCGACGGCGTTCTCGTTCGCGGGTCGCTGTTGGACGTGGTGAATTACCCAACGGCACAGGTTCTGCTGTGTGTCGGGCGTGGTTCGGTTCGTGCCGCGCTGGTCGAACGGCTGGACCGCCTCGGAATCGCGCCGGGGCGATACGCCCGGGTCATCCACCCGTCGGTTGAGATACCCGACTCCTGCCAGATTGGGACCGGCAGCATCCTTCTAGCCGGTGTCGTGCTCACCACCGATGTGAGCCTCGGCGACCACGTTGTCGTGATGCCGCACGTGACTCTCACGCACGGAGACCGCGTTGATTCCTTTGCCACGCTGTGTGCGGGCGTCACGCTCGGTGGCGACGTTCAGGTGGGTTCGGGTGCCTATCTGGGTATGAATTCCGCAGTGCGGGAGCGGGTCAGTGTGGGCGCGAATGCCACGCTGGGAACAGGGGCCATGCTGATGCAAGATTTACCGTCGCACGAGACGTGGGTGGGCGTTCCGGCCCGCCGGATGGAGGGGAAGTGAGCATGAGGGTTCCGTTCATCGATCTGGCGGCCCAGCAGGCGGAGATCGCCGCGGAGGTGCTGCCGGCGTGGGAGCAGCTGTTTGCCACCGCCGGTTTCATCGGCGGTGACCACGTTGTGGGGTTCGAGCGGGAGTACGCCGACTTTATCGGTGTGGACCATTGCGTCGGGGTGGCAAACGGGACCGATGCGGTCGAGCTAGCCCTGCGTGCTGTGGGCGTGCGTTTGGGTGACGAAGTCATCATCCCGGTGAACACGTTCATTGCCACGGCGGAGGCCGTCTCCCGAATTGGTGCCGTTCCGGTATTCGTCGACGTCGACCCCGATTATCTCCTCATCGATCCGGCCGCCGTCGAAGACGCGATCACCACGCGTACACGCGCGATCGTGCCGGTGCACCTCTACGGCCAGACTGCCCCGATGGATGCGATCATCCCGCTGGCACAGCGCCACGGACTGGTGATCGTGGAGGATGCCGCACAGTCGCAGGGGGCATCCTCGAGCGTCGGTCGCGCTGGTGGGCTCGGACTCGTCGCCGCCACGAGCTTTTACCCGGGGAAGAACCTCGGAGCCGCCGGAGATGCCGGAGCCGTGCTCACGGACGACCCGGCGATCGCCGAGATGGTGCGGAGCCTGAGTGCCCACGGGAGTTCAGTGAAGTACGTTCATGATCGTGTGGGCATGAACTCGCGGCTTGACGCCGTGCAGGCGGTGGTCCTCCGTGCAAAGCTGCGTCGATTGGACACCTGGAATGTGGCGCGCCGCGCCGCTGCCGTTCGTTATGCCGAGCTGCTCGCTAACGTGCCCGACGTGCGCGTGCCCCCGGTGCGGGTGGGAAACGAAGACGTGTGGCATCTCTACGTCGTACAGGTTGAGGAACGCGATCGTGTGCTCTCCGAGCTCGGCGCTGCGGGCGTCGGCGTCGGAATCCACTATCCGACACCGTTGCACCTCACCGGTGCCTACACCGGTCGGGGCTCCGCAGGTCGGGGCTCCGCAGGTCGGGGCTCCGCAGGTCGGGACTATCAACAGGGGCAGTTCCCGGTCGCGGAAGCTGCTGCCGCTCGCATCCTCTCGCTGCCGATGTTCCCGCACATCACGGCAGCGCAACAGAGCTTCGTCGCCGATTGTCTCGCTCAGGTTGTCGCCACGGTCGCACGCAAAGAAGACGTGGGCGTGCGATGAGTGCCAGATCAGAGTCCGACTACACGGTGACGCCCGAGCCTCGTCTCGACGCCCATGTAACCGGGGAATTGCCGTTGGTTTCAATCGTGATCCCCTGCTACAACTACGGTCATTTCCTGACGAGCTGCGTGCACAGCGTCCTCTCCCAGCCCGGCGTGCGAACACGGATCCTGATTATCGACGACGCATCAGACGATGATTCTGCGATGATTGCCACCGGTCTCGCCGAACAGAATGCGCAGGTTGAGGTCATCGTGCACGACGTGAACAAGGGCGCCATCGCAACCTACAACGAAGGCCTGTTCGAGTGGGCAACCGGCGACTACGTCACGCTGTTGTCGGCTGACGACGAACTTCCGCCCGGCTCGCTCGAGCGCTCCGTGCACCTGATGGCGGCGCACCCCACTGTCGGTATGGTCTACGGCGGAATCGACGAGTTCGGCGAGAACTCCGTCGCTCGCCCTACCCCAATGCGCAAGCCCACAGAGATTATTTACCCCGGGCGAAAGTGGTTGTCGAAGCGGTGTCGGGAAGCGGTCAACGTGGTGCCGACCCCCGGCACTGTCCTGCGGATGGACGTTCAGCTGAACGTTGGAGGGTACAACCCCGTTCTCACTCACACTGGTGATTTCGACATGTGGCTCCGGGTCGCGCTGGTGTCCGACATCGGGTACGTGGGCGGACCGCCGCAAGGTCGCTACCGTGTACACGGCGCCAGTATGAGCGACGCGGTCTACCGAGACAAGCTCGAGGATGTTCGACAGCGCAAAATGGTTTTCGACCGGCTGTTCTCCGATTACGCGGATCAACTCGTTCAGGCCAGGATCGACGCCCGCCCCACGTATGCCCGCATCGCCGGCCAGCCGTTGTGGTGGGCCTGTCGCTCATACGAGAAGGGCGCCCCTGATCCGATCGAGATCAACAAATGGGTGGCGTTTGCGGAGGCTGCGTACCCTCAGGCCTCCACACTTCCGGCATACCGGGCGTTGAGGAGGCGGCAGAGACTGGGTGCCGCGTTCTGCCATCGCACCCAGGTGTTCGTCGGAACGGCGATCGTTCGGCGCTTACTGAACATGTACTGGTGGTTTGCCTGGAAACGAGTCGGAGGGTGAGCTCACGAGTCCTTCGCCCAGACGAGGCTCGAGACGTGAAAAGTACTGGATCAGAACGGAAGAACACCATGAAGGACTTTGCCTCAGCCTCGGCGCGAATCCGTGAAACGGTCGATAGGCACGGCGTGACCAGCAGCTGGTTGTCTGCGGTCGCGGCCCTTCGCTCATCGCAGTTGCGCGCCCGCGAAGTTGTCCGGGGCAATCGGGCGTCTGAGGCAGCGAATCGTCGTGCACGTGTATCCGTTGTGATTCCCTGCTACAACTACGCGCAGTACCTCCAGGGCGCCGTCGAAAGTGCTCTCGACCAGCCGGGCGTGGACGTTCAGCTGATCATCGTGAACGATAAGTCTCCCGATAACACTGCCACGATCGCGGATGCTCTTGCGGCCGGTGATCCCCGGGTGATCGTGGTTCATAACGCAGAGAATATCGGTCATGTTCGTACCTTTAATCGTGGGCTGGAGCGCGCCGATGGTGAGTTCCTGGTGCGGCTCGATGCCGACGACCTCTTGACCCCGGGATGCCTGGCGCGTGCGGTAGCGATGTTCGACTACGACTCGAGGATCGGGCTCACCTACGGCAATCCGTACCACTTCACCACGTCGATCCCCCCGAAACCGCGGCTGTCCACGATCTCCTGGACGATCTGGTCCGGTGAAGACTGGCTGAAGGAACGCTGCCGGCGCGGTGTGAACTGCATCACGACGCCGGAGGCGATGCTGCGGATGTCTGTCGTCAGAGAGGTCGGGCCGCTCGACACTCGACTGCGGTTCGCCCAGGACATGGAGCTGTGGTGCCGGGTTGCCGCGGTGTCAGCCGTCGGTCGGGTCAACGGGGTGGATCAGGCGCTCCACCGCGACCACGCCGATTCGATGAGCGCCACCGACGGTGCTCCGGTGATCACCGACCTTGAGGAGCGGCGCCAGGTTTTCAACTCGGTCTTCGAGAGCACGGGTGCGGCGCTGCCCAACGCTGCCGCCCTCCACGCTATCGCAGATCGGGTGCTCACCCTGGAGTCCCTGGACTACGCGGAACGAGCTCTCGATGAAGGACAGCCGGCCCTGGCCGGGCGTCTCATCGACTACGCGCGTGACACGGCTCCTTCCGTGCTTCGAGAGCACCGGTACGCGGCGGTGGTGCGGAGGGTGGAAAATTCAGCGCGACGTTCGCCCCTCCGGGTGTTTCGGAGGCACCTCGCTGGTGTCGGCCGCGAGTTCGACTACGTACGGTGGGCGGTACACGGTGTCTGAGGTCTCGCGGTTCCCGGCCAGGATGACCGCGGCGAGGCGTATCCTGCGTCGCGAGGGCGCGCGGGCACTGGCGCAGCGCGTCGTACGGCACGCCTATAACCGGCTGGGTGCGGGGACTCTTGCCGACCCTCTGCTCGATGATGACGTCGCCGATTCGATGGGGCTACAGCTGGCGCTCCCGGAGCACCGACCCACCCGGGCGGAGCCCCTCACGATCGGCTGGGTGATGACGCCGCCGAGTGCCGGCTCCGGAGGCCACACGACCCTTTTTCGGATGGTTGAGGCGGTCGAGCGTGCGGGGCACCGCTGCGTGCTTTTTCTGTACGACCGGTACGGCGGGGACATGCGAACGTACGAGCAGGTCATCCGCGAGTGGTGGCCGGACGTCCGGGCCGAGATTCGCGATGCCAGAGAGGGGATCGATGGCGTCGACGCCTGCGTCGCGTCGTCATGGGAGAGCGCTCACGTGCTGGCGCGGCGTGGCCGCGCGCCCATGCGACGGCTCTACTTCATCCAGGACTATGAGCCGTATTTCTATGCCCACGGTGCGTTGTCCGCGCTGGCCGAGGATTCCTACCGATTCGGGTTCAGATGCATTGCGCTGGGCGAGATGGTCGCGGGAGAGCTCCGGAGCGAAGTCGGAGTCTCATCCGATGTGACCGAGTTCGGCTGCGACACGTCGCGTTACCGCCTGCTTCCTGATCGCGAACGAAGTGGAGTCGTCTTTTTCGCACGCCCGGACTTCCCTCGGCGTGGCTACTGGCTGGCACGCCTCGCCCTCGCACGGTTTCACGAGCTGCACCCCGAGGTGGAGATCCATTTCTACGGTTCGAAAGTGGAGGGTCTTGGTTTTCCGGCGACGCAGCACGGTCGGCTCACACCGGCTCAACTCAACGAGCTGTACAACTCCTCCATCGCCGGACTCGTACTGTCTTTCACAAATATTTCCCTGGTACCGGAGGAGATGCTGGCAGCGGGAACGATCCCGGTCATGAACGACTCGACGCATGCCAGGGCGGTGCTTCGGAACGAGCACGCCGCATGGGCTGCGGCGACGCCCTCGGCGCTCGCCCTCGCCCTGAGCGCCGCCGTGACACGGGCGGATCGCACGGCGACGGCCGAGGCGGCGTCGGATTCGGTGCGGAAGTTCGGCTGGCAGAAGGCGCAGGCCGATGTCGTGCGAATCATCGAAGACGAGGTGTACGGATCATGACCGGCACCAGACCCGCGGGGCCGCAGCAGACCGACGTGTCCCTCAGTACGCAGGCTGCGTCGGGCGTGATCTGGCTCACCGTTCAGAAGTGGGCGATCCGTGTCTCCGGGTTGGTGACGATTGCCGTGCTCACCCGGGTTCTCAGCCCAGAGGACTTCGGTACCGTTGCTGCTGCCTCGACCGTCCTGCCGTTCTTCTACCTTCTGTCCGACATCGGATTCTCGGCATATATTATTCAGGCCGACAAAATTGACAGGCGGATGCTGAGCACGAGCTTCTGGTTCTCCTCCGTGTCCGGCCTTCTTTTGGCGGCAGCATTGGTCGTCGCGGCCCCGCTGTTCGGACAGGTGATCACCTCAAACGACTTCGTCCCGGTGGTGCAGGCGCTGTCTCTGTGCGTTGTGCTCACGTCCGTGTCTTCGGTCCCGATGGCCCTGTTGCGGCGGAGGATGAAATTTCGTGCGCTCGCGATTCAGGGAACGGCTTCGGCCGTCGTCGCGCAGGTTGTCGCCGTGACCATGACGCTGACCGGGTTCGGCGTATGGGCCCTCGTTGGACAGGCCTTGGCCTCGCAGGTGGTCATGGTGTTGCTTGCTTGGTTCGCGGCCAAATGGCTGCCGTCATTCCTGTTCTCCCGAACGGAATTCTCGAGCATGGCTCGATTCGGGGGCAACGTGATCGGGGTGGAGTTTCTGGCGATGTGCCGCGCCTGGTCCGAAGCGGCCATCGTTTCATCCATGCTCGGCCTGGCGGCGTTGGGCTACCTGAACATCGCGCAGAGACTCGTGCAGATTGTGCAGGATCTCACCGGAGCGGCCCTCGTTCCGGTCTCGACCGTCGCGTTTGCCAAGATCAGGGACTCCTCCAGTCGTCTCCTGAGCGGCTACGTGCGCGCCCTCCGAATGACGTATGCGGTGATGCTGCCGCCGCTCGTGCTGCTGGCCATCGCTGCGCCGGTGATCCTCCCGGTCGTCTTCGGTGACGGTTGGGATCAGAGCGCAGGCCTCGCCCGGATTCTCGCCCTGGCCGGTGTGCTGGTGATCGGCGCGAATCTCGACTATGGCCTCTTCTATGGAGCAGGCAAGCCCGGCCAGTGGTTTGTCTACGCGGTCATCATCGATATCACCAGCGTGGCGGTCGTCGCGATCTCCGCGCAGTGGGGATTGGAAGCGGTCGCATACGGCGCTCTGGCCGTCGCCGCGTTCGCCACCGTTTGTCGTTGGTTCTTCGTGGCCAGGCTTTTGCAGGTATCTCCGCGGGAAATCATAGGGCCGTTCGGCTTCCTCACTGCGGCGGTCCTGGTCTCGGGCGGAGCAGGGGCGGTCGCCCTGGTCCTCACGACAGGCCTGGCGCCGATCCTGAGCATTGCGATCACCGGTATCGCCGTCCTCCTGGTGCATCTCATCGTGATGCGTCTCCTCGCCCGTCAGATTTTCCTGGAACTTGCCGCTTTCCTGCCACGCCTCAACCGGCCGTCCCGAGAACACAGTGCACAACCCGAACGGAGTCCACGCTGATGTCAGCGAGAACCAATCTTCACCACCTGCTCAGTCACGCGGCCACCGAAACGCCGGATGCCCCGGCACTGACCTATCGCGGGATCACCATCAGCTATGCCGAGGCCTGGCGCATGAGCCGCTCCGCCGCGGGGCAATTGCTCGACCTGGGTCTCCAGCGTGGCGACCGGGTGGCCATCTACCTCGAGAAACGCTTCGAGACCGTCGCGTCGATGTTCGCCGTCTCCGTCGCCGGGGGAGTGTTCGTGCCGATCAACCACGTACTCAAGGCGGCTCAGGTCGGCCACATCCTCGGCGACAGCAACGCGAGAGTGCTCATCACATCCGCCGACAGGCTTCCCCAGCTCACCGCGGTGCTGGCGGATACTCGGGTCGCGCACGTGATCGTCCTCGGCGAGAGTGCGCTGGAGGCGCAGTCTTCTTGGCAGGTGCACGGCTGGGGGGATCAGGACAAGGCGCCGAGAGACCGGAGCCGGGTGCCGGCAATCGATATCGATCCGGCCGCTATCCTCTACACGTCGGGCAGCACGGGTAAGCCGAAAGGTGTCGTGCTCAGTCATCGTAATCTGATCGTCGGCGCCGAGAGCGTGTGTTCCTACTTGGAGAACACGAGCGCCGACGTCATCCTGAGCGTGCTGCCGCTCAGCTTCGACGCCGGCCTGAGCCAGGTGACGACGGCCTTTTCGGTCGGTGCGCACTGCATCCTTATGAACTATCTGTTGCCCAGGGACGTTCCCAGAGTGTGCGAGGAATACGGTGTCACGGGGCTAACGGGGGTGCCTCCGCTCTGGTCGCAACTCGCTGATCTGACCTGGCCTCTGGTGACGGCCGGTCGTCTGCGGTACTGGGCGAACACGGGTGGCCGAATGCCCCGTGCGACTCTTGACCGCCTCCGCGGGATCTTCACCGAGGCGGATCCGTACCTCATGTACGGCCTGACGGAGGCGTTCAGGTCCACCTATCTTGATCCCGCTGAGATCGATCGGCGTCCGGATTCGATCGGCAAGGCCATCCCCAATGCCGAGATCCTCGTGCTCCGTGCGGACGGAACCCGGTGCGATCCCGGGGAGGAAGGAGAACTCGTGCATCGCGGCGCACTCGTTGCGCTGGGGTACTGGAACGATCCGACCCGAACAGCCGAACGCTATCGGCCGGTGGATCATCCCGGGCAGGAATGGCGGGCTCCGGAGCGGGCCGTCTGGTCGGGCGACCGGGTCGTGGCCGATGAGGATGGCTTCCTCTATTTCGTGGGACGCCGTGACGACATGATCAAGACGTCCGGTTATCGGGTAAGTCCGAACGAAATTGAGGAAGCCGCACACAACACCGGACTCGTGCGTGACGCCGTCGCCATGGGGGTGGACGACCCGGTGCTCGGACAGCGCATCGTGCTGCTGGCGACGCCCGCCGCGGATGCACTCGATGTCGACGCTCTGACGGCCGCGCTCAAACGAGCCCTGCCGCTGTACATGGTGCCGTCGCGCATCGAGGTGCGCAACGAACTGCCACGCTCTCCGAATGGAAAATATGATCGCAACAGTCTGCAGTCCGAGCTATTGTCTGGGGTGCCTCGATGAAACCGCATGAGCATGTGGCCGAGTTCGGTACCCTCGACGGTGAACTCAGAATCGGGGGGATGCCGCTGAGCAGGGTGGCCGCCCGGGTCGGGTCGACACCGTTCTTTGCCTACGATCGTGGCCTTCTCGACCAGCGCGTCGATCAGTTGCGCGCGCTCCTGCCCGACCGGATCGAGCTGAGCTTTGCCATGAAAGCCAACCCCATGCCCGCCATCGTGCAGCATCTGGCTCGACGGCTCGACCGGGTCGACATCGCGTCGGGCCTGGAACTGCAGACGGCGCTCGACACCACGATCCGTCCGGATCGGGTGAGCTTTGCCGGCCCCGGCAAGACCCCGGCGGAGATCCGGCAAGCGGTCGCCGCCGGCATCCTGATCGAGCTGGAATCCTCCACGGAGTTTCGCCGAGTGCTCGCCGCGGGCGACCAGCTCGGGCTGGTCCCGAACGTTGCCCTTCGGGTGAATCCGGACTTCGCGGTCAAGGGATCGGGGATGCGGATGGGCGGGGGGCCGCAGCAATTCGGCATCGATGCGGAGCAGGTGCCCGCGTTGCTGAGGGAATTCGCCACGTCGGGAGCGAATGTGCTCGGTTTCCACGTGTTCGCCGGCTCGCAGAATTTGAACGCGGAGATCATCGCCGAGGCACAGCGGCGAACCGTCGACCTGGTGAGCAGCCTGGCAAAGCACATGGACACGCCCCTGCGCTATGTCAACCTGGGTGGTGGGTTCGGTATCCCCTATGTCGAGAAGGACCGCCCCCTCGATCTGGAGGCGGTCGCCGCAAACCTGCACGATCTGGTCAACGGCCCCCTTGCCGAGCGGATGCCTGAGGCTACCCCGGTCATCGAACTCGGACGCTTCCTCGTCGGCGAGTGCGGGGTCTACGTCACCAAGGTGCTGGACCGAAAGGTGTCCCGCGGCAAGACCTTCCTGGTCGTCGACGGGGGGATGCACCACCAGCTGGCAGCCTCGGGCAACTTCGGCCAGGCCATTCGCCGCAACTATCCCGTCGCGGTCGGAAACCGTGTGAACGTCGCCTCCGATGAAGCCGTCACCGTCGTGGGATGCCTGTGTACGCCCCTCGACCTGCTCGCCGATAATGTCGAGCTGCCCACCGCGGACATCGACGATCTCATCGTGATCTTCCAGGCGGGGGCTTACGGGCTCACCGCCAGTCCCACCGCCTTCCTCGGACATGCCGCACCCGCGGAAGTCCTCCTCTAATAACGTCCCGTATCCAAGAAACACCCCGTCCCAGCTAGGAGCAACAACAATGACCGACACCCTGAACGCCATCCGCACTGTTCTGATCGACACCCTCGAACTGGATCATCGCCCGGAGGACCTGCTCGAAGAGACCGCGTTGTTCGGTTCGCTGCCGGAACTTGACTCGTTCGGTGTCGTGAGCCTCGTGGCCTCGATCGAGGACCGCTTCGACATCACCGTCGAAGACGATGAGTTCGGCGCCGAGATTTTCGAGACCGTCGGTACTCTCATCGGGTTTGTCAATGCAAAACTCGCCGCAGCCTGATTCGCAGGGGCCGCACGGAGCCCTCCCGGGTTTCATTGCCGTCAACCGGGAGGATTCACCGGGCGATAATATGTTCGGTCCGCGCGACCGTGTCACGACGTTCCTCTGCGGCCAGGTGAAAATGGTTTCGTGGGGTCTGAACTCACTGAGCCCGTCGACTCCCACGCTTGCGCTGTCCCGCGTCATCCGAACCCAGCGCGGTCAGGTGTCGCCCGCGGAGATCGTGGCCGGCATGCAGCACGATCCGACAAGCCTGACCCGGCTTCTTCCGCCCTTCGCCGCCGTGCGCGGCGATGCGTCAGGAGTGACCATGGTCGCCGACTCGATGGGGTTTCGTCAGCTCTACCACAGCGCCGTTGAGGGGGGCGGGGTGCCGATTCTCTCGACGTCGGCCCTCTTCGCGGGTTGGACATGTGGCGCAGCACTCGACCAGACCGCCGTGGCTGTGCAATCCCTGCTCGGGTGGCAACTCGGCCAGCGCACGCTGTTGGAAGGGGTCGAAAAGCTCGCTCCCGGTGCCACCGCCCGTATCGCCGCCGACGGCGTGAGCGTGGGCGCGGGGGCCGTGACCGCTGGCCCCGCGATTGCCCTGGATGAAGCCGTGGCCAGGGCCGCACTCCTGCTTCGGGCGTCATTGGAAGCGCTTCTCGACGAGCACCCCGATGCGGTGCTGCAGCTAACTGGCGGGCAGGACTCGCGTCTGCTCCTGAGCGCAATTCCGCCGGCTCGGCGGCGCGGGCTCCGGGCGATGACACTGGGAGTGCCGGGTAGCGGGGATGTCACCGTGTCCAGACGGATCGCCGAGCGGTACGGACTCACGCATGACGTGCACGGCCTCGCCGCTCTCAACGGGATGGCCGCCGATGAAGCGTGGCGCCTCGTTCAGGATGCCGCCATGCGATTGGACGGAATGTCCGACCCGATCGCGCTCGCCGCACTTGACGTTGCCGAGGGCAGTTTCGATCAGGGCGTGCGAATCTCGGGACTGGGCGGGGAGATCGCCCGCGGCTTCTACTACATGGGCACCGTGCGAGATCGGGCCTTCACCCGGCAGGATGCCGAACGGCTCGCGGCCTGGCGTATGTTCGTGAACGAGGCCGTCGAACCGGGTCTGCTGGATGAGGAGTTCTCGCACTGGGCGCGCGAAGCAGCCAATCAGGAAGTTGCCTCTGCCCTGTCGGCGACCGGCGACGAGTGGTTCCGAGCTACTGATGAGCTGTACCTGCGCCATCGAATGCAGCGGTGGGCAGGGGTTACGGACACGGCCGTTGGATCTCGTCGGGTCGTCATCAATCCCATGCTCGACGCTGAATTTGTGAGTATCGCTTCCCGCTTGGCACCGAAAGACAAGGCTCGATCCCGGTTCCTCGCACGCCTGCAGATGGAGCTCGATCCTGAATTGGGCCGGCTTCCCCTGGAGGGCCGTCCGGCGCCGATTGCGGCGGCATACCCCAGCGGGTGGCGATCGGCGACCGGTGTGATCGGTACAGGTCGCCGAATGGCGAGGAAGGCCGCGCAGCGGATCGGTCAGGGTAATCGGGCTCCGGCCGGGGGAGCAGTGCTTGCCGGCAAGGTGGTGCAGCACTGGCGTCGGCATCCCGAGCTGATGTCGGTGGTGGAATCATCACCTTTTGTTCGCCCTGACTGGATCGATGGCGTGATCCACTCACGGATTGAGCCGCGACCCAGCTCAGTGGCGTTCCTGACCAACCTGATTGTGGCGAGCGTATCCCGCGTTCCGCGGGGGGATCGAGCCGAGGTGCGGTGATCGGCGAGGCGGTGGGTCACGGGGTTCGGCGCTCTCCGAACGATCATCGCTGCATTCGGAGGAAAAGATGAGGATTCCTCCGAATGTACCCCGAATAGGTCACAAACACTGTATTTTTGTACCCCAAAAGAGTTACATTCAAGGTACGTTTTGATCGCGATTCGGTCGAAATTGACGGGTCGTAGATTCTGTGGACGGATTTGTGATCGGCTCGTTCAGATCACAAGAGAGGTCCACTAACCCCATGATGAATATCACTCGGCGGTTGGAGCGGACACCTTCGCCCCGTCGCCGCAGAACTATCGGGGCGGTCATTGCTGCCTCTGTCGCCGTGTGTCTGGCGGTCAGTTCAGGCGCAGCCTGGGCCGGCGGTGCACAAGCGGCAAGCAGGCCTGCAGTACTGCAGCAAGCGACGTCGTCGTCGTACACCCTCTTCGGAACAGAGACACCGAAGTCACTGGCCACCACCGACCTGGCGTCCGTTGAGCTCGGAGTGGGGTTCACCTCGTCACAGAGTGGCTCAGTCACCGCTATCCGCTTCTTCAAGGGCTCCGGAAACACCGGGACCCACCTCGGTCACCTGTGGACGTCTGGGGGAACCCTGCTGTCGACGGTGACGTTTGCCAACGAAACGGCCACCGGTTGGCAGACGGCGTTGCTGCCGACACCCGTCGTGCTGACGGCGGGAAGCAAATACGTCGCCTCCTATTTGGCCCCTAAGGGAAGCTATTCCTATACCTCCGGGTACTTCTCGGTTTCCAAGCTCAGCGGGCCGCTCACGGCTTCCGCTTCGGGAAATGGCAAGTATCGCTACGGATCCGGGGGGTTCCCGAACCTCACGTGGCAATCGTCGAACTACTTCGTTGATGTCGTTTTCGTGCCGACCGTAGTGCCGGCTCCGACGCCTTCACCGACGCCGACGCCTGCTCCGACGCCCACTCCCGCGCCAACGCCGACGCCCGCGCCGACATCCACTCCGACACCGACACCGGCCCCCGTTGTTCGGTTCGGTACGGCTGCGTCGACCGGAGTGCCAACCGGCACGACCCTCTCGGCGTACACCGGACCCTGCACCATCACGGTCGCGGGCACGGTCATCGACGCCAAGCAGGTGAACTGCGCACTTGATATTCAAGCCGCGAATGTGTCGATCACCCGGTCCATCATCAATGGCACCGTTTACACCAGTGATTCCGGCACGGGATCATTTGCAATCAGTGACAGCGAGGTGTTCGTCGGTGCGAAAGCGGGGACCGGAATCGGTGACGCCCGATTCACGGCCACGCGAGTGGAGGTGACCGGTGGAAACCGATCAGTGAACTGTTACCTCAACTGTTCCCTCACCGACTCGTATGTCCATGGCCAATTCACTGATGTCACGGGTGTGTATCACGAGTCCGGAATTCGGATGGGATCAGGATCTGTGATCCGCGGCAACACCATCGCGTGCGACGCACCCGATGTTGCGCCGGATGCCGGATGCTCGGCAGCCCTGACCGGCTACGGCGACTTTGCGGTCGTGCAGAACAACGTGATCGACAACAACCTGTTTGTCGCGGGGTCGGGCGGCTACTGCACCTACGGCGGTTCGACTCTGGGCAAGCCGTATTCGGCAGGTACCAGGGACATCCGCTTCACGAACAACGTGTGGCAGCGCGGTGCGTCCGGTAAGTGTGGCTTCTGGGGACCGATCACGTCCTTTGACATCAACGCGCCGGGCAACGTCTGGACCAACAACCTGTGGGAGGACGGCGCAGCGGTTCAAGCAGCCAACTGAGAGCAGACGCGTGGCCGGTCTTCGGACCGGCCACGCGTTGCTGTGCGCGCAGGTGGAGGTGTGACTTGTCGATCCGGTTGGCTCACCGGTTCGCGCTGCTCACCAGTTCAGCAGCGTCAGCTCGCTGTAGAGATAATCGATTTCCTCGCTGTGCACATGCTTGCTTCGGATCATCTTCGCCCGAGGTGCGGCAAGGTCGAAACCGAGGGCAGGTCGAAAACCCAGCACCCGCCGCTCGGCCAACGTCGCCAGGGCAGCGTGCCGAAAGAGCAAATGAGAGCGGATGTGCGGCCAGGCCGTTCGGAGCAGGTCTTGGTTTCCCCCGACATACAGGGGCGAAGCGAAGAGGGGAAGTCGTTTGCGGCGGTCCTTGCGGATCACGAGATAGCCATACTCTCCGCCCTGAATCGCAACGATGTGACGAGCTGCAGCAGCATCCTTATGGTCTGCGTGTACTCGGGCGTCTCGTCCCGAGAGGACCCCGGCCACAACCGACGGGTCATCCGAGATGACGAGCCCGCGTCGGGGCAGACACGGCAGGTTCGGCACCAGCCGGGTGGCCGTGTCCAGCGCCGCGAAGCCGAGCCTCTGGTTCAGCGCAACAACATTTCCGCTGGGTGAAAAATCAGTGAATTCCACCCCGGGTTGGGCGAGGATCGCTCGTATCAGGCGAATGCTCTGGCCCCGGTAGTGCTCAAGAACGCAGAACGCCGCCAGATTGCAGAACCTGCGTGGTGCGCCGTCCACGTCGCGTTCGGAGTACACCGCAACGTAGGCTCCCACGATCGTGTCATCCGCAACGAGTTGGAACCCGTGGTTGGGCTGATCGGCACTCCACGGGGGAGTCAGCAGTGCTCCCCACGCCGAGGTACTCACCCTGGAATTCAAGTGCTGGTGCAGGAACCGGGAGACCGCAACAGTGTCATCAGCCATGATCGGTCGAACATCAATCTTTTTGCTGTTCATGAGCCGAATATTACGGCACGCAGGGTACCGGCACCGATACTATTCTTCTCGAAGGTGCTCGTTGTCTGGTCTTTTGATGTCCCGCCGAAAGGAGCGCCATGCCCAGCGTCGTGATCGCCGCGCACAACGAGGAGAATGTGATCGGGCACAGCCTCGACGCGTTGCTTGCACAGAAGGATTCCGGCCTCATCGAGGTCGTCGTCAGCGCCAATGGCTGCACGGACCGGACGGTGGCCAGGGCGACTCGTCCGGGAGTCATCGTGATCGATCGCCCCGAGCCGGGTAAGGCGGCAGCGCTCAACGCCGGAGACCGGGCCGCGAGTGGGTTTCCTCGGCTTTATCTGGACGCCGACATCCTCGTGCCCCCCGGGGGGCTCGCGGCGCTGGTCAGCTGCCTTGCAGAGAACCCGCACGTGCTCGCCGTGGTGCCAGGGCGTCGGATGGACACCAGGGGACGGCCCTGGACCGTCCGAGCCTACTTCTCCATCAACGAAAAATTGCCCGCGTTCCGCACCGGACTGTTCGGACGGGGTTTGATCGTCCTGTCCGAAGAAGGGCGCGCACGGTTCGATACATTTCCCGCCATGATCGCCGATGATCTCTTCCTTGATTCTCAGTTCACCGTGGCGGAGAAGATGGAGGTGCGCCTCGTTGAGGTGATGGTCGGCGCCCCGTTCACAACCGGGGACCTGGTGCGGCGACTGGTCCGAGTGCGCCGGGGCAACGCCGAGATGCGGGCCGCCGGCGCCCGGGGCGGGATCGTCGTTCCCGTTCGAGCGGCCGCGCGCTGGTCCTGGCTGCACGACGTCGTGCTGCCCAATCCTCGGTTGGTGCTCGCTGCGGTTCCCTACGTGGTGATCTCGCTGATCGCGGGTGTTCTCGCCCGTCGCAGGGTGCGCCCGGGTGAAGGCTGGGGGCGCGATGACAGTACCCGCCGAAATCTGCCGACGTCGGCGAAGGAAGCACTGTCGTGATCACTCATCTTTGCTTCCACGGCATCGGAACCATCCTCAGCGAACGGGAAGCCGGAGAGTCTCGTTATTGGGTGACAGAGGGCGCTTTCCTTCGTATTCTCGATGAGGTTCGAGACAGCCCCCACGTGCGGCTGAGCTTCGACGACGGCAACAGTTCTGACGCCACGATTGCACTCCCAGCTCTGCGCGAACGGGGGTTGCAAGCCTCGTTCTTCGCGCTCGCCGGCCGTCTGGATGATCCCGCCAGCCTGTCATCGTCGGAGCTCAGAGAGCTGCGCGGTGCCGGTATGGCGATCGGCAGCCACGGCTGGACGCACGTTCCCTGGCGCGGGCTTGGTGACGACGAGGCGCGCCGGGAGCTCGTGGAGGCCCGAACGACCCTCGCCGAGGCCAGCGACGGGGAGATTCACGATGCAGCGCTCCCGCTCGGGCGGTACGATCGCCAATTGTTGGGGCGGTTGGCGCGGGCCGGCTACCGAACGGTGTTCACGAGCGACCGGCTCCCCGCGCGCTCGTCCGCCTGGATTCAGCCGCGATACAGCGTGACCGCGAACGACACCGTGGAGTCGATCAGGTCCGTGGTCACGCACCGGCTGGGCATTCGGGATCTGCGCAACGGGGTGGCCGGCATGATCAAACGGATCCGCTGAGCGCGGCTACATGGGAAGCATGGAGGTACTGGCGCCGAGTCGCGGTGGTCGGAGGGAGGGCCGCAGCAATGCCCGCACCGTGGTCCAGGACATGCGCTGTCCAAGGACCGCCCGTCTCAGCTCGACGACGATGGTCAGGTTGAAGTAGACCCAGGCCCGAAGAGTACCGGTGCGGCGGCGATAGATGCGAACCCGGTTGAGCATCTGCATCGTGTGTGTTGTGGCGCTTTCGCCGGATCCGCCGCCGACGTGCATCGCACCGGCGCGGGGCGTATAAACGGTGCTCCAGCCCGCATCACGAGCCCTGAGACTGAAATCGGTTTCTTCCGAGTAGAGGAAAAAGGACTCGTCGAGGCCTGAGAGCGTGTCGAAGCATCGTCGGTCCACCAAGAGGATCGCTCCCACTGCCCAGTCGACCTCGTGTTCGTGCTCGTACGCTTCCGGTGTTTCAATCCGCTCGGCGAAAACCGGTAGACCCGTGAAGCTCAAGCCCCCAACGCGTCCGAGCGTCGGCCCCCGCCGAAGCGTGGGGGAGAGGCTGCCATCTTCCTCGCGAACACGCGGTGCGATGATGCCGGCACCGGGTCGTTGTCGGAGAACCTCGAGCATGAGCGGAACAGAGTCGGGGTCGAGCGTCGCATCGGGGTTGAGGATGAGGATCGTCGCCGCGTGGGGTGAGGCGAGCACCGCTCGATTGATTCCGGCCGCGTAGCCATCGTTCGAGGCTCGCACAACGGCGCAGTCGGACCGACCAGCCAGCAATTCCGGCGTTCCGTCGGTTGAATCATTGTCGACGACCAGAACGGAGTAGGTCAGGCCGCCGAACGCGGCGGGAAGGCTGTCAAGGAGCGCGCCCACGTGGCGCGTGCTGTTGTAGGTGACGACGACGGCAGCCACGTCAGGGGGCGAGGGGTCCGTCGTTCGGGGCGTCTCGACCGGGATCGGGCGTGGGTTCGAGGCGTTTGAGATGCTCGTCACAGGATGGACCTTTTTTCTCGGCGAGTTGATGGGGCTTCGGAAAGGACCGTGTCGGCGGCGATGGTGCACACGCTTCCGCACAACCCCGCCACGAGGAACAGCATGCCTCCCGCTATCGGGAACGAGAGCCCGTCGAAGAAGGCGAAGAGAATGGCGATGGTGAGCAGCGATGAGGCCAGGGCATGACCGAGGAGTCGGACGTTCACATCGCTGGAGCGCCGCGCGCGGCGGGCGCTCCAGATGCCTGCCACGAAGAACGCGAGGAAGCTCAGAATGCCCAGTACGCCCAACTCGATGACCATCAAAACCCATTGGTTGTCGAAAATGTAGTACCTGGGCAGGAAGATCCCGAACCCAGAGCCGATCACCGGCGACGGTGACATGAACTCGGGAATCCGTTCCAACCCTCTCGTTCGAGACAGGGTGCTCGGATCCGACGCCGCCCCCGAGAACAATCGCACGGTCGACGACAGCAAGCCGGGCTTCGCAGCGAAGATTGCCACGGCGACCACGGCGCCCGTGCCGATCACGGCGGGACGAAACCGGGCCGGAACGACCGGCAGCATCGAAATCCCCGCCACGGCAAAACCGATGACGGCCGAACGCGAGACAGCGACCAGCGCCGAAGCCGAGATGAGGCCGACCGGAAGCCAATACCAGAGCCCTCCCCAGGAGCGATTCGAACGGAACCCGTGAGAAAGCGCCGCGGCAAGGACAAGTGGCAGGGCGGCCGTGATTGCGGTGGCGTACTCGAGCGGATGGATGGCCGTTCCGGACGATCGGATGACGCCGGCGCGCTCCTGAATCCCGCCGGCCAGGCTCATTCCCGGAATCGTCCCAAAGAAATCCACGATCCCCTGCCCGGTCACGAACTGCAGGAGGCCGAGTGCCGCGAGCAATCCGGCGCCGATGACGATCCGGCGCACCATGGTGGCGAGCTCCGTGACCGTCCGGATGCCGTCAACTGCGACCAGCAGCACTCCCGTCCAGGACAGCATCCGCACCAGCGCGGTGAAGGCAGGGCTGACCTGATCGTCCGGCTGACCGCGCAGCATGGCCACCGCGTAACTCACGAGAACGAGCAGGAGGAAGGCGATAAACGTGAATCGCACCGGTTGGAAAACCGGCCTCACAGCGGACGCCCGCAGCTGCAACCGTTCAATGATCCACCAGGCCAGCAAGACAAGGCCCCAGATCAAGGACGGACGGCCGAGCCCGCCGAGAGCGGTGACCACCGCCCCCGAGGGTATTGCCAGGAGCAGCACCAGGTACACCGTGAGCATCGACACGGCATCGACCCCTCGGCGAGCGCCGACGCCGCGTGGGTCGGACACGGTTGCCGACGACGCGAGGGCAGACGACAGCCGACTCACCACAGATTGCGGAGAGCGGATGTGGCGGTATCCAGCTTGCGGTCACCGCGAGGCCTGGTTGACCGCGCGGACGACCCGGCTGAGCGGAACGATCCGGCCGGGCTGGGAACAGGTGCTCGTGACGCCGGCGTGGCCAGTCCCGCGATATCCGGCGCTTCGTGCGGCGGGAAGGTACCCGCCGCGGCACTGCCCACCACGTTCTGCTCCCGCTTTCGTTGCGAGCTGAACCCGTTGACAAGGCCGGCAAGCAGAAGCGTCAGCGTCAGTCCGCCGAGACCGGCGGCGCCGACGGCGATGAAGCGACTCCGCTCCTGGAGGATGCTCTCACTGTCGACGGTGACCGGCAATGCGGTCACACGGTTCTGTGTCACGATACCTTCCTTCCGCTGGATATCGTTGAGCACCAGCGAGGTCCGCTGCATGAGCAGTTCCTGCACTTCTGCCGCTGCGGCATCACTCGGCGCCGTCACCGCGATGAGGATGACGGGTCCGGCCGTCGTCGTGTCACGAGTGACCTCGATCTTGACCCCCGGGTGTTCCGCGACCACCTCGTTGATGAGATTCACCGAGCCGACGGCACGCACGACGACATCGGCCGCCGGCCCCAGACCGCCCAGGTACAGGTAGGGGTTTGCGCCGGCCGGGATGCTTCCGGCTCCCGGGACGAGCAGCTGTGTTGAGGTGCGCTCGTAGCCCGCGGGCACCAGATTCCATGCGCCGATCGCCAGTGCCGCGGTGATGAATAGGCCGGGGAGGACTATGTACCAGCGGCGCCAGAGTCCGCGAAGCGTGTCGGTGAAATACATGGTGGCGTACCTTTCTCACTGCGATGGGATGAAACCTGTCTGTGGCTGACCGTGGCATTTCGTCGACGCGCGCGCAGCCGGTCAACCGTGATCGAACCCCATGCTCCGAGGACCAGAGCGACGGCGAGCAGAGCCGCGGCAGCGGACGCTTGGCTTCCCCGAGAGGGCGCGACATAGTCGATCTGCGTGGTGAGCGGCACCAGGCTCGCGGTGATTCGTTCCTTCGGTGCAATGTCCAACGAGGCCTGCTCGCTGCTGGCTACGCTCAGGATCCGACCTACCAGCTCTTTCTGCCGCATCTCGACCCAGTCAAAGGTGCGTCCCACCACCTGAATCTGGATGTCCGACTTGTTGTACGTCGCCACCCACTGGCTGCCCGAGTCCGCCAAATTAACCAGTGCGCCCTCGCGAATCCCGGCGCCGTAGAGTGGCGCATCGCTCGTCGAATATCGGGCGGGAGCCGTCCCGCCGTTCGCCTCCTGAACGACGGTTCCCGCGAACGCGATCACGCTTGCGTCTTGGGTTCCGTTGTCGGGCGACAGGCTCGACGCCCCGGGATTTCGGAACGACACCACCGTGTGAGTGGTGTACACGCCGCCATCGCGGATCAACAACATTGTGACCAGCGCCGCGCATGCCAGCAACGCGAGCGGGATATACCATCGATGCACCATGGCGGACAAGACTTCGCGAATGGTCATCGGAGGGACAACGGGGCCCGCGAGGATGAGGTCACAATTGCTTCCTGAGGTTCGAGTGTCAGTTTCAACGTGGTGCGCCGGAGGCGGAACGCAGCTTTCCGGACTCGCGTCGGAGATGAGGCTCGCTGTTTGACGTCCAGCTGACTGTAGCGCGCAACGGCCACGTGGCGGCGCCCCCAGTAGGGGACGCTGGATTCAGGCAATTCCGCACATGTGGTTCAGGCCCTCGTCGGTGTCTCGATGAAATCAGAGCTGTCGGTGACTGCAAGTCGGCGGCCGCGAGTGAGCAGGAATGACTCGTATGCGGCTTCGTCGTCGAGGTCGATGTGCGCGTTGTCGGAGGCAAAGCCGGCGTTGTTGAACGGCCAGGCATCGGCTCGGGCCGCGGTCTGCTCTCGGCCGAGAACGGTGTCGAAAACCCGGATATAGGCCTGCGCCTGGTGCTGCCAATCAAGTTGCCGGGACACTCTCGTACGGGCGGCCCGGCCGAGGTCTGCCCGGCTGTGTGGATTGTCCAGCAAACTCTCGACCGCGTCGGCAAACGCACCGATGTCACCGGAGGGAACATAAACAGCGCTGTCGCCACCGGATACCCGAGTCTCCGCCAGATCGAACGACACGGACGGCAGGGCATACGCCATATACTCCATAGTCTTATTCATGGTCGAGAGGTCATTGAGCGGCGTCTTCTCATCCGGCCCCAGCCCGATATCCGCAGCGCTCAGGTAATTGGCAATCGTCTCCGGACCGACCCGTCCCGTGAAATGCACCCAATCGCTGAGGCCCATCGCAACGGTTTGCGCTTTGAGAGCCTCGAGGCAGTCACCGAATCCCATCAGCACGGCACGAACATCCGCTCGGCCACGCACGTGCACAAGCTCGCGGACGACGTCGAGGACCTTGTCGACGTTGTCCTGAGGCCCCATAATGCCGAGATAGACGAGGAGGGAGTCCTGAAGCGCGGCGACTTCGCCCATGGGCTGAATCGGACGCATCACCCGGGTGTCCGGGCCGCTGCGCACCACGGTGACCTGTTCGGGCTGGAGCAGGCCGCGACGGATGGCGATGGCGCGATACGAGTTGTTGGTCGAGATAACGTGGTCGGCACTGCGAAAGGTCATTCGCTCAAGCCAGAGCAGGGTGCGGTACTGAAAACGGGCGGCAAGGCCACGAGGCTGTCCGAACCTCGACAGGAACAACTCGGGGTTGAGATCGTGGTGGTCGAAGATGAAGCGCACACCGAAACGGCGCCAGAGGCGTGCCAACAGCCAATACGTGTCCGGCGGATTGCAGGCCTGGATGACATCGAAGCCGCGCTCGCGACGCACGACCAGCGAGAGTGCGGCCGTGCGAAGCCAGGACAGGGCGAATTCGACGGCGAAGCCCACTGCACCCGTGGCTGCGGGGGCCGGCCGGTATTTGTAAACAGCGATGCCGTCGATCACCGCTCGCGCGGGATCGCCGGGACCTTTGGGACAGATCACGGACACGGAATAGCCCTGGTCGCGCAGTGCCTGGCATTCGAGCCATACCCGGCGGTCCAGGGGAACCGGCAGGTTTTGCACAATGATGAGAACGCGGGTGCCCGGCGCGGCGGGTGTTTTCAAACGAGTTGGTGAGCTCATGAGAGAGTCAGGATCCCTTCGGTCTCCGTGT
>Ga0209023_10001468_pt1 | contig 31612 bp, 27 predicted proteins | sample LakOneMetagenome_FD_187468 | JGI IMG/M metagenome (GOLD analysis project Ga0209023, IMG submission 187468) | Freshwater and sediment microbial communities from Lake Erie, Canada (SPAdes) (version 2) | ecosystem: Environmental > Aquatic > Freshwater > Lentic | place: Lake Erie, Canada...
ACGCGCGACGCTCACCGCCGGCGACATCGGCTTCGGCATCGCCCCGCGCATCAATGCCGCCGGCAGGCTCGAGGACATGGCGATCGGCATCGAATGCCTGCTCTGCGACGAGCCGGTGCGCGCGCTCGAACTCGCCACCGCGCTGGACGCAATCAACCGCGAACGCCGCGCGTTGCAGCAACTGGCCACCGACGAGGCCGAAACCGCTTGTGCCGGACTTTCGGACGACTGGGATTCGCCGCCCGTCGCGTTGTGCCTGTTCGACCCGGACTGGCACGCCGGGGTGGTCGGGCTGGTCGCGTCGAAACTGGCGCAGCGCGCGCATCGTCCGGCCGTGGTGTTCGCACCCTCGCAACCGGGCAGCGATGAATTGCGCGGTTCGGCGCGATCGATTCCCGGCCTGCACGTCCGCGACGCCCTGGCTGCGGTCGATGCGACGCATCCGGGTCTGGTCGAGCGCTTCGGCGGCCATGCCATGGCCGCCGGGCTGACATTGCGGCAATCGAACCTGCCCGCATTCGAAACCGCATTGCGCGAAGCGGTGGCGACGATGCTCGATCCGGCCATCCTGCGGGCCGAACTCTGGACGGACGGCGAACTGGAGCCGAGGCATTTCGACCGCGCCACCGCGGACCTGTTGCGCGATGCCGGGCCGTGGGGGCAGGGCTGGCCGGAACCGCTGTTCGACGGCACGTTCGACGTGCTCGCCTCGCGCACGGTCGGCGAACGCCACCTCAAGCTGGAACTGGGCTTCGGGGGAATGCGCCTCAATGCGATCCAGTTCGGCGGCGCGAAGGGGGAAAAACCGCCGTCGCGCGCCCGCATCGCCTATCGCTTGCAGGGCGACGACTGGCGCGGAGGGGATGCGGTGCAATTGCTGGTGGAGCACCTCGAGCCGGGCTGAATCGCTCAGTCGCCGAGCTTCCTCAAGGCCGCGCCGTAATGCGCGGCGACATGGTCGGTCTTGTCGCTGCCGATCTCGTATTGCGGCTTCTCCGGCGAGGCATGGTGCCGGTGCCCCTTGTAGTCGAAGTCGCGGGTATGCACCTTGACGATGCGCCCGCTCACATGCCCGGCTTCCGAATTCCAGCCGACATGGTCGCCGACCTTGAATTCCGCCATCCGCGTTTCCTCCGGTTCCCGCGTGCAGGATCGCAGGCAGGGCGTGAGCGCGATGGCTGCAAGCTGTTAAAATTCCGGGTCATTTCGCGGGTGCAACGCCATGATCGAACTCAATCCCGTCCGAGCACGCATCGCCGACCTCAGCGGTCGCCTCGACGCGCTCCGGGGGTATCTTTGACTACGATGCCAAGCGCGAGCGCCTGGAAGAAGTCGAACGGGAACTGGAGAACCCCGCCATCTGGAACGAGCCGGAACGCGCTCAGGCGCTGGGCCGCGAGCGTTCGATGCTCGACAAGACCGTCAACGGCATCCGCGACCTGAAGGACGGCCTAGGAGGGGCGGGCGAACTGCTCGAACTCGCCGAAATGGAAGACGACGAGGACACCGCGCTCGCGGTGGTCGCCGACGTCGAACGCTATGGGAAGGGCGTGGACCAGCTGGAATTCCAGCGCATGTTCTCCGGCAAGATGGATTCGGCGAATGCGTTCGTCGACATCCAGGCCGGCGCCGGCGGCACCGAGGCCCAGGACTGGGCGGAAATGCTGTTGCGCATGTACCTGCGCTGGGCCGAATCGCGCGGCTGGAAGACCGAATTGATGGAAGTCAGCGGCGGGGACGTGGCCGGGATCAAGTCGGCCACCTTCAGGGTCGAGGGCGAGTACGCCTACGGCTGGCTCAAGACCGAGATCGGCGTGCACCGGCTGGTGCGCAAGTCGCCGTTCGACTCCGACAACCGCCGCCATACCAGCTTCACCAGCGTGTTCGTGTCCCCGGAAGTGGATGACGACATCGACATCGACATCAACCCGGCGGACCTGAGGACCGACGTCTACCGTTCCTCGGGCGCGGGCGGCCAGCACGTCAACAAGACCGAATCGGCGGTGCGCATCACCCACATCCCGACCAACACCGTCGTCGCCTGCCAGACCGGGCGCAGCCAGCACCAGAACCGCGACACCGCGATGAAGATGCTGGCGGCGAAGCTGTACGAGCTGGAAGTGCAGAAGCGCAACGCCGAAAAGGATGCGCTGGAAGCGACCAAGTCCGACATCGGCTGGGGCAGCCAGATCCGCAACTACGTCCTCGACCAATCGCGGATCAAGGACCTGCGTACCGGCATCGAGCGCAGCGATACGCAGAAGGTGCTGGACGGCGACCTCGACGAATTCGTGGAAGCCAGCCTGAAATCCGGGCTGGAAGCCGGCTCGAAACGCAACGATGCGGCATAACGCCCTTGCGGGAGCGGCCTTCGGCCGCGACTGCCTCCGGCAAGGAATTTTCGCGGCGGGAAGCCGCGCCTACAATGCGGCATGCCCATGACCGACGACACCGTCCAACCCATCGACGAGAACAAGCTGATCGCCGAGCGCCGCGGCAAGCTCGCCGCGCTGCGCGGTCGGGGCATCGCCTTTCCCAACGATTTCCGTCGCGGTGAATTCGCCGGCGACCTGCAGGCCGAATACGCCGATGCGGAAAAGTGGACCGGCGAGAAGCTTGAGGCGGGCGGCCGTCGCGTCGCCATCGCCGGTCGCCTGTTGGCGAAGCGCGTCATGGGCAAGGCTGCGTTCGCCACCGTGCAGGACATGAGCGGACGCATCCAGCTGTTCCTGCAATCCACCGCGCTGGGCCATGCCTACGACGCCTTCAAGGGCTGGGACATCGGCGACATCGTCGCGGCCGAAGGTTCGTTGATGCGGACGAAGACCGGCGAACTGTCGGTCAAGGTCGAATCGCTGCGCCTGCTGGTGAAGTCGCTGCGGCCGTTGCCGGACAAGTTCCATGGGCTGGCCGATGTCGAGCAGCGCTATCGCCAGCGCTACGTCGACCTGATCGTCACTCCGGAAGCGCGCGAGGTGTTCATCGCGCGTTCGCGCATCGTCTCCAGCCTCCGCCGCTGGCTGGATGCGCGCCGTTTCCTCGAAGTGGAAACGCCGATGATGCATTACATCGCCGGCGGCGCCACTGCGCGTCCGTTCACCACCCACCACAACGCGCTCGACCTCGACCTGTTCCTGCGCGTCGCGCCGGAGCTGTACCTGAAGCGGCTGGTGGTCGGCGGCCTCGAACGCGTGTACGAGATCAACCGCAACTTCCGCAACGAAGGCGTGTCCACGCGGCACAACCCCGAATTCACCATGCTCGAACTGTACGAGGCGTACGCCACGTACAACGAGGTGATGGACCTGACCGAAGGCATGATCCGCGACGTCGCCCGCGAGGCGATGGGCACCACCGAGTTCGAATGGGACGGAAACGCCATCGACCTCGGCCCTGCGTTCCGACGCTGGAAGCTCGAGGAAGCGGTGCGCGAACTCAACCCGGGCATTTCCGTCGCCGATTGCCGCGACCGCGAGGCGCTGGCCGCGCACTGCGCGCGGCTGAAGATCCCCGCCAAGCCTGGCTACGGCTGGGGCAAGTTGCTGCTGGAGATCTTCGAAAAGACGGTCGAAGGGGGGCTGATCCGGCCCACTTTCGTCACCCATTACCCGGTCGAGGTCTCGCCGTTGGCGCGCGAATCGGATAGCGAACCCGGCATCACCGACCGCTTCGAACTGTTCATCGGCGGCAAGGAGCTGGCCAACGGTTTCTCCGAACTGAACGATCCGGAAGACCAGGCCGCGCGTTTCCGCGCCCAGGTCGAGGCCAAGGAAGGCGGCGACGACGAGGCCATGCACTACGACGCCGACTACATCCGGGCGCTGGAAGTCGGGCTGCCGCCCACCGGTGGCCTGGGGGTCGGCATCGACCGGCTGGTGATGATGCTGACCGGTTCGCCTTCGATCCGCGACGTCCTGCTCTTCCCCTACATGCGCCCCGAACACGCGGGCTGAACCCCGTGCGTGTCCGGCATCGCCCCGGGAGTCCGTTTCAATGACGAATCAGGCGCGGGTGGCACGCCTTTTGCATGTTGCCCCTTGTCTCCGCCATGTTTTGCGCGGAGGATGGCTGGACCGGGTGGTCCCGTATTCATGCATATGAAAGGGGGAGCGGCGCGTGGACATCGTCATCGTCGATGATCAGCCCTCCGCGCGCACCATGCTCCGGCACATCGTGCAGGACATCGGGCCCCAGCTGGCCGTCCACGATTTCGGTGAGCCTGACGCCGCGCTCGCCTGGTGCAACAGCAATCGCCCGGACCTGCTGCTGCTCGATTACCGCATGCCCGGCATGGACGGGCTGGAACTGGCCAAGGCCTTCCGCAAGCCGCTGCGCAACCGCGACGTGCCGATCGTGCTGGTGACGGTCGTCGGCGACGAGCCGGTGCGCCAGGCCGCCCTGGACGCGGGGGTGATCGATTTCCTGGTCAAGCCGATCCGCCCGCGCGAACTCCGCGCCCGCTGCCGCAATCTGCTGCAACTGCGCCAGCAATCGGAATCGGTGAAGCAGCGCGCGCTGTCGCTGGAACAGCGCCTGCTGGCGAGCATGCACGAAGTCGAGGAACGCGAACGCGAGACCCTGTCGCGCCTGGCGCGCGCGATCGAACTGCGCGACACAGGCACCAGCGCCTACCTCGAACGCATGTCGCACATCGCGGGGCTGATCGCGGAAGGACTCGGCCTGTCCGAGGAGCAGGTGCGCACCATCGAACTCGCCGCGCCGCTGCACGACATCGGCAAGATCGCGATCCCCGACGCGCTGCTGATGAAGCCCGGTCCGCTGGACGATGCCGAACGCAAGCGCATGCAGCAGCACCCCGTCATCGGCTACCAGTTGCTCGAGGACAGCCACAACCGCTTCATCCAGATCGGCGCGAGGATCGCGCTGCACCACCACGAACGCTACGACGGCAGCGGTTATCCGCACGGGCTCGCCGGCGAGGACATTCCGCTGGAGGCGCGCATCGTCACCGTGGCGGACATCTTCGACGCGCTGATTTCGCCGCGCCCGTACAAGCACGCGTGGACCGTCGAGGAAGCGCTCCAGTACATGCGCGAACAAAGCGGCAAGATGCTCGATCCCGACTGCGTGGAGGCGCTGGTGGGCAACCTGCCGCGCCTGTACGAAATCTGCGACCGGTATTCCGCCAGTTCGGTGCATTTCGCGCGGAACTGATGCCGTGAGCGCCATGCCGGTAAAACTGAAGCAGCGATTCTCGCAACGCCCCGACAGCGAGCACGGACAGGCATCGGTACGGCTCGCGGTGTTGACCGTCGTGCTGGTCTACCTGCTGTTGCACGGCCCGGGCGATGGTGGCGCGGCGCAATATCGCGACGTGCTGGCGATGGTGGCCCTGGGGTTCGCGGTCGGCGTCGGCATCGTGGCGGGCATCGTGCTTCGGCCGGGCGTTTCGCACATCCGCCGCGGGCTCGGCATGCTGGCCGACTACGGCCTCATGGCCGCGGCCATGATCCGCCTCGGCGAGCCGCTGGCCTGGGTCTACGTGATCCTGATGTGGGTGACGGTGGGCAATGGCCTGCGCTATGGCAACCGTTACCTGCGGGTCGCGGTGGCGATGGCGGCCTGCAGTTTCGGCAGCGTACTCGCCTTCAGTCCGTACTGGGTGCAGAACCGCAGCCTCGGGGTCGGGCTGCTGGTCGGACTCGTCGCGGTGCCGCTGTACCTGTCCGGCCTGTTGCGCGCGTTGACGCGGGCGACCGAGGAAGCGCGTCGTGCGAACGAAGCCAAGTCCCGCTTCCTCGCCAACATGAGCCACGAATTCCGCACCCCGCTGAACGGCCTCGCCGGCATGTCGGAATTGCTGGCGACCACGCGCCTCGACGCGGAACAGCGCGAATGCGTCAACACCATCCAGGCCTCGGCGCGCAGCCTCCTCTCCCTGGTGCAGGACGTACTGGACATCTCGGCGATCGAGGCGGGCAAGCTCAAGTCCGACCTGGTCGACTTCTCGCTGCATGAATTGCTCGACGGCATCGGGCTGGTGCTCTTGCCCTCGGCGCGGGCCAAGCGAATCGACTACGCCTCGCTGGTCGCGGCGGACGTTCCCGACAGCCTGCACGGCGATGCGGTGCACCTGCAGCAGGTGCTGATCAACCTGGCCGGAAACGCGGTGAAATTCACCGATCGCGGCTCGGTGCGGCTGGAAGTTGCGCTCGCTGCCAACGAAGGTCCCGGCGTCCGCCTGCAATTCGCCGTGGTCGATACCGGCATCGGCATCCCGGCCACCGCCCGTGCGCGCCTGTTCGAAGCTTTCGAACAGGCCGACGCCAGCCTGTCGCGCCGCTACGGCGGCACCGGCCTGGGCACGAGCATCGCCAAGGGGCTCACCGAGGCCATGGGTGGCCGCATCGGCTTCGAAAGCACCGAAAACAGCGGCAGCCGGTTCTGGGTCGAACTGCCCTTCGAAGTCGCGGCCACCGCGGCGCCTGCCGCCAGGCCCGAAATCGAATCCGCGCCGGCTCCGGCCGTGGACACGCAGAACGTCATCGCCTTCGGCGACGTCTTCCGCCGCCACCGCGCCCGGGTCCGTTCGATGCAGGTGCTGGTCGCGGACGACCACGTCGCGAACCGCATGGTCCTGCAACGCATGCTGCAGAAGGCGGGCCACCATGTCGTCACCGTCGACAACGGCAACGATGCGTTGTCGGCGCTGGAGGCCGGCGGCTTCTCGCTCGCGATCGTCGACCTGCACATGCCCGGCGTCAGCGGCCTCGACCTGCTGCGCGAATTGCGGGTGATGGAGGCGGGCAGCAGCAGCCGCACGCCGGTGCTGGTGCTGAGCGCCGACGTGACCCCGGAATCGATCCAGCGCTGCCAGCAGGCGGGTGCCTATACCTTCCTGCCCAAGCCCGTGGTCGCTTCCCGGTTGCTCGACACGCTCGCCGAAATCGCCGCGCCCGGACAGGCCGCGAGCCCGCCTCAACCCATGCGCTTCGACCTGCCGCCGCCGCAGGACAACGTGTTCGATGCCGGCGTGCTGGAAGAACTGAGCGGGCTCGGCATGGGCGAGGACTTCGAACGCGAGTTCATCGCGCAATGCCTGCGCGATGCCGAAGGCTGCCTCGAGATGCTTGGCCAGTCCGGCGAAGGTGAGCAGTGGGACGCGTTGCGCGACCATGCGCATGCGCTGAAGGGCGTGGCCAGCAACCTCGGCCTGGTCAAGCTGGCCGGGGACAGCAGCGAGGTGATGCGCCTTGCCGCGTGGCAACTGTCGCGCGAATGGCGCCAGCGCCTGCAGGGACTGCGCGACAGGCTCGTGCAGGGTCGCGCCGCACTGGACGCGCGCGGCACGCCGGCCGCACGCGACAGCGAGAGGAACTAGGGCAGGGAACGCCGGTTCAGGCCGCGGCTTCCGCCCCCGCTCGACGCGACTGGGCGCGGACGATCCGGTCCATGGTGCGCAGCGAGCGTTCCCCGAGCTCGAGCGCGGTATCGACCCAGACCTCGGTGATGCCCATCAGTTCGTCGTAACCGACCGGTTGCGCGATCGCGCGCACCGCGTTCATCGCCAGGTGCGCGTGCGGCGCCCGCTGCTGCTGGCGGATGATCTCCCGCACCGCCGCCTCGCCTTCGCCCTTGGGCACCAGGACATCGATGACGCCCATGCGATGCAACTCTTCGCTGCTGTGCATGTTGCCTTCGAGGATGAGCTTCTCCGCCACTTGCGACGAGACGCGCTTGCACAGGAAAGAATAGGCGCCCATGCCCGGGAACAGGCCGAACAGCACTTCCGGCAACCCCATGGTCACGCCTTCCTCGGCCACGATCGTGTGGCAGGCGAGGGCAAGTTCCATGCCGCCGCCGAGGGCATCTCCCTGGACCAGCGCGATGCTGCGCACGTCGCCGCCGAGCGACGCGTGGAGGTGGTAGACGCCGTCCACGCAACGGCGGGCATAGGCGAGCAGTTGCTCGCGGTTGTTGTCGCGGATCAGGCGCGAGAACAGTTCGAGGTCGCCGCCGAGGTTGAAGGCATTGGCGTCCGAGGCGATCACGACGTGGCGCAAGGTTCCCGGCTTGCGCTGGCCTTCGCGCTGGGTGATCGAAGTCAGGAAGCTCCACATGTCGTCCATGAGCGCGGTACGGAAACACGGCCTGGTGCCGCGCTGGATGTCGGCATGCATGTACATCCAGTGTTCTGCGCCGGCCGGATCGGATTCGACCCGCATGGTGGGAAATGCACGCGTGCGGTGCAGGCGTTCGATGCTGCTCATGGAAAGATCCCCTCTGCCGCCAGGCAACCGGTCGGGTTCGGGGGATGGCGGCTACTAAGAAGAGGTACGGGCGCCCGACCACGCTTCTATGCGCCTGTCAGGGCCGCGTTGCAAGCCTTTTCAGTCAGTTACGGCCGTAAAAGGGCCACTTTCCGTTCGCGGCAGTCGGTCGGGTGCCTGGATCAGGCCTGCGGGGTGGGGGTCCGCAGCTCCTTGCGCAGGATCTTGCCCACATTGCTCTTGGGCAGGGAATCCCGGAATTCGATGACCTTGGGCAGCTTGTATCCGGTCAGGTTTTCCCGGCAGAAGGCCTTGACCTGCTCCGCTGTCAGCGCCGGATCCTTGCGCACGATGAACACCTTCACCGCTTCGCCGGACTTGTCGTCGGGGATGCCTATCGCAGCGACTTCCAGCACGCCGGGCATCATCGCCACCACGTCCTCGATCTCGTTCGGGTACACATTGAAACCCGAGACCAGGATCATGTCCTTCTTGCGGTCGACGATGTAGAAATACCCGCGCTCGTCCATGCGAGCCATGTCGCCGGTGTGCAGCCAGCCCTCCGCGTCGATGACCTTGGCCGTTTCCTCGGGCCGCTGCCAGTAGCCCTTCATCACCTGCGGTCCCTTCACGCACAGTTCGCCGATCCCGCCGGCAGGCACGAGCTTGCCGTCTTCGTCCTTCACGCAAACGTCGGTGGAAGGCAGGGGCAGGCCGATCGAGCCGTTGTAATCCTTCAGGTCGAGCGGGTTGATGCACACGCCCGGCGAGGTTTCGGTCAAGCCATAGGCTTCGGCGAGGGTGCAGCCGGTGACCTGCTTCCACTTCTCCGCCACCGCGCGCTGCACGGCCATGCCGCCGCCGAGCGTGACCTTGAGGTGCGAGAAATCCAGCTGCTCGAAGCCCGGGGTGTGGAGCAGGCCGTTGAACAGCGTGTTGACGCCGGGGAGGATCGAGAACGGCACCGACTTCAGCAATTTCACGAACCCGGGCATGTCGCGCGGATTCGTGACCAGGATGCTGTTCGCGCCGATGCGGATGAAGACCATCGCACAGGCCGTCAGCGAGAAGATGTGGTACAGCGGCAGGGCCGCGATCGCCACTTCCTTGCCCGGCACGAGTTGGGTGGTGATCCACGCGCCGACCTGCTGCATGTTCGCGACCATGTTGGCGTGGGTCAGCATCGCGCCCTTGGCCACGCCGGTGGTGCCGCCGGTGTATTGGAGGAAGGCGATGTCATCGTGGCCGATGGCGACCTCGGGCAATGCATGCATCTGGCCGAGCGTGAGCGCATCGCGGAAGCGCACGGCGCCATCGATCCGGTAGTCGGGCACCATCTTCTTCACGTGCTTGAGCACGAAATTGATGATGCCGCCCTTGGGGAAGCCGAGCATGTCGCCAATGCCGGTGGTGATGGCGCGCACGTCCGACAGGTGTTCCAGCACTTCCTGCACCGTGCTGCCGAAGTTGTCGAGGACGACGATCACGCTCGCTCCGGAGTCCTCGAGCTGGTGCCGCAATTCGCGCGCGGTGTACATCGGGTTGACGTTCACCACGGTCAGGCCCGCGCGCAGCACGCCGAAGATCGCAACCGGGTACTGCAGGCAGTTGGGCATCATGATCGCGACGCGGTCGCCCTTCTTCAGCTTGAGCTCGCCGAGCAGGTAGGCGGCGAACTGGCGGCTGAGCCGGTCGATGTCGACGTAGGTGAGGGACTTGCCGAAATTGGTGAAGGCGGGGCGGTCGCGGTAATCGGCGGTCGCGCGCTCGAGCACAGCCATGATCGACGGGTATTCATCGATGTCGATTCCGGCCGGAACGCCCGACGGATAGTTGTCCAGCCATGGACGTTCCAGGCTCATGCGCGATCTCCCCCCGCCGTCGCGTCGCACGATGCGGACGCGTACGGTTGCGTTAGGATTTGAGCATAGGGTCGATACAGTGACAAGGCGAAAAACACCGTGTTTGACGCAACGCAACATCGAATTCCGCGATTCCCGCCCCGGTACTGCGCATGGGCGCTTCTGATCGCGTGCATGTTGGCGGGCGCCTGTTCCCGCACTTCGCCTGAACAGGCGGTGCGCGACCGCATCGAGGCGATGCAGGAGGCCATCGATGCGCGCGATGCGGGCGCGGTCGGCGACCTGCTCGCCGATGATTTCGTCGGCAACGAGGGGCTCGACAAGCGCGGTGCGCGGCAACTCGCCGCGGCGATGTTCCTGCGTTACCGCGATGTCTCCGCGAAGCTCGGGCCGGCGACGGTGGAATTGCGCGGCTCACGCGATGCCGTCGCGCGCTTCAGCGTGCTCGCGACGGGCGGTTCCGGAGGCTTGTGGCCCGACAGCGGCCAGGTTTACGAGGTCGAAACCGGCTGGCGGCTGGTCGACGGCGATTGGAAGCTGTTGTCGGCGGCGTGGAAGCCGAAACTGTAGGAGCGCCGCCTTGCAAGGCAAGACTGTTCTCGCGAAATCCGATCGCGTCCCAACGGGCGTTTCCTGCGGACATCAAGCAGCTCCGCGCCCCCGATGAACCGCCGGGGTGCGCGCGAGGGCCGGGCTTGCGCCCGGCCCGTTCGCTTATGCCGCCTTCCTCGCCGCCAGCTGGCGCAGCACGTACTGCAGGATGCCGCCGTTGCGGAAGTATTCGACTTCCTTCGGCGTCAGCAGCAGCACCTTGGCTTCGAAGGTCGTCTTCGAACCATCGGCACGCGTGGCGGTAACGGTCGCGGTCTTCGAAGCGCCATTGTCCAGCCCGGTCACGTCGAACGTCTCCGAACCGTCGAGGCCGAGCGAAGGCGCATTCTCGCCATCCTTGAACTGCAGCGGCAGCACGCCCATGCCGACCAGGTTGGAACGGTGGATGCGCTCGAAGCTCTCGGCGAGCACCGCCTTCACCCCGAGCAGGATGGTGCCCTTGGCCGCCCAGTCGCGCGAGGACCCGGTGCCGTATTCCTTGCCGGCGATCACCACCAGCGGCACGGCGTCCGCCTTGTATTTCATGGCCGCGTCGTAGATCGCCATTTTTTCCGGCGGCGTCGTGCCGAAATACAGGGTATTGCCACCTTCCTCGCCACCGAACATCAGGTTCTTGATGCGGATGTTGGCGAAGGTGCCGCGCACCATCACGTCGTCGTTGCCGCGGCGCGAACCGTAGCTGTTGAAGTCCGCCGGCTGCACGCCGCGCGACTGCAGGAAACGGCCCGCGGGCGAATCCTTCTTGATGTTGCCGGCAGGCGAGATGTGGTCGGTGGTGATGGAATCGCCGAACAGCCCGAGCACGCGCGCGCCGTGGATGTCGTCGATCGAGCCGACCTGCATGGTCATCCCGTCGAAGTAGGGCGGGTTCTTGATGTAGGTCGAGGCCGCGTCCCAGGCGAAAGATTCGCCTTCCGGCGATTCGATCCGGTTCCAGCGCGAATCGCCCTTGAACACGTCGGCATAGTTCTTGGCGAACATCTCCGGACCGACCGTCGCGGCGATCAGGTCGCCGATTTCCTTGTTCGTCGGCCAGATGTCGCGCAGGTACACGTCCTGGCCGTCGCTGCCCTTGCCGAGCGGTTCCCTGGTCAGGTCGATGTTCACCGTGCCGGCGATCGCATAGGCCACGACCAGCGGCGGCGAGGCGAGGTAGTTCATCTTCACCTCGGCGTGGATGCGGCCCTCGAAGTTGCGGTTGCCGGACAGCACCGCGGCCACCGCCAGGTCGTTCTCGGCGATGCCCTTAGAAACGGCATCCGGCAGCGGGCCGGAGTTGCCGATGCACGTCGTGCACCCATAGCCGACCAGATAGAAGCCGAGCTTTTCCAGGTCGTCCATCAGGCCGGCCTTGTTCAGGTAGTCGGTGACTACCAGCGAGCCCGGCCCGAGCGAGGTCTTGACCCACGGCGCGGCCTTCAGGCCCCTGGCCGCGGCGTTGCGCGCAAGCAGGCCCGCGCCGACCATTACCGCCGGGTTGGAGGTATTGGTGCAGGACGTGATCGCAGCGATGACGACCGAGCCGTCCGTCAGTTCGTGGTCCTCGTCCTGCACGCGGATCTTCGAGACCGGCTTGGCGGCGAGTTGTTCTGCCTGCGGCTGGTCGCCGCCCTCCGCGTCCAGTTCATGCACCGCGCAGCCGACCCCGTTCTTGCGGCCCTTGGTCATGTTGCCGACGTTGTCGCGGAAGTTGGCCTGCATGTCGCCCAGGAACACGCGGTCCTGCGGGCGCTTGGGGCCGGCGAGCGAGGGCTTGACGTCGCCCATGTCGAGTTCCAGCGTCGCGCTGTACTGCGCGTGCGGCGAATCCGGCGTGTGCCACAGGCCCTGCGCCTTCGCATAGGCCTCGACCAGTGCGATCTGCGCCTCGCTGCGGTCCGACAGGCGCATGTAGCGCACGGCTTCGGCGTCGATCGGGAAGATGCCGCAGGTCGCGCCGTATTCCGGCGCCATGTTGGCGATGGTGGCGCGGTCGGCCAGGGGCAGGTGCTGCAGGCCGTCGCCGTAGAACTCGACGAACTTCCCGACCACGCCGAACGCACGCAGCATCTGGGTGACGGTGAGCACGAGATCGGTGCCGGTCGCGCCTTCGGGCAGCTTCCCGCCGAGCCTGAAGCCGACGACCTGCGGAATGAGCATGGACGAGGGCTGGCCCAGCATCGCGGCCTCGGCCTCGATGCCGCCCACGCCCCAGCCGAGCACGCCGATGCCGTTGATCATCGTGGTGTGCGAGTCGGTGCCGAATACCGTGTCGGGGAACGCCCAGGTCGCGCCATCGCCGCTCTCGTCGGGAATGCTGCGTTCGACCACGACGCGGGCGAGGTGCTCGAGGTTCACCTGGTGCACGATGCCGGTGTTGGGCGGCACCACCTTGAAGTTGCCGAAGGCCTTCTGGCCCCAGCGCAGGAAGCTGTAGCGCTCGGCGTTGCGTTCGAACTCGATCTTGCCGTTGATGTCGAGCGCATCCGGACGACCGAACACGTCGACCTGGACGGAATGGTCGATCACCAGTTCCGACGGGATCAGCGGGTTGATCTGTTCGGCCTTGCCGCCGAGCTTGACCACGGCATCGCGCATCGCGGCGAGGTCGACCACGCAGGGCACGCCGGTGAAGTCCTGCAGCACCACGCGCGCCGGCATGAACGCGATTTCGGTATCGGGCTCCTTCGCCGCGTCCCAGTTCGCAACCGCTTCGATGTGCTCGGGCAGCACGGTCACGCCGTCCTCGTGCCGGAGCAGGTTCTCCAGCAGGATCTTCATGGAATAGGGCAGCCTCGCCAGTCCGCCGAAGCGCTCGCCCAGCCTGGGCAGGCTGGAATAGGTGTAGGACTTGCCGTTGACGGCGAGTTGGGCGCGGGTGGCGAAGGAATCGGCCATGGGGACTCCGGCAGGTAGGGGAAAAGGCGGGAAGGAAACACCGCATCGAGCCCCGTAATTATGCCGGAATCGCGCCGCTTCCGCTCAGCCCAGCGCTGCGTCGACCCCGGCGAGCAACGCGCGCTTCCGCAGCAGCAAATCCCACATCGTGCCGTCGAGTTGGCGCCACAGCACTGCCGAGCGCAGGGCCGCGAGCAGGGTGGCGCGCACTTCGCCGACGAGATCGGCCTGGGCGAGATAGTGCGGATTGCCCTGCACCATGATCCGCGGTCGCAGCGGGCTGATGTGCTCGACATAGATGCCGGCGAGGCCGGCGAGAACTTCGCGGTCGAGCGGGCCGCGCGCCTGCGCCGATGGCGCGAGTGCCTCGACCCGCTCGCGCACGCTGCGCACCGCGTCGTCGTCGGCGACGAAATGCCGCTCCACCTGCAACAGCGCCAGCGCCAGCCGCGGCAACACCGGGTCGCGCGCCTGGTTGCCGAAATGCGCACGCAGGATGCGCAGGCCGGGCGCGACCGAGGCCACCCCGCCGTAGACCGCGGCCGGGGTTTCGGCGTCGATGCGGAACACGCTCTCGATCAGCGGTTGCAAATGCGCGCCGTCGGCCTGTCCGGTGTCGGCGAGGCGACGCACCTGCGCCAGCGCCTGGGCCATGCCGGCCAGCGCGAGCAGGCGGTCTTCGAACGCGCTCATGCGGCGGCGCCGGTGGCGAGGGCAGGGGCATCCGTGCGTTCGATCACGCCGCCCCCGAGGCAGACGTCGCCGTCGTACAGGACCAGCGACTGCCCGGGAGTGGCTGCGCGTTGCCCACGTGCGAAACGCACTTCCACCCCGCCATCGTCGCGCACGAGGACGTCGCAGGCTTCGTCCGGCTGGCGATAGCGCGTTTGCGCGGTGCAGGCGAAGCGCGTCCGGGGCGGCATGCCGGCGATCCAGTGCACCGGCTCCGACCACAGCGCGCGGGACTGCAACCACGGGCTGTCATGGCCCTGGTCGACATACAGCACGTTGTCCGCGACATCCTTGCCGACCACGAACCACGGCGCCTGCGGTCGTCCGCGCACGCCGCCGAGCTGCAGGCCTTCGCGCTGGCCGAGGGTGTAGAAGAAGGTGCCCTGGTGCGTGCCGACGCGCGCGCCATCGGGCGTGCGGATCTCGCCCTCGCGCATCGGCAGGTAGCGGGAGAGGAACTCGCGGAAATCGCGTTCGCCGATGAAGCAGATGCCGGTGGAATCCTTCTTCGCCGCGGTCGGAAGGCCGGCTTGGGCGGCGATGCGGCGGACTTCGTCCTTGTGCAGTTCGCCGATCGGGAAGCGCGTCGCCGCGAGTTGTTCCTGCCCGAGCTGGTGCAGGAAATAGCTCTGGTCCTTGCCGCGATCGAGTGCGCGCAACAGTCGGAACGCGCCGCCTTCCCGCCCGACGCGGGCGTAATGGCCGGTGGCGATCCGCCCTGCGCCGAGTTCGCGCGCCGCCTCGAGGAAATGCTTGAACTTGATCTCGCGGTTGCACAGCACGTCGGGGTTGGGCGTGCGCCCGGCGGCGTATTCGGCGAGGAAGTGGGAAAACACGCCGTCCCGGTATTCGCCGGAGAAATCGCGGAAATGGATGGCGATGCCGAGTCGCCCGCAAACCGCGACCGCATCGCGGCGGTCGTCCTCGGCGCGGCAGTCGCCATGGCCATCGTCGTTCCAGTTGCGCATGAACAGGCCGGCGACCTCGACGCCTTCGCGATGCAGCAGCAGCGCGGCGACCGAGGAATCCACGCCGCCCGAAACGCCCACGATCACCCGGTCGCTCATGCCAGCTGCTGCGCGAGTTCGAGCGGATGCCTGCGTCCGGCGAGGAAATCCTCGACCACCTTGGCCACCAGCGGGCTGCGGTGGCGTTCGCGCATGCCCAGCAGTTCCGATGGCGGAACCCAGAACGCACGCACGATGCCTTCGTCCAGGCGCCGCGCCGGATCGTGCGCCGTCGGCTCGGCGGCGAACGCGAAGCGCAGGTAGTGGCGCCCGGGATTGCCGTTCAACGGCGGGGCCTTCCACTGGTAGGCGCCGACGAAAGCGGTCAGGCGCACGTCCCAGCCGGTTTCCTCGCGGGTTTCGCGCAGGGCCGCATCGGCCAGGCTTTCGTCGGGCTCCAGGTGCCCTGCCGGCTGGTTCAGCACCAACTGGCCGGACACGCGTTCCTCGACCATCAGCAACTGCCCGTCGCGCGCCACCACCGTGGCGACGGTGACGTCGGGCTGCCAGAAACGTCCTTCGCGATAACTCACTGGTCAGAGGTCGTCCGTCTTGGAGTGTTCGAGCTCGAAGTCGTCCGCGGTTTCCGCGGCCAGCGACAGGATCTTGTCGAATTGCTCCGCGGTCAGCCTGCCCGCGGGCACCTTGATCGCGTAGTAGACGCCGTCCCCGCGCAATTCCCAGGCGCCGAGCTTGAGGGTGCCGCTCGCCTTCATCAATTCGTTGGCGTCCTCCGCGCTCAATCCCCCTTCGCCCGTGGCCAGCGCCGGCGCGAACACGTCGTACACCGGCATGTCGGCGAAGGTTTCCGGCGTACCGCCGACATAGACCAGCTGGGAACGCTTTTCCTTGGTCCACTCGACCACGACCTTGTAATCGCCATCCTTGTCGATTTCGTAGGGAGTATCGGCCTGCTTGAGCAGCGATCCGATCGTGGCATCGGCGGCGCGGGCTTGGCCCGGCGCGCAGGCGATGACGGTGGCGAGGGCGGCAAGAACGATGGCGTGGCGCGGCATGGCGTTTGCTCCGGTTTTCCCGGGATCCCCCTCCCGGGTTGCCCTCCATTGTCCGGGCTCGCGGCGATTGCGTCCATCGCCGGGCCCATCGCGCCAACCTGTAAAATGCGGCCATGCCCACCGAACGCGACCACGAGCACGGACACGGCCTTGCGGTGGAAACCGCCAAGCCCGAACTGGCGCGGCCACCGCTTTACAGCGTGCTGCTGCTCAACGACGACTACACCCCGATGGACTTCGTGGTCGAGGTGCTGGTGCGCTTCTTCGCCATGGACATCGAACGCGCGACCCAGGTCATGCTCCACGTCCATACCCGCGGTCGCGGCGTCTGCGGCCTGTACACCCGGGAGGTGGCCGAATCCAAGGTCGCGCAGGTGAACGAATATTCAAGGCTGAACCAGCACCCGCTGCTGTGCACGATGGAAAAGGCGTAGAAGGGACTTGTGCCGGGGCGGTCACCGCCCCCACATCGTGACCATCGCTTCCGGAGGTTCACGCCCCATGTTCAGCAAGGATCTCGAGCAGACCATCGGCCAGTGCTACAAGCGCGCCCGCGAGGCGCGCCACGAGTACATGACGGTCGAACACCTGCTGCTCGCGCTGCTCGACAACCCGTCCGCCGACGCCGTGCTCAAGGCCAGCGGCGCCGACATCCCGCGCCTGCGTGCCGACCTGGAGCAATCCATCGCCGATTCGGTCTCGGTGCTGCAGGACGACATCGAGCGCGACACGCAGCCCACGCTGGGTTTCCAGCGCGTGCTGCAGCGCGCGGTCTACCACGTGCAATCCTCGGGCCGGAAGGAAGTTACCGGCGCCAATGTGCTGGTCGCGATCTTCGGCGAAAAGGATTCGCATGCGGTCTATTACCTCAACCAGCAGGACGTGACTCGGCTCGACGTCGTCAATTACATCTCCCACGGCATCGCCAAGCACGGCGAGGAAGGCGAGGAACAGGGCGAGGAACGCAAGGCGGAGGACGGGCAGGAGGGCGAGGCCAAGGGGGACCCGCTGCTGGAATTCGCCAGCAACCTCAACCAGTTCGCGGTCGAGGGCCGCATCGACCCGCTGGTCGGCCGTGCCGACGAGGTCGAGCGCACGATCCAGGTGTTGTGCCGCCGGCGCAAGAACAATCCGCTCTATGTCGGCGAAGCCGGCGTCGGCAAGACCGCGCTGGCCGAAGGCCTGGCCAAGCGCATCGTCGAAGGCGACGTGCCGGCGGTGCTGATGGACGCGACCATCTACGCGCTCGACCTCGGCGCGCTGGTCGCCGGCACCAAGTACCGCGGCGATTTCGAGAAGCGGCTGAAGGCGGTGCTGGCGCAACTGAGGAAGATGCCGAATGCGGTCCTCTTCATCGACGAGATCCACACCATCATCGGCGCCGGTTCCGCCTCGGGCGGAACGATGGACGCTTCCAACCTGATCAAGCCGGCGCTCGCCTCGGGCGAGCTGCGCTGCATCGGTTCGACCACGTTCGAGGAATACCGCGGCATCTTCGAGAAAGACCGCGCGCTGGCGCGGCGCTTCCAGAAGATCGACATCGTCGAGCCGACCGTGGGCGAAGCGGTCGAGATCCTGCAGGGCCTCAAGCCGCGCTACGAGCAGCACCACGGCGTCAGCTACGCCGACGAGGCGATCAAGGCCGCGGTCGACCTGTCGGTGAAGCACATCGGCGACCGCCTGCTGCCGGACAAGGCCATCGACGTGATCGACGAAGCCGGCGCGCGCCAGCGCCTGCTGCCGCCGGAAACGCGCAAGAGCCTGATCGATGTGGAGGAAATCGAAACCATCGTGGCGAAAATGGCGCGGATCCCGGCCAAGCAGGTCAGCACTTCCGACAAGGACGTGCTGCAGCACCTCGAGCGCAACCTGAAGATGGTGATCTTCGGGCAGGATGCGGCGATCGAAACGCTGGCATCCGCGATCAAGCTCGCGCGCTCGGGACTCGCAAACCCGGACAAGCCGATCGGCAACTTCCTGTTCGCCGGCCCCACCGGCGTCGGCAAGACCGAGGTGACCAAGCAGCTCGCGCTGCAGCTGGGCATCGAGCTGGTGCGCTTCGACATGAGCGAGTACATGGAACCGCATTCGGTCAGCCGCCTGATCGGCGCGCCGCCCGGGTACGTCGGCTTCGACCAGGGCGGGTTGCTGACCGAGAAGATCGTCAAGACGCCGCATTGCGTGCTGCTGCTCGACGAAGTCGAGAAGGCGCATCCGGACATCTTCAACATCCTGCTGCAGGTGATGGACCGGGGCGTGCTGACCGATACCAATGGCCGCGAGGCGAATTTCCGCAACGTGATCCTGGTAATGACCACGAACGCGGGCGCGGCGCAGGCCGCGAGGCGCAGCATCGGCTTCACCAAGCAGGACCACAGCACCGACGCGATGGAAGTGATCCGCCGCGGCTTCAGCCCGGAATTCCGCAACCGCCTCGATGCCGTCGTGCAGTTCCAGGCGCTGGGCTTCGACCACATCCTGCGCGTGGTCGACAAGTTCCTGATCGAGCTCGAGACCCAGTTGCACGAGAAGGCGGTCACGCTGTCGGCGACGCCCGCGGCGCGCGACTGGCTGGCGCAGAACGGCTTCGACCCGCTGATGGGTGCGCGGCCGATGGCACGGCTGATCCAGGACCGGATCAAGCGCCCGCTGGCCGACGAACTGCTGTTCGGCAAGCTCGCCAACGGCGGTCGGGTGAACATCGATGCCCGCGATGGCGAGCTGGTGGTCGAGGCGCAACCCGAGCCCGAGAAGCTGTTGCCGGCGGTGGTTTGAAGACGGTTGCTGGTTGCTGGGAAAGATGCGATCCAGGAACCAGGAACCGACAACCAGGAACGGAAAAGGCGGCCATGGGCCGCCTTTTTTCATGCGCCTCGCGATTCAGCGATGGCGATAGGTGATGCGGCCCTTGGTGAGGTCGTATGGGGTCATCTCGACCTTGACCTTGTCGCCGGTCAGGATGCGGATGTAGTTCTTGCGCATGCGCCCGGAGATGTGGGCGATGATCTCGTGGCCGTTCTCCAGTTTCACCCGGAACATGGTGTTCGGGAGGGTTTCGGAGATCGTTCCCTCGAATTCGATGACGTCGTCTTTTGCCACTGTAATCCTGTTGCGGGGCCCGCACCGGGCCCGAAAGCGCGGCATTATGCCACGCGGCGGGCCGGAATCGCTCGGGCCAGCGTCGAGGCGGGCAGGACACCGAACCCTTCGGCCCACGAGCCGGACTTCCCCGGTTGCGCGCACAGGCCAGCGATCGCGGCGAGGAAGCGCGGGCGCGGCCAGACCTCGGCCCCGAGCATGGCGAGGTGCGGATTGCCGACCTGGGCATCAATCAGGGGCCATTCCCATTCGCGCAGGCGCCACGCGAGTCCGGCAAGCGCCGCCTTGGAACCGCCGGATTCGGCGCTGAACATGCTTTCGCCGAAGAACATGCGGCCGATGGCCACGCCGTAGAGTCCACCGACCAGGCGCTCGCCATCGCGCACCTCGATCGAATGCGCGTGGCCGAGCCGGTGCAATTCGGAATACGCAGCCTGCATCCCGGGCGTGATCCAGGTGCCGTCCTGCCCGGGTCGCGGCGCGGTCGCGCAGGCGTCGACCACCGCATCGAAATCCCGGTCGGCGACGATCCGCCAGCCGCTGCCGCGGAACTGCCGGCGCGTGCGCGAGGACAGGCGCACGCCATTGCAGCGGAACAGCGTGCGCGGATCGGGCGACCACCACAGGATCGGCTGGCCCTGCGAGAACCACGGGAAGATGCCGTGCGCGTAGGCATTGAGCAGCCGCGCCGGCGACAGGTCGCCGCCCATCGCCAACAAGCCGTCGGGTTCGCGCAGCGCGGATTCCGCCGGCGGGAACGGCGATGCCGGGTCGGCGTCGAGCAGCGGCAGGCGCAGGGTCATGCACCCGCCTTGAACGGCGAATGCGCGGCGAGCATCGCCGCGTAATCGCGCACACCGCGGCATTCGTCGCGGCACCAGTCGCGCAATGCGGCAGCGAAGCGCGGATCGGCGATCCAGTGCCGGCTGTGCACGATCGTCGGCAGGAATCCGCGCGCGATCTTGTGCTCGCCCTGCGCGCCGGGCTCGAAGCGCCCGAGGCCCTCGCGCAGGCAGTAATCGATGCCCTGGTAGTAACAGGTTTCGAAATGCAGGCCCGGCACCTGCTCCGATGCGCCCCAGTAGCGGCCGTAGAGCGTGTCGCCTCCGCGCAGGCACAAGGCGCCGGAAACCGGTTCGCCCTCGCGTTCGCCGAGCACCAGCACCAGATTGCGCGGCATCGCCCGCGCGAGATGGCGCAGGAACTCCAGCGTCAGCGCCGGCGAATTGCCGTAATCGGCGAAGGTTCGCAGGTAGAACCCATGCATCGCGGCCAGGTCTGCTTGCGATGCTTCATCGCCGTGCACGACGCGGAACGCGACGCCGGCCTGGCCGACCTTGCGGCGTTCGTGTCGGATGTTCTTGCGGTGCTTGTGGTCCATCGCCGCGAGGAAATCCTCGAACGTGCGCCAATGGGCTTCCTTGCGCCAGTGGTACTGCACGTCCTCGCGCGGGAGCCAGTCGGGACCGAACGCGGCGTCCTCGGCTTCCTCGTGGAAGTTGACGTGCGCCGAGGACAACCCGGCCTGCCGGGCGAAGCCGACGATCGCTTCGAGCAATGTCCGGCGCGTGGCGCCGTCGCGCGCCAGCAGGCGCGGCCCGGCGACGGGCGAGTAGGGCACCGCGCCCAGCCATTTCGGGAAATAGTCGAGGCCCTGTTGCGCGTAGGCATGCGCCCAGGCGTGGTCGAACACGAATTCGCCATGCGAATTGGTCTTGAGGTAACCCGGTGCCGCGGCGACGAGGGCATCGTCTTCCCACAATCCGACGTGGCAGGGCGCCCAACCCCATTCCTCGCGCAGGCAACCGGTTTCCTCGAGGCCGGCGAGGAAAGCGTGCGCCACGAACGGATTGCGCTTGTCGTGCAGCGCATCCCAATCCGTGGCCGGGATTTCGGACAACGTGCGATGGACTGCGAATCGCACGTCAGTGGGGCAAGGAGTACCGCACCTTGCCCTGGTCGATGGCGATGACCTTGCGCTTCACCAGTTCGCCGACGATGCGATCCACGGCGGCATCGCCCAGTTTGTTGCCGAACCAGTTGGCGACCGTGGCCCGCAGGGTGCGCTCCTTCTGCGGCCGGTTCTTCGGGACCTTGCGCAGGTTCTCGATCACGGCATCCACCTGGTCGTCGCCCTTCGCTTCGGTCAATCCCCGCAGCGGCGGGACCCCGTCCAGCGAAGGCGAGCGCTTGGCCTGGATGCCGTTCGCCTTCAAGTGGGAGATGAGCGGATCGAAGCCGGTGTCCTTGGAAACGACGTGGAAATAGCCATCCGGGTCGCGTCCGGAAAGCCGCCCGATGTAATAGGCCACGTGGAAATCGAGCGCATTCGGGCCATTGCCCGAGATCCGCACGTATTCGGCCCTCGAGCCCAGCATTTGCATCGCGGTCACGAGTTCGACCGGCAATTTCGCCTGGTTGGCGCCGATGAAGACGATGACGCGGAAATGTTCCTGCGACAGCAGCGCAAGATTCTTCGGCTGCACGTTCTCGTAGTCGATCAGGACGTAGTTCGTCTTCATCGGGGGAATTGCGGTTAGTGCTCTTCGTCCAGGAACTTCTCGGCGTCGAGCGCGGCCATGCACCCGAAACCGGCGGAAGTGATCGCCTGCCGATAGACCTGGTCGGCGACATCGCCCGCGGCGAACACGCCCGGCACCGAAGTCCTGGTGGCATTGCCTTCGAGGCCGGTGTTGATGGTCAGGTAGCCGTTCTTCATCGCCAGCTGGCCTTCGAACAACTGCGTGTTCGGCGAATGGCCGATGGCGACGAAGAAGCCGTGCACGCCGATTTCGCGGGTGCTCCCGTCCAGCACCGACGTCAGGCGCATGCCGGTCACGCCGGCATCGTTGCCCAGCACTTCGTCCACGGTGTGGTGCCAGACCGCTTCGATCTTGCCGGCCTCGATCTTGGCGAACAGCTTGTCCTGCATGATCTTCTCGGCGCGCAGCGTATCGCGGCGATGCACGAGGTAGACCTTGCGCGCGATGTTGGACAGGTACAGCGCTTCCTCGACGGCGGTGTTGCCGCCGCCGATCACCGCGACGTCCTGGTCCTTGTAGAAGAAACCGTCGCAGGTGGCGCAGGCGGATACGCCGCGGCCCTTGTATTCCTCTTCCGACGGAATGCCGAGGTACTTCGCGGTCGCGCCGGTGGCGATGACCAGTGCGTCGCAGGTGTATTCACCGCTGTCGCCGACGAGGCGGAACGGGCGCCGGGACAGGTCGGCGGTATGGATGTGGTCGAACACCACTTCGGTTTCGAAACGCTCCGCATGCGCCTGCATCCGCGCCATCAGGTCCGGACCCATCAACCCGTGCGCATCGCCCGGCCAGTTGTCGACTTCGGTCGTGGTCATCAGCTGGCCGCCCATCTGCAGGCCGGTCACGACCAGCGGCTTGAGGTTGGCGCGGGCCGCATAGACGGCGGCGGTCCAGCCAGCCGGGCCGGAACCGAGGATGAGGAGGCGGGTGTGCTTGGTCGGGTTCATGGGGTTCGAGGCAAAGCCCTATAATTTCGCGGATCGGCGATCCGCATCCGAGGCATAGCTTGGAGGCGGGATCGCCGCGGCACAAGGCGCGATGGCTGCAACGCTGTCGCCCATCCATATCAATCAATGGGAACGAACATGCGCATCGGCGTACCGAAGGAAACCAAGACCCTGGAAGGACGCGTCGCCCTGGTACCGGCCGCCGCAGGCGACCTGGTCAAGCGCGGGCACGAGGTGTGGATCGAGAAGGACGCGGGCGTGAAGTCCGGTTTCAGGGACGAGCAGTACACCAAGCTCGGGGTGAAGATCGCGCCCGACGCCGCCGCGCTGTACGAGAAGGGCGAACTCATCGTGAAGGTGAAGGAACCGATCGCCGGCGACCTCGCGCTGCTGCGCAAGGACCACTTGCTGTTCTGCTACCTGCACCTCGCCGCGGAACCGGAATTGACGAGGCAACTCCTCGATATCGGCCTGACCGGCGTCGCGTTCGAAACCGTGGAACTGCCGAACGGCGACCTCCCGCTGCTGGCCCCGATGTCGGTGATCGCCGGCAAGATCGGCGTGCAGGTCGGCACCCACCTGCTGCACCAGCCCATGGGCGGCAAGGGCAAGCTGCTCGGCGGGCTGGCCGCGACCGAGCGTGGCCGCGTGGTCGTGTTCGGCGCGGGGCGCGCGGGCGGTGCTTCCGCGGCGCTCGCGGCCGCGGGCGGGGCCAATGTCACCGTGTTCGAAATGCGCGAAGACCGCATGGACGAAATGATGCGACTCGGCAACAACGTCACCGCGCTGTATCCCTACCACGACGTGGTCGCGCGCGAAGTGGCGCGCGCCGACCTGGTCATCGGCGCGGTCCTGATCACCGGCGCCAAGGCGCCGCACGTGATGACCCGCGAGATGCTCGGGGACATGGAAGACGGCTCGGTGGTGGTGGACATCGCCATCGACCAGGGCGGCTGTTTCGAGACCTCGCGTCCGACCACCTGGAAGGACCCGACCTACGTGGAGGAGGGCGTGACCCACTTCTGCGTGACCAACATGCCCGGTGCGGTGCCGCAGACCTCCTCGCAGGCGATCTGCGCGGCGATCCTGCCGTGGGTGAACAAACTCGCCTCGGGCGACTGGCGCGACAACGCAGCGCTGGTGAAGGGCATCAACGTGGAAGCTGGACAGATCGTGCATCCGGCGCTGCAGGGCATGAAGTTTTGACGTACGATCAATGGCCTAGGGGACATTTCTAAGGCAAGATCGCACGGTGGCCCGCCCGATCCAGGATTCGACCCGCAGCAAGCGCAGCCGCGCCGCGGAGCCTGCTCCGCAAGCGCCGGGCCGGTTGGCGCGCTTGCGCCAGCACCGCTTGTGGCGCGACATCGCGATGATTCCGGTCGTGTGCGTGGTGCTGTTCCTGTTCGCCAGCCTGTTGACCTATTCATCGGCCGATCCCGGCTGGTCGCAGTCGGGCGGGGTGACGAACGAGGTGCACAACTGGGGCGGACGCGTCGGTGCATTCCTCGCGGACGTGCTGTTCTACCTGACCGGCTATGTCGCCTACCTGCTGCCTGCCGTGCTGGGGGTCGTGGCCTGGATCGCGCTGTTCGGCATGGATACCGATGGCGACGGCGATGCCGACCTCGGCCCGGCGCTGCGGCTGGTGGGCATCGTCGGGTTCCTCGTGTCGGCGACCGGGTTGCTGGCGCTTCGCATCGGCAACGCGGTGGATTTCTCCGCCGGCAGCGGCGGCATCCTCGGTCGGCTGGTCGGCAATTCGCTGTACCGCGGCTTCGGCCCGGTCGGAGGGAATCTCTTCCTGCTTTCGCTGCTGCTGGTCTCGATCACCCTCGCCACCGGCCTGTCGTGGCTGGCGGTGATGGACTGGATCGGCAAGCAGGTACTCGCCTTGCCCGTGCGTTTCCGGCAGAAGACCCAGCAGGCCGTCGAATGGCACGACGCACGCGAGATGCGGGTGGAACGCGAGGAAACCCGGCGCGTCGATACCGAACTGCGCGCGAAGCGCACGCCGGTGAAGATCGAACCGCCGGCGCCTACTGCGGTGGAGAAGAGCGACCGCGCCAAGCGCGAACAGCAGATCCCGCTGTTCCACGTCGGCGACGGTTCCGGCATCCCGCCGCTGGCGCTGCTCGACGATCCCAAGCCGCAGGCCAAGGGCTACGACGAGGACACGCTGGAAACGCTGTCGCGGCAGATCGAGTTCAAGCTCAAGGATTTCCGCATCGATGCCGAAGTCGTCGGCGCCTATCCGGGCCCGGTGATCACCCGCTTCGAAGTGCAACCGGCGCCGGGCGTCAAGGTCAGCCAGATCAGTTCGCTCGACAAGGACATCGCGCGCGGGCTGAGCGTGAAGTCGGTGCGCGTGGTCGACGTGATCCCGGGCAAGTCGGTGATCGGCCTGGAAACGCCGAACACCCATCGCGAGATGATCTACCTCAGCGAATTGCTGCGCTCCAAGGAATACGACAAGTCCGGCAGCCCGCTGACGCTCGCGCTGGGCAAGGACATCGCCGGCCGGCCGACGGTCGCCGACCTCGCGCGCATGCCGCACCTGCTGGTCGCCGGCACCACCGGTTCCGGAAAATCCGTCGCGGTCAACGCGATGGTGCTCAGCCTGCTGTACAAGGCCTCCCCGGCCGACGTTCGCATGCTGATGATCGATCCGAAGATGCTGGAACTCAGCGTCTACCAGGGCATTCCGCACCTGCTCGCCCCGGTCGTGACCGACATGAAGGAGGCCGCGAACGGCCTGCGCTGGTGCGTGGCGGAGATGGAGCGCCGCTACAAGCTGATGAGCATCCTCGGCGTGCGCAACCTGTCCGGCTTCAACAAGAAGGTGAAGGACGCGCAGGACGCCGGCCAGCCGTTGCTGGACCCGTTGTTCAAGCCGAACGCGGATCTCGGCGAGGCGCCGCGCCAGTTGGAACCGCTGCCCTACATCGTCGTGTTCATCGACGAATTCGCCGACATGATGATGATCGTCGGCAAGAAGGTGGAGGAACTGATCGCGCGGCTTGCGCAGAAATCGCGCGCCGCCGGCATGCACCTGATCCTGGCGACGCAGCGTCCATCCGTGGACGTCATCACCGGCCTGATCAAGGCCAACATCCCCACGCGCATCGCGTTCCAGGTCTCGAGCAAGATCGATTCGCGCACCATCCTCGACCAGAGCGGCGCGGAAACGCTGCTCGGCAACGGCGACATGCTGTACCTGCCGCCAGGCACGGCGGTGCCCGAGCGCATCCACGGCGCCTTCGTCAGCGACGAGGAAGTGCACCGCGTGGTCGAACACCTCAAGCAGTCGGGCAGCGGTCCGGATTACATCGAAGGCGTGCTCGAGGAAGTGCAGCCGATGGGGGAGGGCGTGGTGGTCGGCGCGACCGGTTTGCCGGAAACCTCGGCATCGAGCGAAGACTCCGACCCGCTGTACGACGAGGCCGTGCGCATCGTCACCGAAACACGGCGGGCGTCGATTTCCGGCGTGCAGCGGCGATTGAAGATCGGCTACAACCGCGCCGCGCGACTGATCGAGGCGATGGAAGCCGCGGGGGTGGTCACGCCGCCCGAGCACAACGGCGACCGCAGCGTGCTCGCGCCGCCGCCGCCGCGCGACTGATCTTCGCGGGGCAGGGTGGGGCAGGACGCGCTTCGATGCGCATTCAGCTTCGGATCGACACACTGCCCCCATGCACACACGGAGCACCTCGATGCGCCTTTCCATCTTGCTCGGATTCGCCGCGATCTTCGTCGCGAGCGCTGCCAATGCCGGCGCGCGCGCCGACCTCGATGCCTTCACCCACGGATTGAAGGGACTGCAGGGCGGTTTCGCGCAGACGGTGTACGACAGCAATGGCGCGAAGAAGGAATATTCGACAGGGCGCGTTTCGCTCGCGGCGCCCCGCCTGTTCCGCTGGGAATACGTGAAACCCTATCCGCAGCTGATCGTCGCCGACGGCAGCACGGTGTGGGTCTACGACCCGGACCTGAAGCAGGCCACGCGCCGCCCGCAAGGCGCGGCCGAAGGCAACAGCCCGCTCGCGGCGCTGATCGATCCGGCGAAACTCGACAAGGACTACGTCGTTGCCGAAGCCGGCAGCGAAGGCGGCCTCGACTGGTTGACCCTGACCCCACGCGACAAGGACAACGCCAGTTTCGAATCCGCGCGCCTGGGCTTCGACGGCAAGGGCCTGAACCGCATGGGTTTCACCGACCTGCTCGGCCAGCGCACCGAGATCGTGTTCGCCAAGTGGGTGCGCAATCCTGCCTTCCCCGGCGACACCTTCACCTACGCGCCGCCCAAGGGGGTGGACGTGGTCGGCGGCGAAAACTGAGGAAACGCGCGCCGCGTTCAGCAATACGGCCCCTGCGTCACGCCGCCACCACCTGGCCTTGGCGAATCATGGACACGTACCAGTCGCCATGGGCAGGGTGTTGTGATGCTTTCCATACGAATCCTCGCGCTCGCCGCATTCGCCATGGCCTTGTCGCCTCCGGTCATGCATGCCGCATCGACGGGGAGCCACCGCGATGTGGTCGGCCGGGCGTTGCACCTGCCCGAGACCCGCGCCGAGGGTCGCGAAGCCATGGATGCCGCCGCTGCGGCCGCGGTCGTCGGCGCCATCTCGGGGCAGTTCGGCGAGCGCAAGGTGCAGGTCAAGCTCGACCATGTCGCCGCCACGCCTAACAGCCTGATCGAATCGGATGTCGCCGGAGATGGGCGCCTGCTGATCGGCGATGCCGGCGACGATGATTGGCTGCCGTTCCGATTCGCATGCCTGTACGACACCACCAGCGCCACCGCCAGCGCGCCGCGGTTGCTGATCGGTGGAGACGTTCCGGGTCAGTCGCTGGATGCCGATTCGACCATCTCCGGTCAACTTCGCGAACAGGTGCAGGCGCGCCTGCAAGCCGAATTCCAGGAACAACCGGTGCGCTTCAGCCTGGATAGCGCCGCTGCGCTGGAGACGGGCAAGCGCTATACGCGCATCGAAGCCCGGGGCATCGTGGATTTCGGGAGCGAAGGCACGACTCCAGCCGACATACACGCCTTGTACGATCGCCGCGACCGGGCTTGGGTACGGGTTGCTTATGAACTCGGCACCACCGCCAATCGGCAAAGCATCGCTTCCGGCGGTTGAGCAGCGCAACGGCCGAGGCGCCAACTTGCTATCGTCCCGGCATCCTCACGAGACGTCCAAGCATTTGCCCAGACGCCAGCCCGGTTACGACGACAAGGATCTGCTGAGCGCTGATCGCGATGCATTGCGTCCGCTCGCCGAACGCATGCGCCCGCGCGATCTCGACGAAATGGTCGGGCAGCGTCGCCTGCTCGCCCCGGGCGCCGCCTTGCGCCAGGCCATCGAAACCGGCCACGTGCATTCCATGGTGCTGTGGGGCCCGCCGGGTTGTGGCAAGACCACGCTTGCATTGCTGCTGGCGAAATACGCCGACGCGGACTTCCGCGCGATTTCCGCCGTGCTTTCCGGCCTGCCGGAAGTACGCCAGGTATTGGCCGAAGCTGCGCACCGGTTCGCCGAAGGCCGGCGCACCGTGCTGTTCGTCGACGAGGTGCACCGCTTCAACAAGGCGCAGCAGGACGCGTTCCTGCCGCACATCGAGCGCGGCACCATCCTGTTCGTCGGCGCGACGACGGAAAACCCCTCGTTCGAACTGAATTCGGCGCTGCTGTCGCGTTGCCGCGTGCACGTCATGGAAGCGGTCACCGCCGAGGACATCGCCGTGACCCTTCGCCGCGCGCTCGACGACAAGGAACGCGGCCTCGGCGAACGCGAGTTGCACATCGACGATGCGCAACTGCTGTTGATCGCAAGCGCCGCCGACGGCGACGTTCGCCGTGCGCTGACCTTCCTCGAAATCGCCGCCGACCTGGCAGGGGAGGGTGGCACGATCACCGGGGCGACGCTGGAGCAGGTGCTGGCCGATCGCAGCCGGCGCTTCGACAAGGGCGGCGAGCAGTTCTACGACCAGATCTCGGCGCTGCACAAATGCGTGCGCGGTTCGAATCCCGACGCCGCGCTGTACTGGCTGGCGCGCATGCTCGATGGCGGTTGCGATCCGGGGTACCTGGCACGGCGGCTCACACGGATGGCGGTCGAGGACATCGGCCTTGCCGATCCGCGCGCGTTGCAGATGGCGATCGAGGCCTGGGATGCGCACGACCGGCTCGGTTCGCCCGAAGGGGACCTCGCGCTGGCACAACTGGCGATCTACCTCGCCAGCACGGCCAAATCCAACGCTGCGTACAAGGCCTTCGGCGCTGCCCAACGCGACGTGGCCGAATACGGCACGCAGGACGTGCCGATGCACATCCGCAATGCGCCGACCAGGCTGATGAAGGAACTCGGCTACGGCAGCGGCTACCAGTACGACCACGACGTCGCCGGCGGCGTGGCGCTGGACCAGACCGGGTTCCCCGACGCCATGGGCGAACGCGAGTACTACCAGCCGACCGAAGCGGGCATGGAAGCACGGCTCAAGGAAAAACTGGACCGGTTGCGGGCGGCGCGGGCCGAGGCGCTACGCGACGGGCGCCGCTGAGCCTGGTCCTCGCTCAGGCCTCGAGCATGGCGAGCAATTGGCGCAAGCGATAGGGCTTGGCCAGGAACTGGACCTTTTCGGGAATGGGCGGGAGCTGCGAACGCTGGTACCCCGAGGCGACGATGACCCGCGCATCGGGTTGGACTTCCAGCACGAAAGCCGCCAGCTCGAGCCCGCTGATGCCCCCGGGCATGCTGATGTCGCTGACGATGTGCGAGAAACGCGTTCCGCCGCGCAAAGCATCCATGGCCTCGCGCGCGTCCCTGGCGACGGTCACCTGGTAACCGCAGTCGACGAGCGCATCGCCCACGATGTAGCGCAAGTCGGCCTCGTCGTCCACGAACAGCACATGCATGCTCATGCCTCGGCCCCGTGGATGGGGAAATACAGCGAAACCGTGGTTCCTTCCCCAAGGGCGCTCTGCAGTTCCGCGAATCCCCCGGACTGCACGGCGAATCCGATCACCTGGCTCAAGCCAAGACCGCTCCCGCGCCCGACGTCCTTGGTGGTGAAGAAGGGTTCGAACACCTTGGCGTGGTTTTCGGGTGGGATGCCGCAGCCGTTGTCCGTCACGTCGACGGCAATGTACGGCGCATCCCGCGGGTCGGGAAGATGCGGATTGCACGCCGTGCGCAGGGATGTGCCGACCACGATGTCGCCGCCGGCAACCATGGAATCGCGGCTGTTGCTGATCAGGTTCAAAAGCGCCGCTTCGAACTGCGCCTTGTCGAGATCGACTGGCGGCAAGCCCGCTCCCAGTTCGAAAGCCAAGCGCACCGATTGGCCTGCGCACCGCCGGAACAGGTCTTCGGATTTCGCCAGCAGGTCGTTCACGTCGCATCGCTCCGGGGCCAGGTTCTGTCCCTTGCCGAAGGTCAGCAACTGGCGGGAAAGCAGGATCCCGCGCTCGGAGGCCCGCATCGCGGTTTCGATCATGGATGTCGTGCGCGGATCCTGCGTGCGGTTGCCGATGACCTCGAGGCTGTTCACGATGATGGTGAGCAGGTTGTTGAAATCGTGGGCAAGCCCGAGGGTCAGCTTGCCGATCGCTTCCATTTTCTGGGCTTGCAGCAGCGATTGCCGTGCGCGTTCGAGCTGATGTTCGGCCTCGACGCGTTCGGTCACGTCGCGGGTGATCTTGGCGAAACCGACCAGCTTCCCGTCATGCCGAATCGGATCGATCACCACGCTGGCATAGAAGCGGGTGCCGTTCTTGCGCACGCGCCAGCCTTCGCCCGAGTAGCGCCCGGTTTCCTCCGCGGTCGCCAGATTGCGCATGGGCGCGCCACGGGCCACGTCCTCTTCGGTGTAAAAACGCGAAAAATGCGTTCCGACGATTTCCTCGGCGAGGTAGCCCTTGATCCGTTCGCCGCCGGGATTCCAGGTCTGGACAAAACCTTCCCGATCCAGCATGTAGATGGCGTAGTCGGTGACCGAATTCAGCAGGAGCTCGAACTGCCGCGACTGATCATCGAACTTTTCCGGCAGTGTGACCGAGTGACTCATGCATATCCCCGTTATTCCGATCAACATAGCTTTCAGCAGGTGAAGCGGCGTTCACGCCGGTTTGGATCCGAGATCCGCAACTGAAGCGATACGGAAGACGAGCGACTCGTCGCAAGGCGCGGGTTCGCAGCAGGTGACCCGGCAGTCCACGTCGGGATTTGGGATGGCAGGGAAGCGAACGGGTTTTCTCGAGCGTCGGTTCGGGCACGCTTATCTACAAATTTACATAATGTGCATTATGCGAAGTTAGATGACTTGACTCTGGATCTGAGTCAAAGGTTTAGGCTGGCTCTTCTCCCACCGAATCCGAGGCTTCCGATGCGCATCGGGCATCTCGCCGGCAAGGCCGGCGTCGCGGTCGATACCGTCCGTTACTACGAACGCCAAGGCCTGTTGCCGGCGCCGGCGCGGCGTCCATCCGGCTATCGCGATTACGGCAACGACGATTTGCAGCAGCTGCGTTTCGTGCGCCGCTGCAAGGCACTCGGCTTCACCCTGGAGGAAACCCGCGAGCTGATGCGGCTGAATGCCGATCCGGCGACCGATCGTGCCGAGATCCGGGCGCTGACCGAACGCCGGCTCGCCGATGTGGACGCCCGGTTGCGCGAATTGCAGG
>Ga0209023_10001469_pt1 | contig 31598 bp, 26 predicted proteins | sample LakOneMetagenome_FD_187468 | JGI IMG/M metagenome (GOLD analysis project Ga0209023, IMG submission 187468) | Freshwater and sediment microbial communities from Lake Erie, Canada (SPAdes) (version 2) | ecosystem: Environmental > Aquatic > Freshwater > Lentic | place: Lake Erie, Canada...
CCTGGGTCTGGAAGGCCGAAGTCAAGGACGAAGACGGACGGGTCTGCGCGGTCGCACAGATGACCATGGCCTGCCGCGAAGCCCCCGAAGGCGCCGACCTAAGTCAGTTTGTGAAGCCCTGACGGGCTTCACGAACTTCCTTCATAAGTAAGTCGGCGAGCTTCGCCCCGCCTCCCACTGAAACCCGCCTGTCCAGAACATCAAATAATTGATGGACAGGCTCTGGCCTAGGGGGACCAGGGTCTGTAGCGGTTGGTGATTGGCATGCGGCGGTCTCTGCCGAAGCCCTTCGTCGTGACCTTCAGGCCGGGTGGTGACTGGCGTCGTTTGTATTCGGCGCGGTCGACCTTGGCGATGACGTCGGCGACCACGGCCGGGTCTTCGCCTCGTGATGCGATTTCGGCCGGACCGAGGTCGTCCTCGACGTACATCCGAAGGATCCGGTCGAGCTGGTCGTAGTCCGGAAGCGAGTCGGTATCTAGCTGGCCGGGACGCAGTTCCGCCGAGGGAGGCCGGGTGATTATCGACTCGGGGATCACCGGCGATGAACCGTTCCGGTGCCGGCAAAGTTCGTAAACCAGGGTCTTTGGCACGTCCTTTATCGGCGCCAGGCCACCGGCCATGTCTCCGTAAAGGGTCGAGTATCCGACCGAAGTCTCGCTCTTGTTGGCCGTGGTCAGAACCAGCCAGCCCCGGCTGTTCGAGAGCGCCATCATCAGATTGCCCCTGATCCTGGCCTGGAGGTTCTCTGCGGCGAGGCCGCCGGCGTCTTCGCCGAGCAGACGGTCGTAGGAGGCCATCGTCTCCTCGATCGAGAACTCGATCAGGCCGGTGCCGAGCCGGTGGGCCATTTCACGGGCGTCTCCCTGGGTTTCGCCGCTCGAGTGGGGGGAGGGCATGACCACGCAGGTGACCTGTTCCGGTCCGAGCGCGTCTGCGGCGATCGCCGCGACCAGCGCGGAATCGATGCCACCGGAAAGTCCCAATCCGACGTGCTTGAAGCCGTTCTTGACCACGTAGTCACGCAGGCCTGTGACCAGGGCGGTGTAGACCTCGTCGAGATCGTCCATCCACGCTGCGACCGGAGCGCTCGATTCACCGGGGTCGTAAACCAACAGGTCTTCGGTGAACTGTCCGGCCCGGGTCAGAACCGAACCGTCTGGTGCGATCAGTGCGCTGGAGCCGTCGAAGATCAGCTCGTCCTGACCGCCGACCATGTTGACCATGGCCACGGGAACACCCTTGGCGGTGGCGACACGGCGGAATATCTCTTCCCGTTCCCTGCCCTTGCCGCGGTGGTAAGGAGAGGCCGAGGAGTTGATGATCAGATCCGCGCCCGGGGCGAGGTCCGAAAAGACGGGTGAGTCGGGGTCCCAGCAGTCCTCGCAGATCGTGATCCCCAGGCTGCTCCCGGCCGCTTCGGTGACAAGCGGGTCGGCTCCGTTGCGGAAGGTTCTGTATTCGTCGAATACTCCGTAATTGGGAAGCAGGCGTTTGCGGTAGACCGACTTGATCTCGCCGTTGGAAACGACGGCGGTGGCATTTGCGGCGATTGCGCGCCCAACCGGGTTCCCGACGGGGTCGGGGAAGCCGATCACGGCCGTTATGTCGCCGATGCCTTCTGCGACCTCCCGCAGACGCTCGCCTGCAGCCGTCACGAAATCGGGGCGAAGGTAGAGATCCTCGGCCGGATAACCGGTCAGAACCAGTTCGGGAAAGACCACGATCCCGGCCCCTGCCGACTGCGCGAGAGCCGTCCATTCGCTGACCAGAGCGGCGTTTCCGTCCAGATCGCCGACGGTCGGGTTGACCTGGGCCAGGGCGATCTTGGGAATGCTGCTCACATCCGGAGTATCCCGTTTTGCAGGGGTTCCTGCCGTGTGAAGCACCGCACACACAGCCATTCGCCGCTACTCCAGACTCGTTTCCTAACAAAACGCTAACAATCAGCGTGTCTTGAATTTCATTGGGTCGGATCACCGCCGAAGTCGCGTGTGACCCGGCCCGCTCCTTTCGAGGCACGCGGAATGCGCCGAACTCCCTCAGTCGGGAGGCGGGGAAACCAAACGCGGCCCTCGGGCCGCATGGGGTGAATCCGGTGGTGATCCACCGGTAGGCCGGTCCAGGAAGGCCCGTCCGAATCCGTCAGCTAACCCCGCAGGCGCCTGAAAAGGAGACAGCCCCAAATGAGTACCAGCCGGATTTTCCGTGCCTCGATGTCCATGCTTGCCTGCTTCGCCATGTTTGCCGCCCTTTCGTCGAATTCCGGCGCGGCAAGCACGCCTGCCAACACAACCACGCCCGAAAGCAGCCCCGTCGTCCTCAGGATCAGCGATCAGAGCGTCAACTTCGGCGGCAGCTTCCGGCTGCGTGGCAAGACCGGCAACCCCTACCAGGGCAACGTCAGGGTCCAGTCGAACGCGAATGGTCACTGGCAGACCCTGCGCAAGGTCAAGACCGACGCCGACGGTCGTTTCAAAGTCAGGATCCGTGCCCGCACGAACACCAGCCTTCGGGTCAGGACCAATGACGGACGCAATTCCGAGACCCGCAAGGTTGCGGTGATCGGCCAGGTCAAGGTCACCCCGAACGAGCGTTACGTCCGTCTCGGCAGCAGCCTCGTGATCCGCGGAACCGTGCTTCCCCGTGGAGCCCGCACAGTCAAGATCCGGGTTCGCGGCGAGGGATCGATCACGACCCGCAGCCGCGCCAACGGCCGCTTCCGGGTTCGCTGGACACCGAAGTCGGCCGGCGACTTCAGCTACCGGGTCCGGGCGCTGCCCAGCTCCAGGTCGACCGGTGACGCAAGTCTGCGCCGCAGGTTCAGTGCGCTCCGCCCGGGTCATGCCTCGTATTACGGCCCCGGTCTCTACGGCAACGGAGTCGCCTGTGGCGGCACCCTGACCCCGACCACTCGCGGCGTCGCCAACAAGTCGCTCCCCTGTGGCACCAAGGTGACTCTGCAGTACGGCAACCGCACCGTGGTCGCCCGGGTGATCGACCGCGGTCCATACATCGCCGGTCGTGACTGGGATCTGACCGAACAGACCAAGAAGGACCTCGGTTTCGGCGGAGTCGGGGTGGTCTGGACCAACAAGTAAGTCGGCGCTGGCGCGCCTCCCTGTTTAACCCGTCCGTTCACGGGAAAAACGAATGGATGAACGGACTCCGATCTGGGAAGCATCGTGGCCGGGATGGTCAGCGCCCTGAGCTGACTATTCCGGCCAGTTTTCCTCCCGGGACTATCGGCCGGCATCTCAGGTGCTTTGCGCTTCGAGGCCTGCCGGGGGGCAGTTCGAATGCTCTGTGTCATGATCGGGACATGAGTTCGGCCGAATCGAAGAACCTCGAGGCAATCTCGAAGGCGATCGACCATCACAACGCGACCTGCCCGTTCCCGGCGGCGGAGGTGCGCATGAATCCCTTCGAAGTGGAACGTCTGGGCTGGGAAGAGATCCGCGGATTGCCGATCGTTCCCGATCCGAACGTCGGCACCGGACGCTTTCACATCGTCTGCTCAAGGGACATGGAAGGCGATGAACTGGAAGAAGTCGAAGCGATCGCCGAAGAACTGGTCACCGTGACCCCGGGAACCCGCGAGGATCAGGATGCGCCGGCGGCTCCCGACCTGCCGGACAATCCGGGCAGATGGAACTGACCAGGTAAAGACCGGCTTCTCAGAAGTTGAGGCCGAGGTCCTGCGACCAGCGCTGCATCTCGATGTTGATGCGCGACATCTCCCCGGTCAGGATCATCAGGCCCATGGCGATCAGAACCACGCCGCCGAACATGATGATCACTCCGTAGTGACGCTTGACCACCGCGAATGCCGTGGTCATCCGGGTGAATGCGAGAGCGGTCAGGAGGAACGGGATCGCCAGGCCGGCCGAGTAGACGGCAAGAAGCAATGCCCCTTTGGCTGTCGAGTCGGTGGTTGACGCGGCGGAAAGGATCGCGCCGAGGGTCGGACCGATGCAGGGGGTCCAGGCGAATGCGAAGGCGGCTCCGGCCACGAGCGGGCCACCCTTGCCGGCCCGCTTCATCAGTCCGTCCACGTGCCACTCCTTGTTGAGGCGGGTGACGAAGAAAGAGGCGACGAAGAGAAGACCGAGGGCGATGATCAGGATGCCGGAGATCTTCTCCAGCAGCTGCTGGTTGTCGGTCAGCAGGGAGCCGATCTTGGTGGCACCCATTCCGAGCAGGATGAAGATCAGGGAAAAGCTGCCGACGAAGATCAGGCTCGGGGTCAGAACCTTCTTCCAGCTCCCGCTTTCCTCCAGTTCGGGAACCGACATTCCGGAAACCGCGGAAAGGTAGCCGGGGACGATCGGAAGCACGCAGGGGGAAAGGAAGGAGACGAATCCAGCCAGGAATGCGGTGACCAGGCCGACCCCGGCAACGGAGTCAACGGCAGCGAGCATGGGGGCCATCAGGCCAGCGGGGGTCAGATCTGCAAACGGCAAGGGGTTTAGAGAGTAGCTTGGCGACCATGAAACACAGGCTTGAGGGAGCAGTTGTGGTGGTAACGGGTGGAGCGTCCGGCATCGGGCGGGCCACCTCGACGATGATGGCCGAGGCGGGAGCGAAGGTTGCGATCGGCGACATCCACGGCGAGAAAGCCGCGGAGACCGCCGAAGAGATCGCGGGCAAAACCGGTGCGAGCGGGAGCGGGGGTACGGCGATCGGAAAGCCGCTCGACGTAACCGACCGCGACGGCTTCGAGATATTCCTCGACGACGTCGAAGCGGAATTCGGACCGATCGACTGCCTGGTCAACAACGCCGGGGTGATGCTGCTGGGACCGGTCGACGAAGAGTCACCGGCAGCAACCAGGGCGATGATCGACGTGAATCTGGTGGGTGTCATCAACGGCACCCAGGCGGCGATGAACCGGATGAAGCCGAGACGCCGGGGCCGGATCGTCAACATCGCCTCGCAGGCAGGCAAAGCCGGGATGGCGGGAGGAGCAACCTACTGCGCCACCAAGTTCGGAGTGATCGGATTTTCCGAAGCGGTCAGGACAGAGCTGAAGGGCACCGGGGTATCGATTTCCTGGGTGCTCCCGGGCCTGGTCAACACCGAGCTTGCGGCCGGTCTGCCGGACATCCCGCTGATGGACCTGCTCTCCCCGGATGACATCGCCGAAGCCGTGGTCGGCGCGCTCACCGAAGGCGGCAGCGAGATCTGGGTGCCGGCCAGGAATCAGTGGCTGGATACGCCCGCCAGACTGTTGCCGCGCGCGCTCAGGGAGCGGATATTCGCCCTGACGGGTGCCGACAAGGTGCTCGCTGAAGCAGATCCCGACACCCGCCAGAGCTACGAAGGACGGCACTCCGGGGGTTCCTGAGGGCCGAAGCGGTTTGGCCCGCCGGATATATGAGGCGGGCTTGGCTTCGGTAAACTGCCCCGGTGGGCTGGCCCACATCGGACAGCGGTTCCGACCGCTGCAACTACGTGTCCCTTCCAACCAATAGCCGCTCCGCGGCACGATCTGCGCGCAAATAATGACTGAATTCGCCCCCTCGTCCGCGACTCGCGACGGCCTTTACGACTCGATCAATGAACACGACGCCTGTGGCGTCGCGATGGTCGCCCGTCTCGACAACGAGGCGCGACACGAAGTGGTCAGCCAGGGACTCCTCGCCCTCGAAAACCTCGAACATCGAGGCGCGGCCGGAGCGGACGCAAGCACCGGCGACGGTGCCGGGATCCTGATCCAGCTTCCCGACGTGTACTTCCGTGAGGAAGCAGGGGTGGACCTTCCGCCCGCCGGCCAGTACGGCGTGGCGATGTGTTTCCTCCCCCGTGAGAACGAGGCCAGGCGCGAAGAACTGAAGACACTCATTTCCGAGACCACGGTCGCCGAAGGGCAGGTCGTGCTCGGCTGGCGGGATGTGCCGGTCGACACCGAACACGTCGGCAACACCGCCAACGACTCGCGTCCTCACGTGGCCCAGCTGTTCATCGGCGCGGGCGACGGACACCGGGAAGACCAGGATGCCTTCGAGCGCAAGCTCTATGTGATCCGTCGGATCTGCGAGATCGCCGCCGGCGAAGAGCTCTACATCGCCTCCTGTTCCTCGAGGACCATCGTCTACAAGGGAATGCTCACCTCGTACCAGGTGCCGGGCTTCTATCCGGAACTTCAGGACGAGCGGGTCCGCTCGGCGATGGCGCTGGTTCACTCGCGCTTCTCGACAAACACTTTCCCGAGCTGGGACCTGGCCCATCCGTTCCGGCTGATCGCCCACAACGGTGAGATCAACACCCTGCGGGGCAACATCAACTGGATGCGGGCCCGTGAATCGCAGCTCCAGTCTGAGCTCTTCGGCGACGACCTCGAGAAGATCACCCCGGTGGTCCGGCCGGACGGTTCCGACTCGGCCACCTTCGACAACGTGCTCGAACTGCTGATGCTGGCCGGTCGTTCACTTCCTCACGCCGCGATGATGATGATCCCCGAGGCCTACCGGGGCCGCACGGACCTGAGTGAAGAGCTGAAGGGCTTCTACGCCTATCACTCCTGCATCATGGAGCCGTGGGACGGCCCGGCTGCGGTCTGTTTCACCGATGGTCGCGTGATCGGGGCCACCCTCGACCGCAACGGACTTCGTCCGGGCCGCTGGGTCGAAACCAACGACGGCATGGTCGTGCTCGGCTCGGAGATCGGACTGCTGGACATCGCTCCCGAAGACATCAAGCGCCTCGGTCGTCTGCAGCCCGGCAAGCTCTTCCTGGTCGACCTGGAAAAGAACCGGATCGTCGAAGACGAAGAAGTCAAACGGGAGGTCGCGACCCAGCAGCCTTACGGCGAGTGGTTCAACAACGCTTCGGTCCACTTCGACGACCTGCCGACCGCATACGTGACGATGACCGGCATCCAGCCGACTCCGCGTCGCCAGAAGGCGTTCGGCTATTCGCAGGAGGACCTCAGGGTCCTGATCACACCGATGGCGGCAACCGGAGCCGAACCGATCGGTTCGATGGGCAACGACACCGCGCTGCCGGTGCTTTCCGACAACCGTCCGCCGCTCTACAGCTACTTCAAGCAGCTCTTCGCCCAGGTCACCAACCCTCCGATCGACCCGATCCGCGAGGAAATCGTGATGAGCCTTTCGGCCGGAGTCGGTGCCGAACTGAACCTGCTCAGTGAAGGCGAGCAGCACGCCCATCAGCTCTGCCTCGACCAGCCGATCCTGATGAACCAGGAACTCGAAACGATCCGCCACGTCAACCACGACATTTTCCGAGCGGACACGATCGACATGACCTGGGACGTCGCCGAAGGCACGGCCGGGATCGAGTCCCGCCTGGAAGCGATCTGCGCCGAAGCCGAGGAAGCCATCGAAAAGGGCTTCAACATCATCATTCTTTCCGACCGCCGCACCGGTCCCCGCCGGGTTCCGATCCCGGCTCTGCTCGCGGTCGGTGCCGTCCACCATCATCTGGTCAGGGCCGGCACACGTCTGCGTGCCGGTCTGATCCTCGAATCGGGCGAGCCGCGGGAAGTCCACCACATGGCGACCCTGATCGGTTACGGCTGCTCGGCCATCAACCCCTACCTGATGCTCGATTCGGTCGATGACCTCGTGGTCGGCGGTCTGGTGCCGGACATGGAGTCCCCCGAAAAGGCCCAGCGAAACGTGGTCAAGGCAATTGGCAAGGGTCTCCTGAAGACGATCTCGAAGATGGGGATCTCGACCACCCAGTCCTACTGCGGCGCCCAGATCTTCGAGGCAGTCGGTCTCGAGAAGAACCTGATCGACAAGTACTTCACCGGCACTGCCTCCCGGATCGGCGGCATCGGACTCGATGTGATCGCCCAGGAGACCATGGATCGCCACGCTTCGGCTTTCCCCGGTTCCGGCGACGATCTGCTTCCGGTCGGCGGCGTCTACGCCTGGCGCCGGGACGGCGAGTTCCATCAGTGGAATCCGGAAACCGTTTCCCTGGTCCAGCACGCGGTTCGCGGCGAGGGCGGTTCCGCCCAGAAGAAGTACGACGAATTTGCCCAGCAGGTCAACGAGATCTCGCTGAAGAAGGCGACCCTGCGCGGACTCTTCAAGCTGAAGACCGCTGAAGGCGGCCCGGTTCCGATCGAGGAGGTCGAGCCGGCCACCGAGATCGTCAAGCGTTTCGCCACCGGAGCGATGTCGCTCGGATCGATTTCCCGCGAGAGTCACGAGAACCTTGCGATCGCGATGAACCGCCTCGGCGGCAAGTCGAATACGGGTGAAGGCGGGGAGGACCCCGTCCGCTTCACGCCGGATGACAACGGCGACCTGCGTCGTTCAGCGATCAAGCAGGTGGCTTCCGGACGCTTCGGCGTGACCTTCCATTACCTCGCCAACGCCGATCAGCTTCAGATCAAGATGGCCCAGGGCGCCAAGCCAGGGGAAGGCGGACAGCTGCCTGGCCACAAGGTCGATCGCTACATCGGTTCGGTCCGTCACACGACCCCTGGCGTGAGCCTGATCTCTCCGCCGCCGCACCACGACATCTACTCGATCGAGGACCTCAAGCAGCTGATCTACGACCTTCGGTGCTCCAACCCGACGGCGTCGGTTTCGGTCAAGCTGGTTTCCGAGGTCGGAGTCGGCACCGTTGCTGCGGGTGTTGCCAAGGCCAACGCCGATCACGTGCTGATCGCCGGCCACGACGGCGGCACCGGCGCTTCGCCGCTGTCTTCGGTCCAGTCGGCCGGCATTCCCTGGGAGATCGGCCTGGCCGAGACCCAGCAGACCCTGATCCGCAATGACCTTCGTTCGCGGATAACCGTTCAGACCGACGGTCAGCTGAAGACTGGCCGGGACGTGGTCGTCGCGGCGATTCTCGGGGCCGACGAAATGGGCTTCTCGACCGCCCCCCTGATCGCCTCGGGCTGCATCATGATGCGTGCCTGCCACTTGAACACCTGTCCGGTCGGCATCGCGACCCAGGATCCGGAGCTCCGCAAGCGCTTCAAGGGCCAGCCCGAGCATGTGGTCAACTATTTCTTCTTCGTGGCCGAGGAAGCCCGGAAGATCATGGCCGAAATGGGCGTCCGTTCGATCGACGAACTGATCGGTCGGATCGAGCTGCTGGAGTCAGATGACGCGGTCGACCACTGGAAGGCCCGCGGCATCGACCTCTCCGGGCTGCTGGCCTGGCCGGAAGGTATTGATGCCTCCGCCGACCGCCGTCGGACCCGGCCGCAAGAGCCGGTGCTGAACGACAATCTGGACTGGAAGATCATCGAACAGGCGAAGGACGCGATCGAAAACAGCACCCCGGTCGAGTTCGACATTGCCGTCAAGAACGTCGACCGCTGCGTCGGTGGCATCACTTCCAACGCGATCGCCAACGCCCAGGGTTCGCAGGGACTTCCCGAAGACACGATCAAGGTCAACTTCCGCGGTGCCGCCGGCCAGTCATTCGGGGGCTGGCTCGCTCCGGGCGTGAGCTTCTCCCTGAGAGGCGAGGTCAACGACTATGCCGGCAAGGGGCTATCCGGAGGAATCCTCGCTGTTTCTCCGCCCGATGGCGCCGAGTACCAGCCCGAAGAGAACGTGATCGTCGGCAACACTTCGCTTTACGGAGCCACCAAGGGTCGTGCATTCTTCCGCGGTCTCGGCGGCGAGCGTTTCGCGGTCCGGAACTCCGGTGCTACCGCTGTGATCGAAGGCGTCGGCGACCATGGCTGCGAATACATGACCGGTGGCACCGTGGTGGTGCTCGGTCCGACCGGGCGCAACTTCGCCGCCGGCATGAGCGGCGGCATCGCCTACGTACTCGACGAAGACGGCGAGTTCGGAGGCCGGGTCAACCCGTCCATGAGCAATCAGCTCGAGGAACTCGACGAGAATGACCGGATCCAGCTGCGAGGCCTGATCCAGGAGCATCTGGAACGGACCGGTTCCGACGTGGCCCGGCGGATTCTCGACGACTGGGAAGAAACATCGTCGAAGTTCGTGAAGGTGTTCCCGGAGGATTACAAGCGGGTTCTGGCCGAACTCGAAGCCGAAGGCGAGAACCCGCCTGGCGTCGGTCCGGAAACCGAAGATGTCGAAGTGATTGGCGAGCCGGCAACCGGCGTCGCCTCGGAAAAGGGAGCCTGAGCATGGGCAAGCTGGGTGGTTTTCTCCAGATCGAGCGTGCCGGAATTCCTTACCGGGACGCAGCAGAGCGGGTCGGTGATTACAGCGAATTCGTCGTCCGCCGTTCGGATGAAGAGCTCTCCGATCAGGGTGCTCGATGCATGGAATGCGGTGTTCCCTTCTGCCACAACGGTTGTCCTCTCGGCAACCTGATTCCGGACTGGAACGACCTCGTCTACCACGGTCGCTGGCAGGACGCGATCCGTCAGCTCCACGCCACCAACAACTTCCCCGAGTTCACTGGACGGCTGTGCCCGGCCCCTTGCGAAGCAGCCTGTGTGCTGGAGATCCGCGAAGGCGAAGCCGTGACGATCAAACAGATCGAACAGTCGATCGCCGATCGTGCCTGGAAGGAAGGCTGGATCCGGCCCCGTCCGCCGAAGCGCGAGACCGGACGCCACGTCGCAGTGGTCGGTTCAGGACCGGCCGGGATGGCGGCCGCCCAGCAGCTTCGCCGTGAAGGACACAGCGTCACCCTCTTCGAGCGTGACGAGGCTGCCGGCGGACTGGTCAGGTTCGGTGTTCCGGACTTCAAGATCGAGAAGACCGTGGTCGAGCGTCGTGTTCAGCAGCTGGTTCACGAAGGTGTGGAAGTCAAGTGCGGCGTAGACGTCGGTGTTGACGTCACCGTCGAAGAGCTGAAGGAACGATTCGACGCCGTCGTCCTGGCGACCGGATCGAGGGTTCCGCGTGATCTGCCGGCACCGGGTCGCAATCTCGACGGCGTCCACTTCGCGATGGAATACCTCTACAGCCGCAACCGCTGGCTGGCCGGCGAAGTCGGTCCGAAGCCGATGGCCGAGGCACCCGAGCCGGCGCCGATCTCGGCTGAAGGCAAAAACGTCGTGGTGATCGGCGGCGGTGACACCGGCGCTGACTGCGTCGGACACTCGATCCGCCAGGGTGCCGCCCAGGTGGTTCAGCTTGAGCTTTTGCCCGAACCGCCGGAGCATCGCCCCGATGACCGCACTCCCTGGCCTCTCTGGCCGACCAAGTTCCGCCTTTCCTACGCGATGGAGGAAGCCCAGGGCGTCGAAAAGGGCGAGCAGGATTTCTCGGTCACGACGACTTCCTTCAACGGAGAAGACGGCAAGGTGAATTCGATCACCGTGGCCAGGGCAGATTCGGCGCCGCCGTTTGCTCCGGTCGACGGCAGCGAATTCGAAATCAAGGCCGATCTGGTGCTGCTCGCGATGGGCTTCCTTCATCCGGAGCAGGAACTTCTGGACGGACTCGGCGTGGACAAGGATCAGCGCGGCAACGTGAAGGCCGGCACCTACGAGACTTCGGTCCCCGGTGTGTTCGCGGCAGGCGACGCCCGTCGTGGTCAATCGCTGATCGTCTGGGCGATCAACGAGGGCCGCCAGGCGGCACGCATGGTCGACCGCTATCTCGGCACCCTGCCGTCACCGTCTCCCGTTCCGCCGAAGCCGGATGTTCCTACCGGCAACACGCATCCGGCCGACGAGGGCCCCGAGGGTCCGCCGCAGCATGTCTCACCGGGCCTCGGCCCGGACCCGAGCGCTTCGGCGCCCGGATTCGCCCAGGAGTAGTTCAGGGAGCGCCGGCTGGGGGAGTGCCCTGGGGTGGTTTCGGGCCCCAGGTGGATCTCGCTGGTCCGGAAATCGGTACGGGGTCGCCACCGGTCACCGGAGCACCGCGGAGCAGGTCGATGACCGCCTTGGTGCGGGATGCGACCTCCCGGACGTCGCTCTTGATGCCCTGGCCGCCGTATCCGTGAAGGTCTGAGGTCAATCCGTTGGCGTTCAGGCCGGCCGCCTTGGCCAGGAACAGGGAACGCTTCATGTGGAAGCCCTGCGTGACGATGGTCGCGTCGGTCACGCCGAAGATGTCCCTGGCCCGCTGCATGCTGGCGTTGGTGTTGAAGCCTGCGTGATCCTCATAGATGACCCCGGCCGGAATGCCCTGGGCCATCAGGGCACGGCGCGTGGTGGTCGGTTCGTCGTAGACCCATTGGCCGTGGTCCCCGGAGACCAGGATCTTGTCGACCTTGCCGTCCTTGTAGAGCGCGGCCGCCTGATTGACCCGGTCGGCCAGCATCATGCTCATGGTCCCGTCCTGATTGACCATCGCTCCGAGGACGATCGCCACTTCCGCGTGACTCGCGTCGGCCGGGTCATTCCAGATCTCGCCGTCGGAATCGAAGACGACGATCAGATTGGTGACCAGCACGAAAAGGAGACAGAGGGTTCCGATGGCTCCGATCCCGATCAGTCCGCGCCGCTTCCAGGGCGACGGGGTCCTCGATCCGGTTCTGGCGATACCGGGAGACGGCAGTGAATCGGCATGTGACGCAGTGTCCATCGGGTCCACGCTAGCAGCGTTCGCGGCCATCTCTAGACTCAAAATCACTTTGGGTCACGACCACGAACACGGAGATCACGGACACAGCCACGGACCGGGGGCCTGGAGAGGCACCGACCGCAGGGCATTGCTGATCGCCGCAGGTCTGACCACCGGATTCATGCTCGCCGAGGTGGTCGGCGGACTGCTGACCAATTCGCTGGCCCTGCTGGCCGACGCGGGTCACATGCTCTCCGACAGCTTCTCCCTGTTCCTCGCGCTGGGAGCTGTGGCTCTCGCTGCCCGACCGGTGACCGCGAAGCGGACCTTCGGTTACAAGCGAGCCGAGATCCTGGCCGCACTGATCAACGGTGTTCTGCTCGTGGTCGTCTCGGCCTGGATCATCATCGAGGCGATCGGCCGTATCGGCGATCCGCCGGATGTCCTTGGTGGCTGGATGCTCGTCGTTGCTTCGATCGGCCTGGCGATCAACCTGATCGCCGCCTGGGTGCTCTATCGGTCCGGCGGCGAAAGCCTCAACGTCAAAGCGGCCCTCCGTCACGTGCTGGCCGACGTGGCCGGGTCGGTCGGGGTGATTCTGGCGGCACTGATAATCCTCACAACCGGCTGGGAGCTGGCGGACCCGATCGTTTCGATCGTGATCTCGGTCCTGATCGCGGCAAGCGCCTGGTCGATCCTCCGCGACTCGGTGGACGTCCTGCTCGAAGCTGCCCCGCCGGGCATGGACAGCGAGAAGATCGGCTACTCGATGGCATCGCTGAAGGGTGTTGACCAGGTGCATGACCTCCACATCTGGCAGATCACATCGGGCATGCCGATGCTCAGCGCGCACGTTCTGGTCGGACCGGATTCGGATTGCCACGGGATCCGACGACAGCTGGAGGAGCTGCTGGAGAACGACTACGAGATCGACCACACGACGCTCCAGGTCGAGCATTCCGGGGATCAGAGGCCGATCCCGATCGATCAGATTTCACGTCCTTCGAACTGAGCAGCGTCACGGGAGGCCCGCAACCCTTTCGGTCGCTGTCAGCAGCCGGAGTCAGTGTCAGATCCGGCGTCCGGAGCCGACGCTACCTTCTGAACCGTGAACTGGTACGACGGGCGACTGGCCGCCTTCGACATAGAAACCACCGGCACCGACACTGAATCCGATCGGATCGTCACCGCTGCCGTCGGTCTCGTCGGAGGGGGCGAGGAGTCGGTGAGCGCGAGCTGGCTGGTCGACCCCGGGGTCGAGATACCGGCAGAAGCGACCGCGGTCCACAAGATCACCAACGAAATGGTTCGCGAAGACGGAGTCTCTGCCGCAGAAGCGGTCGAGGAGATCACGGCGATCCTTGCCGAGGCACTTTCGGAAGGAACGCCGATAGTTGCCTTCAACGGGCGTTTCGACCTGACGATTCTGGACCGCGAAGCACGTCGCCATGGCGTCGAACCGCTGATCGACCGGGTTGGCGGGAGCGACGGCCTTCTGGTCATTGATCCCTATGTCCTGGACAAACAGGTGAATCGTTTCCGCAAGGGCCGCCGCAACCTGAGCCTGCTCTGCGAGGCCTACAACGTGCCTCTGACCGATGCTCATGCCGCCGACGCCGATGCGCTGGCCGCGGCACGCCTCGCCTGGCGGATGGGAACCGCTTTCCCTGAAATCGGGGAAATGGACGTCTTCGAGCTTCACGAGAACCAGATCGCCTGGGCGCTCGAGCAGGCGGAATCGCTCGCCCGCTACTTCGCCGAGCAGGGTCGGCCCGAACAGATCGAAGGCGCCTGGCCGGTCGTCCCGCTGCCGGTCCCGACCGGCTTCGAGAACCAGCTCGCCGCCTGACCTCAACTCCGGACGCGCGCTTCGGCCAGCGGGCTGAGAGAATCCGCTCGTGAGCGAAGTCAGCCGGGAAGAAGACCACGTCGAGGTTGAACTCGACGAGAAGGAGGAGATCAACCTTCTCGACGAACTCGGCGGGCCCCAGGGGATCGCCGATTCGAGCATCCCCGGTCTTGCTTTCGTCATCGCCTACACGGTCACCGGTCAGAAGCTCGAGCTCTCGGCCGGGATCGCCGTCGGCATCGCCCTGGCGATCGCCCTGATCAGGCTGATCAGGGGGGAGAGGGCCAGATATGCCGCCTCCGGCTTCCTCGGCGTCGCCCTGGCCGCTTTCATCGCGACACGCACCGGCAAGGCCGAGGACTTCTTTCTGCCCGGTCTGCTCTTCAACGCCGGATACGCGCTTGCCTACGCGATCTCGATCGCGATTCGCTGGCCATTGATGGGCGTCTTCATCGGTCCGCTGATCGGAGAGGGAATGAACTGGCGGAAGGATCCCGAAAGAGTGAAGCTCTTCAGCAAGATCAGCTGGATCTGGGTCGGCACTTTCCTGGTCCGGCTGGCGGTCCAGTTGCCCCTCTATTTTTCCGGGGCACTGGTGGCCCTGGGAATCGCCAAGACGGCGATGGGATTGCCGATTTTCGCCCTTGCGATCTATTTGAGCTATCTGATGCTCCGCGCCGCGGGCATCGACCTGAAGCAGAAGCCGGAGCCGGAATCCGGCGCTGGATAGCCATTTCGGATACCTGATGGAGCCCCGCCGCGGTAAAGGCATACAATGTCTGGCCGCTTTTGTCTCCGTCTTCATCACTCCCCAGAACCGGTCCGGCGCCTCGAAACGCCGGCGCCAATGGTGACGCCTCTTCCCGACCCAAACGCAAGGAAGTTCCGATCCGTCTGCGGGTCGGCGCATCCGAAGGGCTCTACCGGATCCGTCCCTTCGAAATGACCGTGCGGACCCATCCGCCCGAACGTCCCGGTGAATACTTCGACGTGGCCGATCTCTGGACTCTGGACAAGGAAGAGTTCGGTTCCCGGGGAAGGATCGACACCACGATGGGCGTGGGTATGGCGGCCGCCGCATGGGCGCCGCTGCGCAGCCTGCTCGAGGCCGACATTCCCGATCGCCTCGAGCTGCGTGACGAGGAGGTTCTGGATCTGCTGGACGGTGCAGCGGAAAGGCTGGAGGCGTCCGGAGTCATGCTCGAGTGGGATCCTGAGCTGGACCAGAGCCTCTCTGGAAAGGTGGTGGTCGGAAGCAGCGGCAGGCTGAGCCAGAGTGTCCCCGACGTCTTCGACCAGAACGCCCTTCAGGGTTTCTCATGGCAGCTTTCGGTTGGGGACGAGAAACTCACCGACGAAGAGATGGAGCTGGTCGCCGACTCCGATGGGCCGATCGTCCGTCTGCGGGACCGCTGGGTGCTCGTCCCGAGAGTCATGGCCGAGCGGGCCCGCGACCCCGATCTGAAGCCGCTGACCGCGATTGACGCCCTCAGCGTGGCTCTGACCGGCAGCACCGTGGTCGACGGCCAGCGGGTCGAGGTGGAAGCCACGGGCTGGGTCGCCCAGCTCCGCGAGGAAGTGACCGGTGACAGCGAACAGGAACTGATCGATCCCCCGGCCGCCCTCAACGCCACCCTGCGCGAGTACCAGGTCGAAGGGATGCGCTGGCTTCACCGCATGACTTCACTCGGGCTCGGCGGATGCCTCGCCGACGACATGGGTCTGGGCAAGACCGTGATGCTGATCTCCCTTCACCTGCATCGGCGGTCCAATCCGCAGACGGCCGGTCCGACCCTGGTCGTATGCCCGGCTTCTCTGCTCGGAAACTGGGAGCGGGAGATCCGCCGCTTTGCTCCGGACGAGACGGTTCGCCGCTATCACGGACCGAACCGGAGCCTGGACCAGATCACCGGTGGCTTCGTGCTCACCACATACGGCACGATGAGGCTCGACGCGGAACTTTTCGAGACCGTGCCCTGGGGGCTGCTGGTCGCCGACGAGGCCCAGCATGTGAAGAATCCCCGCTCGGCCGGAGCCAAGGCATTGAGGACCATCCCGGCCCGCTCGCGGGTGGCGCTGACTGGCACCCCGGTGGAGAACAACCTGAGTGAACTCTGGGCGATTCTCGACTGGACCACTCCCGGACTCCTCGGCAGCCACGGAACCTTTCGCAAGAACTGGGGCGACCCGATCGAGATGGAGGGAAGCCAGTCGGCAACCAGGTTGCTCAATCGCCTGGTCCGTCCTTTCCTGCTTCGGCGGCGCAAGTCCGACCCGGGGATTGCTCCGGAGCTGCCACCCAAGACGATCACCGACCAGCCGGTCGAGCTGACCCCGGAACAGATCAAGCTTTACGAGCAGGCGGTCAGGGAGAACATGCTCCAGATCCGCACCGCGGACGGCATCAACCGTCGCGGTCTCGTGCTCAAGCTGCTGACCTCGCTGAAACAGATCTGCAATCACCCGGCCCAGTACCTGGGGGAGGACGCCGGACCCCTGGCCCAGCGCTCCGGCAAGCTCGAACTGCTGGATGAATTGCTGGACACGATCATCAGCGAAGACAGTTCCGTCCTGGTCTTCACCCAGTATGTGGCGATGGCGCGCCTGCTTTCCAGACACATGAAGGAGCGCGGAATCGACGCCATGCTGCTCCACGGCGGAACCGCAGTGCGACAGCGCGAACGCATGGTCGAGCGCTTCCAGGACGGCGAGGTCCCGGTCTTCCTGCTTTCGCTCAAGGCAGCCGGAACGGGACTCAACCTGACCCGGGCCGATCATGTGATCCATTACGACCGCTGGTGGAATCCCGCGGTGGAAGAACAGGCCACGGACCGGGCACACCGGATCGGTCAGGAGAATTCAGTCCAGGTTCACCGGCTGATCGCCGAGGGCACGATCGAGGACCGGATCGCCTCGATCCACGAGATCAAGCGCGAACTCGCCGATGCGATCGTCAGCACCGGTGAAGCTGCCCTGACCGAACTCAGCAATGAGGATCTGGCTGAACTGGTCGAACTGAGAAACACGGGACGATGAGCGAACCGAAAGCGGACAGCACCCGCACCTGGCGCGGCCAGACCACCGAACAGCGCCAGGCCGGACGCCGGGAAAGGCTGATCGAAGCAGGGATCGAACTGTTCGGAACCCGGGGATATGCGAACACCCCGGTCAAGGCGATCTGCGAAGAAGCCGGCCTGACCGAGCGGTATTTCTATGAGGCCTTCGACGACCGGGAAGACCTGCTCGACGTGATCTATGACGACGTGATCACCGGCTGCGCCCGTGCCACCGTCGAGGCGCTCGACGCTTCCGGAGACGATCTCGACGCCTCGATGCGGGCCGGCCTCACCGCTTTCGCCCACGAACTGACCAGAGATCCACGCCGGGCCCGGATACAGGAGATCGAGGTGGTGGGAGTGAGTCCCGAGATGGAGATCAAGCGCCGGGAGAACATTCACGCCTTTGCGCGGATCGTGGCGGACAAAACCCGTGAGCTCGGTGGCCGGGAAAAGGTCGGGCCGCTGCAGCTGGACGTGATCGCCCTCGGCCTGGTCGGATCGGTGAACGAACAGCTGATCGACTTCGTGCTCGGCTACCTCGAGATTCCTCTCGACGATCTGATCGAGAACCAGATCACCGCATTCACTGCGGTCGCCGGCCAGCTTTTCGAATAGGACCAAAACTGACACGGAGTCGTGTCAATCTGCCACAATTGGTCAATGACCGATACCCGGGCGCATCGACCGAAAATCATCGTGATCACTGGTGCGGCGAGGGGCATCGGACTTGCCACGGCAACCATTCTGGCTGGTCAGGGACACCGGCTGGTGATGTCGGACATCGACGGTGACCTTGCTTCGAAGGAAGCAGCGAACCTCGCCGATCGTGCGACCGGATTCGGTCTCGACGTAACCGACCGGAATGCCTTCAAAGCCCATCTGGAGATGGTCGAAGCGGAGTACGGGCCGATCGACACCCTGATCAACAACGCGGGAATCGCTTCTGCCTCGCCGAACATCCTCGAGCAGGATCCGGCGATCACCGAGAAGACGATCGACATCAACCTCAAAGGGGTGATGAACGGAACCATCGAGGCGATCCGCCTGATGAAACCCCGTAACCAGGGTCAGGTCGTGAACGTGGCTTCGCTGGCGGGGATCATGGGCGTGCCCGGCCTGGCGGCCTATGCGGCGTCGAAGTTCGGCGTGGTCGGCTTCACCGAATCTGTCCGGTCCGAATTCTCCGATACCGGCCTCCAGTTCACAGTGGTCATGCCGGGGCCGGTTGACACGGGAATGATGGACGGCACCTCGTCATCACCGATCGTCAGCATGCTGAAACCGGAAGAGATGGCAGCCGGAATCGTTGAAGCGGTTGATCTGGGGAAGCCCAGGGTCGCCCTGCCCAGGTCGAGCTATCTGCTCGCCCGGCTTTCCTCGATCATGCCGCCTTCATTCGGTATCCGGCTTGCCCGGTGGACGAAGATCGACCGCATCTACACGGACATCACCCCGGGCGCCAGGACCGAGTACGAAGAGAGAATCCGCCGCTAGGTCGCCCGCTGTCTATCGTGGCGGCATGTCCGAGGCCGCCTCACAGGAGACAATGGGTGGGGAAAGCACCGTCGGTGCGGTCGAGGCCGTCTGGCGGATCGAAGCCGCCCGCCTGATCGCCTCCCTGTCCCGCTGGGTCGGTGACGTCGGACTGGCCGAGGACATGGCGCAGGACGCGTTCCTGACCGCCCTCGAACAATGGCCTCACACGGGAATTCCCGGGAACCCCGCGGGGTGGCTGATGACCACGGCCAGAAACAGGGGTCTTGACCGAATCCGCCGCGACAAGGTCCTTCAGGAGAAATACGGCCAGATCGCAATCGAGATCGACCGGGAAGGACCGGTTCCCGGCCCGGAGAACGTGGCGACGGACGAAGACCGGATCGGCGACGACGTCCTCACCCTGCTTTTCACCGCCTGCCACCCTGCTCTGACCGTCGAAAGCCAGGTCGCCCTCACGCTGAAGGTGATCGGAGGCCTGACGACCGGAGAGATCGCCCGGGCATTCCTGGTTTCCAGCGCCACGATCTCCCAGCGGATCGTCAGGGCAAAGCGGACCCTCGCCGATTCAGGCGTGCGTTTCGAAGCACCGGAAGCAGACGAAATGGGGGAGAGGCTCGGCGCCGTACTCGGGGTGATCTACCTGATCTTCAACGAGGGCTACTCGGCAACGGCGGGTGAAACCTGGATGCGAACCGAACTCTCTGCGGAAGCGCTCAGGCTCGGCCGCATACTGGCCGGCCTCGCCCCGGAAGAACCCGAGGTGCACGGACTCGTTTCCCTGATGGAGATCCAGGCTTCGCGGTTCCCTGCCCGGATCGCTCCCGACGGGGAGGCGGTTCTGCTGATGGATCAGGACCGGGCACTCTGGGACAGGTTGCTGGTTCGCAGGGGTCTTGACCGGCTGGAGCTCGCCCGGAGGCTGGGCGGTGACGGGCCGTATTTCCTGCAGGCATCGATCGCTTCCTGCCACGCGCGCGCGGCCAGACCGGAAGAGACCGACTGGCAGGAGATCGTGACCGGATACGACGCGTTGCTGGCACTTCGCGATTCACCGGTGACCCGGCTCAACCGGGCGGTCGCGGTTTCGATGTCAGGGGATCCCGGGACGGCGCTTGAGATCGTCGACGAACTCTCCGGTGACCGGCGAATGGAGAACTACCATCTGCTCCCGAGCGTCCGTGGTGATGTGCTGGAGAAGCTCGGGCGAGGGGAAGAGGCGGCAGCAGAATTCACCCTTGCGGCGACACTGACTGATAACCGGCAGGAACGCCGGGTACTGGAGGAAAGAGCGATCCGGGCAAGAGAAATTTCCGGCTGATGTCGATTTTGCCCGGGCCCGTTCGTCACATAGTCAAAGGCCGGATTGGCTGGCCCCGATTACGAGGAGACCAAAATGCGCTGCATGGTGTTTGTCAAGGCAACTGAAGATTCCGAGAACGGTGTCATGCCGTCCGAGAAGGACCTGCAGGACATGGGTTCGTTCAACGAGGAACTGGTCAACGCCGGTGTGATGCTCGACGGAGCCGGGCTGAAGCGCAGCCACGAAAGCGTTCGCATCTCCTACGACGACAACGGGGCTCAGGTCACCCACGGTCCCTTTGCGGAAACCAAGGAGCTGGTCGCCGGCTACTGGGTCTGGGAAGTCAAGTCGATGGACGAAGCCATCGAATGGGCCAGGCGGATCCCCTTCAACCACGGCGAAAGCGTCGAGATCCGGCCGTACATCACTGCCGAGGACTTCGGTGAGGCCTATTCCGAGGAACTGCAGGAGCGTGACGCGGGCCTCGAAGCAAAGATCCAGGAGCAGAAGGGGTCCTGATTCCCGGGGCGCTTCAGAGCAACAAAAAAGGGGGCCCGTGAGGGCCCCCTTTTCAATTGCTGTGTCGGCTCTTCCTACTTGCCGCCGGGAAGGCGGGACTCGAAGAAGGACATGGCGTCGTTCTCCGCGGCGGCGACCACTGAACCGTGGTCAACACCCTCGTAGAGCTTGTAGTCCACGTTGTCACCGAGATCGTTCAATTCTGTGTTCAGCATGTCGGTCAGGAACTTGAACGTAGTCTGGTCCGCAGTGCCCTGCGCAAGCATGATCGGAGCGGTGGTCTTCACTGCTGGATTCTGAGCGTCAAGGATGCCGTAGAGAGGCTCAAGGTCAGCGCCGTCCCGAAGCATTTCGGACGGAGCAATTCCCCCGAGACTGTCTGGACCCGAAATCTCTGACAGACACTTGGTCAGGGTCAGCGGGTAGTAGGGAAGCACCACATCCGAGAGGAGCTGCTGAGCATCCACTGCCGGGTATTCGACACTCATGCCACGTACCAGCAATGTGGCGAGTGCAGTCAGGCCATTCGGCGACGTCAAGCCGGGTAGAGCCAAAGCCTGGGTCTTGAAGTGAGAGGCAGGGGCATAAGCAACAGTGCCCTTCAGCTTCAGGTCCGGAGTCCAGCTAGCTGCCTGGCCCGCCGCAAACAGTGCTGCGTGTCCACCCTGAGAGTGTCCAGCGATCAGGAATTTATTTGAGATCTTGAGGCCCAGCTGACGAGAAGCCCGGACGATGTCCAGGATGCCACGGCCGGAAGCCTTACCGACCAGGAATGGGTGATCACCGGGAGTGCCGAGACCCTGGTAGTCGGTGCGGGCAACCGCGTAACCGGCCTTGAGCCAGGCATTCATCTGGGGGTCGGTGTACGAAACGTAGCCGTCAGCGATTCCGCCCTTCGTGTTCCTTGAAGGAGCGCACTTGTCGGCGATGCCGGTCGTGCCGTGGCCGTAACTGATGATCGGCCAGCCACCCTTGGGAGCCTTGCCCTTGGGGACGGTTACCGAACCCGAGACAGTCACGGATTTGCCTGAAGGGGACTTCGACGTGTAGAGCACCAGCTTGGTGGATGCTCCGCTCTTGAGAGGAACCGAACCACCGGCAGCGCGCTGCCAGAGGAGCTTGCCATGGCCCGCAGGAAGCTTCTTCTTGTACTTGTAGAAAGCCAGTCCTGCCGGACCCTTTGGAGGACCGGACTTCTTGTTCGCCTTCTTCGACTTCTTCGCTGCGGCATCGGCGCCGGACGGAGCGGCGGTCTGGATGACCAGGGCAGCGGCGAGCAGCATCGCAAGGGCAAGCACGACGGCGCGCAGGCGGTTCATTTCAAACGTCAAGTTCTCTCTCCCGTGGTTTGGGTACCTGAGTCGGTTGATCCGACCAACAAACTGTACTCCTGAACCCGCCAGCCGGCGGAAAGGTTCGGTATCCGGGAAGGCGGGCGAGGGGGTCAGATGCATCAGAACCGGCTACCGTTGCGTGCATGACCGACATCCTTTCCCGCCGTGACGTCCAGTTTCTGCTCAACGAATGGCTCGATGTCGAAAGATTCACCGAGCGCGAACGTTTCGCAGACCAGACCGTGGACGACTGGAACGACGTTCTGAACCTCGCCGAACAGGTCGCCACCGACCAGTTCCAGCCGCACAATCGCAAGGCGGACCTGAACGAGCCGGAGATCGGGGAGGACGGCAAGGTCGTTCTGATTCCCGAGGTGGCCGATGCACTCGAGGTGCTGGGAGAAACCGGACTGATGGCGGCTGCCATGCCGGAGGAAGTCGGCGGCATGTCGTTGCCGGCCACCGTCTCCAGTGCGATCTTCGCCTGGCTTCACGCTGCGAATGTGGGCACCACGGCCTATCCGATGCTTACCGCCGGGGCTGCCAACCTGCTGATCGCGAACGGTTCCGAAGAACAGGTCAGCACATGGGTCGAGCCGATGATCGAAGGTCGCTTCCACGGCACCATGTGCCTTTCCGAGGTTCAGGCCGGCAGCTCGCTTTCCGACGTGTCGACCAAGGCGATCCCGCAGGACGACGGGACCTACCGCGTCTTCGGCAACAAGATGTGGATCAGTGCCGGGTCACATGAACTCGGTGAAAACATCGTCCATCTGGTGCTGGCGAAGATTCCCGGATCTCCGCCCGGCGTGAAGGGCATCAGCCTATTCATAGTGCCGCGCTTTCTCCTCGAGGAGGACGGCAGCATCGGCGAACGCAATGACGTCGTCCTGGCCGGTGTGAATCACAAGATGGGCTTCCGTGGAACCGTCAACACGGTGCTCGGTTTCGGCGAGGGGGAACACAAGCCGGGGGGAGAGGCCGGTGCCGTCGGCTACCTGATCGGCGAGCCGAACAAGGGCCTCGCCTACATGTTCCACATGATGAACGAGGCCCGGATCGGAGTAGGACTTGGAGCCACCGCGCTCGGCTACACCGGGTACCTGAAATCCCTGCGCTACGCCCGCGAGCGTCCACAGGGCCGTCCCCTGGCCTCGAAGAACCCCGAGGATCCGCAGGTACCGATTTCCGAGCACACCGACGTCAAGCGGATGCTGCTTGCCCAGAAGAGCTACGTGGAAGGTGCGCTGGGTCTCGAGCTCTACTGCTCGACCCTGGTCGACGACGAGATGACGGCCCCGGATGAAGAAACCCGGGCGAAGGCCACACTGCTTCTCGAATTCCTGACCCCGATCGCCAAGAGCTGGCCCTCACAGTGGTGCCTCGAAGCGAACTCGCTGGCGATCCAGGTTCACGGCGGCTACGGCTACGCCCGTGAATACGACGTCGAGCAGCATTACCGGGACAACCGATTGAACCCGATTCACGAGGGAACTCACGGAATCCAGGCCCTTGACCTGCTCGGCCGCAAGGTGACCATGCAGGGCGGCGCTGCCTTCGGCGCGTTCTTCGAGACCGTCAACTCGACCATCTCCGATGCCGAATCTGCCGGCGGCGAAGCGGCGGAACTTGCCGGAAAGCTCAAGGACGCGATGGGACGCCTTGCGGCAACCACCGCGGCGCTCTGGGCGGACCGCAATCCTGAACTCGCCCTGGCCAACGCGACCGTCTACCTCGAGGCCACCGGGCATGTGGTCGTCGCCTGGATCTGGCTCCAGCAGTTCCTGGCAGCCGCCGGCAAGGAAGGGGACTTCTACGAGGGCAAGCGGCAGGCGACCCGGTACTTCTTCCGCTTCGAACTTCCGAAGACCGACCCGCAATTCGATCTTCTCGCGAGCCTGGACCGGACCACCCTCGAGATGGAGGACGCCTGGTTCTAGACATGGACCAGGACCGTCTGATCGATCTGGGAGCGGCGGAAATTGCCCGCCGGATCCGCAGCGGGGAAATCAGGCCTTCAGATGCGGTCGAAGCTTCCATCTCCCGCATCGAGGAAGTCAACCCGCGGCTGAACGCCGTGGTCACCGCGACCGTCGATCAGGCCAGGAAAGAAGCTGCCGCGGCCGACCGCATAATCGAGGACCGGGGGACCGGAGAGCTGCCCCCACTCTTCGGCGTTCCGGTCACCATCAAGGACTGCTATCCGGTGGATGGAGTCCGCTTCACCGCCGGATCCTGGTTTCACCGCGATGACATTGCCACGGGTGACGCCCTGCCGGTTTCCCGACTCCGTGAAGCCGGGGCGATCATCCTCGGCAAAACCAACATTCCCGACATGTGCTGGGGCTTCGAATCAGTCAATCCGGTTTTCGGACGGACCGAAAGCGCCCGACGGACCGGATGGTCGGCAGGAGGGAGCAGCGGCGGCGAGGCTTCGATCATCGCCTCCGGCGGTTCCGCCCTGGGCCTCGGCAGCGACATCGGAGGGAGCCTCCGGAATCCTGCGGCCAACAACGGCTGCGTTTCGCTGAAGCCGACCAGCGGCAGGGTGCCGGCCGACGGTCACGTACCCGAGGTCCCGGAAGCCGTCAGGTCGTGGAATCACGCGGGTCCGCTGGCCCGAAGGGTCGAAGACCTTTCGCTGGCGCTCGGAGTGCTCGACGGCACCGGCGACGTAACGCTTCCCGAGATCGAAGGGGTCAGGTGTCGGGTGTTCACGGGCAACCGCTCGATGATGGTCAGCCCTGAAGTCAGGAGTTCGGTCCGCCGGGCGGCCGGGGCGCTGGGTAGCCAGGGAATGAGGGTCGAGCAGAGTCCTTCACTGCCGATCCAGCGGATGGGAGTTCTCTACTCGAATGTTCTGAGGCAGTGCGCATTGCCCGAGATCAATCGACAGCTAGGCGGCGGTCGTGACTTCAACTGGGCCACCGAGATGAAGCGGGCGATCACCGGCGATGCCCGGATCTCCCGGGAGGCCCTGAGTGTCTATGGATACATCGCATACGGCGGCCGCCTGAAGCCAGGCCCCGGAGACAGCCTCGGACAGGTGGCAAAGTTCCGCCAGCAGGTGATCGAAACCGTCGGAGACGGGGTTCTGCTGTGTCCGTTGCTCCTTTCACGGCCCCTGCGGCACGGAGCCACCTGGCTGCCGCTGATGCAGATCCCAATGGCGGTTCCTTTCAACATGGCCGGCCTTCCGGTCGTCATGGTGCCCGTCTACTGGACTGCGAACGGGCTGCCGCTGTCGGTCCAGGTCGTCGCCGGGGAGGGCCAGGACGAGCTTGCTCTGGCGGCAGCAGCGGCGCTCGAAAGCCGGCTTGGCGGCTGGAAACCGGTCGATTGAAAGGCATCCGTCAAAAGGCGACGCGGATCAACTCCGCCTCCGGGAGGAGTAGCATTCGCCACATGGGATTGCCTTTGGGAGGGTTTCCATCTACGGAAAAGGTCAAGAATTTGCCATCGGTCACAGACGGGGCGAACTGGCTGGTCGACGGGGCCGTTTCGCTCGCGGATCGGCTGAAACTTCCGCATAACCGGCTCTTTGACGAGTGGCGGTCGACCATGAACCCGGACAAATGGCCCGAGCCGCCCGAGGGCAGGGGCCGGCCGGCGATGCTCATTCCCGGCTTCCTCGCCGGTGATCCAAGTCTGGCCCCGATGGCACGGTGGCTCAAGCGCGGTGACTGGAAGATGACCAAGAGCGGGGTCAACTGGAACGTCAACTGCACCCAGGCAACGGTCGAGTCGATCGAAGCCCGCCTCGAGGTCGCCGTTCGGGAAACAGGCCAGAAGGCGCTGCTGGTCGGTCAAAGCCGCGGAGGAGCGATGGGCAAGGTGATCGCCGTACGCAGACCCGATCTCGTTGAAACCCTGGTCACCCTCGGTTCGCCGCTCAACGACCACTTCGACTTTCACCCCCGCGTCTGGTTCGGCATCGGCATCATCGGCGGACTGGGCGAACTTGGCTTCCCCGGCTTCCTCAGCCTGGACTGTGCCAGCGGCGACTGCTGCAAGGAAACCCGGGTTGCCTATGGCCGGCCCTTTCCGAAGGGCGTCCGCTTCATCTCGTTCTATTCCCGGGGAGACAACATCGTGCGCTACCAGGCATGCCTCCACGGTGCGGCCGAACTGGTCGAGATCGAAAGCAGTCACCTCGGGATGGGTCTTGACTCCGAGGTCTGGATCCGGATGAGCGAAGCCCTCCAGGAACCGGACCCGGTCCAGCCTGCCGAGGAACTTCAGGCCGCCTGAAATGGCCGAGCTGAAGCAGCTCACCGCGCTTGATGCTCAGTTTCTGGCGATCGAAAGCGACCGCAATTACGGCCACGTAGGCGGACTCGCGATCCTCGATCCTTCGACGGCCCCGGGCGGGGAGCTGACCATCGAAGATCTGAGGAGCCTGATCCTCGACCGGGTCCATCTGGTCGCGCCTTTCAGACAGCGTCTGGTCGAGGTTCCTTTCAGCATCGACTGGCCGTACTGGACCCAGGATGAACACTTCGACGTCGGCTACCACTGCCGTGACATCGCCCTGCCGGCCCCCGGCAACCACGAGCAGTTGCTTGAACAGGTCGGTCGCATCTATTCAAGGCGCCTTGACCGGTCCCGGCCCCTCTGGGAGATCTACCTGATCCACGGGCTCGAAGGCGGCAAGGTCGCCTTGCTTTCCAAGTCCCACCACGCGGCGATCGACGGCATGTCGGGAAGCGAGATCCTGACCGCTCTCTACGACATTACTCCGGAGCCTCGCGACGTCGGGGAGCCTGGCGAAATTCCGGACCAGACGCCGCCCGACGGGAAGGACCTGCTCTGGATGTGGGCCAAGGGCGTCCCGCGGGCCCCGTTGAACATCGCCGACCGGCTGACCACCGTGATCCCTCATGTAGACATGGCGGTGTCGGCATTCGGCCTGCCTGGCAGCAGCCGCATAAGCCGGATGATGTCCAGGGCCCGTGTGCGCTTCGGCGCCGAGGAAGAAGTGATCGAGCGACCGGCCCTCAAAGCTCCGAAGGGTCCCTACGGAGCGCCGCTTTCACCGCACAGGGTGTTCGGTCTCGGTTCTGTTTCGCTCGACGACGTGAAGACGGTGAAGAACGCGTTCGGAGTGAAGGTGAACGACGTCGTGATCTGTCTCGTTTCCGGGGCCGTCCGCGAGCATCTCACTCACATCAACCAGCTGCCTGACGAACCGCTGCTGGGGATGATTCCGGTCTCGGTGCGGACCGAGGAGGAGCGGGGGACTTTCGGCAACAAGGTCTCGGCGATGATCGCGCCCTTGCCGACCCACATCGACGATCCCGCCGAGCGGCTCGAGTACATCCATTCGGTGATGAAGGTCGCCAAGGACAGCCACGACGCGCTCCCGGCCGAAACGCTCAGGGACCTCACGGCTTTCGTGCCACCGGCTCTTCACGCAAGGGCTGCCCGGGTCGTAACCCAGCTCTCTGGCCGCTTCACCAGGCCGCCGTGGAATGTGATCATCTCCAATGTTCCCGGCCCGCCGATCGACCTCTATTTCGCCGGCGCGAAGCTTGAAGCGATGTTCCCGCTCTCCATCATCTCCGACGGGATCGGGCTCAACGTGACGATCATGAGCTATCGAAATTCGATCGACATCGGCATCACCGCCGATCGCGAACAGACCCCCGAGGTTCAGACCCTGATCGACGGGATGCAGTCTGAACTCGAGCTTCTGCTCGCGGCGGCTCGGGCGAGCGCTCAGTCCGCCTGATCAGACAGCTGCTGGAGGCGTGCCTCCTCGAGGTCAAGCAGCTTCTGGGTGTTGTCGATCACTTCGGAGCTGAAAGTCCCGAGCTTGCGGTGGTGAAGCATCCGCTCCCGTTCAGCTTCGAGCACCTTGATTCGCAGATCGATGTATTCCTGGCGCCGTTCGTCGAAGTCTTCTCCGGGTTCGAGAGGCTCCTGCCTGCCGATCAGGCTGTCCTGTTTGACCCTTTCGATCACCGATGAGCTGGCACCTCCAGACTCAGCTTCCAGTTCCAGGGCCTCGGCTCCGGCCTCGGTCAGCTCCTGGACCATCGCCCAGTGCTGCTGCTGAAGTTCTTCCGGAGAATCACCCGCGACCCGGAGTTTGCTGATCACCCACGGCAGGGTCGATCCCTGAAGCAGGAGCATGGTCGCCGCCCCGGCGTAGGCGATCAGGACCAGCTCGGCCCGATACGGAGTGTCGAGCGGCAGGGTCTGGGCCGCAGCCACGGTCACAGCCCCGCGCATACCCGACCAGGCGAGCACCGCTCCGGCCCGCCAGCCCAGAGATTCCCTCATTCGGAAGTCGATGTCCGCGCTGACCTTTGCGATCCGGTGCTCCATCCGCTCGACCCGGTGGGGAGCGATGTCGTCAGGCAGATCATCACTTTTCAGCCGGTCCTTCCAGTCGTCGACCCGTGGCTTCGCATCGGCAGCTCTCTGATCGTCGCGTTTGATCATCGCCACCAGCGGGACCACGAAGATCACCCGGACGAGAATCAGAAGCAGGGCTGCCCCGACGCCGTAGAGAACCGCCTGTTCGATGCTGAAGCCGCTGCTGCCGGCATCAAACAGGACGTCCTCGAGACTGATGCCCATCAGCAGGAAGATGAATCCCTCCATCAGGAAGGCGAGCGTCTTCCAGTTCGTCTCCTCGGTGATCCGGTCCTCCGCCTTGAGGTAACGGGCGGCGAGATCACTCGTGACCAATCCTGCAACCACCACAGCGAGAACACCCGAGAAACCGAAGTCTTCGGCGGGAATGTAGGCGACGAACGGAACCACGAAGGAGATCGCCGTGTTCATAACCGGGTCGGCGATCCGGCGCCTGATTCGCACGTTCAGGTAGCCCACGGCTGCGCCCACGGCGATCGCACCGATCACCGCGAGGACGAAGTCGCCAATGATCCCCCCGGCGGTGACACCGGCTCCCATCGCCGCAACGGCTGATCTGAGCAGGACCAGGGCGGTCGCGTCGTTGACCAGCCCTTCCCCTTCGAGGATCGCCAGCAGACGGGATGGCAACCCGAGTCTTCGCCCGACCGCGGTGGCGGCAACCGCGTCGGTCGGACTGAGCACAGCCGCGAGGGCAAAGGCAGCCGGCCAGCCGATCTCTGGCATCAAAGTGTGAAAGAGGACACCGGCGGCAGCGGTCGACACCACGACAAGCAGGACGGCCAGACCTGTGATCGGCTTCAGGTTGCGCCTGAAATCGGTGTTCGGAATGTTGATCGCCGCCGAATAGAGCAGCGGAGGCAGCACTCCACCGAGGATCCACTGAGGTTCGATGTCGGTGGCCGAGACTCTCGGCAGGGCACCGATGGCCGCACCGGCGATCACCAGCAGCAGCGGCGACGCCACACCGAGCCGCTTCGAGAAAAGCGCCACCGCGACAACGCTGACCACGCCGCCGACTGCGATTACCGAAAGCTCCACGGTTTCCCAGAATATTCGCGGAGGTAAACGGAAGCCCAACCGGGGGTAGCATCGCCCCCATGACTCTTGAGACGATGAAGCTTGAGACGGGGGAGGGGATCGGCCGGCTGACTCTCGACCGTCCGGAACGGGGAAACGGACTCACCCCGCAACTGATCAGGGAACTCGCCGAATCGGTCGAGCATCTCGATCTCGATCCGGAAGTCAGGGTGATCGTGCTTTCCGGCAACGGCAGCGGCTTCTGCGGTGGCTACGACCTGGTTGCCAGCGCCGAGAAGATGCTGGAAGGCGAATTCGGTTCCGACGATGCCCCGGCTGGATCTCCGCTCGACCCAATGGTGCAGGCCGCCAACCATGATCCTTCGCGAACCTGGGATCCGATGGTGGACTACGCGGGCATGAGCAGGAACGTGCGGGCCTTCATGTCCCTATTCCACTGCACCAAGCCGGTGATCTGCAAGGTCCATGGTTTCTGCGTGGCGGGAGGAACGGATCTCGCCCTCTGCAGCGACCTGCTGGTGATCGCCGACGACGCGAAGATCGGCTACCCGCCGGCCCGGGTATGGGGCTCACCGACAACGTCGCTCTGGGCATACCGGCTGGGAGCCCAGCAGGCCAAGCGTCTGCTCTTCACCGGTGACAGCCTGAGCGGAAAGGAAGCGGTCGATACGGGGCTCGCGATCGAGTCTCATCCCGCCGGGGAACTCGATCAGGCGGTTGACGACCTGGCGGCCCGGATCGCGATGGTTCCGCTGAATCAGCTCCAGATGATGAAGCTGCTGGTCAACCAGTCCCTCTACGCCCAGGGACTGCATCAGACCCAGCTGATCGGCACCGTCTTCGACGGAATCACCCGGCACACTCCCGAGGGCTTCGCCTTTCAGCAAAGGGCCGCGGAGGCCGGCTTCAAGCAGGCAGTCCGTGAAAGAGACGAACCCTTCGGTGACTTCGGCCTGAAATCCCGGGAGGGCTAACGGGCGAAGGCGACGACGAGAATCGTCGCTACTCCGAGCAGCATGCCCACCGAGGCCAGGAAGAAACCTCCTGCCGGTACCGCTGGCTTGTCGACGTGGTGTTCGGCCGACAGGCGCCCACGTTGAACCCCGAAGAAGATCAGCCCGAGGCCGAAGGCGCAGTAGCCGACACCAAGCGCCTCGTAGGGCCAGACGGTAGCGCCGGAATCCAGCAGGGGAACCACCCGAGCCAAACCGACTCCGACGGCAATCGCGGCGAGACCCGTACGGACCCAGGCCAGCTGCGTTCGTTCACCCGCAAGAGTGGTCCGGGCTGCAGCGAAGTTGGTCCGGGCGTTGTCATTTTCTTCGCTGGTGGGCATAGACCCATCTTAGGTCAGCAATCGCCCGATTCCGGCGAGAGGCACCTGCGTCAGGACATGCCACAAAAGAATGTGAACTGAAGGTTCCGCTTTACAGAGCCATAAATAGGGAAGTTTGAAAAGTTTTTCCGGATCCGCGTAAGTAATTGCGAGTGCGGTCGTTATCTCCATAGAAGCGCACACAAACCAACCGAATGGAGATAACCATGAAGAACGCAATCAACACCATCAAGAAGTTCCGTCCCGCCACCGTCATCGCCGCTCTTGCCCTGTTCATCGTCATCGGTGGTACCGCCACCGCCGCCTCCGGTCTCATCAACGGCGCCAAGATCAAGAACAACACGGTCGCCGGCAAGAAGCTCAAGAACAAGACCGTCACCAAGAACAAGCTCGCCCCGGCCACCATCAAGGCTCTCAAGGGTCAGCAGGGCCCCCAGGGTGTCCCCGGCAAGGACGGAGTGGTTCTTCCGACGGCCGGCGTCTTCGACAGCATGAACATCCCCGCCAATACCGAACTGGGACTCGGTTCCATCGATGTGGCCTCGGGCAAGTACCTGGTCACCGCGACGGTCAACATCTTCTCGAACTCGTCCAGTCCGATCAGCTGTGGAATCTCCGCCAACAACGGTGGTGGATTCAGCTCGGCCAGCTTCGATCCGAACGGCAACGGCCGGGTGACCATTCCGACCCAGCTGCTGACCGAATCCGGAAACGTCACCCACCTGACTCTGGGTTGCGCAGCGGGCGACCAGGTCGCAGGCGTCTCGGGAACGATGATCGCCACCCCGGTTCAGTAATCGCGAAGGCATCCGGGCAAAGGTCCTGGAACGCAGAGCCTGGAA